>ENA-OSAF01000415-OSAF01000415.1-marine-sediment-metagenome-genome-assembly--contig:-NODE-415-length-13561-cov-20.339405_pt1 | contig 13561 bp, 11 predicted proteins | sample MGYA00237872_ERZ529318 | MGnify/ENA primary metagenome ERZ529318 (study PRJEB26369, sample SAMN03142813) | marine sediment metagenome | biome: marine; feature: borehole; material: sediment... | reverse complement strand
CGGCCATTGCCCGCCCGCCGGGGTGGAGCGGCGGCGGGCGGCGGTGACGATGCCGGGCACGTCGATACCCGCAGGGCACTCCGCGGTGCAGGCGCGGCAGAGCAAGCACAAGGACAGGTGCCTGCGCGCTTCCCGGGACGGGGCAATCTCTCCGCCGGCCAGCAGGCCGGACAGGAACACGTTGCCCCGCGGCGCGGCGCCTTCTTGGCCGGACGCCTGGAAAACCGGGCATACCGAGCGGCACTGCCCGCAGCGCACGCATTGTTTCACCAGTTCGTGTAACTTGTCGGTATTTGGCAAGGCTGTCAGCTCCGGTGCTGGGTAATTGGTTGTGATTGGGCCGGTTTCGTTCCGGCGCCCGCGTTTTTCGGCCGGGGAAAAATCTTGCCCGGGTTCATGATACCCTCGGGGTCGAGGATATTTTTTATTTGGCGCATTACCGCCAGGGATTTGCCCAGTTCTTCCGCCGAGTAATCCGAGCGGGCGACGCCAACGCCGTGTTCTCCGGTGGTAACGCCGCCGCATTCAATCGCCGCCCGGTGGATGGCGTCCACCAGGCGGCCGGCCGCCGCCAGTTCCGCTTCGCTGTCGGGGTTTACTATGACGGCGGTATGGATGTTGCCGTCGCCGATGTGCCCGTAGGTAACTGCCGGTATGCCGTATTGGCTGCTCAATGCGCGAATCTTCTCCAGCATGGCGGCCACCCGGTTGAGGGGGACGCTGACGTCCTCCCCCGCGAATATGCGGGTGCCGCCGGGCCGCAGCTTGGCGGCGGCGGCCGCCACCACGCCCCGGCCCTGCCATAGTTCTGCCATCCGCTGCGGGTCGGTGGACCACTCCACGGCGGCGGCCCGCCGGGCGGCTATGGTGGATATTTCCCGGCCCTCCCACTCCACCGAGGCCGGGTTGCCGTCCACCTCGAACAGCAGGATGGCCCGGGCGTCGGGCAGGTTGATTTCCGGCCGGTACAGGTTGACGGCCTTGATGGCCGACTCATCCAGTATTTCAATGCCGGACGGCATGATGCCCGCCCGGTACACCTCCAGCACCGTCTGCGGCGCCTGGTCCAGTTCCCGGTAAACGGCCATGACGATGCCCCGGGCGGCGGGGCGGGGCCAAAGGCGGAGGCGGATCTTGGTGATTACCCCCAGGGTGCCTTCCGAGCCTACGAAAAGCTTGGTCAGGTTGTATCCCGTCACGTTCTTGATGGCCCGGCATTGGGGCCCGCCGGTAGTGATTACCCGCCCGTCCGGCAATACCACCTCCAGGCCGAGAACGTATTGCTCGGTGGTGCCGTACTTGACGGCCCGCAGCCCGCTGGAGTTGTTGGCCACCATGCCGCCCAGGGTGCACATGCGGGTGCTGCCGGGGTCCGGGGGAAAAAATAAATTGTACTTAGCCAGGTATTTATTTAACTCGGCGTGAACTACTCCCGGGCGGACAAAGGCCTGCATGTTTTCCGCATCAACTTCTTCGATGTCGTTCCAGAAAGAGAGGTCCATGACAATACCGCCTTGCACGGGAACACTGCCGCCGGCGGCGCCCGATCCCGCCCCCCTGGGCGTAACGGGGATGCGGTTAGCGAAGGCAATTTTCATAACGGCCGCTACTTCCTCCACCGAGCGGGGCAGCACCACCGCATCGGGAAAATAATGGTTTTGCCTGGCGAAAAAGGAGCAGTCGTAGGAATAATAGGCGCGGTCCAGTTCACCGAGCAGTACCCGGTCGCCCATAATCCGCGTTAATTCTTTGGCTATGCGGGGTTGCAGCAAATGCACATCACTCCCGGAAGGCATTGTTTATGGAAATTATTAGCGGCATGCGGCCAGCGAATATTTGCAGCGCGTATTGATTGATTCCGCATGCAACCGTTTTCTCGGCCTGTACTATCCCCTTGTATTATACTGTTGCGGCACCCTTGTGACCAGATAAAAAAGTGCATTTTGCCCAGTGAAAAATTGCCGGGGATATTTTGGGAACGGCTGTGAGTAGACACCGGCTCTTACCCTGCAAAATGCTTCAACTGGCAAAACGATAACATCAAAGTAGGATAAGAAACAGAATACTGGCAGGATATCCCTCGGCCGCACAGAATTATTATAATAGTAAAAAGATTATAATAATTAGGGCGTTGTTTGCAAAAAGATGGTAATTTTTCAGTAAAACAGTAGAATGAAAGGGGTTGTTTAGGTTATGGATATTTTGGAAGCTGTGCGAACCAGAAAAAGTATCAGGGGTTATAAAAAAGATCTGGTTTCAAAGGAAGTCATCAAGGAAATATTGGAAATAGCTACGCGATCGCCGTCCGCATTGAATACTCAACCTTGGGAATTTACCGTTGTTACCGGGGAGGTGCTCGACAACATTAGAAAAGCCAATGTTGAAGCATTAATGTCCGGCAAAACACCGAGTATGAACTTCGAGAGCTATAAAGGAATTTACAAGCAGCGCCAGGTTGACCTTGCCAAGCAAATATTTAAACTAATGGGCATTGCAAGGGAAGACAGCGCGAAAAGAGCGGAATGGATGCAAAGGGGTTTTCGCTTTTTTGATGCACCGGCCGCAATTATTATTTCCATGGATGAGTCTTTGGAAGGAACGCTGGCACTATTTGATATCGGTGCTGTTGCGCAGACCATCTGTTTGGTGGCCATGAACTATGGCCTTGGCACGTGTATTGAGGGGCAGGGGATAATGTATCCGGATGTAATTAGAAAATTCACCGGCATTCCTGATTCCAAAAAATTAATTATGGGCATCGCCATAGGTTACCCCGACTGGGAATTCCCGGCGAATGAAGTAAAAAGCGAACGAGAGCCGGTGGATAATATTACAACCTGGCACGGGTTCACTGACCAATCATGATATATGGAGCATGCACGGAAAGCCGCTGAAACAGCGGCTTTTTGACTTAATAAGCGGAAATACTTGAACTGAAGTTCTGCAATACCATTGTGGGAAGCCCTGTAAATACCTGTTTTCATTCCCGGTTATAAGGCGCGGGCCCATGGGTGAGAGAATAAACGAAAAATATTGACAGTGTAAAAATTAGTTGTTAAAATTTATCAAAAAAATGTTGTGATTGATATCACATGCATTAACGAGAAAGGTGGTGAAAAGGGCATAACCTGAGCGCAAGTTTATGCCCGTGTTTATGCGAACAAGCATTAAAACAAGACTTGCTTTAATCACCACGGTCTTAATCATCATCGCGGTATTATCAATTGGTTATTTGTCATATAACAAATCCCGGGCTATGCTGGTGGATTACATCCGGGAGAAGTTGTTAACCGAGGCTAAAATTTACTCCGACATGATCGACAAGTACATCTACGAGCGCAGCCGGGACATTGTGATCATGGCCAAGCACCCCAAGCTGACCAGCATGGATGTCCCGGCGGCGGAAAAATCGGCGGTGCTGGCGAGTTTTAAACAGGATTACGGCTGTTACGCCTCCATTTCCCTGACCGACGCCAGCGGCCTGCAGATTGCCGACAGCGACGGCAACGTGGGAGTAATGAAAGACGATAAAGAGTGGTATCAAACTGCCATCAAAGGAGATTTGTATATATCTGATGTGCGCATGTCTACCGACCTGCAGAAACCAGTTTTAAGCTTCGCCCATCCCGTCAAGGACAGCGGCGGAAACGTGATCGGGGTGCTTACCAGCCGCCTGCTGGTGGAAGACACCATCTGGGCCATGGTGGACCAGTTTGCCGCTATTGAAAAAGAAGCCGGCAGGACGGGCTACGCCTATGCAGTTGACAACCGGGGGCTGATTATGGCCCACCCCAACCGGGAAATGGTGCTGCGGGACAACATCCTGGAGATGGGCATCGACGCTTTAAAAGCCGCCGGGGAGAAAATGATTGCCGGCGAAAGCGGGTTTGCCCGGTACACCTTTGAAGGAGTGGATAAATACATCGCCTATGTCCCCCTGGACGGCTGGGGCAAGTATGAGGGCATGGGCTGGTCCATCGCCATGTCATCGCCGGTGGAAGATTTTCTCGCCCCGGTTTACGCCCTGCGCCGGTTCAACCTGGTGTTGGGGATGGTCGCCGTGCTGGCCGGCCTGGCTTTATCCATTCTTTTGGCCACGCAAATAGTCCGTCCCGTCAGCGCGTTACTGAATAATGTCCAGCAGGTGGCCGGAGGTGATCTGACCAAAGAAGTGGATGTGCGAACCAGTGATGAAATAGGCGAGCTGGCCGGCGCCTTCAACCGGATGCTGGCCAGCCTGCGGGATATCGTAGCCAAAGTACAAAGTAATGCTTTGAAACTATCTTCCCACAGCCAGGAACTGGCGGCCTCCGGCCAGGAAGTGAGCGCCAGCATGGAAGAGGTGGCCAGCACCACCAGCGAAGTGGCGGCTTCCTCCGCCCGGAGCGCGGAAAACGCCAGCGCGGCGGAAAAAGAATCCCTGCACATGCAGGAAGTGGCCCGGGAGGGCAGCCGGGCGGTTGAACAGGCCCTGGAGAAAATCAATGCCATAGCGGAAAACAGCAAAACCATCTCCCGGGCGGTGCACGACCTGGGGCAGCAATCCGGCAAAATCGGCCAGATCATCAACACCATCACCGGCATTGCCGACCAGACCAACCTGTTGGCCTTAAACGCCGCCATTGAAGCGGCCAGGGCGGGGGAACACGGCCGGGGCTTTGCCGTGGTGGCCGAAGAAGTGCGCAAGCTGGCCGAGCAATCCGGCCAGGCGGCCGCCGAAATCACCGGGCTGGTGGAACAGGTGCAGGCGGGCGTGGGCAAAGTCATAGCGGCTATGGAACAGGAAGAAGCCGAGGTCAATGAAGGAGTGCGGCTGGCCGGAACCGCCGGAACGGCGCTGGAAGAGATTATCCGGGCCATCGAGCGCAATGCCGGCATCATTAAGGACCTGGCCGCTGGCGCCGGCCAGGTCAATGAGGGCACCCAGCAGCTTTCGGCGGCCAGCCAGCAGGTATCCTCGACAATTCAGCAGCTGTCCAATGCCGCCCAGGAACTGGCTGCTATTGCGTCGGAACTGCAGCAGGCGGTGACCGGGTTTAAAGTGGCGGATTAGCAAAGTAGTAATGGTTTTATCTGACAGCCGGGTGTTCGCAGCCATGGACGCCCGGTTATGTTTATTTTTATGCAATCTTAATTGTCAGCGGCGGCATTAGCCCGGGATATGAACTTGGTGCAGTATGGATTGCAATGTTTAATTTACTGGCCCGGGCGGCGGGTTACCGCCAGCAGGTAAATCTCCCGGCCGGCCCCGGCGTTGTTCAATTCCTTTTCCGCGCTTTGCAAACGCTGCAGCTGCTCCTCGCTTAATTGGGCAACTTCCATTCCTTTAGTATCGATATTGGTCATGTACCATTTCATCCTCCTTTTTACTTTTAGTTTGCCCGATTTTTTTTTATCAATTCCGTGAATTAATTGTTGACCGGTATGTCCATGGAAAATATAATATTACTGAGAACGGTTATCTTTTTCAATCATTGGAGGTACGAGCATGCAGCTGGATCGCGTGAGAAGGGGGGACCTGGTTAAAATAACGGCCATCGCCGATGCCAGGTTAAAGGAGCAGGCCCTTCGCATGGGCATTGAGGAGGGAGCGGTTTTTAGCTGCGTTGAGGCGATACCCGCCGGTCCGGTGGTGCTGGGCAAGCACAGGCAGGAAGTAGCTGTGGGCCGGGATTTGGCCCGCCGCGTCATTGTCGAGCTGCTGACCCGGGCGGGCGTGGCGCAGCCGGTGCCCGCGGCGCTGGAAAGTGAAGTTTGCTGAAAAGCCGTTTGCAGCATTCCATATAATTGCCCGGTATGGCCGGGTTTTTTTGTTGGCTATCCCGCTTCCCGCCGGGCGGCGGGCAGGCCGGCTCGCGTATAATATGGCGTAAATACTCTAATAATTTACACAGCGAGGTAACCAGCCGATGAACTGGCAAGAAAAACTGGCACCGGGGCAAAAAAAGATCGTGCTGGTGGGCAATCCCAACGTGGGCAAGTCGGTGTATTTCCACCGGTTGACGGGGCACTACGTGGATGTGTCCAACTTTCCCGGTACCACCATGGAGTTTTACTGCGGTAAATGGCGGAACGACTTCCTGGTGGATACCCCGGGAGTGTACAGCCTTTCCTCCTTCACGCCCGAAGAGGCTTTGGTACGGGACGCCGTGCTGACCGCCGACCTGGTGATTAACGTGGTGGACGCGGTGCACTTAAGCCGCGACCTTTTCCTTACCTGCCAGCTGGCCGATACGGGGGTGCCCATGGTGGTGGCCCTGAACATGACCGACGAGCTGCTGGCCCGCGGCCTGGAAGTCGACGCGGAGGAGTTGGAGCGCCGCCTGGGCGTTCCCGTGGTACCTACGGCGGCAGTGACCGGCTTTGGTGTGGAGAAATTAAAAGAGCGGCTGGCGGAAGCGCGCTCCGGGCGCTGTGATCCCCCGGTGGAAAATTTGCTGCGCGCCTGCCCCGGCTTACCCCGGGGGGAAGCGCTGCTGGTTTTGGAAGGGGACCCGCAGGTGGCCGCCCGCCGCGGGCTGGAGCCGGGCCGGGAAAAGGAAAGGATATATGCCGCGCGGCGGCGCCGGGTCAACGAGCTGGTTGACGCCGTGCTGCGGGAGCAAGGGCGGGACGAGAGCTTTGCCACCCGGCTGGGCCGCTGGCTGATCAGACCTCTTACCGGCATTCCTGCCCTGGCCCTGACACTGTGGCTGGTTTACGAGCTGGTGGGGGTATTCTTCGCCCAAGTGGTGGTGGAATTTACCGAAGGCGTGGTAATGACCCAGTACTACGAGCCCCTGGTGCGGTCCCTGCTGTCCCGCATTATAGACCTGCAGTCTTCCGTGGGGATTATCCTGGCGGGGCAGTTCGGGCTATTGACCATGGCCGTTACTTACCTGCTGGGCTTGCTCTTCCCCCTGGTGGGGGGCTTTTACCTGGTGCTTTCCCTGCTGGAAGACTCTGGTTACCTGCCCCGCATCGCCATTTTAATGGACCGGGCGATGGGCTACCTGGGCCTGAACGGGCAGGCGGTCATCCCGCTGGTGCTGGGGTTCGGCTGCGTGACCATGGCTGCCATCACCACGCGTATACTGGCCACCGACCGGGAGCGCCGCATCGCCATCTTCCTGCTGGCCCTGTCCGTGCCCTGCTCGGCGCAGATGGCTTTTGTCACGGCCATCCTGGGGACGCTGGGGTCCGGTTTCATGTTTCTTTACGCCTTTCTCATTTTCAGCGTCATGGTGGGGGTGGGTACGGCGGCCGGCCGTTTCCTGCCTGGCTATACCCTGCCGCTGTTGATGGACCTGCCTTCCATGCGCCTGCCCCGGCCCGGCAACGTGCTGCTGAAAACCTGGGTGCGGACCTGCGGCTTCATCAAGGAGGCCATCCCCATATTCCTGGGCGGGGCGCTGCTGCTGGGGTTGCTGCGGGTCACCGGGCTCATGGAAAGAATAGAGCGGCTGATGGAGCCCTTGCTGGCCGGGTGGCTCTTTTTGCCCGGCGAAACAGCCAATGCCTTTCTCATGGGCTTTATCCGCCGGGATTTCGGCACGGCGGGCATCATGGAAATGAACCTTGAGCCGCTGCAAAAATTCGTGGCCCTGGTCACGTTGACTCTGTTCGTGCCCTGCATTGCCTCCACGCTGGTGATAATCAAGGAACGGGGATGGCGGGAGGGTGCGGCCATGTGGCTGCTGATATTCGCACTGGCCTTCCTCACCGGGGGCCTTGTGGCCCACCTGGTTTACTTTATCCGCGCTGTCAACCCGGCCATGACTCTGCCCCTCACGGCCCTGGCTGCCGCGGGGGCGCTGGCGGCCGTCGTGCTTTTAACCCGAAGGCAGCGCGAGCGTGGTTAATAAGGGCCGGCCCTAAGCAAGCCGCGGTCCCGCCGGCGCGTAGATTTGGAACGCAGCGGGGACTACCGGCCCCGCCCACTAAGAGTATCTTTAAGAAACTCGTACCTGGTGCTCCGGTGGTTTCCTCCGTCGCTCCGCAATTTTCATCGTAGTGCAGCTCGAAGCCCGGTGTTCAACACTTGCCGCAGCCTGCGTAACCGGCACCCCACGCCCTAAGGGGTCGCAGCTTCGGGGCTATGACGGGCTACGCAACGCAGCCAGTGCTCCGCTGTACTCCGGAAAGCCACCGGACCGCCGCGATACCCGGCACCTGACCTTGCGCCATGGGCGAGCCGGGGCGAAGCGCCGAACAATAACCTTTTTTGCAGGATAGGTGAAGATAACTTGCAGCACAAGGCGGTAGTAATACTGCTTACCCTGGCCGTTATGCTGGGCGCTCGTGCTCCTGCCTGGGCCGGGCCGGCCGGCGAGCCGGAACTGGTGGGCCAGGCGGCGGTGTTGATGGATGCCGGCAGCGGGCAGGTGTTATATGCCAAAAACCAGGACAAGCGCATGTATCCTGCCAGTACCACCAAGATAATGACCGCGCTGGTGGCGCTGGAAGAAACGTCGCTGGACGAGATGGTCACCGTGAGCGAAAGGGCGGCACAGGTGGGCGGGTCGCGCATTGGCCTGCAGCCGGGGGAAAAGGTGAAAATGGAGCACCTGCTGTATATGCTGATGCTTAGTTCCGCCAACGACGCCGCGGTGGCCATTGCCGAGCACGCGGGCGGGTCGGTGCGGGGCTTTGCCGCGCTGATGAACGCCCGGGCGCGGGAAACCGGCGCGCTGCACACCAACTTCACCAACCCGCACGGGTTGCCCGATGAAAACCACTACACCACCGCCCGCGACTTGGCCAAAATCAGCCGGGAAGCCATGCAGAACGAAACTTTCCGGCGCATCGTGCGCACCGTGAACATCAGGATCGAACGCAAGGAAAACATGCCTCCCGCGGTGCTGCGGCGGGTGGAGGAACTGGAAAAGTTATACGGCCCGGTGCAGGAAGATTTCTTCAATCACAACAAGCTGCTCTGGCACAGCCGTTACGGTTACCGGGGCGCCAACGGCATCAAGACCGGTTACACCGTGGAAGCGGGCCAGTGCATCGCAGCCTCGGCGCGCCGGGAAGGCCGGGAACTGATTGCCGTGGTGCTGAACAGCCAGGGCACCGCCCTGTGGAACGACGCGGCCGCGCTGCTGGATTACGGCTTTAACAATTTCACCCGGGTACAGCTGGTAAAACCCAGGGAAATGATTACCGACGCGGCGGTGCAGCACGGCGAAGCAAGGGCCGTGCTGGAAACAGCGGATTACTTTTACTACAACTTCCCGGTGGGGGAGAGCCCGCGGGTGAACCGCCGGGTGGAATTGGAAGAGAACATAACCGCCCCGGTGGCGGCGGGCGAGCAGCTGGGCGAGATGGTGCTGGAGGCGGGGGGGCGTGAATTGGGGCGCGTGGCGCTGGTGGCGGTGCACCCGGTGGCGCGCAAGGCCTCCAGCTACTGGTGGTTTTGGCCGGGCCTGCTGCTGGCGGCGCTGTTCCTGCTGCGGGTGAGGGCATCGCTGCGCCGGCGCAGGGCCAAAAGCCGGGTAGTATATATGAGGAAAAGGGACCGCTGGTAAGGCGCTCCCGGGAGGTTGTGACAGATATGTCAGCGCTTGGTGTTTTCCGGCAGAGGGCGGCGCACGAAACGCTGTTACCCCGCTAGCCGCGCCGGTCGGGCACCACCAGCCGCACCAGCGCGGTAAAAGGGTAAATGAGGGGCAGGGCGACCAGGCTGCTCAGAACGTTAAAAAGGGTGTGCGCGTTGGCTACCTGGCGCGGCAGGGTGTCGGCCGTTAGCCCCACCAGCAGGGAAAAGGGCTGCAGCAGCGGGAGGAATAGCAGGGCGCCCAGAATGTTAAGCAGGGCGTGGGCCGCGGCCACCTGCTTGCCGGCCCGGGGACCGCTTAAACTGGCCAGAACGGCGGTAAAGCAGGTGCCGATGTTGTTGCCCAGCACCAGAGCCACGGCGGTGGGCAGGGTGATAAGCTGCTGATTGGAAAGCAGCATGACGATCCCCGTGGCGGCGGCGCTGCTGTGCAGCAGCGCGCTGGCCAGCGTGCCCGCCAGCACGGACAGCGCCGGGCTGCTCTGCAGCGACAGCAGCGTGCCCGTGAACCAGGGGGTCTCCTGCAGCGGCGCCAGCGCCGTGGACATCAACCGCAGGCCGGCAAATACTAGTCCGAAGCCGAATAGCGCGCGCCCCAGCTGGCCCGGGGGCCTGTGCCGGCAGCGCAGCCACAGCAGGCCTCCCGCCAGCAGGGCAGGCAGGGCCAGCCGGAACAGGTCAAAAGAAATGAGCTGCACCGTGACACACGTGCCCACGTTGGCGCCCAGCAGGATGCCCACGGCCTGTACCAGGTTCATGAGCCCGGCGTTGACGAAACCGACGGTGAGCACCGAAACGGCAGTGCTGCTTTGGGCCAGCGTGGTCAGCACCATGCCCGTCAGGGCGGCCGCCAAGGGCGTGGTGGTCAGGGTGGCCAGGGCCCGGCGCATTTTTTCCCGGGAAAGGTTCTCCAACCCCAGCTTCATTACCTGCATGCCCCGCAGCAGCATGTACAGGCCCGCCAGGGCGCCGGCCGCAGTGGACAAAGCCATACCTCCTTTTAATTCCCCGTTATTTTTTTATGCCGCGCGAGGCGGGATATGCCGCGTTATTTTTGACATACGTTCATATTGACAGGGCCGGCGGGAATTATATATACTGTTTTAAAGAATCTTTTGGTGGTGGTCGCATGCGCAGGGTTATCGGCGAAGTGGAAAAAAAACTGCGCGCCCACGAGTACAAAATGACCCCCAAGCGGGAGCATGTGCTCAGGGTGCTGCTGGAGAACAAGGATAAACACCTCAGCGCCGAGGAAGTGTATAATCTGGTGAAGCAGCGGTCTCCCGACGTAGGCCTGGCCACCGTGTATCGTACTCTGGAGTTGTTTTCCAACTTTAACATCATCCACACCGTGGACTTCGGCGACGGGCGCAAGCGCTTCGAGTTCGGTGCGGAAAACACGGGGGAGCACCGGCATCATCACTTGATTTGCAGGCACTGCGGCAGGATCATCGAGGTTAACGAGGACCTGCTTGGCGAGCTGGAAGAAAGGGTGAGCCGCGATTACGATTTTTCCATCAGCGATCACGAGCTGAAAATTTACGGCCTCTGCTGCAAGTGCACCGGTAAGAGAGATGAGGAGTAACTGAGGAATCCATGTCGAGAGGCATGGTTTTTTTGTTTTGGGGGTGGCGGAATGAAGGAAGACAGGGAAGAAAGGATCAGGGAGCTGAAAAAGGAAATAGCCGACCTGCGCAACAGGCTGCCTGCACACTCCGTCAAGCCGGCCATGCTCAGCCGCCTGGAGGAACTGGAAGAGGAGCTGGAACGGTTGAAGAAAGATAAGTAGTCCTGCACACAAGCCGCCTGCCTATCATATTATATAGTATTGTTAATGAGGATGTTGAAAAACCAACGGCAGGTGCTTCCGTTTCCTGGAGCGAACGGAAGCGTCCTTTGCCAGCAATCTGGGTGTTTATTTTCATGGTTGGGCGGTGGTGTAAACATGGCCGGCAAGCCGTCGGTAGGGCTGGCATTGGGAGGCGGGTTCCTGCGGGGAACGGCCAACATTGGCGTGCTGCGGGTACTTAAGGAGGAGGGCATCCCGGTGCACATGGTGGCGGGCAGCAGCGCCGGCAGCATTGTGGCGGCGCTGTGTGCTTCGGGTTACAGCCCTGAGCGCATGGAGAAAATCGCTGTAAAACTGCATTTCCGGGACATATTCGACTACGGGTCCACGCTGGTTAACCTGCTGCTCATCGCCGGGGAGTTTTTGGCCGGTTTTTTACACCTGCCTTTTCCCATGCGCCGGCCGCTGGGCCTGATGAAGGGCAACAAGCTGGAGGCGCTGGTCAACAAGTGGGTGGGCAGAAACCGGCTGTTTGACGACACGGAAATCCCGCTGGGCATAACCGCCGTGGACGCCAGGGACGGCGCGCTGGTGGTATTTTTGTCGGGCAAGCCGCTGCTGCGCACCGTGCTGCCGCCGGAAGACGTGATTATCCGCGGTGAGCCGGTGGCGCGGGCGGTGCGGGCCAGCGCGGCCGTGCCCGGGCTGTTTGAGCCGGTGCGCCTGGGCGAGCGCCTGCTGGTGGACGGCGGCGTGCGGGACAACGTCCCCGCCTACGTGCTGCGGCGCATGGGGGCGGAATTTGTCATCGCTGTGGACGTGGGATATGACGGGCGGGAGATGCGCTGCCCGGATAACATCATCGGCGTTTTGTCCCAGAGCCTTGACATTATCGCTTCGGAAGGCATCAACCTCAAACTGGAAGAGCACGCCGACGTGGTCATCCGTCCCGTCATCCGCAACATGGGACCCTGGGATTTTGACAAGATCAAATACTGCATTCGGCAGGGCGAGCAGGCGGCGGCCGCGGCGGTGGACGGGATCAAGCGCCAGCTGAATGGCGGCCGCTGAAAGTCCGTATAAATAAAACCCAAGGAACACCGGTTCCCCGAAGATAGAAAAGAGATCCGCCAAAAAGGCCGTGGAAAATTTAAGTAGGTGCCAGAAGGGGATTAGTCCCCTCAAAAAGAAATGAGACCTCGCGCGCCAAAAACCTGTTTTTGACACCCCCTCCCGCTACCGGTATAATGAATTTGTTGGGAGGGGTTTTACATGCAATTTTTGCCACGGGGACTGGCCACCGGCATCGGCAGCATGCCGTTTAAAGAGCCCGGGCCGGCTTTGCGCCTGGTGTGGGAGAACTTGCCCCGCGTGCCCCACTGGCCGCAGCTGCCGCAGCGGGGCGCGGACGAGGGCTTCGTGCACCAGTTTCTGGACCCCCTGGTGCGGGTACAACAGCTGCTGGTAAAAAGCGGGGATAACTACGTATTTGCGGTGGACGATCCGTCCTGGCCCGACCGGCTTACTGAATTTTACACCACCTACCTGGCCGCCGAAGAGGGCGACTCCGCCGCCCTGCAGGCTTTTGCCTTCCCGCCGTCGTCGGCCGCCGGCTTTTACGCCTTTACGGAGGAGCTGCGGGAAAAGGGTACCGGGGGAGCCCGCTGCCTGAAGGGGCACCTGGCCGGCCCTTTGACCGTAGGGCTGCAGCTGAAGGACGCGCGGGGCCGGGTGGCCTACTACGAGGATCAGCTGCGGGACCTGCTGGTGAAGACGCTGGCCATGCATGCCCGCTGGCAGGCCGCGGAGCTGGGGCGGTTCGGGCTGCCGGTGATCATTTTCGTGGACGAGCCCGGCATCAGGGTTTACGGCAGCAGCAGCTACATAACCGTCACCAGGGAAATGGTGCTGGGCGACTTGAACGCCATCTTTGCTGCCGTGCACGCCGCCGGCGGCATGGTGGGGGTGCATTCCTGCGACGCCATAGACTGGTCGGTGCTGTACGAGTCCGACCTGGACATAGTGAATTTGGATACCTACCAGCACGGGGATTCTTTGCTGCCCTACGCCCGGGAAATGAAGGACTACCTGGCGCGGGGCGGTGTGATGGCCTGGGGCATCGTGCCCACCAGTGGAGACGCCGAGCTCGATGCCCTTGTGGGGCTTTGGAAGGAGAGCGTGTCCAGGCTGGCCGCTCGTGGCGTCGACCGTGCCGCCCTGGAGGGCCAGTGCATGTT
>ENA-OSAF01000414-OSAF01000414.1-marine-sediment-metagenome-genome-assembly--contig:-NODE-414-length-13563-cov-25.428783_pt1 | contig 13563 bp, 14 predicted proteins | sample MGYA00237872_ERZ529318 | MGnify/ENA primary metagenome ERZ529318 (study PRJEB26369, sample SAMN03142813) | marine sediment metagenome | biome: marine; feature: borehole; material: sediment... | reverse complement strand
GTTACGGCCACCAGGGCACAAATCGAACAACTGGTTAAAGCCGGCTGCGAAATCGTTCGGGTTGCAGTGCCCGACGCTGCGGCCGCTCGGGCACTGCCGAAGATAAAAAAAGGGCTGACCGTACCCCTGGTGGCTGATATTCATTTTGATTACCGGCTGGCTCTGGCTGCTATCGACGCCGGCGTGGACGGCTTGCGCATAAACCCGGGCAACATTGGCGGTGCTGACCGGGTAGCGGCGGTGGTGCAGGCGGCTAAGCGGAAGAATGTGCCCATTCGCATTGGCGTCAACGCCGGGTCGCTGGAAAAAGACTTGCAGGGCGAGGAAATAACACCGCAGGCCATGGTGGAAAGCGCATTGCGGCAGGTGGCACTGTTGGAAAAATTAGATTTTACCCAGATAAAGATATCCCTTAAGGCTTCGGACGTACCGCTTATGCTACAGGCTTACCGGATTTTGGCCGAAAAAGTGGATTATCCTCTGCACATCGGGGTTACCGAGGCGGGAACGGTATTTGCAGGCAGCATTAAATCCGCCGTTGGCATCGGCATATTGTTGTGGGAAGGTATCGGCGATACCGTCCGAGTTTCGTTGACCGGCGATCCTGTGCAGGAAGTACGGGCGGCCTATGAGATTTTAAAAACGCTGGGGTTGAGGCGCCGCGGCGTCGAATTGATATCCTGCCCCACCTGTGGCAGAACGCAGATAGACCTGGCCCGGATCGCCGCTGAGGTGGAAGCCAGGCTGGCCGGGTTAACCCACCCGCTGCGGGTGGCTGTAATGGGTTGTGCGGTTAACGGGCCGGGTGAGGCCAGGCATGCCGACGTCGGTATTGCCGGAGGTAAGGGGGAGGGACTTATTTTTCGCCAGGGCCGCGTCATTAGAAAGGTTAGGGAACAAGACCTGGTGGAGGAATTGATGAAAGAAATAGATACCATAATTAATGGAGGGAATTCGGCATGAGAGTTTCACAGTTGCTGGTTCCAACCTTGCGGGAAGTGCCGGCAGAAGCCGAGGTAGTGAGCCACCAGCTTTTAATGCGCGCGGGCTTTATCCGCAAGGCGGCGGCTGGCATATATACTTTATTGCCCTTGGCTTGGCGGGTCGTGCATAAAATTGAGCGTATTATCAGGGAGGAGATGGATAAGCAAGGAGGGCAAGAAATTTTAATGCCCATCATGCAGCCGGCGGAATTGTGGCAGGAGTCGGGACGCTGGGATGTTTATGGTCCTGAATTGTTTCGGCTCAAGGACAGGCACGGCAGAGATTTTTGCCTCGGTCCCACCCATGAGGAGATTATCACCGACTTGGTAAAGGGCGAGGTTAATTCATATAAGCAGCTGCCTTTGTTGCTGTACCAGATCCAAAACAAGTACCGGGATGAACGGCGCCCCCGGTTCGGCCTGATGCGCGGCCGCGAATTTATCATGAAGGATTTGTATTCCTTTGACAAGGATGAGGCGGGTTTGGATATAAGTTACCGCAAAATGTTCGAGGCATATACTAACGTGTTCCGGCGCTGTGGGTTGCAGTTCCGACCCGTGGTGGCCGATTCAGGAGCCATCGGTGGGAGCGATACCCATGAATTTATGGTGCTGGCGGAATCAGGCGAAGCCACTATTGTTTACTGCGATAACGAAGGGTGCGATTACGCTGCCAACGAGGAGCGGGCCGAATCCGTAACTCCCGTCGCTTCCCCCGGCGAGGCACCGGCCAAGCTGCAAAAGGTAGTCACGCTGGGCTGCCGGACCATTAATGAAGTTGCATCTTTTTTAAACATTTCGCCACAAAAAATGATTAAAACCATAATTTATTCCACTGACAAAGAAACTGTCGCGGCTATGGTCAGGGGCGACCGCGAAGTTAACGAGGTAAAATTGTACAATGCTTTGGGTTGTATCAGGCTAGATATGGCGGATGACGAAACAGTGGCGCGTATTACCGGCGCGTCTCCCGGTTACGCGGGTCCCGTCGACCTGGAAGGCGTGCGCCTGGTGGCCGACCACGAGGTAATGGCTCTGATCAACGCTGTTTGCGGTGCCAACGAGGACGATCACCACCTGGTCAACGTTAACCCGGGTCGGGATTTCCGTCCCCATCTGGTGGCTGATATCCGGCTGGTCAAGGCGGGCGACCCCTGTCCCGTTTGCGGTGCGAGCTTGCGCGAGGTCAAGGGCATAGAAGTAGGCCAGATTTTCAAGCTCGGGGACAAGTACAGCAAGGCGCTGGGGGCCACCTTCCTCGATGAAAACGGTCAGGCCCGGCCTTTCATTATGGGATGTTACGGCATTGGTGTTACCAGAACCATGGCTGCCGCAGTGGAACAAAATCACGACGACCGGGGAATCATCTGGCCGGTGCAAATCGCTCCTTATCATGTCATCGTGGTGCCGATCAGCACCAAAGACGAGGAACAGGTTGCCGTTGCCGAACAGATTTACCGCCGGCTCAATGAAGCCGGCATAGAAACCGTAATCGACGACCGCCCGGACAGGGCAGGGGTAAAATTTAAGGACGCCGACCTTGTGGGTTATCCTCTGCGCATTAACGTAGGGTCCAGGGGCCTGGCTACCGGCGAAGTGGAACTATACCTGCGCCGCGAAGGTTCCATCACTATGGTGCCCGTTGAGGGGGTGGTTGAGGCGGTGCAAAATGCGCTGAAAACCATGGGATACACGACGTAAGTATAGTATTAAGAAGTTAAGTATAGTAGATGTATATTCATTTATCATTGCAACGGCCGGCGGTAAGTGTCGATCCGGCTATGGGGGTGGGGCATTGGTTGCGGAAAATGAAGTGATCCTGCGCATGACTCTGGCGGTTATTTTAGGCGGCATGATAGGCCTGGAGCGGGAGCGGCTGCATGTGGGTTTTAAGACTTATTCCGCAGGTTTTCGTACGCATATACTCGTATGCGTTGGCTCTGCCTTGGCCATGGTTGTTTCAGAAAATCTCCATTTCCAGTTTAAGGGTGATGCCGCCAGGGTAGCGGCTCAGGTGATTAGCGGCATCGGTTTTCTCGGTGCCGGTGCTATTTTGCGCGAAGGTTTTCTGGTTCGCGGTTTGACTACCGCCGCCAGCCTGTGGGTAGTTTGTTCCATCGGGCTGGCCGTGGGTGCCGGCTATTATTTCGCCGCCAGCCTAAGCTGCTTGCTGGTGCTGTTTGCCCTGGTGATTTTAGGCACCATCGAGGATTTTGTGCGCAGTAAAAGAACCTTTGACAGCATTAACATCGTGGTGGGGAACCGCCCGGAAGTTTCCACCATAGTAAAGTCAGTACTGGATGCGCATCATTTAAACATTGAAAGTATCGAAATAAAAAAATTGGATGACCGGCAAATCTTGGAGATATCTTTAAACATTCCGCCCCAGGTAAACAAAATGGAACTAATCAATGAGCTGGCCTCTTTGCCGGGCGTGCACCGGGTAGAGCACAGGATGTAAAAAAATGTAAAAATAACTACCTTGTCAAGGGATAACTTTTATAGTATAATTAGCTTTGGTTTATGCTTATCGTCAGTAGAGCGGAGCCGTTAATTTCGATTCCTTCGCCTGTTCGCCTGTTATTGAAGAGTGGGTAAAGCCCACTCTTTCGTCTTATACTAAAAGAAATCGAGCTATTCCAGGAGGGCGACCAATGAAAAAAGGTAAGGTGGTTGCGGTGGTGGAGGAGATAGTAGCCCCGGTAGTATCCGCCTTGGGCTTGGAACTGGTTGATATCACTTTTACCAAGGAAGGGGGCCGTTGGTTCTTAAGGATTTTTATTGACAAGCCCGGCGGCGTCGGGCTGGACGACTGCCAGGAGGTTTCGGAAAAAATAGACCCGCTGCTGGACGAGCAGGATCCCATACCCCAATCGTATACCCTGGAAGTTTCATCTCCGGGCCTGGAAAGGCCGCTGAAAAAGCCGGCCGATTTTGAGAGGTTTACAGGGAAAAAAATCAACTTGAGCACTTTTGGCCCGATAGAGGGCAGGCGTAAATTTAAAGGGCGGCTAATTGCGGCCAACGGTCATTCCGTCACTCTGCAGGTAGCAGGACAGGACGTTGTAATACCCATGGAACAAATAGCTGCAGCCCGCTTGGTGGCGGAATTATAACGGTGGAGGGAGCGGTATGAATACCGAGTTTTTACAAGCTTTAAAGGATTTGGAAAAAGAAAAGGGCATTTCCGTGGATGTGCTGCTGGAAGCTATTGAGGCAGCGTTGCTTTCCGCTTACAAGAGGAACTTCGGTTCCTTGCAGAACGCCAAGGTGCACATTGACCGGGAAACGGGTGACTGCAAGGTTTACGCGCGGCGAACCGTTGTGGAAACGGTGGAGGACCCGCGGGTGGAAATTTCCCTGGGAGAAGCTCGTGCCATGGATCCCCGGTACAACATAGATGATGTGGTAGAAACTGAAGTTACGCCGCGGAACTTTGGGCGCATTGCTGCCCAGACCGCCAAGCAGGTGGTGGTGCAGCGCATTCGCGAAGCTGAGCGTAATATTATTTACGAAGAGTTTGCCAACCGGGAAGGCGATATTGTTACCGGGATTGTGCAGCGCATCGAACAGAGGAATGTCTATATCGAACTGGGGAAGACGGAAGCTATATTGGCTCCGTCAGAACAAATGCCTGGTGAAACCTACCGGCAGGGTGACAGGATCAAGGCCTATATCGTGGAGGTGAGGAAAACAACCAAGGGGCCGCAAATATTCGTCTCCCGCACTCACCCGGGTCTTTTGAAAAGGCTTTTCGAGCTGGAAGTGCCCGAACTTCAGGAAGGAGTAGTGGAATTAAAGTCTGTGGCCCGTGAGGCTGGCTATCGCTCTAAAATTGCCGTTTATTCCAGGAACGAAAACGTGGACCCGGTGGGTGCATGCGTTGGTCCCAAGGGCATGCGCGTGCAGACCATTGTAAACGAGTTGAATGGAGAAAAAATAGATATTATTAAGTGGGATCCCGACCCGTCTAAATTTGTGGCCAGCTCTCTAAGTCCGGCAAAAGTGGTGGCCGTAGAAATTTGGGAGGAAGAAAAAGTGGCCAGGGTGATCGTTCCAGATTACCAGCTCTCACTGGCCATTGGTAAAGAAGGACAAAACGCTCGTTTGGCAGCCAAACTGACAAACTGGAAGATAGATATAAAAAGTGAAAGCCAAATGGCGGAATTATACCCCGATTACGAAGACTTGTTTTCGGAAGAATATGTGGAATAGGGGGGTGCGGGTATGCCTAGAGCGAGAAAAATACCGCAGCGTATGTGTGTGGGCTGTCAGGAAATGAAGCCGAAAAAGGAATTGATCAGGGTGGTGCGCACACCCGAGTTTGCTGTTGAACTGGATTCCACGGGTAAAAGATCGGGGCGGGGCGCTTATATTTGCCCCAACATGGAGTGCCTGGAAAAGGCCTTGAAGGGAAAAAGACTGGAAAAGGCCTTAAAACAATCTATTACTCAGGAAATAAAAAACGAATTACTGAAGAGGTTGCAGCAATGATGGCCGGCAGGGTTGCCCAGATGATCGGTTTATGCAGGCGGGCCGGTAAAGTGGTTAGTGGCGAAACTGCCGTCGAGCACTGCATCATGCGTAATGAAGCCAAGATGTTGATATTGACCCGTGATGCCGCGACACGCAGTCGGGAAAAGTACATGCGGCTGGCCAGGGAAAAAAATATACCGGTTATCTGTTGTTTTACCAAAAGCGAACTGGGAGATTTGCTGGGAAAGGCACCCCGTACTGTGGCGGCGATCACTGATGAGCAAATGGCCAGGGGTATTGCCGGAACCAAGGAAAGGGGAGAGGCCGGCTTGTATACGCTTTAAACATTCGGAGGTGATGACTTGTATGGCTAAAAAACGAGTTCACGAATTAGCCAAAGAGCTTAACATAGGAAGCAAAGAGCTATTGGATCAACTGGCCCGCCTAGGCATTAGCGTGAAGTCGCATATGAGCACGCTGGAAAACGCGGAAATACAGCGCATAAAAAACCATTACTCGGCTCTTAAAGACGGGTCGGACGAAAAAACAGGGCCTGAAACCGAACAGCGCGGCGGCGAAAAGCCCAAAGCGTCCCAGCGCAAGAAAACAAACTTGGCAGACCGCGGCCCCGGGCTGGTGGATAGGGTCCCCGCCAGGCCGCCGGACCGCAGGTTTGCGGAAAGGCCCTTGCGCGCGCCTTCCGGCAGCACGGGTAAGGGCGGGGCGGCCCTCAAGAAGCGCCGCGACGCCGATGCCAGGTCTGGGCCACAGGCCATGCCCCTCAAAGGGAAGTCCGGGCATGCGCCGGTAGATCGCCCTGTGCAGGAACAGGGACAGCCGCAGGTCGTAAAAAAGCCGGTTGAGCAGGCCGGGTCCGGTTCACTGCGGGACCGGGGGGGAACGGATAACCGCGGCCTGACTATGGGAGATAAAGGCGGGGCCAGGCAACCGCAACGGTTGCCCAAAACCCATGACCGGGCCAGCGTTTCTGGTTTTCGAAACAGCGGGCTGGGTAAAATTAAGTCGGTTGAAAAGTCCAAACCGGATAAAATTAAGGTACTGGAGAAAACCAAGGCTCAGGAAAGGGTCAAGCAGGTAGAAAAACATGCTTATCGCGAAAAAAGCGGCAGGGCGGGTTTCGACAAGGACGGGTACAGGGAACTGCGGGCTGAAAAAAGTGGCATAGCTAAAAAGGCCGACAGAAAAACCGGGAAAAAAGCTCAGACTACTCCTGCGCCTGTTCCCGCACAGGCGAAAAAGCCCATTACCATCGGAGAGTCCATTACTGTAAAGGCGCTGGCTGAGAAAATGGCTGTGGGCGCCGCTGAGGTTATTAAAAAACTCATGTCACTGGGTGTTATGGCTACCATTAATCAAGAAATTGACAGCGACACGGCTACCATCGTAGCCAATGAAATGGGCTTTGAAGTGGAAGTCAAGGTGGAAGTTGATAAAGAAGCTTTGTTGTGGCAACAGGATGCAGAAGACGATCCGGACTCCCTGCAGCCGCGACCCTGCGTGGTTACTATTATGGGACACGTGGACCACGGCAAAACGTCGCTGCTGGACGCCATACGCCACAGCAACGTGACCGCTTCGGAGGCGGGCGGCATAACGCAGCATATAGGTGCTTACCAGGTTGATTTCAAAGGGAAAAAGATTACCTTTGTCGATACCCCCGGCCACGAGGCGTTTACCGCCATGCGGGCTCGGGGCGCGAAGGTTACGGACATAGCTGTACTGGTGGTAGCTGCCGATGACGGAGTTATGCCGCAAACCGTAGAAGCCATTAATCACGCCCGAGCAGCACAGGTCCCTATTATCGTGGCCGTGAACAAAATCGATAAACCCGACGCCGACCCGGAAAAGGTTAAGCGGCAGCTCACGGAGTATAACCTTGTTGCCGAGGAATGGGGCGGGGATACCATATTCGTGGAGGTTTCGGCCAAAGAAAAAAGAAATCTCAACGAGCTGTTGGAAATGATCTTGCTGGTAGCGGAAATACACGAGTTTAAAGCCAACCCCAATCGCCCGGCCAGGGGTACGGTCATCGAGGCTGAACTGGACAAAGGCAGGGGACCGGTAGCCACTGTTCTGGTACAAAACGGCACCTTGCACGTGGGGGACTTCATCATTGCTGGCGTTGCTTACGGTAAAGTGCGGGCCATGATGGACCACACGGGGCGCAGGATAAAAGAGGCCGGACCGTCCATGCCCGTGGAGGTTTTGGGTTTCTCTGAAGTACCTCCCGCGGGAGAACCGTTCTTTGCCGTGGATGATGAAAAGCTGGGTAAGCAAATAATAGAAGAAAGGCAGATCAAAAAACGGCAGGAGGAGCTTAAAGCAACGCCTAAAGTTTCACTGGACGAAATTTTTACCCAGATCCGGGAAGGCGAGGTCAAGGAGCTTAACATCATCATTAAGGCTGATGTGCAGGGAACTGTAGAAGCTTTACGGCAATCCCTGGAGCAGATCAGCACCGATGAAGTGCGGCTTAATGTTATTCACGGCGGCGTTGGTGCCATCACCGAAACTGACATTATGCTTGCCTCCGCGTCCAACGCCATCGTTATAGGGTTCAACGTGCGACCCGATGTTAACGCTCGCAAGGCCATTGAGTCGGAAAAGGTGGATATCCGGCTTTACCGGGTGATATACGAAGCTGTGGAAGACATCAAAGCGGCCATGAGCGGACTGCTAGAACCCGAATACAAAGAGGTCGTACTGGGCCGTGCCGAAGTGCGCAAAACCTTCAAGGTGTCTAAAGTGGGGACCATTGCCGGTTGTTATGTAACCGAAGGCAAGATTACCAGGGATGCCGGTGTAAGGGTTATACGCGACGGGATTGTTATTCACGAAGGAAACCTTGAATCACTGAAACGCTTTAAAGACGACGTGCGCGAAGTAGTGCAGGGCTACGAATGCGGCATGACAGTAGAGAATTTTAATGATATCAAGGAAGGCGACCAAATTGAAGCCTTTACCTTGGAAGCAGTTAAACGCGAATTGGCCTAAAGGGAGGGATATTCCATGTCCCACCGGCCGGAAAGGTTGGCCGAGGCAATAAAAAAAGAGGTGTCCGACCTTTTTCAGGGGGAACTGAAAGACCCGCGTATCGGCTTTGCCACCATTACGGGGGTAGAAGTTTCCAGCGACTTAAAGCATGCCAAGATTTACGTCAGCGTTTTGGGCGGGAACGACGAGCAAGAATCCACGATGGCGGCCTTGAAAAAGGCCCAGGGATTTATACGCACCGAACTGGGACGGCGGATCAGGTTGCGGCACGTTCCGGAAATTACCTTTAAACTGGACAATTCCATAGAACACGGGGCCAGGGTGTTAAAGCTGCTGAACGAGGTCAAGAGCCGGCATGAATGAGCGGGAGAAGTTGTTATCCGACATAGCGCGAGCGTTGCGCAGGGCGGAAAATATTGGTCTCTGCGGGCATGTAATGCCGGACGGCGACTGCTTGGGCTCTGAACTAGCTTTAGGTCTGGCTTTGCGCAAGATGGGAAAGAAAGTGACACTCCTGAGCCCTGACCCCGTACCTCAGATGTATAATTTTCTACCCGGTGCAGGCGACATTCAGGTGCAGCTCAACGGGCAGCTCTGGTTTGATGTATTTGTTTCCGTGGACTGTTCGGTGCCGGACAGGTTAGGCTCTTTTAAAGACCTGCTTCACCATGCCGACCGAGTTGTCATTCTTGACCACCACGCGGGCTCAGCCAATTTTGGAGATTTTTTCTTGAATGATCCGCATGCCGGTGCTACGGGTGAAATAATTTACGACCTACTGCGCTTGCTTCCCGCGGCCATGGATCCGGAAGTGGCCACTTGTCTCTACGTGGCAATCATAACCGATACCGGGTCATTTCGTTACGAGAATACCGGGCCCGGAACGCACCGGTGCGTGGCAGACCTTCTTGATGCGGGTATACCCGCGGTGCGCGTCAATAAGTTGTTGTACGAGGAAAAACCGCTGGCCTGCCTGCAGGTGCTGGGTGAAGTACTGCAACACTTGAAAATCAGCGCATGCGGCAGGGTAGCCTGGTCGTCTGTGCCGAGGGAAATGCTGCACAGGTTTCGTGCCGCCGACGAGCACGCGGACGGCGTAATCGACTACTTGCGTATGATCAAGGGGGTGGAACTGGCGGTAGTTTTCCGCGAAATTGAACCGGCTAAATACAAGGTCAGTTTCCGTTCCAAGTATTACTTGGATGTAAACAAGCTGGCGGCTTATTTCGGCGGCGGCGGTCATATCCGGGCATCAGCATGCATCTTGGAGGGGAACCTAGCGGAAATTGAGGAGCATGTGATACAAACCGCTTTGTCGTCTTTGGAGGAAGCGGAAAAATGAACGGAGTGTTAAACACGCTCAAACCGCCCGGTATGACCAGCCACGACGTTGTAAAGGTCGTCCGCAAAATTACCGGTCAAAAAAAAGCGGGCCATACCGGAACCCTGGACCCGGGCGCTGCCGGCGTGCTTCCCGTTTGTCTCGGCAGGGCCACCCGCATCATACAGTACATGCAAAGCGATAAGAGGTACAGGGTGGAAGTAACTTTCGGCATATCCACCTCAACCCAGGACGCCTTTGGCGAAGTGGTGGAAACCGGCGATACGGCTGGACTCACCCCCGGTAAAGTGGAGCAATGCCTGGCCAGCATGCAGGGGCGCCAGCAGCAGGTGCCGCCCATGACTTCGGCGGTCAGGTACCGCGGGAAGAGGCTGTATGAACTGGCCAGGGCGGGGATTAAGGTAGTGAAAGAGCCACGCCCGGTCCAGATCCATGCTATTAATCTGGTGGACTTTTATTATGGCGCGTCAGGTTTACCCAAGGCCCTGCTGGATATTCACTGTTCCGCGGGTACGTACATTCGCACAATTTGCCACGATTTGGGGAAAAAGCTGGGCTGCGGAGCATTTATGTCATTTTTGTTACGTACCGGAGCGGGGATTTTTTCTTTGGAAAAAACCGTAACCCTTGAGCAATTAAAGGTGCTGCAGGAAAAAGAGGCGTTGAACAGAGCGGTGATAACCATGTCCGAGGCGCTTGCACACTTGACACCGGTTTTCGTGGAAGGGGCCGCCGTAGGTGCGATACGCAGCGGAAAACGGGTGATATTGCCTGCTTATACCGTCGGCAAGCACTTGTCTGCCAATCAAATGGTGCGCCTGGAGGGTCCGGCCGGCTTGATTGCTCTGGCTGTTGCCATGTATATTAAAAACAGCCCCGATCATTTGGCATTTCAGCCCGTTAAGGTGTTGGTTTAAGCAGTTTATGTGGAGGTTATAGGCAGTGCAGATTTACAGCAGCTGGCTGGGTATTAAGGAAAAGCACAATAAGCTGGTTATAGGGTTGGGCAATTTCGACGGGGTGCACTTGGGGCACCAGAAGTTGATTGGATCGCTGGTGGACAAAGCCTGGTCCATCGGCGGTACACCGGCGGTATTTACTTTTGTACCGCATCCCATGGTGGTTCTGAACCCTGACAAGGCGCCGCCGATGCTATTGCCGCTGGATGTGAAGCGTAAAATGTTTGCCCAGTTGGGGATAGAAGTTCTTATATGGATACCTTTTACCCGTGATTTTTCCCGCATGAGCCCTCAGGATTTCATAATTGCCGTTTTACATAAACATTTGGCAGTACACACCGTTTTCGTGGGATATAATTACACCTTTGGGCATATGGGCAGGGGTACGCCTGAATTATTGAAAGAATACGGTCAAAGCTTGGGCTTTGCGGTGGAGGTGATAGATCCCGTAACGGTGGACGGGCAGCCCGTAAGCAGCACTTTGATACGCAGCTTGTTGTCCGACGGGGAAATCGCCAAAGCCAGGAAATACTTGGGGTATTGCCCCTTGCTGGAAGGGGAAGTGGTTTGCGGTGAAAAGCGAGGCAACACCTTGGGTTTTCCCACGGCCAACCTGGAAATAGACTCTAACCTGCTGGTCCCCGCCAACGGCGTTTATTCTGTTAAGGCTAGGGTGGACAATAATGTGTTTATGGGCGTGGCCAATATAGGCGTCAAACCAACCTTCCACGGCCATGCTTCTGGCCGCACCGTGGAGGTGCACTTGCTGGATTTTTCCGGGAATTTATACGGCAAAAAGATGACGGTTTACTTTTTGCGACGCTTGCGAGAAGAAAGAAAGTTTGCATCGGTCAGGGAGTTGGTGGAGCAAATCCAAAGGGACATTAACGAAGTCCGTGGCGACGCTGCGGGACAGGCGTAAAGCAAGTATAAAAAGATGTGGGAAATAATATATTTTACTAAGTTTACTTGCTAAGTTTACTTGCCCAGCGGAATGTGCTACAATAAACCAAGCCGCGTGTAGCCGGGATAACGAGCCGTTCCCGAATTGATCCGAAGGGAGAGCGGTTATGTATATGGAGGTTCCCAAATTCGACGCGCCCGATGAAGAAATTAAAAAATGGCTTAACCATATTGCTCTGATTTGTCTTAGTGAAGATTTTCAGGCATTGAAAAAAGAACTGGAAAAAATATACCTACAATCCAACGTAGAAAACGTCCAGTTGGCAGCCTTTCGGGATGCTTTGTATGCCTTTCTGGCACAGGAAGAGGAGGAACTTATTTACCAAACAGGGGCCAAATGATATAAGCTGCCATGGAGATGAAAATAATCATTACTGAGCACGCGCGCAAGCGATTGCGTGACTTTCGCCAGGATAAGATTACCACCGCAGACATCATTAGCGCCGCCAGCGGCATACCGGGTCGAATTCCTACCGCGACGCGGTTCCGGGGATTTTTTGCCAAGTCGGGACGCATGTTTGACATCGTGGCAAAAGATATCCCAGCCGGCCGGCTTATCATCACCATCATCGGCAAGTAAAGAAGGTAATGGGTAGAACTGTTAGCTAGGGAATGCGTTTATCTCCGACGATTAACTTGGCTAACAGCGATTATTGCCAGGAGGAGGTGACACCGTGGGTTTATCGGTGAACGAGAAGCAGGTTGTTATCGACAACTTTAAGCTTCATGAGAACGACACCGGATCACCTGAGGTGCAAGTGGCGATACTTACTAAGCGCATCGACCACCTTACCGAGCATCTTAAGGTGCACAAGAAAGACCATCATTCTCGGCGCGGTCTATTGAAAATGGTGGGCCAACGCCGGGCATTGTTAAATTACCTGAAAAACCGCGATTATAACCGCTATCGCAACTTGATTGAAAAACTTGGTTTGCGTAAGTAATCTAAGAGCGGGTTTACACCCGCTTTTACATTTATGTTAACGCTTTCCATGCCAATGTATTTTTTATGATTTCGGCAGGATATAATATTAAATATGTAGAATAATCTATTTTTATTGTTGAATCAAAATTTGAAGCAATACTGCAATTGATTGCAAGAGGAAAGGAGGTAAACCGGTCTTATCGTTGGATACCTGGATCACGGGGGTAGTAAAGACCGGGATAAGGCGTTTGCTATGCAACGTAAATCGTTTCTAACTAAGGAAATAGAAATAAACGGCCAGAAGCTGGTGCTAGAAACGGGCCAGTTGGCCAAACAAGCGGGAGGAGCGGTTTTAGTTCGCTATGGAGAAACCGCGGTCCTGGTCACCGCCACCATGTCCAAGCGAATAAGGGAGGGTATAGACTTTTTCCCTCTAACCGTTGATTACGAGGAGAGGCTTTACGCGGTGGGCAAAATCCCCGGTGGGTTCATCAAAAGGGAGGGGCGTCCTAGTGAAAAGGCCACCCTTACGGCACGTATGATAGACAGACCTATCCGTCCGCTGTTCCCCAAAGGCATGCGCAACGAGGTGCAGGTTATCGCGCTGGTCATGTCAGTAGATCAAGACAGCCCCCCGGAAATTGCCGCCATGGTGGGGGCCTCTGCCGCGCTCCACATTTCGGAAATTCCTTTTAATGGGCCTATCGGCGGCGTGGTGGTCGGCCGAATAGGAGATAAGTTCATTATTAATCCCAATATCGAGCAGTCGGAAAAAAGCAGTATGCATTTGGTGGTTGCCGGCACGAAGGATGCCATTATGATGGTTGAAGCCGGTGCCAAGGAAGTGCCCGAAGAGATGATGCTGGAAGGGATTATATTCGGGCACCAAAAAGTGAAGGA
>ENA-OSAF01000413-OSAF01000413.1-marine-sediment-metagenome-genome-assembly--contig:-NODE-413-length-13598-cov-26.212213_pt1 | contig 13598 bp, 13 predicted proteins | sample MGYA00237872_ERZ529318 | MGnify/ENA primary metagenome ERZ529318 (study PRJEB26369, sample SAMN03142813) | marine sediment metagenome | biome: marine; feature: borehole; material: sediment... | reverse complement strand
AATTTAGGTGATATCAATCCTCCATACCTGGTTGGGACCGTCAGCTTTTATCTCGCGCTTTTGGACAGGCTTTTTCGGCGGATTGTAGGCCGCTATCAAGTTGGCCTCTTTTAAAACCCGGTATGCACTGGACGGAGATGCATGAGCTATATTCTTGCGGCGCAGGTCTGTAAGCCAACTTGCAGTGGCGATATTCCGTCTTTAAAGGCCTGTCCAATTAGTGTCCATTTTTTTGGTTCTACGTTACCCGTTATGAAATATTAATACAGGTATCTTTTGCTGTAGTGCTCAATTCCTATATTGTCACCGCACCCGCCCCCTAAAGGAGGCGGGCTTGCCGGTTAACCCCGCAGGCCCGCTTTCGTAAGGAGGCAGGCCTATCGGCCTCCGGTGACTATTATGCCTGAAGGGAGCATACCCTTCCTGTCGCCCTCCGGGCGGCAGAGGTCCCCTGGGGTTTTCCCCGGACCTGAGTTATCCCGGTGATGCCACCGGCGGATCTCGCCCGAGTTTGCCGCACTGGCTCCGTGGAACGCCTGCAAAGGCTTCCCCGCCCGCTCATTTGGGGCGGGAGGTTCTAAACAGCCCCTGGGGAAACGGGGCAGTGAAGCGGACGTGTAAGCCGGAGATAACCTTGGCGACGGGCACAATCACGGGTTAGGGGCGATCCCGGCGCGCTTTATTTTAGCGCGCGTAAAACGCCTCTCCCCTAAGGGACCGGGAAACCGAAAGGAGTTGTGAATTATTGGTTCCCGTTTACGTCATCAACAAGCACGGCAAGCCCCTCATGCCCTGCGGCCCCCGTAAGGCGAGGGTTCTGCTCAAACAGGGAAAAGCTAAAGTATTCCGTTACGTTCCCTTTACCATCCAGCTTCTCCATGGTTCAAGCGGCTACCGCCAGAAAATATACGCCGGCCGTGATCGGGGTCTCACCCAGGGCATCATTGCCTGCCGGGAGGATGGTAGGGTCCTTCTTCGCTTTCAAGTGACCGGCAGGATAGACATTTCCGAACTGCTTTACTGGCGCGCCTGCCTGCGCCGCAGTCGCCGGAATCGCAAGACCGGCTATCGTCCCTGCAGAAACAAAAACCGTAAACGTCCAGAAGGCTGGCTGGCTCCATCGGTGGCCCACCTTTGGTATGAACACCAGAAAACCAGGCACCTGGTTGAGTCCACCCTTCCGGTTACGGCCTGGGCCGAAGAAGTAAACAAATTCGATACCCGCAGGATGTGGGACCCGGAAGTGAAAGGGAAAGGCTACCAGGAGGGTCCCTTGAAGGGCAAAAAGAACGTCCGCCAGTACGTATTAGAGCGGGACTCCTACCGCTGCGTACTCTGCGGCAACCCGGAAGATTTAGAAACCCACCACATTGTCTGGCGCTTTCGCGGCGGCTCCGATCGGCCCAAAAACATGGTCACCCTCTGCAAAAAATGCCATGACAAAGTTACCGCTGGAAAAATTGAAATCAAAGTTTTGGTCAAGTCCTATCGCTGGCCGGCCCGGTTGAATGCTTTAAACCCACTATTCAACGCTCTCGACGCAGTAAAAATCACCCCTGGTAAAGTAAAGAAAGCTCGTACCGAGCTGAGCCTGGGTAAAGAACACTGGGCCGACGCGGCCGCTTTAGTCTTCGCTGCTTTTGGCGTAAAACCGGATATAGAAAACTTACCGCTGCTACTGCAGGGTCGCTTTGTTCGTACCAAGAACCGCCAGCTTCACCGGACCAACCCTTCCAAGGGTGGGAAACGCGCAAAGGCTCAGGGCAACCGTTACCTGATCAACAAAAGCGGTGTCCGTTTTATGCGAAACGACCTGGTGGAATACAAAGGCGCAACCGGCTACGTCAGTTCCTTGCGTTCTTCTGGAAGCGTCCGAGTTTGTGACTGGCAGGGAAAAGAGTTGATTAACGTATCTGTCAACAAGCTGAAAAAATTACAGAACCGTGATTCAATTATCTGGGAGGTGAGTTAACGGCCTTTCCTCCCGCCCCCTAAAGGAGGCGGGTTCCCAGGCCGCAGTTTTTATGGTAACCGATCGATGGTTATCGAAATATGTCGATAATCACCGATATATTTTGTGCAATTATAAGAGGAAAATGCTAGAAAATGTTGAATTGATGTTTTAGGTAGTTGTAAGTAAAAAACTAAAAAAACAACTATTGAATGAAAACCTAACGTCAACTACCCCCGGCTAAAGCCGGAGGCATGAAGCCTCGAAGTTGACCAGCCTCAGCCAGGGTGCAACTTGCTCCATCGGGCTACGTTATCCCGGTTACGACACCATGGGGTGCGTGAGCCAGCTCCAGGCCCTGTCGCCCGGCATTAAACAGGCATACGGGGTTGAAGCCAGTGTGTCGGGCGCGACAAGCCGGGATAACATTGGCGCGGCTCACCAATACCGGCATTAAGCCGAGAAAAGCCGACGTAAGGAGGCAATTATTTAATGCGTATATTTGTACTTGATGCTAAGAAAAGACCACTTGACCCGTGCCATCCTGCGAGGGCTAGACAACTACTCAAGGCTGGCAGAGCAGCAGTTTATCGCAGAAAGCCCTTTACGATAATCCTTAAAGACAGGCTACTTGAAAACTCTATCGTCCACTCGCATCGAGTAAAAGTAGATCCAGGTGCAAAGACGACGGGCTTAGCTGTTGTTCAAGAAGAGACAGCAAGAGTAGTTTGGGCGGCGGAGTTGGAACATAGAGGTGATGTGATCCACAAGCGAATGCTGGAAAGAGCTTCTCTGAGGCATTCTCGTCGTAGCCGCAAAACTCGTTACCGCAAGCCCAGGTTTAACAACCGTAGGAGGCCAGAAGGCTGGCTTCCGCCGAGTTTGGAGAGCAGGGTTGCCAATATTATTACCTGGGTTAAGCGTCTTACTCGCTGGTGTCCCGTTTCGGTAATATCACTTGAGCTTGTGAAGTTTGACACTCAGAAGCTCCAGAACCCGGAGATAAACGGTGTCGAGTATCAACAGGGCGAGCTATTTGGCTATGAAGTACGGGAGTACCTGTTGGAGAAGTGGAGCAGGAAATGCGCCTACTGTGGTAAAACCAACGTGCCATTGGAAGTTGAGCATATCATACCTAAAAGTCGTGGTGGAACTGATAGGGTATCAAATTTAACTCTGGCCTGTCATAAATGTAATCAGAAAAAAGGGAACAAGACAGCGGAAGAGTTTGGTTTTCCGGAGATACAAAAGCGGGCTAAGCAGCCCTTAAAGGATGTAGCAGCAATTAATACTACGCGCTGGGTATTGTACAACAGATTAAAAGTCATTGGCTTGTCACTAGAAACTGGTTCTGGAGGTAAGACAAAATACAACCGTACACGACTTGGGTTACCTAAGACACATTGGTTAGATGCTGTCTGTGTCGGCGACAGCACACCCGATACTCTGTTTGTTGAGAAGGACGCTGTGCTACACATTAAGGCAATTGGGCATGGAAAACGACAGCGTTGTAAAACAGATAAGCACGGATTCCCTATAGCCCATGCGCCACAACAAAAGAAATATATGGGATTCCAGACGGGTGATATTGTTAAAGCTGTTATCCCTAAAGGTAAGTATGCAGGCATACACATTGGGCGCGTTGCTATAAGGTTTCGGCCAAGTTTCAAATTAAATGGTTTCGATGTTCACCCTAAGTACCTGCGGCTTTTGCAACGGGCTGATGGATATGAGTATGAATATCTTGCGGCGCATTCCCCCTCCCAATAAATTGGGGGGCACCCTGCGCCAGTTTTTTGTAGATGTGGTAAGAAACCAAAAAATTGATAAGAGAGGAGAGTTTTTGTATGGAAAAGTGGATATGTGACGTTTGCAGTTATGTTTACGACCCGGCGGAAGGGGCGGAAGGGATTCCTTCTGGTACGCCCTTTGAACAGTTGCCCGAAGACTGGGTGTGCCCCGTATGCGGTGCGGACAAGAGTCAGTTTAGCAAAGAGTAAAGGGTAGGGTAAAAAAAGTGAAAGATGCTATAGATTATTTCTGGTGTTTACTGGGTGGATGCCAAGGATCCTGATTTGCGTATTTTCGATATTGTCATGGAAACTAAGTACGGTACCACGTATAACGCCTATCTGGTAAAGAGCCGAAAGAGACTGCACTGATAGAAATTGTTAAAGTACGGTTTTACGAGGAACTAAAGCAGAGGTATAATATAAGACCTTAATGCTGCTTGACCAAATTGATTATAAAACCACCGCGGGAAGACCCCATCCTCTCCTTTAGGGGAGGGGATGAGAGCGGCACCAGGGTAAATATCGCCAAGGGCCACATGAGGCACCTGGCGTAGTTGGGATTGAAGTGACGGTTTCCTCCGGGAGTCCCTCCAGCGACGGGTAAAAAGGGGTGCTTGCACCGGTGTAACCCGGCAGGTGCGTGCACCTACCGGCCAAGTGGGCGATATAATGGAAAACCTGAAGGCTGCGCAGCAAGGCTGCGCAGCAAGGTGAGCACTACAAGTTTACCCAGATATACCCCGAGTTTATCGAGCAGGTCGAAGCAGACGGCCCCAAAGCGACCCTTCGCAGCTTCAATTTCGCCAATGAGGCAGAAAAAGTACACGGAGATCTGTATGAAAAAGCTGTCCGGCAGGTAGCGAACGGCAATGACATTTCCGATGTGGTCATTTACCTTTGCCCGGTATGTGGCTATGTTGTTCAGGGTCAGGCGCCTGAAAGTGTCCCATTTGCGGTGTCCCAGCTAAAACTTTCAAAAAATATTAGTATGTAGTTAATGCAGACGGGTGGTACCTGTCCCGGCCTCTGAGAACAGAGAGGTAGGACTATCAAACATATAAAATTTGGGAGGTTTGCGCAATTGTTAAATTTAGCGGTGAGGAAATCATTAACTTGGCCATCGAGATTGAAAAAGCCGGTAAGATCTTTTACGAGGCTATGAAGCAAAAGGTGAATGACCCGGAATTGAAGGAACTCTTTGCTTTCCTGGCTGGAGAAGAAGAACAGCACGTTGCGGACTTTGAGAAGTTGGGGGAAAAGTTGGTCCGCGACGTGGTTCCTAATGAAAGCTATGTGGGGGAATACGGTGACTACATCAAGGCCGTTATTGACAGCCACATATTCAATCAAAAAAATATCGATGAGTTAGTAAAGAACATTGTGGATGTCCGCGAAGCGCTGATCATTGCCTTACGCTTCGAAAAAGATTCCATTATGATTTTTCAGGAATTTTACAATGGGGCGGATGAAAGCGGTAAAGAGGTTATTGGTAGGCTAATTGACGAGGAACGCAAACATATTAAGAAATTGTCCGCAGAGGTTCGTCCGCTAAGCTCCGGCTCGTAAGGGCTGGCAGGCTTTAGGTTTTCTTTGTAGCACGAACTTACGTAAAAAAGTGGAGCCTCATTTTAAGGTTCCTTCCTAGATTGTTGACAAATCTGGGGTTTTCCGCTCCAGGTTTATTAACACTAGTTATTTCTAAGCATGGTTTTCGATGTATGATTCTATAATTGTTGCCAGTTACATTCAAGTTTGATAGCTAGAAACTTCCATCTCTTGTAGCTCTAGAACTGATGATACTTATATTCTTGGCCCCCTAAATTGTGTTACGTGAGAAACGCAATAATGACAAGATTTTCCGGCCATCAAACATCAGTTTAAAGAGAAAATTTCGGCTAATACTTCATTTAAAGAGTGCTTGACCCGGCCCATTTGCCCTGTTAATTTCGCCCTGTCCACCGTAACGGTGCTGGAGTTTTACCAAGGCCTGGCTTTAGAGCTGGGTGAACAGCCCAGGCATAAGAAGGTGAGTCGGTGCTTGCTGGATTCAGGATTACAGATTGTATATTTTGGGCTCAATTTTGCAATATAACCAAACAAGGAGGAAACTTAAATGAATTTAAAAGGGACACGTACAGAACGTAATTTACTTACTGCTTTTGCCGGAGAGTCACAGGCCAGAAACCGTTATGCTTACTTTGCCGGCAAGGCTAAAAAGGAAGGTTACGAGCAAATAGCTGCCATTTTCCTGGAAACGGCGGACCACGAAAAAGAGCACGCTAAACGGCTGTTTAAATTCTTGGAAGGCGGGGAAGTAGAAATTACCGCTTCTTTCCCTGCCGGTGTGATTGGCAATACTGTGGAAAACTTAAAAGCCGCAGCCAATGGGGAAAACCATGAATATACCAGCATGTACCCCGAATTTGCCAGGGTAGCTGAAGAAGAAGGTTTTTCTGAAATTGCCCGAGTATTTAGAGCAATTGCCAGGGCTGAAGAGGGACACGAAAAGCGTTTCCGGAAGCTTTTGGAGAACATTGAACAGGGCAAAGTCTTCCGGCGGGATGAAAAAGTGGTCTGGAAATGTCGCAATTGTGGCTATCTGCACCAAGGTACCGAAGCTCCTGAAACCTGTCCTGCTTGTGCTCATCCGAGGAGTTTTTATGAGCTTTGGTGTGAGAATTATTAGGCTGGAGAAAAAGCCAATATTTTCAACGAAAGGGGAAGAGAATGAAGCCTGTTGAAATCAAGCCCAATATATACTGGGTTGGAGGTATCGACTGGGATTTACGTTACTTTCACGGTTACCTGACCCCTCGGGGAACCACATATAATGCTTACCTGATTGTTGATGAAAAAATTGCGCTTGTGGACACGGTAAAACACTACCTATTTGACGAAATGCTTAGCCGGATAAGAGAAATAGTTGATACCACACGAATTGACTATTTAGTGGTTAATCACGTTGAAATGGATCATTCTGGCAGCATCCCTAAAGTAATGGAAGTGGCTCCGCAAGCTAGAATAGTCACCTCCAATAAAGGTAAAAAGGGATTGGAGCGACACTACAAAAAAGATTGGGATTATTTAATTGTTAATTCCGGCGATGAAGTAAACTTGGGTTCCCGTACTCTAAAGTTTGTACATACCCCAATGGTCCACTGGCCGGATTCCATGGTTACCTATATTCCGGAAGATAAGCTGCTCCTGCCCAACGATGCCTTCGGTCAGCATATAGCCAGCGCAGTACGCTTTGATGATGAGTTAGGGTGGGACATTATCCACGAGGAGGCAGCTAAATACTATGCCAATATTGTCCTTCCTTACGGCGATCAGGTAAATAAGGCCTTGGATGTTGTTTCGCAGTTGCCGGTTGAGATGATTGCTCCCAGTCACGGGCTAATCTGGCGCTCTTATTTGCCCGAGATTTTACGGGTTTACCGTCGGTGGGCGAACCATGAAACCGAGAAAAAAGCGCTGATTGTATACGACACAATGTGGGGTTCCACAAAAAAGATAGCTTTGGTGCTGCAGGATGGCCTGGAGCAAGCAGGCATCCCCGTTACGACCAGGTTTTTGCAGACCAGCCACATCTCCGAAATTATGCTCGACGTGCTTATCTCAAAGGCTATTTTGATTGGTACACCTACCTTAAATAACGGCATGCTGCCCAGCGTCAGTGCTTTTCTCACTTATCTGAAGGGGTTGAGGCCGAAAAAGCGTGTCGGCTTTGCTTTTGGCTCTTACGGCTGGGGTGGTCAGGGTGCAAAAGAAGTTGCAGCAGTGATCAAGGAAATGGGCTGGGAAATGCCTGAAAACATCGTTAACTTTCAATATATACCCGACGATCAAGAGCTTCAACTGGCAAGGGAAGCAGGGAAAAAGCTGGGAGAAGCGATTTAAGCCTTTAAAATTATATTTAGCTGTAAAAAAGTTTGGGGTCAGCACAAGATTAAGGTTTTAAATTAGACAATGAAATGAAAGGGTGCGCGCTTCTGGAAAGGTATGTGAAAGAAGGATATGTTAATAATTAATACAGGAGGTTAATTAATGTGACCGAGCTAAAACAGGTTTATAAGTGTAACGTTTGCGGTAACATCGTTGAGGTAGTGCACACTGGCAAAGGGCAGCTGGTTTGTTGCAATAAGCCCATGGAGCTGCTAAAAGAAAATACGGTGGACGCGGCCAGGGAAAAACACGTGCCGGTAGTGGAAAGAGATAGCAACAAAATTACGGTCAGGGTAGGCAGCGTCACGCACCCAATGGAAGAAAAACACTATATCGAGTGGATAGAAGTAATTGCCGACGGCAAAGTTTACCGGCAGTTTTTAAAACCCGGGGATAAGCCGGAAGCAGAGTTTACTTGTGCGGCGGAAAACATTGTCGCCAGGGGATACTGCAATCTTCACGGCCTCTGGAAGGCATAATTTAGTTTTGCTTTATACCGGGAGAATGTCGGGCGACGAAGGCTGAGCGCCGGGCACAAGATTATCACGCGAAAGCGAGGAAAGATAAGGATGATTTTTTTAAATCCCAAAGCTTTGCACAAAATCAGCTACGGCCTTTATATTGTTACCTCTAAAAAAGGAAACCAGATGAACGGCCAAATCGCCAATACTGTTTTTCAGATTTCCAATGAACCGCCGACAATAGCGGTAAGTATCAACAAACAAAACCTGACTAACGAATTCATTAGCGAAAGCAAAGTCTTCGTGGTTTCCGTACTGGCCCAGGAAGTTCCTCTGTCTTTGATCGGGCAGTTCGGCTTTAAATCCGGTCGGGAAGTGGATAAGTTTGCCGGCGTAAATTACAAGCTTACCCAGGGCGGGGTACCCTATGTCACCGACCACATTCTGGCTTACCTGGAGGCTAAGGTGATTCAGGAAGTAGACGCAGGAACGCATACTATTTTCATTGGGGAAGTAACCGATGCGGAAGTTTTAAAAGAAGGTACCCCGATGACTTATGCTTACTACCACCAGGTGAAAAGGGGGAGCGTTCCCAAAACCGCTCCTGCTTTTACACCAAAACAGGAAGAAAGTACTGTGCCTATGGATAAATACGTATGTTCTATTTGCGGTTACATTTACGACCCGGCAGTGGGTGATCCGGAAAACGACATACCGCCGGGGACGCCGTTTGAAAAACTCCCCGAGGGCTGGACGTGCCCTGTCTGCGGGGCGGGTAAAGATGAATTTGAAAAGGAAGGTTAATTTTTATGGAGCTTAAATGCCTGGCTTTAGCCTGCAGTCCGCGCAAAGACGGAAATACTGCCTTGCTGGCCGGGCGAGCCCTCGCAGCTTGCCAGACGGCGGGGTGCAAAACGGAGTTTTTATACCTGGCGGACTATCGCTATGCGCCCTGCCGGGCCTGCGGAGGTTGTTACGCCACGGGCAGGTGCATCGTGAAAGATGACGCCGGCCTTATTTTTGACAAAATACTGGTGGCTGATTGTTTAATCCTGGCTGCCCCTATTTTTTCCATGGGAATCTGCGCGCAGGCCAAGATGTTTATCGACCGCGCCCAGCAGTTCTGGGCTGCTAAATACGTCTTGGGCAAAAGCGTAATTGCGGAAAAAGAACGGCCGGCGCGCCGGGGGATTTTGATCAGCTGCGCCGGCACCACCCTGTCGGGAGTTTTTGATGGCGCCATCCGGGTCGTCAAATATTTTTTTAAAATGCTGGAGATAAACCTCATCGCCACGCTTTGCTACGCCGGGGTAGATAAAAAGGGGGACATTCTAAAGAACCCGGCCGCGCTGGAGGAAGTCTATAATTTGGGGCGAGAATTAAGTGGAATAAAATGACAACAAGAGCCAGACACAGGCTGGCGAAACAGTTTTCTTTAGTGAACCGCGAAATACGTACGAAATAACGAAAAATCTTTTGGTTAGTAAAGGAAATAGTAAATCAAGGCCAAATATATCTTACCAAATACTTTTAAATGGGAGGTTGGCAAAAAATGTCGGATGCACCGCGCGGAGCTTTTATTCAGAGGGATAAGCAAACCTATGCCATTGTGCCGAGAACCCCGCTCGGCCTGGTTGCCCCGGAAGTACTGGAGAACATCGCCCGGGTGGCGAAAAAGTACAATATTCCCATCATTAAAATTACATCTGCCCAGCGCCTCGCCCTGGTAGGCTTAAAACCAGAGATTGTCGAAGAAGTATGGAGGGAGTTGGGGACGGACGTTGGCCCGGCGGTGGAGCCCTGCGTCCATTATGTACAGGCCTGCCCTGGAACTACCGTGTGCAAGTTTGGAGTATTAGATTCCCTGGGCCTGGGTATGCGCTTGGAAAAAATGCTGGTTGGTTATGAGCTGCCGGCGAAGGCTAAAATTGGCGTGTCCGGGTGCCCGAACAATTGCGGCGAGGCATACGTGCGGGACATCGGCGTTTTTGCCAGAAAAAGCGGCTGGACTTTTATCTTTGGGGGCAATTCGGGCAGCCGGCCGCGCCTCGGTGACGTTTTAGCCGAAAAGCTAACTGACGACCAGGTTATTGAGCTTGCCCAAAAGTGCTTGGACTATTACAAAGCCAACGCCAAAGGTAAAGAAAGAACGGCCAGGTTTATCGAGCGCATCGGCATCGACGAGTTTAAAAAAGCTGTTTTATAATTGCTCGAGAGGGGATGGATTGTTCAAAGCCAGGGCGCATGAGGATGGGCTAGTTGACTTTGCAAAGGATGAAAAGAAAAGGTGATTTAAATGCACTTTTCAGGTTGCTGCCGAACTACAGCAATGGGCATTTTACCCCACACCGACATCGAGCGGGCCATTGACCTGGCTCTTACCCTGGATATACCTTTCTGGCCCCAGTTGCCCCGGTACAGTTTTTACGAGGACATGTACGCGCAGGTAAGCGAACATTTTCCGGGTATCCGGGTGGATGAAGAAAAGCAAAGGTTGCAATTAAATTTGGACGCTTTTTATGAGGAGCTGCTGGATTACGCCCAAAAGAGCGCGACAGAGGAAGTTTTTCAGCTTTCCCCCAAATATTCGGCAGCTCTGCATGCCTTCCTGACCAGAGAGCTTACCGGTTATTACGCCATCCGGGGCCAGTGCATCGGACCGCTTAGTTTTGGTTTAAAAATTACCACTGAAGATTTAAAACCAATCATCTACAACGAAGAGGTAAGGGAGTTTTTGTTTGACTTTATCGCTCACAAGGTCAATACACAGTACCGGCAGTTGCGGGCGGCGCATTCTAATGCTTTCGTTTGGGTGGATGAGCCGGGCCTGGAGATCCTTTTTGGTTCCTTTACCGGTTACACCAGCGACCGGGCCAAGGCGGACTTTGCCCGTTTCCTGGCCAGTATAGAGGGCCCCAAAGGTGTTCACCTGTGCGGCAACCCCGACTGGTCTTTCCTGCTCAAGGGGCTGGATTTAGATATTTTATCTATAGATGTGTTTGGCAACGGTCACATTTTTACCCGCTACGCTGAAGAAATTAAAGCCTTTCTGGAAGAAAGGCGGATTATTTGCTGGGGCATTGTGCCTACTTTAACTGAAGAATTATCTGGCGAAAGCGTGGCTTCGCTGGTAGCCAGGCTGGAAGCTTTCTGGGAATACCTGGTTTTAAGGGGCGTTGAAAAGGAGCTTATTTTGCGCCAGGCCTGGCTGGCACCGGCGCGCTGCTGCCTGGTCAACGCCGACGGCTTTGTTACGGTGGAAAAGGCCTTTGCTACTTTAAGGGCAGTGTCCCATTATTTGCAGGAAAAGTATCATCTTTGTGAATAAAGAGTTGTCAGGCAGGGTTTTTACCCGTTTTTTTAATTTCCAGGTTTTATGCGGGTTCGCGCTAGGTGAACTGATAAAGTCAGGAGTCATCTTTACAAAGACTGGGCGGGAAAGCCCACGGGTTTACCCGTGGGATGAAAGCCCGGCTAATCTTTTGCCGGAATGTCTTCTTTGTATTGCTTAAGCCTGGTACAATGTAGCTATGGAACAAAAATATAGACACAAACGCACGTCCGTATCGCTGGTTAACTACCACTTTGTCTGGTGCCCGCGCTACAGACGCAAGGTGATGGTCGGTCCCGTGAGACCAGGCTAAGGAAGCTCATTCAGGAGGTGGCCCAGAAACTGGACCTGGAAATCCTGGCCCTGGAGATCATGCCCGACCACCTACACCTCTTCGTTAACGCGCCGCCGACGCTGGCGCCGCATAACATTGTCGCCAGAATCAAAGGAGTAACTTCCCACCACCTCCGCCGGGAATTTGAGCATATCGCACGGATGCCTTCATTGTGGACACGAAGCTACTTCGTATCTACTGCCAGCAACGTATCTTCCGATACCATCCGCAAATACATCGAAATGCAGAAGAAAAGGGGTTGATTGAACTGGCACGCAAGAAGAAGTCCAGTAACGGCATGCCGGTGCAAACCCTTACGGCCAGGGCCAAAGTCGTCAACCTTTCCGACCGGGACGCCCTGCTCCTGGGGCTTTTAGGCTTTTCCGCCACCAAGCTGTGGAACGTGGCCAACCACCACAGGCGCATTGTCTGGAACGAAACCGGCAAAATACCGAACTTTGCGCAGCAGTGCCGGGAATTGAAAACCAACCGGTGGTATAAGCTACTGCCCTCCCAATCAGCACAGGAAGTTCTGGGTGAACAGGACGACTCCTACCGGTCGTGGTTCTCACACCGGAAAAACGGTGATGTGCTGGCGAAACCGCCGGGCTTCCGAAAAAAGAGCACCCTCAGCACCGTGACGTTCAAGCAAAACGCATTCGAAATGCTGCTGGACAACCGGGTATGCCTGAAGCTGCCCAAAACCTACGGTAGGCGGGAGATTGTACTGGAATACCAGCTCCCTCTAGACGTCACTCTGGGCAAAGTCCAGCAGGTCAAGCTGATCTACGAACCCAGGACCGGTAACTGGTACCTGCATATAACCCACAGGGTCTCCGTTAAATACAAGGAAACTGGGAACGTCATGGCGTTAGACCTGGGCATTGCAAACATTGTGGCCGGGTTAATTTCCGACGGCTTCTCTTTCATCGTGCCCGGCGGGGAGCTTTTAGCCCTTGACCGGCACTTCCAGAAAGAAAAAGCCAAGTGCACCAAGTCAACCAGCAGGCGCTGCATCGAGTTGAACACCAAGTGGGGCAGGCAGCGCAATCACTACCTGCACGTACTGACCAGGTGGCTGGTTAATCTAGCTATTGCTCATAACGTCTCCACCATCTTAGTCGGAGAATTAAAAGGTATTCGTGCGGACAAGGACTGGGGAGACGCGGGCAACCAGAAGCTCCACGCCTGGCCTTTTGATAAGATAATTAAACTGCTGACCTACAAGGCGGCACTTGCCGGTATCCGGGTAATAAGAGTGCCGGAGAAGAATACAAGTACCACCTGCCCTGTATGCGGCAAGAGGGTCAAAAAAGCCCGTGTGCACCGGGGGTTGTTCGTCCACTGCGGTCGAGCTTTCAACGCCGACCTGGTGGGCGCGTACAACATCCTGCAAAGGTATCTCCGCGAGAACGAAGCGGTATTCATGCCGCTTCGTGCGGGAGTAGTGGGCGCACTGGCACGCCCTGCGGTCAACCTGTTTGTGTGGAGAAAAACCACACCGAAAGGCCGTGAACAGGGGACGTTCAGGCAGGCCGTTTAGGTCTGTTTTGGGCAGCCGCGAAGTATAAAACCGTTCGCACCACGGCCCCGCGGGGGAACCCCACGGGCTTTAGCCGTGGGAGGATGTCAGCAGCACAAAACTTTATTATACCCCAAGTTTGGCGACATAAATTTCCAATTAAGGTTACCCCTTTTATTGGCAAGTCTTGGATGGGAATACCACTGATATTACCACGGTATTATCAAGAAACGTTTCGGCATTAAAAACTGCACCCTGGTA
>ENA-OSAF01000412-OSAF01000412.1-marine-sediment-metagenome-genome-assembly--contig:-NODE-412-length-13607-cov-21.875369_pt1 | contig 13607 bp, 19 predicted proteins | sample MGYA00237872_ERZ529318 | MGnify/ENA primary metagenome ERZ529318 (study PRJEB26369, sample SAMN03142813) | marine sediment metagenome | biome: marine; feature: borehole; material: sediment... | reverse complement strand
TTTTTATTTCCAGGTTTAATGCGGGTTCACGTTAGGTGAACTGATAAAGTCAGGAAGAAATCGTGAAAAACACGCCTGGGGCGGTCGACGTGCGCTCAACATGGAAGCCCGCCGGGGAACCCGAGGTTCAGGTACGGCTGAACCGGGAAAGGGCCGCCGACTGCGGGCTGTCCGCAGGGGAAATCGCCCGCACCCTGCGGGCGGCCGTAACAGGTGAAGTGGTAGGCAAAATGGAAGCCCGCGGCGAAGATATGGATATCCGGGTGAGGTTGGACCAGTCCGACCTTAGCGAAATTACCGCCGTGAGGCAAATTGCGGTCAGTAACGCCCTGGGCCAAAGTTTTCCCCTGCACCGGCTGGCCGATATCGAACTGGGCAGGGGGCCTACCGTTATCAACCACCAAAACAAACAGAGGCTGATCACCATTTCCGCCAACATCAAAGACAGGCCGCTGGGCGACGTAACGGCGGACATTGACGCCGGGATTGCGGAATTGCACATGCCCGAAGGATACCGCGTAGAATATTTTGGCAGCCGCCAGGACATGGAGGAATCCTTTCGAGATCTCATCGCGGTGCTCATACTGTCAGTAGTGCTGGTCTATATGATACTGGCTATTCTGTACGAATCTTTCCTTACGCCGGTACTGCGCCTGATGTCGCTCCCCTGCGGCATGATAGGCGCGCTGTGGGCGCTTTACCTAACCGGTAACACTTTCAACTTAATGAGCCTCATCGGGCTGGTGATGCTGGACGGGCTGGCCGCCAAGAGCGGCACCCTGCTCATCGACTACACCAACACCCTGCAGAAACGCGGGCTGTCGTTGCGGGAAGCGCTTATTGAAGCCGGCACCACCAGGTTACGGCCCATCACCATGACGGCACTGACCATGATCGCCGGCGTAACGCCTACGGCCTTAGCCCTGGCGGCGGGAAGCGAGCTGCGGCAAAGCATGGCCATAGCCTTGATAGGAGGTCTGGTTACCTCGACGCTGCTTACCCCGCTGGTGGTCCCGGTAACTTACACATTTGTGGATGATATTAGAAAAATGACTAAAAATAGAAAGATGTCGTATAAAAAAGAGCCCGCCAGGAGAACATAGTAATAACCTTATGTAAACAGGAGGCGGTCTTATTGCAACGTAATACCATTAGCTGGATTGTTGCGGGCATAGGCGTGGTTGTCGTCCTCATCGGTTGGTACGTGGGCGGTATGTGGGGGGCAGGCATACTGGGATTCGGCCTGGCCCACATATTGCTTGGTATTCTGGATATGTTCCGCACCACAACGGTCAAAACGGAATGATAACAGGGCACCGGCTTTATGCCGTTGCCCTTTTCAATTTTTACCTCGTTTTCATTACCTTGGCCCGGCCTTCTACCACCAACTTTCCTTCCTGGTTACATACCGTCGTCTGCAACGTTATTATGCGTCTGTTATCATCTTTGCCGGTAACGCAAACCTCCGCAGTCAGCGTGTCTCCGATATAAACCGGTGCCGTAAATTTTATTTCCTGCTCCAGGTAGATGGTATTTCTGCCGGGCAAGGCGGTTCCCAGCACGGTGGATATCAAGGACGCACTCAGCATACCGTGGGCGATGCGTTTCTTAAAGCGCGTTTGCGAGGCAAATTGTTCATCAACGTGCAGAGGATTAAAATCTCCGGTTATGCCAGCAAATGCATAAATATCATACTCCGTAATGGTTTTAGAAAAACTGGCCTTATCCCCCACATGAATATCTTCGTATAACTTTTCCGACACCAATTTCTCTATCCCCTTTCACCTCTTGACACCGCGTCAAGCAGTGCCCGAAAAACATAATTTTCTTTAATTTACTTTTATTGGTTCTATATTACACCCAGCCCCGCGCAAAATAAGAATATGCTTACCAGGTTCATAGTCTACGGACTGCTGGGCTGGAACATGGAGATACTATGGACCGGCCTGGGGTCCTTTTTTAACGGAAACCCGCGCTTGACGGCGCACACCTACCTGTGGATGTTTCCCATATACGGGCTGGCTGTTTTCTTGGAACCTTTGCATGACGCCATGCGCTCCCTGCACTGGTATGCCCGAGGCCACGGTCTGGGTGCTGGTCATCTGGGCGCTGGAATTGACAACGGGCGGTTTGTTGCGCCTATTGGTGGGAACCACCCCCTGGATTTACCGCGACGGCTGGCAAGTCTACGGGCTGATTCGGCTGGACATGGCACCGCTGTGGTTCGCCGTCGGGCTGTTGTTTGAAAAAATTCACGACCGGCTGGACAGGTGGGGCGCCGCAACCGGAAAGTAATCTTTACTGGCAGCTCAAACGTAAACGTATTCCAGCGTCAAGGGCAGGTTATTGTTTAAGCCTTTGGAAAACAATATCTGGTGGACATTTAAACCCGACACCCTAAAGGAAGCGGCGCAGCTGCACAAGTACAAGCTCCACATGCGCACAAACCGCCTGCCGAACTTTTTCTCCACGGCATCGACGTGGCGGCGGAAATTTTCGTACCACCGGTCCACGGTCATAGCATAATGCATGCGCAGGCTTTCGACCTGCTAAACGCGCCGCCGGTCACCCGGGAAAAAAAGGAATGAAGGAGTTGTTTTTTCAATGAAAGCACCCCAATAAGAATAAGAAAAAGTTGCTTATAATATTAATATTGCTCATAAGGCCTGTCAATAATCAGGCGCCCGCAGTTGCCTGCGAAACTAACTAAATAAAAAATGGCGGCGAGTAATCACATCGCCGCTGTTGCGTCATTTTTGTAATACCAGCAAAAAGTCTTCATTTTGCCGAGAAACCTCCACCCGCCATCCCCGGTTTTCCGCCAGCCGCGATACGTTTTCCCGGGCGGCCGCGTTGCTCACCAGGACCTTGACGATACCGCCCGGCACGGCGTCCAGTACCTGCTTGGTAAGTAAAACGGGTTCAGGACACAACAGCCCCCGGGCATCAACTTCCTTTTCCAACGGCGACACCTCCTTTTACCGCCGCGGGGCAGTTTGCGAAACTCAAAATCAAAACTATAACCAGTCCCAAAATTACCGCCACTTGCCCGGCAACGGGCACTCCGGCCGGACTGGCGGCAAGCCCGAAGTTGTGGGCTGCAGCCGCGCCGGCCACAAAACCGGCAATGGTTACGGCGCTGTCGGTATTACCTTCCGCAGCGGCCACCAGCTGCCTCAAAGGACAGCCGCCCAGCAATACCGACGCCCAGCCGGCCAAGGTCATGCCGAGAAAATTCCACAAGCCATCGACATGGGCCACCGGCTGCCCCGCAAATCCCACTTTAAAAGCTCCCACCGTCAGGTTCCCCGCCAAGGCCAAGGCGAATACGGCCGCAAACCCGTACAACAGGTGAGCGTCCCGAAAAAATATGTAGTCTCTGATTCCTCCGATCATACACAGCCGGGAGCGCTGCGCCAAAAAACCGGCAATCAGGCCAAACACCAGTGAAACCAGCAGGGGAGCGTGCATAGCCCCCGGACCTTTCTCGCTGAAAAACAGGAGCGACGGCAGCGCCAGTAGTAGCACCAGCACCAGCCCCACGAACCCGGTGAAAACGTACCCGTTGGCGCTTTTTTGGGGAACGGCGCGGCCCAGGCTAAAACCCGACTTTAAAAAGCGTACGCCGACAATCACCCCCGCCACAAGTCCCAACAGTCCGACGCCGGCATTAAAGTCGCCGCCGGCTAACCGCAAAACGAGCCTAACAGGGCAGCCCAAGAAGACAAGCATACCTATCATAGCCCAAAAACCCAAGGCAAAGCGGGTAAAGGGACTGGAGCCGCCTATGGCTCTAAACTCTCCCGTAAACCGGGAAGCAATGAATGCTCCCAGTACAAGGCCTAATATTTCCGGCCTTACGTACTGCACGGGGGCGGCGCGGTGAAAACCGAGCCCGCCGGCAATGTCCCGTAGAAAACAGGCTATGCAGTAGCCCATGTTGGGCGGGTTGCCCATCTGCACTAGGATCACCGCCATCAGTCCCAATATCCCCCCGGTAGCAGCAACCAGCCAGCGCTTTGACTTCACGTTAACTCAACCTCCTTGCTAAAGTGTTTTGCAGCTCGCATTGACGGGTTCGACATAAAATAAACATAGGTGACCCAGCGGGGAACAATCCCCTGCCTTTGCAAGAATGATATTCTAGGCTTATATATAAAATACCTTTATCACTATTATTTATTTAATTTATTTAAAAAAGAATATTAAACAATACTTTTTATGGATTCCGCCTGGGCCGGTACATAAAAAAATGCGGTACCCGGTACCGCGATAAATAACAGCAACGCCCGCCAGACAGCTCAGTCAACTTGGCTTGATCTGGGCCAACCAGCGCCCCAGCTTCACAAAATCCTCAGCCATGACCTTATCCAGCGCCCGCCGGTATATGACAGCAGCCGGGTGGTAAAGGGGAAATACCAGGGTCTGCTGCCTGACCAGCGGCCGACCGTGATAGTCACTAATACGCATGGAATTGCCCGCAAACTGCTTCAGCGCAATGTCACCCAGGGTGATTATCACCCGCGGCGAGAGGATTTTGAGTTCCTCCTCCAGCCAGCGGGCGCAGGATGATATCTCGCAGCGGTTGGGCTTGCGGTTGGACCGGCCGTTGTTTTTGGTAGGACGACATTTCACCGTGTTGATAATATAAAGGTCGGACCGCTGCAAACCGGCCAGTTGAAGGTATTCATTTAATTTGAACCCGGCTTGCCCGGCAAAGGGAATTCCTTGTTTTATTTCTTCCTTGCCCGGAGCCTCGCCCAGCATAACCACTCCGGCATCTGGGTTACCGTAATCCCGCGTTGCTCCCGCCCCTTCCCTTTCGCCGGGGCACTGGCAGCGACAGCCCTTAATTTGTGCGTATAATGCTTCCAATGCCTTTTCCTTCATGATTTGACCTCGTTTTATTTAGAGTAGGAGTGAAAAATTTTACACAGTCCTTAAATTTTATTATTAAATTTTATTATAATATTGAAATATGAATATTGAGAAGGAGGGAAAATCATGAAGGAATGCCCCATTTGCCACATAGACATGCTGGAAAAACCCAAATACGGCGTAATGATTGATATATGCCCCCGCTGTAACGGCATTTGGCTGGATCGCGGAGAACTGCAAAAAATCATTTCTTTGGCGCGCGAGTTCGAAGATGAACACGAAAGCCTGTACGAGCTATACAGGAAGCACCCGGAGTACCACCACCACTACTACAAACATTATCACCATAAGAAAAAAAAGCACCCGCTATTTAAGCTGATAGAAGAAATTTTTGATTAAACATAACGAAATCCCCTTCCACTAAGGAAGGGGATTTCTTCTTCAAGCCCGTAATGACCTTCGCTACAACCATTATGAGTATCTGCGTAGCCCATGACAACCTTTCGGCTGCCATGGACCATTACGATACCCATAATGATCTTCGCTCGACTATTATAGATACCTAATGAGCCTGCAGCAATCTCTCGACTGCTACAAACCCAACCAACTTTAAACAAATCAAACATCCGTGTTTAATTGTTAAAATTGTTTCGGTACCCATAACAGTCTTAGCTCGACCGGTAAACATCCCTTGTGACCACATTGCAATCGTTCGGACTGCAATGCAGCCTGCCGGAACATGTACCGATCTGCCCGCCGGCTAATACCGAGCCCTTGTGACCCGGTATTAACCTTTGGCCGACTGTTACAGAGCCTTTTTGACCCTGTAACAGTCTTGGCTCGGCCATTACGGACCTTGCATTTATATAGTGTCCCGAAAAAAAGATAATATTACTAGCAATTTTAGGCATTTTTCAGCCGCCGGCTATAGCCGGGAAAAACACCACCTCTGCGCCCGCAGGCAGGGCGCTTTCGGGCTTATTCCACAGGTTGCCGTTGACCGCCGCCCTTACGTTTTCCCGCAGCAGGCCTGTATTTTCATCTAAAACATGACGGCGAAACAACGGATAATCGGCCGCCAAGTACTCAACCAAGCCGTGCAAGCTGGGCGGCCGCCCGACCGCGCCCCCAACCTCAATACCTGTGACTAGTTCCTCTTCAACGGGCAGCAACAAGACCTTAACACGAAAACCTGACATAAATCCCCCCCTTTTAGCTACCAGGTACCGGCTGGTATCGCCCGGCATGGTTGTTTATCCCGCCAGGCCCGAGCGGTAAAACCGACACCCCCGTTCCTTCAGCGCACTTAAAACCGCGTTTTACGGAAAATATTTAACCGTATAGTTAAAAATACCTGCCCAAGGGCAAAAAAAAACGCCTTGAAGGCGTTTACTCTTCCATTTGTTTTGCCAAAAATGATGCCGCCGTCTCTGCCAGTTTCCTCTCCAGGTCCCCCATGCGGGCCCCGTCGCTGGAAGTAATGATTACGGCACCAATGGCATCTCCGTTAGCCACTATCGGTGAAATAACACTATTTTTAAATTGTACCCTTTCATCCGCTGTTAAACTGTGGTCTCCTTCAATATCCCTGGTTTGCCGGTTGTTAATGACTTCCTCCAGCATGGCGCCGATTGGTTTTTTAAGCAGGTCTTTTTTAAAACCACCGGAAACAGCTATAATTTCATCGCGATCCGCAATACACACTACATGTCCCAAAGCTTCGTGCAATGAATCGGCGTATTCCTTGGCAAATTCCCCCAGCTCGTTGATTGGAGAGTACTTCTTTAAAATAACTTCTCCTTCGCGGTCAACATATATCTCCAGGGGCTCGCCTTCGCGGATTCTCATCGTACGCCTGATTTCCTTGGGTATGACCACCCGTCCCAGGTCATCGATTCTTCTCACAATGCCTGTAGCCTTCATCCTTATTCCCTCCTTTTTCTTTTGACTCTTGCTTTAGTAATATCCTGAAAATGACTAAACCATTACAGGAAACCATTACAAAAAAAATAATCCCCTTGCCAGCAGCCGGGGACGAAAACTCCGCTATGCCACTATTTCAAGAAATGCTCCTTTCTGCTGTTTTCTATTTTTTATAAAAATAGAATTTTAAATATTAAAAATTATAAAGACAACCCCAACGGGGAGACCGAAAAACAAAGCTTCTTCTAAGGCATGATAATTGCTATGATTGTTATTAAAGCCGCCGCTAACAAAAAACCCCGCCTTGTGGGCAGGTTTGCAATTTTAAATATGAGCCATTGTACTATATATCAGGTAACCGGTCAAACCAGGTTTTATTCAACGGCAATGTACTTACTTGTATCTAATTTTATGTTAAAATTAAATGGGCTTTAGCCGAAGAATATTCTTAATTTTGCATATAATTGGCGTGGGAAGGAAGGAGGTTATAGGATACCGAAAAGATGATCTTTGAGTATTTAACTGGTTACTAAAGTTTGAACCTTATTAGGAAAGGAGAAGAAGTGTTGCTTCAAAAAACCCTCACCAAAAGCAACAAAACCGACTTATACCTGGACCTGGTGGAACTAACCAGCGGGCTTCTTCTGGCGGGATTTTTATGGACGCACATGTTATTCGTGGCTACCATCTTGATCTCCCAGGAGACGTTCAACAGGTTATCCGAGTTCCTGGACACATACTACCTGTCATACATCGGCATCCCGTTCGTTTTGGTTATCGCCCTTTTTCATTTCGTTATCGCGGGACGTCGTATTCCCACCCGTATCCAGGAACAGAAAATCGTTTGGCAGCACGCTAAAATGCTGCGCCACACGGATACCTGGACATGGGTTTTTCAAGCCATTACCGGCATGGCCATTTTGGTATTGGCCAGCATCCACGTTTGGATGGTAGTCACCGGCTGGCCCATCCGGGCCATGAACAGCGCCGAGCGCATGGAATCCTTCTGGTGGTTTTACCTGATATTGCTCATTGTCGGTGAATATCACGCCGGTTTCGGCGTGTACCGCCAGTTTGTCAAGTGGGGATGGTTTCCCCGCAAACCCATCGGTTACGTCACCAAAGTCATTACCGCCATCATGCTTGCCCTGGGCCTGGCAGCCATGGTTGTACTTGTCCAAATAGGAGGTGCCATATGAGCCGTTACCAAACACACATCACCGACGTACTGGTTATAGGTGCGGGTCTGGCTGGTGAAAGGGTGGCCATCGAGGCTGCAACTCACGGCCTGGACGTAACCATATTGAGCCTGGTACCACCGCGGCGATCCCACAGTACCGCTGCACAGGGCGGCATGCAGGCTTCTCTGGGGAACTGTGCCATGGGCGAAGGCGATAACCCCGATATTCACTTTGCCGACACCGTGAAGGGTTCCGACTGGGGCTGCGACCAGGACGTGGCCAGGCTGTTCGTGGAGACGGCGCCCATTGCCGTTCGGGAAATGGCAGTTTGGGGCGTACCTTGGAGCCGAGTGGTAGCCGGCAAAAGAACGCTGCCCGACGGCCGCGTAATTGAGGAAAAAAAAGAAAAGGAAGGGCTAATCACCGCCCGCGATTTCGGGGGCACTGCCAAGTGGCGCACATGCTACACCGCAGACGGCACCGGCCACACGCTGCAATACACCATGGACAGCATCGTAATTAAGATGGGCATTACGGTGCATGACCGCACCGAAGCCATCTCCCTAATCCACGACGGCGAAAGGTGCTTCGGCACGGTTGCCCGCTGCCTGCGCACGGGGGAGCTGCGGGCTTACATCGCCAAGTCCACCGTCATTTGCACCGGCGGCTACGGCAGGCTTTACAGCGCCTCCACCAACGCGGTAATAAACGAGGGCAGCGGCATGTTCCTGGCTCTGGACACCGGCGTGGTTCCCCTGGGGAACATGGAAGCCGTGCAGTTCCACCCTACGGGCATGGTTCCGGTGTGGATACTCATCACCGAAGGCGCCAGGGGCGATGGTGGTTACTTGCTGGACAAAAACCTGCACCGCTTCATGCCCGACTACGAACCCAAGAAGAAGGAACTGGCTTCCCGGGACGTGGTGTCGCGCCGCATGACCGAACACATACGTAAGGGTTATGGAGTGGAAAGCCCCTACGGCCCGCACCTGTGGCTGGATATCCGTCACCTGGGAGCAAAACACATCAACACCAACCTACGGGAAATTGCCAACATCTGCCGTAACTTTGCCGGTATCGATCCGGTCAAAGACCTGATACCCGTTCGTCCCACCCAGCACTACAGCATGGGTGGTGTACGTACCAATATAGACGGTGCGGCGTACGGCCTCAAGGGCCTTTTTGCCGCCGGAGAAGCGGCTTGCTGGGACCTGCACGGCTTTAACCGCCTGGGCGGCAACTCCCTGGCGGAAACCGTTACCGCCGGCAGAATCATCGGTAAAAAGGTGGCCGAGTATACTCTAGGCGCTTCCCTGACGTTTAATCCCGAACTGGTGGAAGACGCCGTTAAAAAACAAGAAAACCGCATCAAGGGGTTGATCAACGGCTGGCATGGGAAGGAAAACGTTTACGAGCTTCGCAACCTAATGCAGCAGAACCTAATGGATTATGTGGGTATTTTCCGCAACGGAAAAGACCTGCAGAAAGCCGTTTCCAACCTGCAGGAACTTTACCACCGGTCCCATAAAATCGGCCTGCGCTCCAGCGGCGTAGGAGCTAATCCCGAGCTGGCCCAGGCGCTGCGTCTACCGGGCATGATACGCTTGGCCCTGTGCATATCCTACGGCGCCCTGGTACGGACCGAAAGCCGCGGCAGCCACTTCCGAGAGGACTATCCCAAACGGGACGACGTCAACTGGCTCAAACGCACCCTGGCCTACTGGCCGGAAGGAGCTGATTTACCCGAACTCAAATACGAGCCCGTCAAGATTACCGAACTCCCGCCTGGGGATCGAGGCTACGGCGAATCCTCGGCTGGATCAGAAGGAGGCAAAAATGGCTGATCGTGAATTAACCTTTGAAATATTCCGCTACAACCCGCAAAAACCGGAAATAAAACCCTATATGCAAACCTATAAGCTGAAAGAAACCCCGGGGATGACCATATTCGTTGCTCTCAACCAGATCCGTGAGGAGCAGGATCCTTCGTTGATGTTCGACTTTGTTTGCCGTGCCGCCATCTGCGGTTCCTGCGCCATGATCATTAACGGGCGGCCCAAGCTGGCCTGTAAAACGCTGACCAATACGCTTCCCAGCAAGATTAAGCTTTTCCCGCTGCCGGTTTTCAAGCTGATAGGCGACCTTTCAGTGGATACCGGCACATGGTTCAGGCATTTATCTTTGAAAACCGAAGCCTGGGTGCACACCAGCAAGACCTTCGATCCCAAAGCTCAGGAAGAACGCATGGACAACGAAACCGCGCTGCGTATATATGAAGCCGAACGCTGCATCGAATGCGGCTGCTGTATTGCGGGCTGCGCCACAGCCAATATCCGGGACGAATTTCTAGGTGCTGCAGGCATCAACCGGGTGGCCCGCTTCATGATAGACCCACGGGACGAGCGCACCCCGGCGGAATATTTCGAAGTGGTGGGCTGCGAAGAAGGTGCTTTTGGCTGCATGGGCTTGATGGCCTGCGACGACAATTGTCCCATGGAATTACCCCTGCAGATGCAGCTGGCTTACGTACGGCGCAAAATGGCGGCTTACGGCTTGGGATATAAAGCCACCCAGGGCGTTAAGCTGGCATAATTTGAGTAATAATGGTAATATGGAGAAGAGCCCCTGAAAACCAAACCGGGGCTCTTTTTATACCTTATTACCCTTAGTGATTACCCTTAGTGCGCCCAACTTTTTCCCTTCCTTTTGTTCAACACCATGCCTTTTTTAATCCTTTCTCGTATATTTTGCAGCTGATAACCAAATAATAACAAGCAAACAGTTGTAAAAGAAGGAGGATTTCCTTATGCAAAGGGGAACACGTGAGGCGATGGTGTTGAGCGAGGTCTTGCGCAACAATGCATGCATGATCGACCACTACAACATGTACATGCAAAACTGCCAAGACCAACAGCTGCGCAACATTCTGGAACGCCAGCAAAGGCATACGCTGGACAGTTTCCAAAAACTGATGCAGATAATGCAAAACCATGGCTTGAATATCGACAAAATCCCGCAGCCCAGCACACTGAACATGAGGGTAGGCACGCAAACCTCACCAAACGCCCAGTACTATGGTACTGAACGGTCCTCCCCGCAGTACGGGGGAACCAGGCAGCATACCGAAACCGGCGCTTACGGCGCGCAATATAACATCCAGCAGAGCGCCGTTCCGGGGGCTGAAGTTCAGACCGGCGGCCAGGAGCAGGTACAGCGGGCAGGCGCCATCAATGACAAGGTTATTGCTGAAGGAGCTCTAATCTTCCACAAATGTAGCGCGGATACTAACACCCGGGCCGCCCTGGAAAGCGCGGAACCGCACATCCGCAACGCTTTGACCAACATGGCTCGCAACTGCATCGAAATGTCCTACGAAATTTACAATTATATGACTCAGCGAGGCTGGTACCAGCTGCCGGCCCCACCCAGAAATTATATCTCCCACTCCCCCACTCAACAACAGCATCCCCCCCAATAGGGGGGAATTTTTTTGACCGGTATTCAGCAATTTCTGCCGAAAAAAAAACTTTAACTAATTAAATGCGATACAATAATTGCAAAATCTAATGCTGTATCATGCTGTCCACCAAAGAATCGGGACGGCTGGTCATTGCGCCCCATATGCTTTATAATACTGTTGGCGGGCTGATTGACGAATTGTTGGATAATAATTTATTTTGCAGGCGACACGCTGGTCAAGCACCACATCGTCAAGGCATTACTGTATAACAGTATAACATTGCGGCTTACCCCTCCGGAACGCTGGTCCAGCTCAACGACGGCTGCATCGGAACCATCATCAATACCACCGGGGGTATTCCATCTACCCAAGGGTGAAACTGGTTCTGGATGGCAACCGCCGGTTACCGGATCCGCCGCAGATAATATCGCTGATTGAGGAAACGTGCTTGTTTATGGCGTGGGTGCTTGACGAAAAAGAAATTTGCAACACTGGTGCATAGCTATGAGAAACGGCACAAGCGAAACTAATATTACCGCCTTGCAAAAGGCGTCATCAACTGTTCAAGAACGTTTAACATTTGCTAACGGTGCTGCAGCCGGCGTTCCCGTAGCCGTGGGGTATTTGCCCATTGCCGTAACCTTTGGATTGCTGGCCAAATCGTCAGGAGTTCCTGACTATATTACCATCATGATGTCTTTTTTTATTTTCGCCGGAGCAAGCCAGTTTGTCGGCGTTAACTTGCTGGCATTGGGAGCGGCACACTGGGAGATTGTTTTTACCACTTTCATTATTAACTTGCGCCACTTTCTCATGACCGCGTCCCTTACCCGTCGCGTTGAAGAAGGGACCGCAAAAAAATGGCTGGCGCTTTTATCCTTCGGGGTTACAGACGAAACATTCACCGTAGCTTCGCTGCGCCGCGAACGGGAATTAAGTCCCGCTTTTCTCCTGGGCCTGAACCTTATCGCTTTCAGTGCCTGGAATGCAGGGACGTGGGCTGGTATTTTCCTGGGGTCGGGTCTGCCGGAGGCAATCCAAACCAGCATGGGCATAGCCTTGTATGCCATGTTTATCGGGCTTTTGGTCCCTTCCATGAAAAAGTCCAGGCCCGTGCTGGTAATTTCCTTGCTTGCGGTGGGAATCCACTCCTTCCTGCAGTGGTTTCCCCTATTCGAGGGCCTTTCCGCCGGATGGGGCATCATCATCACCACCATCCTGGCTGCCGCCGCAGGCGCTGTCATTTTTCCCGGAGGAGGTAAAGCATAGATGGATTCGCTGGTATTGCTGGTACTGGCCATGGGAGCGGTAACCTACATTCCCCGCATGCTGCCCATGGTTTTGCTGCAAAATCTCAAGCTGCCCGCCTTTCTCAACCGCTTCCTTGAGTTTATCCCCTTTGCCGCCATAGGCGCGCTGATTTTTCCGGGCATTTTATCTTCCACCGGAGATACGGCTTCGGCCGTCGCGGGAGGAGCCGTATCCGCCATGCTGGCTTACCTACAGCTGAACCTGATGCTGGTCGTGCTGGGCGGTATTGCCGGTGTTTTGGCCTGGAACCTGTTAATGTAACAATATACAGCGAAACAAGGAACTTTTTACCCGCCCCCGGTCAGCAATGTAAAACTACCGAAAGGGGGCGCAAAAAAAAATTCGGCCTCCATGCCCAACGGCGCGCAAGCCCAGATGAACCGGTGCTCTACCTGCGGAACAGGCTTTTGTAGGCCTGCTTGATCCAATCCACGTGCAAAATAATATGCACCGCTACCAGAAATAAGAACAACAGCGCCAACCAAACGTGTATGTCCGTCCAGGTATGGCGGGAAAAAATAAATACCGCCTCGCGGCCCTGCAGCCCGCCCCTTCCCGGGCCCGGCAGTAAAAGCCAGCGCACGAGTCCCGATACCGCCACCCCCAGGCCCGAAATGAACAGCAGCAGTGCCAGCCAAAAATTGATTTGCTTTTTATACATAACCTTCTCCCCCATCCAAGGTATCCTTACGCCCGGTGAACAGCGGATATGCCGGAAAAAGTTTACAGGCACGCCGCCCGAAAATAATTATGCGCCGGTGTATTCCCGTCGAACCGTCTTTATGTTAAGCTACATACAGCTATAAGTTGAGCCGTAACGAAAGGGGATATGCATGCGCCTGGCAACCATCAAG
>ENA-OSAF01000410-OSAF01000410.1-marine-sediment-metagenome-genome-assembly--contig:-NODE-410-length-13639-cov-21.086572_pt1 | contig 13639 bp, 11 predicted proteins | sample MGYA00237872_ERZ529318 | MGnify/ENA primary metagenome ERZ529318 (study PRJEB26369, sample SAMN03142813) | marine sediment metagenome | biome: marine; feature: borehole; material: sediment... | reverse complement strand
ATCCCGGCCGGCGGCTCGGCCGGGGGCCTTACTTCAAGGCTTCATAGAGAACGCCGACCCGCCGGGCGATGACGGCTGTCGCCCCGTCCCGGCGGTCGACCCTTCCCTCCACCGCCAGCGGGGGGCACGGGTCGCTGAAGATGAGCCGTCCGTACCTCTGGTAGGTCCGCTCGAAGACGGTGACGTCGATGAGTCCCTCCTCGTCCTCGAGCGACAGGTAGACCACGGTCCTGCCGCTCCTCGTCGGCGGCCGGTGCGGCCTTATCACCAGCCCCCCCACCTTGACCGCCCGGCCGGCGGGCAGCCGCCTGAGGCGGGCCGAGGAGACGAACCCGGCCTCCTCCAGGCGCGGCCGGAGATGGGCCAGGAGATGGCGGCCGGGGGAGAAACCCAGGAGGTCGCACTCGTGGGCCATCTTCTCCTCGAGGCTGAAGTCGGGCACGTCACCCCGTTTTCGCCCCGGCCCGCCGCCCGGCCCCCTGGACGTCGCCGCCGGCGGCCCGTCCCCGAACAGTCCCGGCCCGGCCCGGCCCGCGAGGACCAGAGGAAGCTCCCAGAGAAGCCGCCGCCGGTTGGGGTCGAGGCTGTCGAAGGCCCCCACCAGGATCAGGGCCTCGACGATGTCCTTGGGCACCGGCGGGCAGCACCGCCGGCAGAAATCGGCGAGCCCGGTGAAGGGCCCCCCTTCCTCCCGCGCCCTCAGGATGGCCTCCAGGGCCCGGGCCTGCATGCCCTTGACCTGTCTGAGCGAGACCCGGATGCCCGTGCCCGTCCGGCCCGCGCCGCGTCCTCCCCTCCCCCTCTCCTCTCCGTCACCGGCGCCGCCCGGCAGGTCCTCGACGAGGTAGCGCTCGGCGCTCCGGTTGATGTCGGGCGGGAGGACGGCGACCCCCCTCCGCCGGGCCTCGACACATATCGTCCCCGGGGGGTAGTAGCCCATCGGCTGCTGGGAGAGGACGGCCGCGTAGAACTCCGCCGGATGGTGACAGGCCAGGTAGGCCGTCCGGTAGGCCGTGTCGGCGAAGGCCGCGGCGTGGGCCTCGCAAAAGCCGTAGCTGGCGTACCCCTCCATGCAGCGGAATATCTCCCGGGCCGTCTCCTCCTCGACGCCCCGCTCGACGGCCCTGGCCACGAAGAGGCGGCCGATGGCCTCCATCTCCGGCCCGTGCCGGGCGTGGGTCATCACCCGACGCAGGCGGTCGGCCTCCCCGGGGTCGAAGCCGGCCACGGCCACGGCTATCTCGATGACCTGCTCCTGGAAGAGCACCACGCCGTAGGTCTTCTTGAGGATCGGCTCCAGCGCCGGGTGGAGATAGGTGACAGGCTCGCGGCCCCGGCGCCGGGCGACGAAAGGCTCGACCATGTTCCCCTTGATGGGCCCCGGGCGGATGAGGGCCACGCTGGCCACGAGGTCCTCGTAGCCGGTCGCCCCGAGCCGGGTCTGCAGGGCCCGTTGGGCCGGACTCTCGAGCTGGAAGACCCCCACGGTCTCGCCGCGGCGGATCATGGTCATCGTCTCCCGGTCCTCCGCCGGGACGGCCTCGTAGTCGAAGCCGCCGTCGCCGCAGCCGGAGCCCTCTCCGGAGCCCTCACCCCCGGCCCTCCTGCGCCCGATGTCGGCCACGGCCTGACTCACCGCGGAGAGGGTCCTGAGCGAGAGGAGGTCGAGCTTGACGAGGCCGAGGTCCTCCACGTGCTCCTTGTCGAACTGGCAGATTACGACCCCTTTGGCCGCCCTCTGCAGCGGGGTCACCTCGGTCAAGGGAGCGCGCCCGACGACGAGCCCGCCGAGATGGGTCCCGAGGTGACGGGGGAAGCCGGCCACCTTCGCGGCGGCCTCGAAGAGCCTCTCGTACTTCCAGAACGGGAGACCGCTGTCGCGGAGCTCGGGAAGAAGGGCCAGGGCCCGGGTGATGGAACCGGCGTGGGCGTGGGGAAGACGCTTCGCCAGCCTGTCGAGCTCCTCCGGCGGGAAGGCCAGGACCTTGCCGAGGTCGCGCACGGCCGAGCGGGCGTGGAAGGTGTTGTAGGTCGCCACCGAGGCCACCCTCTCCTCTCCGTAGCGGGCCGTGAGGTAGGCGGCGACCTCGTCCCGGCGGCGGGCGTCGAAATCTATGTCTATGTCCGGCTTCTCCCCCCGCTCGACGCTCATGAAGCGCTCGAAGAGGAGGCCCCTGGAGACGGCGTCGACATCGGTGACGCCCAGGCAGTAGGCCACCGCCGAGTCGGCCGCCGACCCCCGGCCGGCGAAGCGGATGCCGCGGCGGCGGGCGAAGCGGCAGAGGTCCCAGACCAGGAGGAAGTAGTCCTCGTAGCCGAGCCGGCAGATGATGTCGAGCTCGGCCTCGAGACGCTCCCGGACGGGCCGGGTGACCCGGCCGTAGCGCCGGGTGGCCCCGGCCATGACCATCTTCCGGAGGAAGGCCCCGGCCGACTCCTCCCCCGGGGGGAGGGGGAAGACGGGATGGAGGCGCCGCCCCGGCCTGATGGCCGGCTCGCACATCTCGGCGATCTCACGGGCGCCCCGGAGGGCCTCGGGGAGGTCGGCGAAGAGCCTGGCCATCTCCCCGGGCGGCTTGAAGTGGTTCTCGGCGTTGAGCCGCCTTTCCGGGTGGACCTCCTCCACGGTGGTCAGAGTGCGGACACACGTCAGGAGGTCGTGGACCCAGAAGTCCTCCTTGGTGAGGTAGTGGACGTTGTTCGTCGCGGCCAGGCGCAGGCCCAGCCGGCGGGAGAGTTCGACCAGGCCGCCTTCGACGCGGCGTCCCCCGGGCAGGAAGTCGCGCTGGACCTCGAGGGCGAAACCGTCCCGCCCGAAGAGGTCGAGATACCGGACCGCCGCCCGGTAGGCCTCCTCCGGCTTCCCCTCGAGGAGAAGACGGGGAATCTCCCCGCGGCGGCAACCGGACAGGGCGATGAGGCCGTGGCCTGCGCCGCGGGAGCAGCCGTCGCCGTCCGGTCCCCCGGCCTCGTCCGGCCGGCCGGCCTCACCCGGTCTGTCGGCCTCCGGCCCGCCGACGACCTCCTCGAGGTCGGCCCATGACAGGGCCGGCTTCCGTCTTTCCGACCCGAGGTGGGCCCGGGTGAGGAGGCGGCAGAGGGTGGCGTAGCCTTCGGGGCCGCGGGCCAGCAGGGTGAGGTGCCGCCCGCCCTCCAGGGTGACCTCCGCCCCCTGGATGGGCTTGACCCCGGCGGCCAGGGCCAGGCGGTGGAAGAGGACCGCCCCCGAGACGTTGTCGTGGTCGGTGAGGGCGATGGCCCCGACCCCGGTCTCTGCCGCCAGGGCGACGGCCTCTTCGAGCCGGGCCGCCCCGTCGAGGAAGGAGAACGGGGAATGGAAATGGAGGTGGGCGAAGCCGGCGGGGCCGGGGCCCGGGCTCCGGCCCGGACCCGGCCCCCGGCGCGAGCCGCGTTCCGAACTCCGGCCCGGTCCCCGGCCTGAGTCCTGCCCCGGGCCCCCGGTCCCGCCGGTCCTAGTCGTAGACACGGTAGATGAACCACTTCCCCGCTTCCTGGTCACGGTAGAGCTCGACCAGCCGTCCGCAGGCCGTCTCCAGGCGGAAGAAGACCTTCTCGCCCTCCCCCGCCCACCAGCAGCCGGTGTCCTTCCAGACCTCGACGACCCGGGCCACCGTCCAGGACCGGCCCAGCGCGCGGAAGCGGCGCGGCCCGCCGCCGGGACCGGTCTCGAGGCGTTCCACAGGGCGGTCAACGAGCCTGGCCATGGGACCTCAGGGGATCGTAGAAGGTGAGGAGGCGCTCCCGTCTCGACCGGGCCGGTCCGGTCTCCCCGGCGGGCCGCACGAGGCGCTCGCCGAACCGCAGGCTCAGGCCCAGCAAGACCTCTTCGACCTCCCTCTGCGGCGAGCGGCCCGGATGCAGGCCGAGGTCGAGCTGGCCGAGTGGACGTAGCTCGACCCTCCGGGCCCGGACCCAGGCTGCCACCGGGAGGTCGGCCGCCGCCGGGGAACCGGCGGCCGCCGGTCCGGGCGACGCCCCCGGACCCCGCACCCAGGCCCGGAGAAGACGCTCCGCCAGGCCGAGAAGGACGAGGGCCAGGGTGTCCCGGGAGCACACCGGGAACGGCAGGCGCCGCGAAGCCTCCTCCCGTCGCCCCGACTCCCCCTCGAAGGCGAGGAGGACCTCCCGGCAGGCCAGGCCCTTCCCGCCCATCTCGCGGGACAGGACGTCGGCCGCCTCCCTGAGGACCCGCGTGAGGGTCTCGCGGTCGCGGAGCCCGCCGGGGACACGGCGCACCACCTCGAACGACGGCGGGGGCCAGGCCCGGCGCACGGGGTCCTCCTCCCCTCCGGCCGCGGCGCGAGCCAGCCGCAGGGCCAGGGCCCGCCCGAAGTGCCGGGCGAGTTCCTCCACGGGCATCCTCCGGACTTCCCCCAGGGTCCGGAGACCGAGCCGTTCCAGCCGGGCCGCGACGCCGGAAGGGAACGGGTAGAGGTACGAGACCGGCAGGGAGGCCAGGAAGGCCTCGTCCGGACCGGAAGGGCCCCCGGGGAAGACCAGGGTCTCCCCCGCCCGGGGGACCTCTCCGCGCCTCCTCCGGAGAAGCTCCAGCCCTGCGGCCCGGGCCAGCAGCTTCGTGCCGCCGAGGCCGAAGCAGACCGCCACCCCGGTCCTGGCCCGGATGTCCCGGCCGAGCCGGCGGCAGAGGCCGAGGTCGGGCCCTGTCCGAGGCCCGTGGAGCCCGCCCAGGTCGAGAAAGGCCTGAAGGGGGGCCGGGAGCCCCGAGGGTCCGGAGGGCTGCGGGGACCCCGGGGGGTCCAGGGGCTCGACCGCCGGGACGCGGGCCGCGCAGAGGTCGAGGACTTCCTCCCAGGCCTCCCGGTAGCGCTCAGGCTCGTAATCGACAAGACGCGTCTCGGGGAACAGCTCGAGGAGGTTCGAGCACCTGAGGCCCGGGACGACGCCCCTCGCGCGGAGCCCCGGGGAGAGGTCGAGGACGCGCCCGCCGCAGACGACCGCCAGCTCCCGGCCGGCGGACGGCGGCTCCCGTCTCAGCTCCACCGTTGCGTAGAAGCCGTCGGCCACAGCGAAAGCGATCTCCGCGGCCGCCTGACCGGCCACTTCCATCACACCTCCCGAGGCTTGTCGGTTTCGAGGGAGAGCTGCAGGCTGATGGCGAACACGTGTTCGGGTACTGCCCATTATAGAAGGCCCGGACGGAAGAATCAACAGCGCGCATTCCCTCACAATGGCTGGAGTGAACACGTGTCGCGGAAGTACGGGGAATACGGCCCGCAGGTGACCTCGGGCTTGCTGGAGAAGCTCCGCTGGCAGGGAAACGACATCACTTCCGGCGGCTGTTCCTGAGAGTCCCCGAGGGTGCCTGGCCCAAGAGGAAGTCGTGTCCTGCGACCAGGCTCCGGTCAAGGGAGGGAGAACCGTTGAGCAGAGCGGTCTGGTTCCCACTGGGCGTGATGGTCCTGTGCTGTATTGTCCTCTCGATGCCGTCCCCCGCCCGTGCCGAAGGGGACTCCGCTACAGTCACGTCCTTCAGCCAGCTGGCCCGGCTGGCCGGGCTTGAGGTTCAGGATCCCGGTTTTCGATTGAGCTCGCTGGAGATTCACCTCAGAATCGACCCTGCAGGCCGGCTATTCCAGGCCGAATACCTGGCGGACCTCCACCTTCTTGCTGAAAGGCTCCCAGACATCGAGAATTGGGTCTTCTGGCCGGCGGAGTCGGTGACGGAGGTGACGATCGGGGGAACGCCTGTCAGCATTCGCCCGGGCGTCCAGGCTCCTGGTTTTGAGGCTTTCCGCACTATCTCGCTCCCTCTGCGGCAGGCCCTGCCCACGCTTGCCCGGGGATCGGTCACAGGCCTGGTCATCAAGACCGAAGACGTGATTCCGGCAGAGGAAGAGGTGGCGCGATATGGCATCGTACAGGACCTGCTATGTCCTGTAGCCGAACTCTCCGCGCTCTTATCCCCGGGATCCAGATGGAAGCTCATGGTCACCGTTCCTGAAGGCTGGTCGGCCATCTCGCAAGGAGAGCCGCTGGGAGAGAAGCTTTCGGAGGACGGAGAGGAAATCACTTTCGGTTGGTCGGTGCCCGTCAGCAAGATGGCCGCCAACTTCATGGTCGTCGTCGGCCCGTACTCCCGAGTAGAGCTGGACTTGCCCGGAGACATCGGCCTTTGGCTCCTCGAGGAGGACATGGGAGCTAGGGACGACCTGGCCGCGGCGGTTGCCGAGGTCGTGAAGCGAGCCAATCAGGTGATGTCAGGTCGGTTGGGGATGCCCGCCCTCGAGAGGCTGGAGATCGTCAAGGTCAGCCAGCCAGGGAAGAACGTGAGTGGAAAGGGACCCCGGGGGCTGGTGTTGGTCGAGTACGGGCGCGAGGTTCCCTTCAAGGAGGAGGTCTTCCTACAGACTCTGTCACATGAGGTCTGCCACCAGTGGTTCCCGGGCGGTGTCGACCTGGACCTCTCCACCGCCCTCTGGCTCTCCGAGAGCATGGCCACCTACTTCGACGCACGCCACCTCCGCGACCAGTGGCCTCCTGTCACCTACTTCGCGGACCACGAGGGCTATCAGCCCTTGCCCCATAGCATAAACGAAGTGACATCGAACCTGGCCACCATGCCCTGGTCGACAAAGAGCCGAGTCATCTACATCAGGGGAGCCTGGGTGGTGAACATGCTCCGCGAGATGATGGGGGATGAAGCATTCGGCCGAACGCTGCAGCGCTTCTACACACCGGGCCCGGCCGGCTTGAAGGGAACGTTGGATTTCCAGGCGATAGCTGAAGAAGAGTCTGGCCTTGACCTCGACCGCTTCTTTGAGCAGTGGCTCGGGACGGCCACGACGCCCAAGCTGACTCTGGAGAATGTGACAGTCCACCGGACCACTGAAGGTTGGCAGGTGAGAGGCACAGTCACCAACCAGTTCCCCATGCCCTTGCCGCCCGTCACCGTGAGCGTGGTCAGGAGCGGAACCCAACTCGAAACGGTAACAATCGCGTTGCCGGATATTCCTGAACAGTCCGTTCAGCAGGCGGATTTCGAGATCACCGCTCCTTCCTTGTTCACCCGTGTTGTCCTCGACCCGGACGCCAACATCCTCAACATCGCCGAGTCCGCCACCTCTATCTCGCTCTTTCGAGTCTGGGCCGGACAGCCGGCGGTCATCCTGGGCGCTGTGCTCATGGTGGCAGCGACCTGTGCTCTCGCCCTTGCGGGCTATGGGAAACGTCGCCGCTCGGGGCTGACAGGGTCAGAATGAGGGCCGGGGTTCGTGCCGGCCGTCCCGGGAGCGGGGCAGGCGCGGCAGGTCGTCCCAAAGGCGACCCTGCACCGTGAGTCCGGTCGCGATGGTGGGGCGCAGGACCAGGCACAACCTCAGAGCGGCGCCTGCGACCACCCCGCTCAGGAGTCCGTCGGCCAGGGCCAGGCACCGCAGGTGTCCCGGAGCCAGGCCCAGGGCGTAGGCGGCCCGGATGTGAAATCCACGCCTTCGATCCGGCCGACCCCCGTCGGCGGAATCACATCGGCGCCGCTGAGCCGCCAAGCGTTAGCGCCACAGCGACCTTGACCGGTCGCCTTTCGTTGGCTATACTTTGGGTAGCCGCAGGAGGTGGGCCCGATGCTGACCAGAGTTCAGAAGTGGGGTAACAGCCAGGGGCTTCGCCTGAGTAAGGAACTGCTGTCGGAAGTGGACATTTCCGTGGGGGACGCAGTGCACGTCACAGTCCGCGACGGCAGCATCATCATCACGCCCGTCCACCGCATACGAGGCGGACTCGATCTGCGAGAGCTTGTCCGGCGCATACCCAAGGACTACAGGCCGGAGGAACTGGAGTGGGGCGGTCCGGTAGGTAGGGAGGTGTGGTAGGTGGCGGAGTATGTCCCGCGGAAAGGGGACTTCATTACCGTGACCTTTGACCCTCAGTCCGGCCATGAACAACGCGGCCGCCGGCCAGCCCTCGTAGTTAGCAACGACCTCTTCAACAAGCATACAGGGCTCTGTATGGTCTGTCCTATCACCAGCACGCGCCGGGATTACCCGTTCCATGTGCGTATTCCCGAGTCAGAGGACGTAACCGGCTTTGTGATGGTGGAGCAGATCAAGTCAATCGACTTCCGTTCAAGAAGAGCCAAGCGCATTGGGAACGCACCAGCGCAGGTCTTACAGGAAGCGCTCGCTCTGCTCGACGCGTGTATCTACTAAGGGCGCCAACAGGCGCCAGCACCGGAAACCGGTGCAAGGAAACCCCAAGGGCGTCTGCTGCATACCCGACATCGAGGCCATCCTGAAAGCAGAGACCAGTTCCTGGGACGGGGGTCCAGGACGGTGCTCGTGTTGCTCGGAGGACGACGGCTCGCTCTGCTAACACGCGCGTCAACAGACAGGGCGCCTGCGGAGGTGTCATTGAGGACTGCGCGCGGCGCCCTGCTGGTTACACGCTACACGTTGGCCCGACGACGCGCCCATCGACGCTCGGCCGACTGCACTGGTGAGACCCCTGCCGGACCCGGGCATGCGCTGACGAGTAGCTGGGGCGCCACCGTGCCGGCGGTACGCAGGGCGACGCGGTCCCGGTAGAGAGCCAAGAGGATTGTGGGCCGGGCTCTCACGGCCCTTGACCGTCCCCGGATGAGAACAGCTGGTCGAGGGTCAGGTGGGTGAAGGGGCCGCGGGTGGAGGGCACCGACGTGGTGCTGAAGTAGAGGTCACCCGAGGAAGGAAAGAACATAGCGGTCTGGAAGGTGACGACCGGTAGCGAGGGCTCGCGGGGTTGGGCCACCTTGTCGAGGAGCCGCACGGCCTCGATGACCCTGCGTCAGCCGATGTATCTGATGGGTGAGTTTCCAGCGACAGGGTCCGGTTTCCTCCCTCAGGGCGCACGCCCGCAACGGTCGGGTTCGAGGTGCATCGGCGGCCTCAACGTCCCGCCATCCACCTGTTGACCAAGGTGATGCCTACCACGGCCGTGATCACGGCCACGGCTGCGAGTGCGATGAGGGCCGGCAGGCCGAGGCGGCCCACCCCTCCGGTCGGAGCCGGACCGCGGACGAGCAGGAACGTGTACTCCGCCCTGGAGGCGCAGTCGGCCGCCACGGCTCGGACCCGTGCGCGAAGCTCCTCGGCCTCCAGGGTCCGCAGGGCCGCGATGTCCTCGTCGGACACCACCCCCGGGACCCACTCGATGCCTTCGAAGTAGGCGTCGACCAGAGTAGGGTCGGCATCAGGCGGGAGCTCGCTCCCCGCACCGCGCAAGTCCGAGAGGGCTTCCTCCAGTTCGGCGTCTGAGGGGCCCTTCTTCGCGAGGTCGGATAGGATACTCCGGAGTGCCCCGGTCGCGGACTCCCCCAGGTCGCGGAACCACGCGTCGGCGTGCTCTGTCTCTTCCGGCCACCCGGTGACCGCGCAGGCCACCGTGAGGCCCCGGGCTCCCCGTACAGCCCAGCAGGTGGTCCTCTCTTCGTCCAGGACAAGCCCGTCCGGCAGCGTGTCGGCCAACCGTTCCCGAACCAGGGACAGAACCAACGAGACGTAGGTTCCACGGCCGGGAGCCTCTGAAGCGGCGGACGTTCCCGGGCCGTCAGAAACCGGCAGACCGTCTATGCCGAACCCTGTGATCACCTGCCGGGAGGCAGCTTCAGGTAGGACTAGAAACCCGGGCTCCCGGGGCAGAAGGTTGACACTCCTCGCCTCCGGCGGAGCCCCAGGCGGCACGCCGTCAAGCGCTTCGCGCAGAACGGCTATCACGCTCTCCCGGTCGACGTCAGCCTCGACAACGACCACGAGCCGCCGCGGCGTGTACTCCCGGGCCAGCCAATCCAGGAGCTTGCGGACCGTAAACGGCGCCCGGTCCTGCTCCCCGAGGGACTCCTCATAGACGGTGCCGGCCAGCATCCGGTCCATGAAGGCGTGCGGCGGGGCGGCCGACTCGTCTCTGGTCAGCAGCTCAATCTCGGGGCGGAGATTGTGTTTCAGCAGGGCGAACACCCCAGCGGTCTCCTGGCTGAACAGAGCATGAACAAGACACTCCAGAGCCTCGACGATCTCACCGTGCGGCAAGGTGATGCGGAACTCGGTATGGTCGCGGCCCGTCCAACCACTGCTGGTACCGCCCGCCTCCCAGACCCATCTGGCCAAGCTCTTGTCGCCTTCATCCCAGCCCCAGCACAGAAGCACAACATCCCGGGAGAGGCGGGCACAGTACCACTCCTCGGGGGTCTGGTCGCCCGTACCCGCCAGCATCACGGCGAAGATGGAGCCATGCGGCCCATCGTGCGGCGACTCCCTGAAGAGCAGGACCGCCCCGCCGACCTCGGTCCGCGAAAACTCGCCCGCATCGGCTGGGCCCACCGGCCCCGCGCCGGGAACGTGATGCGGCCCGGAGAGTGAAGCGTAGGTCAGGAGCAAGACCCCAGCCGCGGCGACGAGCAGGGCCAGGGGTGTCCACCAGGGGAGTCCGAGCGCTGCCGCTGGACGGCTCGGAGGGGCCGGCCCCGGTCCGGCCGGGCCACCTGCCTTCCTCCCGCCACGCTCCTCTCTCATGAAATCGTAGTGCTGGGCCACCCCCATCAGGGCCGTCGCGAGCACTATCAGCCCCCATGTCTCGATTCTGAACTCCGAGGGCCAGATTCTGAGCAGTTCCGTGACTATCACCACGGTGAACCCCACCATCGGGCCGTCGACGGGCAATCGTCCGTAGAGAGCGAGAGTGACCCAAAGGAAGAGGACGAGGGCAAGCGTGGGCCAGAGAGGGGCTTCGAAGGCACCGGTCACTATCAGCAGGCCGAACAAGCCGAGTAGGAGGGCGCCCCACAGCCAGAGAAAGCGCCGGATGTTGGCCAGTTCCTTGCGGTCGTCCATATGTCCCCAGGAGCGGTAGAGGTAGTGCCAGATAGGCCAGCGGAGAACGAAATAGGCCCCGTAGAGTAGGAGGACCACGGCAAGGGTCGGCAGGACCTCCCTCCCGAAGAGTTCGTAGGCGGCGTACATGAGACCGGCCGTCCCAGCCTGCACCACGAAGAGAAGACCGCCCTTCATCCTCTCGAACCCAGCGTAGGGTTGTCGCGCTCTCTGCTCAGAATCGGCCGAGTTCGGTCCCTCTCCGAAGACCGCCATTGCCATCTCCTCCACCTCGCGCGCTAGCCCCGCGGCCCGGGAGCGCTTCCCGCCATCGGCGGGCTCTGGACCCGGCCCGGGCGCCGCCGGTAGAGGTGAACGGCCGCCAACACCGCCAGCAGCACGGCCCCGGCCACCGTGGCCGTGCCGAGCTTGTCGGCAGGGGCGGCCGGGCGCTCGGGGGCGGCGTGGTTGTCCGAACGGTCGTAGTCGAGGACCCAGGGGGCCAGGGTCACCGAGACGGGGCGGGCGGGGAAGGTGAACTCCACCTCAATCCGGTCGCCGGTGAGGACCACCTCTCGGGTGTGTGTCGTCCGGCTCCCGCCGGCCTCGGTGACGACGACAACGTCGACCAGGGGGACGGACTCCCGGGCCGGGGGGGTTCCGGACCCGTGTTCATCAACGAGGTTGAAGGCGAGGGTCCAGTCTCCGTCCCGGGTCTCCCGGCAGACCACGTCGGCCACGGCCAGGTCGACCGGATGGGCCTCCAGGTACCATGCGTCCAGGAAGCGGACGGCCTCCTCACCGGCCTCCTCCCCGATCGCCTGGCGGAGCATATCGAACCACTTCTTACAGCCGTCGGAGAAGGGGAGGTGGTCCGTGTCCTGGAAGCGCCTGTGTATGTCTATGAACCGCCTGAGCGCGGCGTAGGTGGTCTCCTCACCGAAGAGCCTGTGGAACATGTTCCAGACCAGGGCCGGCTTGGTGTAGAGGAACGCGTGGACCTCCGGCACTTCCTCGCCCCCCGCTCGGGCCTCCATGGCCGGGAGGATGGCCCGGTCACCGTGCTCCTCCACGGCCTCGAGGAAGTAGCGCATCTGGCAGGTCAGGGCGAGTTCGAAGGTGACCGGGTCCCGGTACCGGAGGTAGTCGAGAGCCAGGAAGTCGACCAGGCCGTCATCAAAACCGGGGACCACCAGGTGGGCGAGCTCGTGAGCCCAGAGGTCCCGGGGGTCTCCCTCATCGCCGAACCTGTATCTCTGGCCTTCGGCCGCGACGACCATGAAGTTCTGCCCCGGCCAGGCCACTCCCCCGCCCTGTTCGGGCGGGACCTGGACCGCCGTCAGGGGCCGTTCCGGCGACGTCTCGGGGAGCCTCCCTATGACCTCGTGAAAGTACTCGAGCATGGGGCCCATCTCCTCGAAGAGGTCCTGAGCCGCGTCCGACCACTTGGGGAGCCCCCAGACCGTGTAGGACACCCCCTCGGCCGACCCGGTGCCGCAGAGGCGGTAGGGGCCGGCGAGGATGACGACGGGGGGATACGCCTCTTCGTCGCCGTACCTCTTGTCGAAGCGGTAGGTGGCCACGCCGCCTGAGACCTCTCTGACCCCGACCGAGCCGGGCGACAAGACCACCCAGTCTTCGGGAACGCTCACCGACAGCCTGAAGCCGGTCTTGGTCCAGTAGTCGTCAGGCAGCCAGACGCCGGCCTCCACGGGGAGCCAGTCAAGGGCCCAGCAGAGCCAGACGGCCTCCTCGGTGGCCCAGGCCCAGTAGCGGTCCTGTTCCCGGTCGTAGCGCTCGGGGGTGCCGCGGTAGCTGACGACCCATCGCTTGAGCTCACCGAACTCCGACGTCCTGGGCGGGCGGCTGACCTCGATTATGTTCCAGGTCCTTCCTCGGCGAACCTCAGCCGGCACGCCGTCCAGTTCGGCCTCTTCTATCTGGAAGTAGCCGCGGAGCGCCAGACGGTAGTCCCTGTTCCGGACGACCCGGACGTCCAGGACACAGGTCACCGACATCTCCAAGGTTCGAGGGTCGTAGGTGACCGTCACGTCGTAGAGCAGGGGTTTCCAGGTCATACCTCGGGCGGCGCTCACGACTGCGGTGTCGGCGGGTAGAACCGCGGCGGTCCCGAACAGAGTCAGGACGAGGACGGCCGCGGCGACGCGACGCGTCCGTCCGGTGCGGTTCCGGGGCATCGGGCGAGCCTCCTCGAAGGACTGCGACTCGGGAGCAGGTCCTCAAGTAGCGATGGGAGATTGTGTCTGAGGGTGTGGCTGATGGTTGGGTTTCCAGTAGCAGGGTCCGCTTTCCTGCCTCGCAGACGGACGTCCGCAACTATGCGCTCCGAGGCTCTCAGGGGTAAGGGGTCAGGGGTCAGCGGTGAGCTCACTGGCGACCCGCGTTCTTCTTCAAGTTCTGGGCCGCAATCAGCCACCGATGAAACTTGGCGTCCAGCCTGCCCTCCTTCGCATACTCTCTGCCAAGAGCGACAATCACCGTAGAATGTTTGCTGTAGGATAGCCCCCGTGTCGCCAAGAGGGCCCCGGCGACGTAGAACATGGCGTAGTAAGCCCGTGACGCGGCGAAGTCCGGATACCCATCCCGCAAGAGCCCTCGAGCGGCGTCCAATCGATGTCCGAGCCCTCTTCGGCCTCCCCTCGTGCCTGCGATCCGTAAAGGACAAGGGTTTCCAGGCTCTCACCCAGGACTTCGGTCAGCCGAACACGATACTCCTCAAGAATGGCACGCACTCTCTTGCCGCCAGGCGTGTCAAACGCTGAGGACCATCCGATACACGGTGTCCTTGCTGAGTCGGA
>ENA-OSAF01000409-OSAF01000409.1-marine-sediment-metagenome-genome-assembly--contig:-NODE-409-length-13715-cov-19.561493_pt1 | contig 13715 bp, 20 predicted proteins | sample MGYA00237872_ERZ529318 | MGnify/ENA primary metagenome ERZ529318 (study PRJEB26369, sample SAMN03142813) | marine sediment metagenome | biome: marine; feature: borehole; material: sediment... | reverse complement strand
AAAGAACCTTTCACCAAACGATCTGATTGACACAGAAGAGATATACAAATACCTTAAGAACACATCGGAAAAAGAGATCAGAAAGAAATACGAAGAAGCTGTAATCATTGCCAACGAACAACGAATGAATGCAATCAAAAAGCAGGATGAACGTGTCAATGCGATGGTGAAAATAGGGGCAGGGTTCAAGGATGATGAAATCAATACATTTGAGATCAAAAGTGGATATTACCACTCCGACCCAACTGCCGATGGCGGAACCGCAGATAACGGAGGATCTGGTGTCGGATTCTCTAAAGCGTATATAAATGGTAATGAGATTCATGTATTCTCAAGAGCATGGGTTGCAGGTTCATACTGGGCTTCAGCTAGAGTTTGGGATGAGTTTACATACACTGCATCTGATCACTGGAATAAAATTACCGTGAATTATTACTTGAAGGGATTACTTTTTGGAACAATCTTACCTCAATACTTTGGGAGTTTCAGCACTAAAATCGATGTATACCTTCGTGTTTATGATCACACTGAAAATAAGGAAGTCGTTAAGCAGAAGATCTTCTCAGATGGAGTTTCAGTAATACCTGGAAGTAAATGGCATGACGAAAGCAGAAGTGGGTACGTTTACGCTTACCTTAAGAACGGACATACATATACAGTAGAACTAATCGGAGAGGTTAGTTCACAGGCAGTTTTAGAGGCTGTTTCCTACTCTGATTTCAGCGACCAGCAGTTCAACGGGGAATGGAGATTAATAAAGTGGGAGAACGATGTAGTTGAGTGGATCTAATTAGTAAAATATTAAAATCACTATTCCTAATATTTTTCTTGACGGAGAGCTAAAAATGAGCGTATCGATTGATGTCATAGTAAAAGTTATAGTCGTGCTGATATGGTTACTTGGGGTGTATTATTTGTTGAGAAACCTAAAAAACGTTAGAAGTCCCGTGAAAGAGAGAATCATAGATGCTGGAACAATTGGAATAATAATTTTCGCATGCGGTGCAGTTTTCCATAAATTCGAACTTACCGTTGCCGGCTCACTCATCTGGGCTTACGGAATGCTATTACTCTTGGCAGAGGAATATCGAAAGGGAAAGGAGGAATCGAAACGGAAAAAGATTTGATTACAAGTTAATGAGATTGTTGTATGAACACCGAAACTTTGCTTCTAATAGCTGGTTATAGCTTGTACATATTATTCTTCGCACTGGTCATAAAAAGCGCCCTTACGCTGAAAAGGGACAGAAATAGAATTATCGATCTGCTGTTTATCGGCTTCATTCTCTATTTCACGCACATGCTTCCGAAAGAAGTGGTTCCTTACGATCGAATTGCCTTTTCCGGCTTTCTGATTTTTGCCTACGGATTTACAATGCTTTTGTACAGAAAGTTCAAGGAAGGAGTTGCTGAATAGCATTATGAAAATGCAGTGAGAGATCTTCTCTTTACATTCGGTCAACACCGAATATTCAGAGTTGTCCGACACAGTAAAATGTGTTATAAAAGTAGAATTATATAGTAGGAGAATAAGTAAGGGTTTGAAGGGAACAGTCAAAATAGCAAAAAACAGAGATACAATCTATGCAGCCACATTCCAGTTAATAGGTTGAGGAAAAATTTCATGCACTGACAACGTTAAATTGCTATATAAATTTTCTGACCATGTTTTGAGAATATTAAATTAGATAAATAATTCTAAAGATATGGTCAGAATTGTTATATGTCAGTAAAGTGTAATGTTGTTATGTGGGTGGAGAGGTGATGCGATGAAAAGAGCTGTGGCAGTGTTGCTGGTTTTGGTTGTAGTAAGTAGCGTAGTGAGTCCGGCGATGGCTGCACAGCAAAACAAAACCCTATCCAGTGGACAGATCAAAAAGATATGGGATGAATGGCCGCACAAGAATGGAGAAGTAAGGATACTCTGGACACAATACACCCATCAATGGATAGCCTTTAAAGCAGGTGAGGCCATGAATATGGGTCAACCCTACCTAACAATTTTCTGGAATTACTCAGCAGCTCCAGACGATGAAGACTGGGGATGGGACAGATTTTATAAACACGTCTACGACCCATACTACAACTGGGGTGGTGCTCCAGATGCCTGCAAGGAAAAAGTTGATAGCGCCATATACTACGCTGTCTGGGGTGGTGACTTAGAAATGGCCTATCAAGAACTTGGAAGGGCATCACATTACCTGATGGATGTTGGGAATCCCTACCACTCAAGTCTTTGGCCACCAGATAAAGTTAGGCATGATTTCTATGAAAGTCTTGTACATAGTAAATTTGACGATCAAGATTCCTGGGGATTGAAATCAATAGCATACAACGCTCCTCTCATATCCATATCTGATCCGAAGCAGGCAGTAAAAGACTTGGCAAGCTATTCTAGGCAGTACAGAGATGAGCTCGACTCGCTCATAAAAATAGATCCGTATACAAATACACCATATATCCCACCAGAAAATTTGGATCAGGTGAAGCAAATAACCCAGGATCTTGTAAGAAAGACTGCTGGCTATGTGAAAGGACTCATAGGGTATTACAATGAGAATGCTTACAGTACTCCCTTGGGGGTAAGTAAATGAGCAAAAAAGCTAAAGTTATATTTTTTCTCCTGTTTTTAATTTTATTCGTAGGTTTCATGTTCTCTGCGATGACCCTCGCCTTCGTAAATTTGCCATCGGAACATCACTACATGTTCGTTTATTATGAGGGGGACATACCAAAGAATCTCACGCTAATAGTGCCCATACCCTACATAGACGGGAAACCCGCAATAAAGACTCGATTCCCTTCTAAGCTAAATGTCACCACCACTGAAACACCTTACGGAAAAATGCTTAAAATCGAGTCAGAGGAAATAGATTTTTCTATTGGTTCTTTTATCAGTTCTGACAAAACAATCGACATAATAAACGCCAACATAACTCTGTCTCCAGTAGTTGAAAGAGAACCGGTCTCAAAAACCAAAAGCGACAGAGGCATCTCAGAAAAATACAGAATAAAAGTTCCTGTCTATGCGGAATTCGAAGGCAACTCCACAATACTCGTGCGATTTGAGGTGCGATCCGGCTTCAAAGCTCTGCCCTTCTTCTTCATCTACACTATCCCCTTAGAGCCGAGATACGGATGGAAAGCCTATCTCGGACACAAGACAATCGAGTTCAAAATATCCTCCAAGGGCTGGCAGATTGTTGAAGGATCTGAGGAGCTTAGAATCATCTATCAGAGGATGTGGTGAATCTGATGCACAATTTCCTGAGATATATAGAAAAAAATTGAATTAAATGAATGCAAGATTTCGAAAGATTTGAGAATTTCACTTCAAAATCTTAATGAAATCCTCTTTTTTAACTTCAGCCAGCTTTAGAACCCCTAAGAGCGTTCCGGGTTTGAGCTCATCATGCAAAGGAACCACAGTTGTAATTTTTCTCCCACTCACATGCTTCACCAAAGTAACGTGGCTGCCCTTTTGCCTGCTAACTTTAAATCCAAAATGCCTTATCAGGATTTTGATAACTTCTTCACCCGATAACTTTGGCAATTTCGACATTAAGCACACCGACGATGTCTCTTCTTTCAAGTTCTTCTCTGACCTCTGGCATATCCTCAAGGTAAAGCTCGACTGCCTCCTTGATGTTCTCAACTGCCTCCTCAATCGTTTTGCCCTGAGTTGTCACGCCGGTGAAGATTTCCGTGATGATATACCAATCTTCCTCTTTCCAGACGATCACACTAAGTTTCATATCAGGATTATTCCCTGTTATAGTTTATAAAATCTATTTTCCAGAACTGAAGCATTGCTGAAACATCCGATACAATTGCATTTTTGGAGGAGTCAAGTTTCCAGGAGCGCCTTTGTGAGATCCTTTGCAAATCTGAACTATCAGTAAAGTGTAATGTTAAGTAATTGATTGAGGTGACGGCGGGGTGAAGGCGGCCAAGATAGTATTGGTTTTGTTTGTGAGTCTGCTTGTGACCGCAGAGGTGACTGCTGCCCAAGCCATTCAGACCAAGTCATCCAAAGCCCGGACAAAATAGAGATCAGAGCTGCAAAGCCAATAGACTTCTACCCTGGAGTTCTGATAGGCTCCCCCAAAAGATTACACGGTTGAGAGGGTCGACATCCTGTATAGGAAGACAGATAGAAATGTTACGGTTACCCTTGCCAGCATGACCATAAAATCCGGAAAGCTTATCGATGGATACGTTCTGGCTGCCTGGAGCAAAGACGTCAGCTTCGGAACCATAATCCTGCCGGGAAAAGAGGGGTGGAAAGCTGAAACGGACATAGCAATATTCGGAAATGCCAGAGCTCGCACGCTCATAACGCTTCAAGCCGACGCTGAGCCAGCATTACGCAAGCCTGATGGATGCTGTAGCGGTGGCCGGGAAGGGTGAGGCGTATGCGAAGCTGAAGGAGATGCTTGGCTACGTTTCAGAGGTGGTTAAGAGGGACTTGAAGGAGTTTGACAGGGTTGTGGAGAGCTCTAGGGCTACAGTTACGGTTTATGGTTCAGGCGTGGGAATTTTGAGTGAGCAGTACGTGGATTCGGTGAGCGTTGCAACGAGTGCATATTACGATTATGGGGGAGCTACTGTTAGCGGTACCTATAAATCATGGATAGATTATATAGATAGCATGGCAATAAACAAAATTACATTGGACGGCTCTATGAGTTTCTCTGGACTTGGAGCATCTGTTGAATACGAAATGTGGAATTCCAACATTAAAATAGCCGAAGATAGTATTAATGTAGTTCGAGTTTGGGGCTTGGGAACTTGGTGGATTTCTGGAGGTGGAGAGGGTAAAAACTACGTATCCTTTAGCGGGGCAGGTGCTGTGGGGTACATGGTTGAATTCTACACCGACTGGTTTGCAAGACCCGACCCGCCAGCGGTAACTGTGGATGTAGAGGCGAGGGCTGGTGGCGAGGTAAACGTGGATGATGGCACTCTATACCTTTAGAAGAGGTGATGAAATTGGAAGCTCAAGCAATGATAATTTTTTCATTTATTTCTGCTCTGCTGATTGCGGCTAAAGTGATTGCATGTTTCTACGTTTATATAGTCACCAAACTGAAACCCGCTTTGTTTATCGGTCTGGGTTTAATAGCAGGTGGACTGGTGGATTCCGCAATCAGTGCATTACCCTTTCTCTTCGACCGCTACACCACCATGATTTCGGGCATTGCTGGCCAATCAATTTACACAGCCCTCTTCGTCTACGGTATATTGCTGCTGAGGAAGTTGGGAAATTGAGAACTGAATTCTAGGGTGATGAACATGGCGAAATTTGAAAACATACTGAAAGAGCACATTTCCGAGGATGAAAAAATACTGGCGGAAGTGCACTTCAGGGAGAGCAAATTCACCTTTCAGTTTCCTGTGAGAAATGTACCTACAACATCTCCCTTCTTTGCATTCTTTAGAGTTACTGATGCGGCTTTGTATGCAACAGATAAAAAATTGATCCGCATTGCTTTCGAAACGACACCAGAGATAAGAATCCTCTCCTACTCAAAGATAACTTCAGTGGAGCTTATCAGGAGGAGAAGGCTACCCTTCAAACACAGTTTTTTCCAGATAGAAGGAGAGCTGAGCGATGAAGAAAGAAAGCTCTGGAGGATTCCCGCAAACGCCAGGAATGCTGAGGAGTTTTGCAGGGTTGTGAATGAGATAATAAGGCGATAGGATGAGGTTAATCGCGCTCATTCTAATCCTCACAATCCTCTTTACAGCCTGCACACAGTCCAAGTACATTTCTGTAAGAAAGCTACAGCCTCCAGAACAATACATCGACTTAACCGATAAACTGGAGCAGTATCCTGAACTCAAGGCGGTAAAGTTTGCAAAGCCAGATATTGAATTGAATGTGAGCTTAAAGGAGTTCTTTGAATTGGAAGATGAATTAAAGGGTATTGATTATATCAAAGTTGATGAAGAGTTTTACAACATCATTCTGTACAAAGCAGTAGGCCTTCGAAGAGTCAGCCACACTCCAAGTTATGCGATAAGCGAGGGGTTGGAGATTTTTAGAGAAATGCTGGAATTCGGAAAGCTCAGAGACTACGAAGAGATCAGGAAAACGAACAGGCAAATAACCGTTGTTGGAGGTGGATTCGAGCTGTATGATGTCGTTAAGTGGAAGATAATAAGGAGCGACATCGTCATTTTCGAGGATGGAGTTGTTAGGTCGAACATTACCCGAGAAGAAATTTATCAGGTGAAGAAGTTCATAGAGGAGAACGGGAGCATAATACGGCTTGAAGGAGAATATTACCAAGTCTTTGTGGAAAGCTCAATCCATCTAGCAAAGATTGAATACCCGCCCCGGTGCGTAGAGATCTCAAAGGAGGAGCTGGAGGAGTATCCGGTTTTAAAGAGGGCGATTGATGTGGCAAACAAAAGCGGCAGAGCTACGCTTAGCGTTCCGACAGAGGAGTGGAGGAAGATTATAGAATTTGTGGACTGGAAGTGCATTGAGGTAAAAGGGAGCTATTATGAGGTAAATTTCATGACGACCTAGCTTTGAAGATTGAAAGATGATGCAAGGCAAAAAAGTATGAAAATACCGGAAAGCTTCGGAAACTCACTTACCCCAAGCAGACTAAACGGTTAATTTAGCAATAAAAAATCCCGCAGTATCGTGGACGTGCGGATATGTGCGCACAACTTTCTCAGCATACGGAAACCGCTTTCCATCGAATTCAGAAACCCCGGGGCTGCCGAAGCCCATGTAGGCATCACTCAGCTTAAAGAATTTCAGAGCATCCAAAACGTTCCCCTCATTCTCCTCGAAGGTTATGCTGCACGTGGAATAAACTGCGAGTCCTCCATCGTCAAGATTTTTGAAGGCGTTTTCCAGCATCCTGCGCTGCAGCTTTATGGTTGCAGCATACTTCTTTCTGTCATATCTCCACTTTACACTCGGATAATTCCGCAGCGAGCCAGTGGAGGAGCAGGGTGGGTCTATTAGAACTCTATCTACCTCTGCCCTGTAATCTGCGCCATCAGAGCAGACGTATTCAACATTCTCAACCCCCAGCATCTTCATCCTTGCTTTCATCCGCTCCAGCCTGTCTCTGGAGTTATCTACAGCAATTATCCTCCCTTTATTTTCCATCAGAGCAGCCATATGGCTTGTTTTTGATCCGGGAGCGGCAGCAATATCCAGAACCGTATCACCCGGCTCAGGATTGAGAGTTCTTGCCACCAGACATGATGCGAGATCCTGAATTACGTAAAGCCCTTTTCTGTGCCCCTCCAGAATCGCCGGCGGCCTATCGTAGGCAATTACCTTAAACACCTCCGGCAGAAACGTTTCCTCCAGCACAACTCCTTCCCTCTCAAGGTAGCTTCTCACCCTCTCCTCACCGGCCTTCAAAGTGTTTGCCCGCACGTAAACTGTTTGATGGAGATTTGCAGCCATTATGTCTTCTATTTCCTTTCCATCACCAAACAGCTTCTCTGCAAGCTCCACAAACCACTCGGGGTGAAAGTACTTCAGCGCCAGATACTTCCTTCTGTCTTTTGCTTTCAGGCGCTCAAGCTCCTCCTCCAGATTTACCTTCTCGGCATTCCTCATCACCGCATTCACCAGTCGAGCAGCGTTTTTGCCCTTTCGCAGCCTTGCAATCCTGACGGCGCTGTCGGTTGCAAGAGCCGGATGTATACCTTTATAGAACATCTCGTAAATTCCAACCCTCAGGAGATTTCGGATAAACGGATCAATATCCTGAATTTTCCTGAACCTGAGGGCTTTCCGAAGGATGAAGTCAATTGTGTTCAGCCTTTTTGCCGTCTCCATTACGTAGGCGTGGACGCTGCCCCGAATTTTGTAATTGTAATCCTCCTCCAGAAACCTCTGCCGGAGTGCCTCTTTCTCTGAGATTATTTCTTCCTCTAACCTCTGCAGAACTTCGGCGGCGATTTCCTGGGTGTAGACTATCACATCACTACCATCTGGGCGTGCCAGCATCCTCCTATCTTCAGAACTTTATCCTTATCCACTATTCCCATAGAGATGGCAAGCTTGACTGCCCTCTCTCCCGTTATGTTGGCAATCGTCGCGTTTCTCAAGGCCGCCTTCACTTCCTCCTCCCCTGCCTCCTTTCCGTAGAAGTCCTCCTTCACCTCAAGCTTGAGCTCACCTTCTCTGAAGGTCCGGCCTACCAGCTCCGCATCGCATACCGCCACAAGCACTTCTCCCTTAACCCTGTACACCTTCATCCGGAACATCAGATACTCCTCACCGGGTGTTTTGCACCGCAGGCAAGGCACTTCACAAAGAGAACTCTTTCTTCCCTGACAAACTCTGTATCAGGAGCCTGACACTCCTTGCAGAGCACGTAGGTCTTCACGTAATCGTTTACTTCCTTCTGAATCTCATCCTCGGTGAACTTACCCTGAAGAATAACCCTGCCGGCCTCTATAAAGCCAGCAGTACCCAGAGATTTAACAATATACTTGTAAAGGTGCTCCTCACTCCTGTTGATTGCCTTGGCAACATTGGAGAAATTCTTGATGATTGTTCTGCTCCCTTCCCTCTGAACACTAACTCTGGGAATTTCAAACCTGTCTCTCCTGACAATCTCCGTGGGAAGCTCCTTCATGGCCTTTTCCAGCAGTTCCTCATAACTCCTCATTTTACCACCTCTCTAAACTCACCTCTTATGGGATAATAAATAAGCTTTTTCTGGGTTTGCTTCCCTCTGACTGAATTCGAATACAGAGCAGAGCCCGGGATGAAGACTCCTTCTGGCTGCAGCTTCATGATAAAATTTTTGGGATTTGATGGAGAGTAAAAAAGGTGTGAGTTGCATTTGCAGTCTGATGACCCAAAACCCCTGATGGGTGTGAGTTTCGACGCCAGCTCTGCCGCCAACATGCATTCAACATCATCCGGGAAATAATAAGCACACAGAGGCTGAATTTCAGCAGTCAGATAATCTATGTGCCATCTGATCTTCTTCACCCTTGAAAAATGCCTCTCAAGCCTCTTCTCCAGATTAACGCCATGCTTTCCGGCATAGATGTAGTAGCCGGACATGAACCTGATAATACCGAGTCTCCCAACCCGTATCTCTATAGCTTGCTCGAGATGTATCAGTAACAAGTAGCTGCCCCTAGCCTTCATGATCTCCACGGCAAGTATTTAAATAGCATGGTATAAAAATCCCGGTGTGAAAAGTTACGTTATCGATGCCAGCAGCATCTTCATGAGGAAGGCTGTCTATGGCAACATGGTTACCGTTCCCGAGGTAGCCGAGGAAGTCAAAGATGAGGATTCTAAACTTTACATGTCTTTGAAAAACATTAGGATAGAAGAGGCGAATCAGAATTCGGTTGAGGCTGTGAAGAAAGTTGCCACGAGAACCGGAGACATTTACCGGCTGAGTGATGCAGATATAAAGCTGATAGCAAAGGCCGTTGATGAGATGAAGCTTGGAAATGAGACAGTAATAGTTACAGATGATTACTCCATCCAGAATGTAGCCAGACATCTGGGTATTGGAATTGAGAGAGTCGTCCAGCGAGGAATAACCAAGGAATTCAGATGGGTGAGAGTTTGTAGAGGGTGCAAAAGAATCATAGAAACGGAAAAATGTGATGTGTGCGGTAGTGAAGCCGTTTTAAGGAGGTTTAGAAAATGAGCAAGGTCGAAGAGCTTGTTGAACGAGCCAGAAGGCTGAAAGAAAAAGGTCTCACCACTGGAGAGATAGCGGATGAGCTGAATGTTTCGAGGGAGACCGCTTTATGGCTCCTTACAAAAGCAAAGGAGGGAGCAACACCTCCTTCCGACATCTACATAGACTGGAAGAGAGTCTCTACGGTCTCGAGAAGGCTGAGACTTCTCGCAGAAATTATGGCAGATATGATTCTTGAAGCTGGAGAGGTTGAAGTGGTTGTTGGAGTTGCCACCAGCGGAATTCCAGTATCCACACTAGTTGCAGAGCTTCTAGATGCAGAATTAAGCATATACTTCCCGAAAAAGCTGAAATGGGAAAAAGATGCCACCCATATCAGCGGTGCTTTCAGCGAGAACTATGCGAAGGTTGACGGAAAAAGGTGTGTTATTGTAGATGACGTCATCACAAGTGGCTCCACCATTGAAGAGACGGTTGAACACATAAGAAGGAGGGACGGAAGCGTTTTGTGTGCTGCAGTCATCGTTGACAAGCGGGGAATGGATGAGCTGAGCGGAATACCCATACTCAGCCTGTTCAGAATCGTGAGGATTTGAGATGATGGTTGAACATATGAAGGTATGAAGGTTGAATAACCGAAGGTTGAATAACCCGCGTGAAATCAAACATGAACGTCTGCATACTGATTCCGACGCTAAATGAAGAGAAAGGAATTGGGGAGGTAATAGACGGGTTTATCAAAAAAGGGTACACCAACATTTTCGTCATAGACGGCAACAGCACCGACAGAACCAGGGAGATTGCAGAGAGTAAGGGTGCAAGAGTTGTCATCCAGAGTGGTGAGGGGAAAGGACAGGCAGTCATGGAAGCTTTCCAGCTTATAGACAGCGATGTCGTTGTTCTCATTGATGGAGATGGAACGTATCTGCCGGAGGAGGTTGACAAGCTTCTGGAGCCCATCAGGAGGGGCATAGCGGATCACGTTGTTGGTAACAGGCTGGCAGGATACGAGAAAGGAGCCTTTACAACGCTGAATCTGCTTGGTAACAAAATCCTGAACTTCTTTTTCAGGCTTATATACGGTATTGAGCTGCATGACATCCTCTCAGGTTACAGAGCCCTTACAAAGGAGGTTTACAAAAACATCGATCTGGAGAAGCACGGTTTTGAAGTGGAAACCGAGCTTACAGTCGAAACGATAGCCAAGGGCTTCAGAATTCTTGAAGTGCCGATCACTTATAGAAGGAGGGAGGGCAAAACGAAGCTCCGCCCCATCAGAGACGGTTTCAGAATAGCCTCAACCATTTACGGAATGCTCCAGCGATACAGCCCCGGGAGATACTTTTATTTTATCGGCTTCCTCTTCATTCTGGCTGGATTTTTACTGGGGATTTATGTCACCTACGACTGGTTTAGAAGAGTGTCCCACTACCTTCTGGCAGTCCTGACAACACTGCTGATTGTTTCAGGTCTTCAGATTATCGCTCTAGGCTTGATAAGCGATTTCGTATCAAAGAGCAACGCACAGGTAAGAAAGCAGCTCATGGAACTCAGAAAGGAGATAGAAGACCTGAAGAGAGGAAACAGAGGAGAATAAGAATGAACGTCGAGAAGATAACCGAGCTTTTTACGCTGGATCTACACGAGCTTGGGGAGATGGCGGACTCCATCAACAGGGCTAACGGAAACTATGTAACCTTCGTAATCAACAAGCACATCAACTACACAAATATCTGTATGTCCAGATGCCCCATCTGCGCCTTCTATGCAAAAAGCAATGCAGAAGGCTATCTTATGAGCGTTGAAGAGGTGGTTAATGCCGCCAGAGAAGCCTGGAGGAACGGTGCCACCGAACTTCACATTGTTGGTAGTCATAATCCTGCCGTAACTCTCGAGTATTTTGAAGAAATCTTCTCAAGGATAAAGGAGGAGATGGATGTCACCATCAAAGCTCTAACAGCAACAGAAATCCACTTTCTGGCTGAAAAAGAGGGGTTGAAGGTAAAAGAAGTCCTTAAACGGCTGAGGGATGCGGGACTCGATGCCATGCCCGGCGGTGGGGCAGAGATTCTCAAGGATGAGATAAGAGCGAAGATCTGCCCGGATAAGGCAAAAAGCCAGGAGTGGCTGGAAGTTATGAGAACTGCCCACAAGCTCGGAATCAAAAGCAATGCTACCATGCTTTTTGGCCACGTCGAAAGCTATGAGGACAGAGCCGAGCACCTGTATCAGCTTTACAGGCTCCAGAAAGAAACTGGCGGTTTTATGGCATTCATTCCCCTGGTCTTCCATCCCGACAACACAAAATTCTCCACGCTGAGGAAGGCCAGTCCAGTTGATGTGCTCAAAACCATAGCCGTCTCAAGAATTGTTCTCAAAAACTTCAGGGCCATAAGGGCCTACTGGGTTATGCTAGGAGAAAAGCTTACCCAGGTAGCCCTGAACTACGGAGCCAACGATGTTGATGGTACCTTGATGGGCGAGAACATCAGTCATGCTGCTGGGGCAAAAACACCTAAAGAGCTGACCGTCGAAAGGCTTGTAAAGCTGATAAAAGGTGCTGGGAAAGTTCCGGCTCAGCGCGACACCTTCAACAACATCCTGAGGGTCTTTGAATGAGGATCGGGAAGTTCGGGTACGTTAACAACTTCCTCCCTTACTACCACCTGGAGCAAGTGGGAAAATACGAGATAGTTGATGCTCCGCCCGGGAAGATGGAGGAGATGATGCAGGCTGGAGAGCTGCACTACGCCCCAATTCCTTCTTTCTCTTTTCTCTCCTCGGATGATTTGAGGCGTTACAGGTTTTGCGTGGCCTCTGACGGTGAAGTTTACAGCGTGATTGTTGTTTCGAGAAAAAAAAGGCTGGATGATGCCCCAATTGCCGTAACAACCCACTCAAGAACCTCCATCAACCTTCTCAGAATAATATTAAGGGAGAAGGGGATGATAAACAGGGTTGTGCCCGTCGATGGTACGGCAGCAGACATGTTAAAAGACTTCGACCATGCTCTGGTGATTGGGGATGAAGCCATCAAGGCAAGGATGCTCTTCAGGGTTGTGATGGATCTTGGTGAGGAGTGGAAGGAGCTAACGGGTTTACCCATGGTTTTCGGTGTTTCTGCGTCAAAAAATAATGTTGATGCTTCTCAAATCGACAGTGATGTGCTGAATTCTCTTGAGTGGGGTGAAAGGCACATGAATGAAGTGGTTGAAAAAGCAAGCCTGAGATTCAGACTTCCCGGGGATTTTCTATACGCTTACTTCAGAGCCTTAATTCACAGAATGGGAAGCAGAGAAGAAAAAGGACTTAGAGAATTCGGGGAGATGTGCCGTGAACACGGGCTTTTATGATTACGTGGAGAAGAATATCCAAGGAGTAGATTTGAGCTTTGAAGAAGCCTTAAAGCTCTTCGAGCTGCCTCTGCCGGAACTCGGCAGAATTGCCGATGAAATCAGGCGCAGAAGATGTGGTGACCTTGTCACTTTCGTTGTAGACAGGAACATCAACTACACAAATGTCTGCATCTCTAAATGCAAGTTCTGCGCTTTTTATGCCAGAAGCGAAGAGGATGCCTTTGTTCTGCCGGTTGACGAAATACTGAAGAAAATCGAGGAAGCGGTAAGCGTTGGAGCCACTCAGATCCTCATGCAGGGAGGCATGAATCCTGATCTTGGTATAGATTGGTTTGAGGAGACATTCAGAGCCATTAAAAGCCGATTCCCCGACATACAGATCCACAGCCTTTCACCTCCAGAGATTATCTTTCTCTCAGAGAAAGAGGGGTTGAGCGTAGAGGAGGTGCTTCTCAGGCTCCGCAAAGCCGGACTGGATTCCCTTCCAGGGGGCGGGGCGGAGATTCTGAGCGATAGAGTCAGGCTCAAAATCAGCAAGAAGGGGAGCAGTCAGGACTGGCTGAGAGTTATGGAGACCGCCCACAGGATTGGAATGAAGACTACAGCCACCATGATGTTTGGACACGTGGAGGAAGACGAGGACATAATAGAACATCTGTTTAAGATAAGAGATCTGCAGAAAAAAACTGGCGGATTCACG
>ENA-OSAF01000408-OSAF01000408.1-marine-sediment-metagenome-genome-assembly--contig:-NODE-408-length-13717-cov-23.695725_pt1 | contig 13717 bp, 11 predicted proteins | sample MGYA00237872_ERZ529318 | MGnify/ENA primary metagenome ERZ529318 (study PRJEB26369, sample SAMN03142813) | marine sediment metagenome | biome: marine; feature: borehole; material: sediment... | reverse complement strand
GCCGGGGCCGCGGGCGGTGCCGGCGGAGGCACGGCGGCTGGCGGCACGTCAGGGTTCATCCAGGCTGTGGCCTACTCGGTCTATCTCTTCATCGGTTTCGAGTGGGTCACGCCTCTGGCCGAGGAGACGGCCGACATCAGGGTCCTGCCGCGGGCCATGCCCATCGCCGTGGCCCTCCTGGCCTTGAGCTACGCCCTCTGGACCACGGTGATGGTCACCTTCGTCCCCCTGGCGGAGCTGGCCGGAAGCGCGACCCCGCACCTTCTCTTCGCCGAGGCCCTGGCCGGCCCGACCGGCCTCCTCATCGTGGGGGTCGTGTCGGCCCTGGCCACCTTCACCTCGTTCAACGCCGGGATGATGGGCAACTCCCGCCTCGTGTACGGGATGGCCCGGGAGGGGGTCCTGCCCCGGGCCCTGTCCAGGATACACCTGACCTACTTCACCCCCTGGGCGGCCCTGTCGTTCATGTTCGCCGTCGAACTCGTCCTGGCTCTGGTGCTGGCGGTGACCGGGGCCTTCACCATCGCCATCCTCATGGCGGCCATCATCGAGTGTGTCATCTACTGTCTCGTGGCCTTGGTCGTTCTGAAGCTTCGCCGGACCCGCCCCGAGGCGGAGCGGCCCTACCGGGCGCCGGGGGGCCTCACGGCCCCGGTGCTGACGGCCGTGGTCTTCGGCCTGCTGGCCCTGGCCGTGCTCCTGCCGCCCTCGCCGGTCCTGGTCGGGCCCATGTTCCTCCTGGCCCTTGGCCTGGCCTACGCCTACGCCCGCTTCGCCCTGCCCTGGATGAGGGAGGCGGCGGGGAGGAGGAAGTAGGCGGCGCAGGAGTCGCCCGTCTCCCGGGCAAACCTATGAGGGACACGGGAGGCGGGGGTCTTTGGGCCGCAGTGAGCGCTGGGTCGAGCTCAAGGTGACGGTCTCGGCCGAGTCGGCCGACGCCGTGGCCGAGCGGCTTGTCGGGCTGGGCGCCGGCGGGTGCGCCGTGAAGGAGGAAGAGGACGGTCGGGTCCGGACTCTCACGGCCTACTTCCCTGCCGACGACCGGGCCGGGGAAAGGCTCAAGGACCTCCGGGCCTTCCTCGAGCGGCTGCCGGACTGGGGCCTCGACCCCGGACCGGGGGACATGACCGCCCGTCCGGTGGAGGAAGCCGAGTGGCGCGACCAGTGGAAGGCCTATTTCCGCCCCCGGCGGGTCGGCCGCCGCTTCGTCGTCCATCCGCCCTGGGAGAAGCCCGGGGCCGACCTTCTCCGCCCTGTCCCCGGCCGGACCGCGGCCGGACCCGTCGTGACGCTGGAGATAGACCCCACCCGGGCCTTCGGAACAGGCACCCATCCGACCACGGTGGGGGCCCTCGAACTCCTGGAGAGGGCGGCCGGGATGCTCCGGGAAGCGGGCCGCGGCCAGGAGCCGGACAGCCTGGAGGCCCTCGACCTCGGCACGGGCAGCGGCATCCTGGCCATCGCCGCCGCCCGCGTCGGCTTCTCCCGGGTGACGGCTGTGGACTGCGACCCGGCGGCCGTCGAGGCCGCCCGGGAGAACGTGCGGCGCAACGGTGTCGACGCTGTGGTCGAAGTGGTCGAGGGAGACGCTCTGGCCGTGGCCGGGCGGCTCGCGGCGGACGGCGCCCCGCGCCGTGTCCACCTGGTCCTGGCCAACATCACCACGGACACGGCCGCCGCTCTGGCCGCCCCGGTGGCGAGCCTTCTGGCGGAGGGAGGGTTCTTCGTCTGCTCGGGGGTCTCCAGCGGCGAGGGCGCCCGGCGGGTTCTCGGTCTCGCCCGCCGGGCGGGGCTTGTCGAGGTGGAGCGCCGTGCGGCCGAGGGCTGGACGTCCTTTCTCTTCCGGAAGGGTCGGTCTGCCGAGAGCCGGCGGACCCCCTCGGCGGAGACCCACGGGTCGCCCACCCGCGAGGGTGCCCGTGAGCCGGCGGTCGAGACCTGCCCACCGCCCGCCACCCGCGCCTGCCCGCCCGCAGGTGCGGGCGCCCCGACCACACCGCCGGGGAGACGCCGCAGGCGCCCCACGGCCCTTTTCCACACCCTGGGCTGCAAGGCCAACCTCTACGATACGGCGGTGATGATGGAGGCCCTCCGGGCGGCCGGCTGGCGGGTCATCGCTCCTGACCAGGAGAGAGCCCTCGCGGGGGACGTGGACCTCGTCGTCGTCAACTCCTGCGCGGTGACCGCCAGGGCCGAGGCCAAAACGCGCCAGCTCACCCGGAAGCTCAGGCGCGAGCACCCGGGGGCCGTGGTGGCCCTGGTCGGCTGCTACCCGCAGGTGGACCGCGAGGGCGCCGCCCGGAGGACGGGGGCCGACCTGATCCTGGGGACGGAGGAGCGGGCCCGCCTGCCCGAGCTGGCGGCCGAGAGGGTGGGCGGCCGGGTCGGGAGGGCCGGCCAGGATGAGGCCGGCGTCTGCCCGGCGGCCGCAGCCCGAGAGACGAGGGCTCCGGAGCCCCGGGTCGCCGGGGTCGCCCCCGGGGCCTTCGCCGGTGAACGCACGCGGGCCACGGTGAAGGTCCAGGACGGTTGCGAGCAGTTCTGCACCTACTGCATCATCCCCTACGCCCGGGGCCCGAGCCGAAGCCGCCCGGCCGAAGAGGTCCTCCGGGAGGTCGGCGAGCTTGTCGCGGCCGGGTTCAAGGAGGTGGTCCTGACTGGCATCCACCTCGGGGCCTGGGGGCTCGACCAGAAGGGCCCCGAAGGCGGGTCCCGGCTGGCCGACCTCGTGCGCCGGGTCGCCTCCGTGCCCGGCCTGGCTCGGGTGAGGCTCAGCTCCATCGAGCCCCTGGAGGTGACCGACGAGCTCATAGAGCTCATGGCCACCGACCCGCGGGTCTGCCGGCACCTCCACGTGCCCCTGCAGAGCGGGTCTGACGCCGTCCTGGAGAAGATGAACCGCCACTACACGGCAGAGCAGTACCTGGCCATGGTCGAGCGCGTCCGGGCCAGGGTGCCCGAGGTGGGTCTGACCACCGACGTCATGGTCGGCTTCCCGGGAGAGACGGATGACGACTTCGAGGCCACGCTGGACGTGGTCAGGAGGGCCCGCTTCTCGCGCCTCCACGTCTTCCGCTTCTCGCGGCGCCCGGGCACCCCGGCCGCCGACATGCCCGGTCAGGTTGCCCCGGCGGTCAAGAAGGCCAGGAGCGCCAGGCTCATCAGGCTGGGCCGGCGCCTGGCCCGGGAGTTCCACGAGAGCCTGCTGGGGATGGTCTTAGAGGTCTTGGTCGAGCATGTGGGTCCCGAGGCGGGAGAGAGTGCCCATGGGCGGGCGGGCCGGGGGCGGGCTCGCCTGGAGCAGGTTCTTTGTGCCGAGGGCTTGACCGACAACTACGTTCGGGTGTCCTTCCCGTCCGGCGGTGCCGAACCGAACGACCTCGTCCCGGTTCTCCTGGAGCGGGCCGAAAGCGAAGGGGTCGTGGGCCGGAGGAAGTAGTTCCAGGCCCTCCGCCCGAGGGCCCTGCGGACAGGGAAACCCGCCTCCTCTATCTCGGGTCTCCCGATCTGTTCACTTCTCCATCCCACCCGGCGGTCAGGCGGGTGGCCGGTCGAGGTAGGAAGAGAAGAACTCGCGAAGGTCGACGCCGGCGGTCAGGCAGGCCTCCCGGACGAAGTCCTCACCCCGGACGGTGTGCCCGGCGTGGCGGGCGGTGAACTCCCCGAGAATCCTGGCCATCAGCGGGTCGCCGACCTTCTCTCGGAGCTCCGCCAGCATCAGGGCCCCCCGCCGGCGGGCCAGGGCGTCCATCTCCGGATGGGCGGTGCTCACCTCTCGCATCGGCCTCGGGTCGGAGGCGCCGGCCACCGCCTCGGCGTAGCGCCGGAGGCGGTCGCGGTAGGCCTCCCGACCCAGCTCGGCCTCGATGAACACCAGGCGGGCGAACTCGGCGAAGGCCTCGCTCATCCAAGGCTCACCCATCATGTCCGAGAGGACCCCCGAACCGTACCAGAGGTGTCCCATCTCGTGGGCCAGAAAGGCAGTCACCTCCGTGGCCCTGTCGGGGTCGCGCAGGCCGGATGACAGGGGCCGGGGGGCCACGATGAGGTTCGGCCGGGAGTACCCGCCCCAGTTGGACCGCGGCGGGACGGCCACGGCAAGGCGGGGGGGCCTGCGCGAGCCGGGTCCGCCCGCGGAGCGGGCGTCGATGTTGCGAGTCACGGTGTCGAGCGGGCCGAACCACTTCTCCAGTACGGGCAGCACCCGCGCGCTCGCCTCCAGGAAGGCCTCGGCGATATCGTAGTCGTCGAGATGTAGGTACGCGGGGAGTCGGCGTGCCCCGCCGCGGAAATCTGGGCCTCTGTCACCGAGAGTCGGAACTCGAAGGGTTCCAGGCCAGGCGAGAACAGGGGATACCAGAGATTGTAGAAGGCCAGCTCGCAGTTTTCCGGAGAGAGCCAGGCCCGCGGGAAGCGGCCCCGGGAGGAGAAGCGCAGGACCCCGTTGATGCCGGTCTTCCTGCCCGTGCCGGCCGGGCCCCGCCCGTCGGGAGGCTCCAGCCGGAGCAGGGCCTCTTCCCGGGACAGCTGGCCGGGAGCCTCGAGGGTGAGGTTGGGGCTGAGAAGGAAGCGCACCGGGCCGGCGAGGAACTCACATCCTGCGTCAAACGGGGAGATGGACAAGAATGCGGTTCGCCCTCGGCTTTCTCAGGCTCGTCGGCAAGTTGGTGCTGGCCCTCGTCGCTCTCGTGCTCATCGTGGCCGCCGTGTTCGCCGTCAGATACCGGGTCTGGGACCCCGACCCCCTGGACCACCTCTACGCCGGCGCCGACGGGGTGCTCGTCCTGGGCCACAGGGGCGCACCGGAGGTGGCCCCCGAGAACACCATCCCCTCATTCCTGGCCGCCCTGGCGCTGGGAGCCGACGGGGTGGAACTCGATGTCGTCATGACGGCAGACGGTGAGCTCGTGGTCATCCACGACTTCGAGGTCGACCGGGTGACCGACGGCACGGGTGACGTCCGGGAGATGAGCCTCGAAGAGGTCAAGGCCCTCGACGCCGGGAGCTGGTTCTCCGAGGCCCACGCCGGCACCCGCATTCCGACCCTGGGCGAGGTCTTCGACGCCCTGCCTCCGGACGTGCCGGTGAACATCGAGATCAAGAGCGTCTCCCTCGGAACCGACGGCATCGAGAAGGTCCTGGCCGCTTTCGTGGCCGAGCGCGACCTCTACGACCGCATCGTGGTCTCTTCCTTCAACCCCATCACCCTCTGGCGGGTCAAGCGGGCCGACGCGGACATCCCGACGGCCCTGCTCTACGCTCCCGACCTGCCCACCTACCTGGCCGAAGGCTGGGGCATCCCCATCGTCCTGCCCGACGCCCTGCACCCAGAGAAGAGCATGGTCGACGCCGCCTACGTGGAGGAGACCCACAGGCGCGGCCAGCGGGTGAACGTCTGGACGGTGAACGACCCCGCCGAGATGGAGCGGCTCATCGAACTCGGTGTGGACGGTATCATCACCGACCGCCCGGACCTCCTGAGGGATGTTCTGGCCGAGACAGGTGGGAAGTAGGGTCAGGCGGACCAGTGCCGGCCGGGGCCGCGACCGGCGCTCGGACGGCCCGAGTCCAGCCCGGGGTTGTGTGCCCGAGTCGGAGGCCGTTTCGACCGGCAGGAACCGCTGCGGTTTCGTGAGAAGTCTGAAACTACGGCGGTGTTCCGCATCACGCAGCAGGGCCCGGCGCGGCTGTCCTCGGCCGCAGGCTGAGGGGGAGGCATGTGGACAACCTGTCGGTCAACAACCTGTCGGTGAAGAACTACAAGCCATTGACCGAGCTGGTTCTTGAGGAGTTGAGGAAGGCAATCTTCGAGGGCCGCCTCGAACCGGGAGAGCGGCTGCGTCAGCAGGAGCTGGCCAGGATGCTCGGGGTGAGCCGGACCCCGGTGCGTGAGGCCCTCCAGAAGCTCGAGAACGAAGGCCTTGTGGCCAACCACTCCCGCAAGGGGTTCGTCGTGAGGCGCTTCCGCCTGGAGGACATCCGGGAGACTCTCGTGGTTCGCCGTCTGCTCGAGCCCAAGGCCGTCGAGCTGGCCGTGCCGAACATCACCGAGGCCGACCTCGAAGAGGCCGAGAGAATCCAGAGGACCATGGAAAGACTCGCCGAGGAAGGACCGTACGACGAGCTCCCGGCCCTGAACAGGGAGTTCCACCACCTCATCTTCAAGGCCTGCGGCAACGAGAGACTCTTCAACCTCATCAAGTCCCTCTGGGATTCGTATCCCCGTTGCGGCTTCTCCGTCTTCAAGGCCCATTCGGGCCGGTCGTTCGAGGAGCACCGGGCCATCCTGAAGGCCATCCGCGAGCGCAACGCCGAACTGGCCGCCGAGCTGAGCGCCGAGCACCTCGAGAACTCGGTGCAGGCCCTCATCGAGCACTTCTCCACGCTTACCGACGAGGAGCAGGCCTGACGAGCCGATCGGGCCCTGCCGCGACGGACGGTCAAGTGGGTGCACCGGCGGTGGGGGTGTCGGCGGCCGGGGTCTCGGCCTCCGCCCGCCGCCTGCGCGAGCGCGCGGCCGCCACTGCGGCCAGGACGAGGAGCAGGACGCCCACCGCGAAGGCCGCAAGGCCGGCGACCTGGAAGGCCTCGAGCACGCGGCCTGCGAGTTCCCGAACGAGGTCGTCCAGGTGGAGGGCCTCGACCGCAGGAGGGACCTCCTCCAACTCCAGCCCGGTCAGGAAGTTCAGGGCGAGGGTCCGGAGCGGGAGGGTCCCGACGGCCGTCGTCAGACCGCTGAGGACAAGGGTCGCCCCGAGCCACCTGGCGCCTCCGGGGAACCCGCCCGCGAGCGGGAAGCAGGCCAGGGCCAGCAGGAGGAGAACGGCGGCCAGGAGGGCGAGGGCGGGGTCGACGAGGGTCATGCCTCTGGCGACCTCCGGAGGAAGGTCCAGCGCGTCCGGTGGCAGGTAGTCGGCCAGGAGCACCGTGTCGGGCAGTTCCTCCTCGAGGGCCCGCTCGAGCATGCGGACCCCGTAGGGACTGCCGCCCGCCTCTTCGTACGCGGCGACGAAAGCGGCCTTGAACTCCGTGAGGGCCACGGAGGCCTGGAGCTCTGTGTCCTGTCCCCGCAGGAAGCGGACGGTGTCGTGAAGGATTCCTTCGACCTGCCCCTGGAGCCATTCAGGACGGAGAGCCTCCCTGAGGGCGGTCTCGAGCCGGGCCCTCTCGGAGGAGGGGGCCTGCTCCAGGAAGTCAGGCGGGAGCGTCCCCATGATGACGTCGGGAAGCTTCTGGTAGACCTCGAGGTCACGCAGAGCGCCGGCGTAGAAATCAGGGTCGAGCAGGGTCAGACGCAGGGCCGGACCCGTCTGGAGTACGGTCAGTCCCAGGTACAGCATGACCGCGATGAGGAGCAACGTGATGACCTTCAGGGCTTTCACGTGCGTGTCACCCTCTTCTGTCTGTGAGGCTGAGGGCGGCTTCGGTCAAGCTGGGAGCCCGTCTCACCATCTTACGACCTTTATTCACCGGTGGGAACGGGCATCTCCTCCTGGCGCGGCCGAACTCCCGAAGAAGGGGCCAAAGGCGGAAGGCCCGGTTCCCGGAGGGCCCGCCCGTGGTGCAGCGGTCGTAGGTAGGGGCCCTGCCGGGCCCCCTAGAAGAAGTCGGCGAGGTGGGGCGGCCGGGACCCGTAAAGGGCCTCCAGGAAGGCCACGGCTTCGGGCGGCGAGGCCTTGAGACGTCCGGTGAGGTGGGCCGTCCGCGCGGGGATGTAGCCTGAGACGATCTGGGCCAGGCTCCTGATGTCGGTCTCGACCCGCATGCCGCCGGAAGCCTCATTGGGAGCATCGGCGGTGCCCGCTGGCGCCCGGTCGGGCTGTGGGCGCCTCACGTGGGTCCTGCCGCCCGCCGCCTCGAGCACCCACTCGCCGTGGTTCCACGTACGGGTTAGGTATGGAGGGCAGCGCCGGGCCGGCGCGCCTACTCCTTCAGGTGTTTCTCGAACCACTCCACGATGCTCTTCAGCCGGTGGACGCGGTGCCAAGGGCGGCCGCCGCGCGACAGGCCGTGGCTCTCGCCGGGGTACCGGATGAACTCGGTTTCCACCCCGAGCTTCTTGAGGGCGATGAAGAGCTGCTCTCCCTGCTCGATGAGGCAGCGGTGGTCCTCCTCGCTGTGGATGACGAGGGTCGGGGTCTTGATGTTGCCGGCGTAGGTGATGGGCGACTGTCTGATGAGGTTCTCCCAGTCCTCCCACGGCGTCCCGTGCCAGATGTCGTCCCACCGGTAGCCCGTGTCGCTGGTCCCGAAGAAGCTGTGGCAGTTGTTCACGGCCCTCATCGAGCAGGCCGCCTTGAAGCGGTCGGTGTGTCCGATGATCCACGAGGTCATGTACCCGCCGTAGCTGCCCCCGGCCACCCCGAGGCGCTCGGGGTCTATCCAGTCGAAGCGCTCGAGGGCCGCGTCCACTCCGGCCATGATGTCGGCGTAGTCGTTGACGCCCCACTCCTCGCGGATGCCGGCGCAGAACTCCTCTCCGTAGCCCTGGCTCCCGCGGGGGTTGGTGAAGATGACGCCCATGCCGGCGGCGGCGAGGAGCTGGAACTCGAAGAAGAAGGTCCCGGTGTACATGGCCATCGGTCCGCCGTGGATCTGGAGGACGGTCGGGTACTTCTTCCCCGGCTCGAAGCCGACGGGTCTGATGACCCAACCGTCGACGGGAGGCCCGCCGGGCGCGGAGAAGGTGAACCTCTCCGGCAGGCTCACGTGACAGGCCTGGAGCAGGTCCGAGTTGGCCCGGGTCATCGCGCGGAGGGTGATGACCCGAGGCGCCTCCAGGCCCGCGGGGGCCTCCGGCCACCTGTCGGGGGGCGTATCGTCGGGGAGCCGGCCGGTATAGATGTCGCTCGGGTTCCCAGGGGTGGCGACGGCGAAGGCGAACGCCCGGGCGGCCCTGTCGGCCGACCAGTTGAAGACGACGCGGTCGCCGCTTGTCAGCTGCCGCACCTTGCCGGTGTCGGCCTCGACGGCGTGGAGATGGGTCGTGCCGTGGTCGCTGGCGAGCAGGAACAGGGTCTTGCCGTCCGGGGACCACACGGGCCCACGGTCGGCGCCGGCGACGCGCATGTCGGTTATGGACTGGTCGCCGAAGGACCGGCCGAACGCGCGGGTGAGGCACCGCGGCTCACCTCGAGCCGACCCGTCCTCACCCACCTCCACGACCCAGAGCTTCGTGTCGGTGTACCAGGAGAGCTCCAGCTCGTGGCCGAGGAAGGCCAGGCGGCGGCCGTCGGGAGACCAGGACGGCGAGCCGAAGGGTCCGGTGCGGCCGGTCAGACGCCTGGGCTCGGCCCGCGGGCCGTCCGCGTCCTTGGGCACGTCGAAGACCCAGATGTCCCGGTGGCGCTGCATGTCCGGGTCCTCGTCCCGGCAGGCGCTGACGGCGATGAGGCGTCCGTCGGGGGAGAAGGCCGGGGCGTCATGGTCGAAGTCCCCGGACGTCACCTGGACGGGCCTGACGGCCGGCCCCTTCTCGGGCGGCCCGGCCAGCGCGGCCTCCACGTCGATGACGAAGACCTGGCTGCGGCGGTCATGGAGGTACCCGGTGCCGTCAAGCCGGTAGAAGGCCCGCGTGATGCGCCTCACGTCCTCGTTGTGCTTCTTGAAGAGGGCCTCGAGGTCGTCCCCGGCACCGTCCGATGAGCCTGTGCTCTTCCCGCCGGTGTCCTCCTCGTCGAGCCACTCGGGGCCCTCAGGCTTGACCAGGGCCGTGAAGGCGATGTGGCGGCTGTCCGGACCCCACACGAAGCCGGTGACCCCGCCCTTGATGGCCGTGACAGGTCGGGCCTCTCCGCCCGAGGTGGGAGCCACCCATATCTGCGGGCCGGCCTTCTTCTTCGTCTCCTCATCCTCGGCTTCCCGATCCTTTGTCCCGGCGTCCCGGCTGGAGAGGAAGGCGAGGTAGCGGCCATCAGGCGACCAGCGGGGATGGTTGTCGGAGGCGAGCCCGCTGGTGAAGGGGACGCCGGAGCCCTCGAAGGAGGCGACCATGATCATCGAGCGCTGCCGGTTGGCTTTGGCGTCGAAGACCGTGCGCACGTAGGCCACCCGGGTCCCGTCGGGCGCCACCTGGGGGTCGCCGACCAGCTCGAACCTCATGAAGTCCATCGGGACGAAAGGCCTCTTGCCGTTCTCGTGGGTCAAATCGAGACGCTCCTTCCTAGCCTTGGTTGCTGTGTTGCTGTTGGCTCTCGGCGGCGGGGACTCTAGGCCCGGCGCCTGAGGCGGTTCATGGCGTCGCGGATCGGGAGCCCCAGGCGCCGGAGAACGGCGCCTGAGGCGTAGAGAGCGCGGACCGTGGGGTCCGTGAACTCGTAGTCGTACCGGACGTAGTCGCCCTTCAGGCGGCCCTGCTCACGGAGGGTCTTCTCGATGGGCGTGCCGGCGAAGACCTGGAGCCTGTTCCAGGGTTGGGCGACCCTTTTCCTGACCTCGGCCCAGCTCCCGAAGACCTCCTTGAGGAATTCGAGGTTGGCCCCGAGTTCGTCCATCGTCGTGTCAGGGTCGAACATGATCATCCCGACCGTGACCTCGAGGCCGAGCTCCTCGAGGGTCGTCAGGGCCCGGCGGTTGTCCTCGACGGTGACCTTCTTGTTGTAGAGGTCGAGCTGTCTCTGGACGACGGATTCGATGCCCAGGAACACCTTACGGAGCCCGGCCTCCTTGAGAAGGCGGAAAAGGTCCCGGTCCACGTCTGTCACCCGGCACTCGAACGAGAAGGGGACCTTCAGGCGGCGGCGGACGAACTCCCGGGCGAGCTCCTCGGCCGCCTCGCGCCCCCGTCGGCCGGGGCCGATGAAGTTGTCGTCCCAGAACCGGATGCGTTCGATTCCGTGGTCACGCATGAGCATCTCGACCTCGTCGGCGACGTTGGCGGCGCTCCTCACACGCCAGGCGGAGCCGGGCAGGGCGGCGTAGAAGGCGCGGACGTCGCAGAACGAGCAGTCCCCGTAGCACCCGCGGCTCCTGAGGACCGAGGCCGTTCCCCGAGGGCGGGAGGTGAACTCCGGGAGGGTGTCACGGGCCGGGAAGGGCAGTTCGTCGAGGTCGGCGACCAGCGGGCGCGGTGTCGGCCCGGCGGCGGCCGCGGCCCGGTCTCCGTCTGGACCTTCGCCCGGGCGTCCGCGCACGGCTTCCGCGTCGACCAGGCCCGGGAGTCCCCGCCAGTCGTCACCGGCGTCGAGGGCCCGGAGGAGGTCGGTGAAGGTCACCTCGCCTTCCCCGACGACGACGGAGTCGAACCCTGCGAAGTCCCGGCAGAGCTCCCGGTAGAGGAAGGTCGGGGGGTGGCCGCCGATGGTGATGTGCCCGCTGAACCCGAGGTGGCGGAGCTCGGCGATGAGGGCCATGGCCGACGGGATGAGTTCCTGGAAGATGACTGACACGCCGATGAGACCCGCTTCGCGGCCCTCCGTCCCCGGACCCGCAGGGATCAGGTCCAGGACCCGTCTGGCGGCGGCCGCCGGGGGGAGGCGACGGGGTGTCGCGTCGAGGACGGTCACCTCATGTCCCTCGGACCGGGCTACGGCGGCGAGATATCCCAGGCCGAGGTGTTCCTCCTCATCCTCCGGGCGTATCCCGGTGTGGGCGGGGTTCACGAGGACGACGCGCACGAGGAAGCCTCCCTGCGGCCGCCGGACGCCGCGGTGCGGCGGCTGGGGTCTCTGATGGGTAATGCGACAGCCGGGCGGAGAACCCTTCCTCGGCGCCGCCGGACGGCACGAGACGGTGGCCGACGAACTGCGGGCTGTGGCGCGGCTTGAGCCGGAAGTGCGGGGGCGCAGCCCCTGACCGGATGGGCCCCAGGGGCGGCCCCTCACCCCTCGAACAGTGCCGCCTCCGCTCCCAGGCCCGGGGCGTATGGGTTCTTTGCTCCTCCCCGTAACCACCGCCCGGTGAACTCGTCATACAAGGATGGGGAGTGGGGTGTGCAGAAGGCGCCGAGAGGGAGGTGGAGGGCCGGCATGACCGCCGAGGCGGACCCCGACCTCGACAGGATCTACGCCGCCAACGTGGGCCCCGTCCGCAACTACCTCTACCGGCTCAGCGGCAGCCGCGAGCTGGCCGAAGACCTCGTGCAGGAGGTCTTTTACCGGGCCATGCTCCAGTTCCTGGCCGGGGTCAGGGTGCGCTACATCTCGGCCTGGCTCTACCGCATCGCCCTCAATCCCGGCGGCCGGCCTGACGGGACGTCCACCGAGCACGCCTGCTTCTCCCCTGTCGGTCTTCCGGAGGTGGAAGTCTTGCGACGGGAGACCTGCGACTCCATCAACGCCGCCCTCCGGACTCTGACCGAGAACCAGCGCACGGCCCTCATCCTGCGCGACATCGAGGGTCTTTCCTACGAGGAGATAGCCGAGGTCATGGTGGTGAGCGTGGGCGCGGTGAAGAGCTGTCTTCACCGCGCACGCAGGAGCTTCATCAGGGCCTACGAGCTCATCGAGGGCCCGGAGGGCGAAGGGAAGGTGTCGAGGCGGAATGTCCGAGATGACCTGCGCCGTGGTCGAGGACCTTCTCGACCTCTACCTTGACGGTGAGACCGGCGAGGAGACCACGGGCCTGATAGCCGAGCACGTCCGAAGGTGTGCGAAGTGTCGGACCCTCGTCGAGGAGCGCGGGCGGGCCAGGGCGGAGCTCGTTCGGCGGGCCGGACTGGGCCGCCGGGAGCCGGGTGCCGGGACCGGGGACGCGTTCACCACACCCGACGCCCGGCTCGTCGCCCGGGCCAGGGCCCGCCTGCGGAAAACCAGGCTGAGGATTGCGGCGCTCATCCTCACGGTCGCGGCTGTGGCCTGGGCGGCCGCCTGGCTTCTGACGACGCCCGCGCCTCCAGGGCTCTACCTGGCCCGATGCCACAGCTCACAGCTCGTCCTCACCGGGAACCCCGGCGAAGGTCTCACCATCCCGTTCCTCTGGGTGCCCTCGTACCCGGGTGAACCCCTGCCGGAGCTCTCCGTAGTGATGGTGATGGTCGACCGCGGAGAGCCGCTGTGGCTGAGGGTCTACGGCGTCTCGACCGAGGACGGGTGGCTCGGGCTTCCCCGCTACCGGCGGGGGAAGATAGTCGCTTTCCGTGGACGGGGCATCTTCACCGACCACGGCGACGGCTCGAGCACCTTCATGCCTGAAGAGGGCCCCCTGCCCCCCCTCTGGGATGACGAGGGCCGGCCCTACGTGACCAGGCGGGCGGTGCTCATCGCGGTTCTCGGCCCGACCGGTCGGACTGTGGCCGAGACGGAAGACCTCGACCTGTCCTTCATCCAGATGAACGTGCCGGCGACCGGGAACCGCTATCTGAGGGTCGGCTACGGGTCCGGGCCGTCCTTCCACCTTTGGAAGGAGAAGGGCGTGGAGGTGGAGCTCGTGGATGTCATCCTGCCTTCCGGCTTCTACCCTCTCCAGGCCTCTGCCGAGGTGTACGGTGAGTACGAGCCGCTCGAAGTGCCCCTCGTCCTGCCGGAGCATCTGGTGGTCGCGGGCCCGTCGCGTGAGGGCCTCGGGCCGTACGTCTACGTCGCACCCCTCTTTCTGGTCCGGGCCGAGGGGGAGATGCATTACGTCCAGCAGGGCCGCTTTTCCACCCTGGTCGAGTCGACGCACCTCCCTCTCAAGGAGGTCTACGACTTTGGAGGGCCTTGATGCACACCCAGCCCCGCGGGAGGTGCGGCGAAGATGCCCGAGATGACCTGCGCCGTGGTCGAGGACCTTCTCGACC
>ENA-OSAF01000404-OSAF01000404.1-marine-sediment-metagenome-genome-assembly--contig:-NODE-404-length-13792-cov-20.829293_pt1 | contig 13792 bp, 14 predicted proteins | sample MGYA00237872_ERZ529318 | MGnify/ENA primary metagenome ERZ529318 (study PRJEB26369, sample SAMN03142813) | marine sediment metagenome | biome: marine; feature: borehole; material: sediment... | reverse complement strand
TTTTACTGCCGATCATGCCTATGTACCGCGCTCGGGAATGAATGACGGCTGCCAGGCAGGCTTTATCGTACTTGTGCCCGCGGGTAACTATAACGATGCTGGTAGCGGCATCTATCTTTTCAGCCCAAAATTTATTTGACAAGATTTCCTCGAAGCTGGTGCATATTACTTCCTCCGCTGAGGGAAAACGCTCCCGGTTGGCGAATTCCGGCCTGTCGTCAATTACCGCCGTCCGGTAGCCGAGAATTGAAGCCATTTCTACCAGCGGCAGGGCCACGTGCCCTCCGCCGAAAACCAGCAGCCTTTTTTCCGGAAAGTACGAGTCTTCCAGTATTTTTACCATTTCAGCGCCGGGAAGGTTTAACTCCAAAATATCGGTCCGAGGTGCGGAATGCCTGATGATGCTCTCAGCGCGGCCCGCCACTTCCTCGTCCAGCATTTTCATTCCCAGCGTGCCGTATCTTTCCCCGCTCCCGCATACAAGCAAGCGGGCCCCCTGCACCAGTTCGGTACCCTTCCCCGCCTCAAGCACCGTGTAGAGAACGGCGGTGTTCCCGCTTTCAATATTCTCCAGCAGTTTTTCAAAAATAAATTTCGCGCCCGCCACGGAAAACCACCTCAAACTGGGAAATTGTTATGCTTGCCGGTCAGAATGCGTACCGCCGCCAGCGCGCCGCGGCCGACGGCCCTGGCCTTATCGGTAACGGTAAAACAAACGCCCGGGTCTTCGGCCGGGTGGACGTCTCCCACTTTCATGCCCGGGTGGACTTCCAAACCGTCCCTTAACAGCCCCCGCACCACTCCCCCGATTTTAGCCTTCACCGGCTCACCGTTTACCAGGGCCACCGTTTCCCCTTGCTTGACGAGATCGCCAATCTTCAGCTTGGCGTGGAATATCCCGCCTGCGGGAGCGCGAAGAACCCTTTCCACGGTATAACCCATAACCTCGCCGGGTATGCCCGTGTTGGGAGCCGCCTTTCCTTTAAATATGGGGTTTCCGAGATCAGGCCCCCTTTGCGTTTCAATAACCGCGTGGGCGTCTACCCCCGCTTCAAAACCGGGCCCGAGGGCAATGACTACGTCCGCATCGCGGATACTTGTCCCCAGGTTCTTTTTGGCCATGGCGGCATCGATAAAAATTGCCGGGCGGAACTTCTTCAGGATCTCACCACGCGGGTCAACCAAAACGGCGATTTCTCCCTTTTTGGCAATCTGCATCGCTTCATCGAAACCGTTAGCCAGCCTTCCCCATATTCCCTCGACGCATATTTGGCCTTCATAGACTGCCTCGGCAAAGGAAACCATCCTGCGCACGCAGGTGGGCTGTTCGGTTTCGGTCATCACAACGGGGTACCCGGCTTCTCTAAAAACGCAGGCAACGCCGCTGGCCAAGTCCCCGGCTCCTCTGATTAAAGCAAGTTCCCGGCCCATAGCAAAAATCGCTCCTTCCAAAGTGTCTCGTTATACTTGTTTAAGTATAACGAGCCTATATAAAATTTACCGCTGGTCAAAATATTTTTGATACAACTTCTTTAATTCCCGGTCAGCTTCTTGCATGAATGCATCATATTTACGGACCAGCTCCCGGGCCTCTTCGGTAAGATAAGAACCGCCCCCGGAATTACCTCCTACTTCACGCCTTAAAAGTTTAAAACCCAACCGCTTTTCCAGCGTATTAATTAAATTCCAGGCCTGGCTGTAGGACATATTTATCTCCCTGGCGGCTTTGTTCAGGGAATTTAGCCTGTCAATACGTTTAAGAATGTCACTGGGCCCTTTACCGAACGCTTTTCCCTTTTTGTCCAGCCAAATTTTATAACGAAGCTGCATCTCTTGGGATCCCCCGTTTATAGGAAGTCCAAAACTAATAGCAAGTGAAAATTTCGTTACAGCCTTAATACATCTCAACGAAAACCGAGTCGCCTTTTTACGGCCAGGTAATCTTCCCAAGTGTCAATGTCTACATGGATACCAGGGTCATTTACTTCTACTCGGCAAACGTGATCGGCATATTTCCTTAAAATTTCCCTGCCCCCGGTGTCGCCCGAAAGCTTCAGCAGCTTGTCAAAAAGCCTGTTGTTAAAAAGTACCGGGTGCCCCCTCCGCCCTTGATACACAGGAACTACCGCAAGGCTGCTTGTATCTGCATATACCTGCAACAGGCGATTAATGGTACCCGGTTTAACCAAAGGCATATCCCCCGGCAGGATCAACACGGCGTCAATTTTTTCCGGGCGAGATATTAAATATTGAATCCCTGCCTTTATTGACGTGCTCATACCCTGGCGGAAATATTCATTTTCCACGATTTCAACCCTAGCGTGCACCAACTCCTGTTGCAATTGCTCCTTCTGGTGTCCCACCACCAGGGTGATGCCGTCAATGTTACTGGCAAAAACGCGATCAAGTGTATGCTGGATAACTTTTCGGCCCGCTAACTCAAGTAACAGCTTATTTTTCGACATTCTGCTGGAAAACCCGGCTGCCAGCACCAGCGCTTCAATTGCAGGCAATTCTTAACACTTCCCGAACTGCGCTAATTCTTTTATTCAGCAGCAGCATCTCAGCAAATCTTCCTCACCGGCGGGTTACACCTGGCTGCGCCAACAATAATTTTTTCTGTACCTGCCTTTTTCAATATGCGGGCCAAGTTCAGGGCTTCTCTTTCCTCGTTTTTATTTTCTACTTTATTGATAAACGGGATCCACCTGGCGTTTGGGGGCACGTTTTTCTTGTAACCTTCAGGATGCAGCATAATACCGGCAATGATTTTTTCAGTTACTATATCTCCGTAGTCAAGCCCCGTTAATGCACTAATTTGCTCTATAGCATGAAAATATTCTTCCACCAACGGTTTACCTATGCATTCAGCACCCACCACGGGTACCACTATTGTGGCAAATTCCGGGATAGCCGGTTCATGTTGGCGCGGAGCCTTAAACGCCCTGCCTTTGGCACCGTCCCCTTCTATCAACATGATATCGACACAGTTCATTTGCCAAATTTCCTGCACTTCCCGCATGGAAAGGGCGGTGATTTTCCCCGCCGGGTCAACTTCTTTACCGATAACAACATAATTATTCCTGGTAATTTTATCAACAGCGGCATGCCGCCAATTTGTTGACGCACCGGTTATAACCAGCAAGTTATAATCAGTTGGAGCAAACATTTTTGTGGTGGTGGTTACCGCTACCTTAGCGCCTGTAACTTGCATTTCCTGAACCAGCCTATTGATGATGGTTGTTTTGCCGCCAGCTCCCACCAGCACAACAATATCCTTTTGTTGTAAGTCCAGTGCTTCACTAATCAGCTTCACACCCACTACCCCAAACCTTTCTTCTAAATTATACCAGGTTCCGGTGAACCGATCACATATCGATTTGCAGAAAAATAAGCTCATACGCCCATGCCGGGCGTACAACCGGGAACCACGACCGCTTGCCGGCTGCGGTACCCGAGATAACTTATAACATAGAGGGGTAGTTAACTGTCGGTCAGTTTTTCCGAAACATGCACCAGCTCTTTGGCGCTGGACTCGATTTCGTTGATGTTGGTGGATATATCTTCGGTGGTGGCGGCCTGCTGCTGGGACACTGCGGAGATCTGGTGGATTTGGGTGAAAAAGTTTAGTATGGTTTCCTGGATGTGCTTTAATTTACCGCTGATATCTGTGATGGAACTGCTTGTTTTGGCCGCCAGCTTGCGGATTTCACTGGCCACCACGTTGAACCCGCGCCCGTGTTCGCCCGCCCGTGCGGCTTCAATGGCCGCGTTCAGGCCCAGTAGGTGGGTTTGGTCTGCAACCTCTTTGATCAGGGAAATTACCGCATCTATTTCTTTGACGTTCTGGTCGATATACGAGGTGTCGTTGGACAACTGCTGAGTGGTGGCCGCTAGCTGCTCGGCGGCGCCCGCCAGGTTGCTACTGATGGTGGCAAGCTTATCCAGCGAGGCCCAGAGTTTCTCCGCCATTTCACCGACTTTTTCTTGCATTTCTACAGACCTGATCATCGCCAGGGCGCCGATGGCGTTTCCGCTTTCATCTAAGATCGGGACAGCTGAGCCGATAAAGGGTACGCCCAGAATTTCCCGGGGTATCTTTTTAACCACCGGTTTTCCTTCCTTTAAACAAACGTCCGTAATGCTCCCGGGCGTGATTTTGTCTCCCGTTTTTACCGGGGTGATGGCTTTTTTACCTATATCCACCTCAAGATACTTTTCCGTATCCGATAAGGACAGGGTGGGTTCTGCGCCCACCAGCCGGCGCAGGTAGGGAAGGAAGTCCAGAAACTGGTTTAACCGGTCAGCAGCGGTACCGTGCATGTGCTTACACCTCTTATAAAAGTGTGGGATGCAGCGGTGAACACAAATATACCCATACTGATAATAGATTTGTTCAAGTACCTCCGGTGTCAGCAAACAATACGCCCGGCCAAATCCCGGGGATGCATCCAGACCCGGCCCCGAACGGCCATTATTACCCCCAGCAGCAAACCCCTTCCCTGGTACTGGAAAAACTTGCGCTGCCCGGCCTGCATGGCTCGGCTAACGGTTTCGTTGTCCAGCTCGCCGACCTCGACGGTCACCAGCTGGCCCCGGATATCCGTAAGCGGGTCGATTAATTCCGCCCTGGTGCGCGCAATCGCCGGGTGGTCGGCATTGACCGCATTGGCCAGCATGGTGGCGCAGGCGTCGGCCCTGGCCGCCGTTTCCGCCAGCGCCACCACGGAAGAAGCGATGCCTTTAGTAAAACTTCTGCCGCCCAACCCGCTGGTGGCGATGCCGCCAATTTGAGAGGCCTGTGTGATGTCCAGGGAGTGGGTTACTACACCCGCGGCAAGGTCGGTGATAATCCCGACGCGCACCGGCCCCGGCTCCGAAGATTCCACCCGGATGGCGATGTCCCCGCCGTTATTGACGATAGCCTTTGTAGCGCCGTGCTCGACCAGCGTAGCCAGTACGGCGTCGGCAATGGAGCCCGCCACGGCGGCCATAGGGGTTACGTCGGGCTCCCCCGTGGCCCGAGTCGCCTCGATCATCATGTTGAGCACGGCGGGGTATGCTTCCCGGGGTTCCACCTGCCGGGCCAGCCTTTTAGCAACATACAGGTACCTGGTGAGTTCCTGCAGCTGCCGGACGGCGGCCTGGCCCCCGGCTTCAGCGGCCCGGTCCAAGGGCTGCCCGTTTCTGTAAGCTTCTATGACCATGGAAATGGGGCCGTAGTCAACCAGAATTTTTCCGGGCGCCAGGCTGCTGAACACAACGAAAACCTCCCCGCGGCGACTTTATTTGTAAGGCAAAAGCCGCCGGTGCGCAAAAAGCAGCGCGGCGCCGGCCGCAACGCCCGCCGGCGGGCAGCACAGGCGCCGCGCTGCAAAGAAAACACCTTGCGCTAATGCGTTTCCTTTATGAGCATGTCGCGCCACGCACCAGGCTGGCCATCAACGTCATTCTACCTCAGGCCATCCTCGCCCTTCACTTCCTCCAGCTTCAGCCCGCCGATCCTGGGTAACGGGCGGCCAGAATCGGTGACGCAGACAATCAGCACCAGCTCGTCGGCCCTAGGAGCGTCGGGAACGCGCACTTCCATCGCGTCGTAGTGCGAGCGCACGTAAGCGGCGTTTTTATAATGCAACGGCACATCTATGGCCGCGCCGGGGTAGCCCAGCTTTTTGGCGGACGGGATAATGGCCTTGCCGCCGCCCACGTTTTCCCGCATGGGTTTGCCCAGCTTGGGGTGCATCAGCGCTGCGCAGTGTTCCAGTTCACCCTGCTCCCCTGCGATGGCCGCCTTGCCGTAGCTGTGCACCTGGGCAGGTTCAATCCCCAGAGCCTCCACCGCCTTTTGGGTCAGCATTACCCCCAGCTGCTCGCTCCAGTCGTACAGCAAGGAAAGGTCTTCCTGGTACTTACCCGCATATGGATTTTTGAACACCGCCGCCGCCGCCGCCTTGCGGGTGGGCCGGTCCAGCTTCACCTGTCCGTCCGCCCGGGTTTCTTCCATTATAACATATATTTTCCTAATCTCCAGCTGGTTTCCCATTTTTCTTCCTCCTTACGATTTTTTCAATGTGGCCGCCAATTTCACGGTACTTATCCAGGGTAATAGTGTATTCCACCGGCGCCACCGTGGCCGGCGTGGGAACCCAGGTAAACGCTTTGGGCACCACCTTTTCCACGTCCACCAGAAAATTGATGCCGCCGCCGGGCATGATGTAAGTGGGCGCGCCGCCGATGGTGAGTTTGGCCTCTCCCGCGTGCACGGCCCGGGTCAGCTTAATGGGATAGTTGCAGACGCCGGCCCTGGCGCTGCCTCCGGTGCCGCCCACATAAACCGCCGAAACCCTGGCGTCCTCGCAGTTGGATTTAATCAGGTCCACCACTTCGATTACTTTTGGTGTCAAAGGTATTTCCTTAACGTTGCCCTCGGCATCCACGGTAAACAGGGCCGCCTTCCGGCCTGTGGTTTCGGTGACCAAGATTTTAATGCCGGGCGAGGCCACGTTCATATCCACCTTCAGGATCGCGTCCCGCGGGTTTTCGATATTGGTACCGCCCCAGCCGTTACCGTGCTCGCCGAAATAGCGGCCCCTGGTGCTCTTGCGGGCGTTGGGAATCACTCCGCTCCACTGCAGGCCTGCTTCTTCACCGGCCCGGTGCTCGGAAAGTAACCCCACCACGTGGTGGTCCAGAATAATGGCCTCGTCCACCGCTTCGGCCAGCTGCCGGGCGAACATGCCGATGGTGGCGCTGCCGCAGCCCACCCGCATCTTCTGGTCCACCTGGCCGTTGATAACAGGCGGCTTGCCCACCTGAAGCTCCAGTTTGGCACCCTGGTCTACCTTCAGGGTGACCCGCTCGCCGTTGCAGATATCTACAATGGTCCTGGCCACAATGAAACCTGACTTGCCGGTAAGCAGGTTGGCCCCGCCGATGGCCAGCATTTTGGAGCCATATTCCTCGGTTTCCACCATCCCCACGATTTGCCCGTCCCGGCGCACCTTTGCCCCTTCTTCGCCGATATGGAAGTTGGTGTCCACCTTGACCTTAACCCCGCTGTAGCTCAGCGGTGCCTCGGTAACCACCGTAACCACGTCTATCCCATCCACGGTGTCCATGACGATGTGGGGGGCGGGCTTGCTGTCGGGATAGGTGGTGCCGGCGCCCACCCCCGTGATCAAAGGGCGCTCCAGATGCGGCTGGCTGGCCGTTCCGGCCGCGGGCTCAGTAACCAGCGGCCTGCTTCTCACCAGCTGGCCGTTGATGTTCACGTAACGCCGGCAGGCACCGTGGTAGCCCGGCAATATTGCGCACTGTATGGGGCAGCAGCCGCACTGCACCGCTTCGCCATCCACTTGCTCCGTCATGGTGAGGCTTTGGAACTTGCATACCCGAACGCAAACTCCGCAGTTTACGCATTTTTTTTTGTCTATGACGGCCTTGTGATCAACAACAAATATCGCTCCCGTGGGGCAGTTTTGTTCACAAAAGCCGCAGCCCCTGCATTTTTCCAGGTCTATTTCAATCATTGCCGTCCCTCCGGAAATCATATGTTATTTGATCTCCACCTGCTGCCTGGCCGGAGGAGTGTTCCTGCTCTTTTTGACTCTGATGATGCCGTCAATGATTACCATGGCCACGCCCGGTAGGTCGCCGGCCTCGATGGCCCCGAGGGCATCCACTCCCACCGAGCCGATGGGGGCGTCGATGATCACCAGGTCCGCCTCTTTGCCCGCGGCTATCATGGAAGTGTTGAGCCCGTATACCCGGGCCGTGTTTCCGGTGGCCATGGCGATGGCCTGGGCGGCGGAAATACCCGACATGGCGGACAGCTGCACGATGGTCCGCAGTATCCCCAGAGGAATGATGCCCGTTCCGGAGGGGGAATCGTTGCCGATGATGATGCGGTGCAGCTGGTTTTTATCGGCCAGCCGCCGGGCCACGTAATCGGCAATTTTAATGTTGCCGCACTGCACTATTTCCAGCGGCAGGTCGCTGTTGTCGATCAGTTTATCCGCTTCCGCGGCGGGTATCGCCGTGGGGCCCCCGTTAACGTGGGAGACCACCGTAGGTTTAACATGCATGACCATGTCGGCGGTGACTGTGGAACTGCCCGGGATGGAAGTGCCGCCGGTGTGCATGGCCACCTTCATACCGTATTTTTTGGCCCACTCCACCATCGGCGCCGCTTCTTCCGCCGTTTTGACGCTGCCCAGTCCGATCTCGCCCACCAGCCATACGCCGGCCTCAGCCATCTCGGCAAAATCCCTTTCCGTCAAGCCCTTTTCTAGGATCAGGGCACCACCGTGGATTTTTAACCCGTTGGGCCTAAAGTTTTGAAATGACTTGTGGGCCAGAACGGCCAACGCCTTCACGCCTGCCGGGTCTTTAGGTCTGCCCGGCGTGTGCGGTTCGCCCGCCGAGATCATGGTGGTCACGCCGCCGTGCAGGGAACTATCCAGGTAATCGAGGGTTTTCTGCCTGGGGGTGAAATCGCCCAGCACCGGGTGCACGTGGGAGTCTATCAGCCCCGGGATGACGGTAGTACCCTTGGCGTCCACTACCTGGTCCGGGGTCGATGTTTGCAGGAGATCCTCATTGCCAACGGCCTGAATTTTGCCATCCACCACAAGAATGGTGTTGCCCTCCAGGATGGGATTGCTAATGTCGCCGCTGACAATGGTGCCGATGTTCGTTACCGCTAAAGTTGCCATTGTCACCCACTCCTTATAAAATCAGGTTATTCATTTATTTAAATACTTTATCAAGCCTGCCGCCATACACTCACTCGCTCCAATTACCTCGCAGGCCAGGCCGGCACTCAGGCTCACGCTTAGGGATTACCCCGGCTTTTTACCCCGGCGTTTATTCCGCGGACAGCGCCTTTGCCGCGGCCCGAACGGCCGCCACGATTTTGCCGTACCCGGTACACCGGCAAAGATTGCCGGAGATGGCGATCCTTATTTCCTCTTCCGTAGGGTCGGGGTTTTTGTCCAGCAGGGCCTTGGCCGACAGGACCATGCCGGGCGTGCAATACCCGCACTGCACTGCGCCCGCCTCTAAAAAGGCCTGCTGCACGGGGTGCAGGTTACTTTCATCGCCCAGCCCCTCAATGGTCACAATATTTTTACCGTGCGCCTTGACCGCCGGGTAAATGCAGGATGCGACGGGCTCACCGTTGATCAGAACGGTGCAGGCCCCGCACTCGCCCTCGTTGCAGCCCCGTTTGGTCCCGGTCAAATCCAGCTGCTCACGCAGCACGTCCAGCAAAGTTGCGTCTGGTTCCACCTCCAGGCGCACGGGCCGGCCGTTTACCACAAATACCAGATTTTCCTTGGCATTAAGCACCGGCATCACCTTCCAAGCTTTGCAAAGCATTCCTTAAAGTGCGGTAAGTCATCACCCTGACCAGCTCAATCCGGTATTCCGCGCTGCCCCGCAGGCGGCTGTCCCGGGGCCGAGCAGACCTGGCCGCCGCTTCCGCAGCCGCTCGCAGGGTGCGGTCGTTCAGCGGCTCGTTGATCAATATTTGCTCGGCTTCCGTGGCCCGCAGGGGAACTGGAGCCACCGGCGCTACACAAACGCAGGCTTTTTGCAGGTTTTGCGCCTGGCGGTCGCAGGCCAGGCTTACCCCCACGTTGAGCACGGGCAGCGCCAGCGCGTTCCGGCGGGCGATCCGGCCAAAGGCGCTGACCAGCCGGCCGGGAGCGACGTCAAATGAAAACTCCTTGATCATTTCCCGGGTGGGGTCAATATTGGACTTGCCTACCCCGGCAAACAAGCCGGTTAAAGGCACTTCCCTTTCCCCGGCCGCGGAAATAATCGTGGCTGTGGCGTCCAGAGCCATCAGCGCCACCGCCGTATCCGCGGCCGGCTGGGCGTTGACAATGTTTCCCCCCACGGTACCCACGTTGCGGATTTGCGGTGAACCTACGCTGGCCGCCGCCTGGGCCAAGACCGGGGCCGTTTTCCTCAACAAGGGGGAAGCTGCCAGTTGACGGTGGGTGGTTAATGCCCCGATTCTGATTTTACCGTTGTCTTCTTTAATGTACTGCATTTCTTCTATGCCGCTGATGTCAACCAGGACCCTGGCCCGTTTTTGGCCTTCCCGGAGCTGAATCACCAGGTCGGTACCCCCGGCAATCAATCTGGCCTGGCCCTCGAATTGCGCCAGTAAATCCAACGCTTCCGGGGCATTGCGGGCGAGATAATATTTTTCCCAGTACATCAACTGCCCCCCTTTTTACGAAATTGCTTTATCCATCCGGCAAAAAACAGGTAATGTAACAGGTAGTAAGGTATAGAGGAGGAAGAAAAATTTTCTTCCTCCCTTATTCCAATAACCGCGCGGCGCGCGTTTTTCCCGGCCATGCCCGGTTTAAATGGCGTTTTTCTCCTTCAGCGCGCCGTTTACGTAACTGATGAACTCCTCGGCCTTTTCGGCAGGCGGGCTGGTCAAGTAGCTGACTACAATAAACAGCACCGTAGATACGATGCCGCTCCAGACGCCCGGCCACCAGCCCAGGGGCTTGATACCGCCGAACTGGAACCACAGGGCGATAAACCCGCCCACCAGGATGCTGGTAATGGCGGCCGGAGCCGTGCCCCGCTTCCAGAAGAAGGCCCCGATGATGGCCGGTACCGTGACCAAAAGGCCGGCCGAGGAAGCCACGGACAGCACGGCGATCAGGCCCAGGCGCAGGGTGGCGAACAGGAAGGCCGCTATCGCAAACAGCAGCACAAAAACTTTACCGATGGAGAGCAGCTTGCTCTCTTCGATTCCCGGACTAAGACGTTTCACTACGTCCTGCGAAACCATTGAAGAAAGCGTCAAAATGATGGAGTTGATGGTGGAAATGGCGGCAGCGGTAATGCCCACCATCACCAAAAGGGCGATGCCGGCAGGCACGATGTCCAAAGCCAGCAGGCTGGGCGTGGCCAGGTCGCCTTTGGGCAGGTCGGGGATCAGAACGCGCGCCGAAAATCCCCACAGAATGGAAATCAGGGTGTAAATAAAACCAAAGCACAAAAAGCCCATCACCATTGTGCGCATGTGCGTCAGCGAGCGGGGAATGAACAGGCGCTGGCTGACCTGCGGGTTGGACAGGCAGAAGAAGAACCAGGGCAGGCTGAGCCCGATGAAGGCTTTGAAATTAAAGAAACCCGGCCCCGGTACGGTCAGCCACTTGGGAAAATCCGTTTCCAGCTTGCCGAACAGCCCGCCGAAGCCGCCGAAACCGAGGTACACCACAAACAGCACCGACAGGGTGGAGACGATGATCATGACCAGGGCCTGCAGCGAGTCCGTCCAGGCCACGGCCCTCATGCCCCCCATGTAGGCCCAGACCACGGCCACGATGGTGGCGATGACCAGGCCCGTCATGAACGGGATGGCGCCGCCCGACATGCCTTCCATCAGCGTGCCGATGCCGATGAGCTGCACGGCGCTGTAGGGAATTAAAAAGATGATGGAGGCCACAGCGGCAATTACCTGCAGCCCGCGGCTCTGGTAACGGTCCCCTAGCATCTCCGCCGGGGTGACGTAGTTATACTTTTTGCCAACCAGCCAGAACCGGGGACCGAAAAAGGCCACCAGCACCAGGCCGGACAGGTAAATCAACTCAAACCCCCAGGCGCCTACACCGCCAATGTAAGTAAACCCAGCCAGGCCTACCAGCATGAAGGCGCTGTATGTGGTGGCGCTATAAGTAAGGGCAGCCACCACGCCATTCACGGCCCGGTTGGCCAGGAAGAAATCCACCATGCCCTGCCCCATGCCTTTTCTGGCGTAAACGGCCACGATGGTGCCAAGGATAAAATACAAGATGACTGCGGTATAAATGTATGCGGAGTTCATGCTAATCCCTCCATTTACTAGTAATCACGCCGACGCTGATAATCGCCACAATGGCGAACACTCCCCAATAAAGGAAAGCTCCGTAGACTTTAGGCACGTTGCTCAAAAAGTAAAAGGGAACGATAAAAGCCGACAAGACTAAAATGAGAAACCAAATTACCCAGCCTTTGAGTTGGCTTTCCATTATTAATCACCCCCATATGGTAAATTAACGTCACCCGCACTGCGCATGCGGCAGCAGCCGAGGTTTAAGCCACCCCACTTGCCAATTCATCATTCATTGGCCTCGCCCAGCACCGGCGTCCTGTTCAGCCCGGGCTTTTAACGCGCGCAGGATTTTCTCCGGCGTGATGGGCAGGTCATAAAACCTGATGCCCAATGCGTTGCTAACGGCGTTGGCGATGGCGGGTGCTGTAGGTATCAAGGCCGGCTCGCCCACGCCCTTGGCCCCGAAAGGTCCCGTTTTTTCCGCGTCTTCCACGATGATGGTGGTAACTTCCGGGCAGTCGCACGCAGTGGGAATAAGGTAGCTGGACAGCCTAGGGTTGGCGATAACCCCGCCGGCGATAACAACCTCTTCCATCAGGGCGTAGCCCAGCCCCATTGCGCAACCGCCCTCCACCTGGCCCTCTACGGCTAGGGGATTCACCGCCCGGCCCACGTCGTGGGCCGCCACCACCCGCAGCACTTCAACCTGGCCGGTTTCCGTATCTACTTCCACCTCGGCCCACTGGGTGGCAAAAGCGTAAGTAGCGTAGGGCACGCCCTGCCCCGTTTCCTCATCCAACCCGGTGACCGCGGGGTTGAACGAGCCCGCCCCCAGGACCTGGATGCCGTCCCGGCGGCATTGGGCCAGTACTTCTTGCAATGTCACCCTGATGCTGGGATCCGCGGCTGAAAAAACCGAACCTTCAGATAATACCAGATCTTCCGGCGGCACTTCCAGCATTTCCGCCGCTTTTCCGGTAATGATTAGCCCAGCGTTGGCCGCCGCCTTTTTGACCGCGTTGCCCGAAATGTAAGTTTGGCGGCTGGCTGATGTTGCCCCGGCATCGGGCGTAACCGCCGTGTCGGCCGCCACCACCCGCACGTCGTCCACGTGCACGCCCAGCTGTTCGGCTACAATCTGGGCCAACGCGGTGGTGGAACCCTGGCCGATGTCGGCGCAGCCGGTAGACAGGATCACAGTGCCGTCGTACAAAACCTGCACAAACGCCCCCGCCGGGTTCGGCAGCCCGGTGTTACCGATCCCGTACCACATGCACGCTACTCCCCAGCCTCGTTTTTTCAAGTGTTTTTCACCCCCGTCAAACAAGCCGCTCGTCGCCCGCCGCGCCGGCCCGGGCAATTTTTTCGCCCGGCGCCCACTTTTTACCGGCTGCCGCCGGCACAACCGCTTTCCTTTTGCAGCCTGGCCACCACCTCCTCCAGGGTTTTGCCGATCCCCACGCTTTGTTCTAAGACCTGGCCGGTGGCCGTGGTCGCGCCGGGATGCAAAAAGTTGCGGCGGCGGATTTCCCACGGGTCCAGGCCCACTTTTTGCGCCAGCAAATCCATCTGGCCTTCGTGAGCGAAAGCTACCTGCGGTACCCCGAAGCCTCGCATGGCGCCGCACATGGGTTTGTTGGTATAAACGCCCAGCACTTCGATGCTAACGTTGGGTACCACATAGGGACCCGTGGCATGCACCGCCGCCCGGGTGACCACCCCCGGGCCGTACGAGGCATAGGCGCCGGTATCGGCGATAATCTTCACCTCAACGCCCAGCAGCTTGCCGTCCCGCTTGGCCGCCGTTTTATAATGAATGATATAGGGATGCCGCTTGGCGGAAGCGATGATGGATTCCGGCCGGTCGTATACCAGCTTGACCGGCCGCCCGGTTACCCAGGCCAGCAAAGCCACGTGGCACTGCACGGAAATGTCCAGCTTCCCCCC
>ENA-OSAF01000402-OSAF01000402.1-marine-sediment-metagenome-genome-assembly--contig:-NODE-402-length-13834-cov-31.673634_pt1 | contig 13834 bp, 10 predicted proteins | sample MGYA00237872_ERZ529318 | MGnify/ENA primary metagenome ERZ529318 (study PRJEB26369, sample SAMN03142813) | marine sediment metagenome | biome: marine; feature: borehole; material: sediment... | reverse complement strand
CGACGCTCTTCCGATCTTGCAGGCGCGGGATTCTTCTTGAGCTCATAGGGCTGTCCACCGTTCTGTGCGGGTGCGGTGGGTAACTCGAATACCCTGATGGCGGGAGGCAGTGGCGTCTTTGCGTGGCGGAGTAACCCGTGGTGTTGTCTGGAAGCCAACCCGAGGGTTCTGGCTATGATGGTTGCCCTCTCTGCTTGACGGTCACGTCGCTTGCGATGAACCTGCCGTGGAGCACCGGCCTTTGCTCCTGAACCTCCTCAAGCTGCCCCGCTCGGTTGCTGAGCTCTCGCGGGTAGAGGGGGACGGTCAGTGGCTTTGAGTCGCGCGTTGTGCGGGCGGGACCAGGTTATGCGAATTACCCCTCATGGATAACAGCTGGCATAGCCGGGCAAGACAAAGGCGGGTACCGAACTGCTCCCCCCGCCGGGCTGGTTCCTAGTGCACCGCTGCGGCATCCTGATGGCACCCCAGGAGGTGCCTTTCCGAGTTGTCAGCGGTACAACCACCCCTGCAGCCCCGGAAGTGGCCTGCTCGCCGGCGGCGGAGCAACGCCGAGCGCCCGTAAGTTGGATGCAGCGTACCGGGAAGTGATGAGCAGGCCTCCGGCCTCGTGAGCAGTCCCCCTGCTCACTGCTTATGCCGGGTGCGCCGGTCTGCTGCTCGTGCATTGCATCGGGCGTTCCCACCGTAGCGAATGGCTGGTACTGGCGGAGGCGAGGTGCCTCGTGGTACCCCCGGCACGCTTGATCGCCCACGTCGTGGCGGGGCTCGCCAGTTGTGAGTGCGGCCCTACCCTTGAGGAGCCGAGTCGGCTTGCGTTACCTGGCCGCGCCCGTGATACGGTTGCGCATCGGGCCACCCACCTGTCATTGCTGAGGCAGAGGCGCGGTACGTCGACGCCTGCGGCGTAATAGCACCGCCGCAATGGCGCTGACGAGCAGGAAACCTGCTGCCCAGGGACCCACCTGAACAAACACCAGCGAGGCCACCGACCGACTCAGCCCGGCGGTCTCGGCGTTGAGGATCCGAAAATCGGGGTCGAGTACCACGGTTCCCCCAAGGAAAGGCAGGGAGATTGTGAACTTGGCGCGGCGGATGCCGGTGGCGGAATCCGGTGAAGGCAGTACCACCCGGGTGGTGGCGATCTTCTCACCATTCCGCAGGACCGCCACTTCCACCGGCGGCAATATCGCATCGCCGCGGTCGCACACCGCACCGTATACCACCCATTGCCCATGCTGGCGGCCGATCCGCAGGTCGGCCAGCTTCAACCTGGGCGTGCGGGTTGTGCGCAACCATTGGTCAAAGAACCATCCCAGCTGGATTCCCGAATGCCTCTCGCATATCGCCTGGAAGTCCTCGACACTCACCGGGTTCCCGCTGGTATCCCCGAAAAATTCCCGTACCGCACCTCGGAAGGCCTTCTCGCCCATCAGATCCTGCAGCATGTGCACTACCCAGCTCCCCTTGAGGTGAATGGCCTGAAGTTTGTGCCGCTTCAGCAGATCAGAGCTGTTGCAGACTTCCTCTATGGAATGCTCAGGGGGTACGTACTGACTCGGGTACGGCAACCCCGCCTTGAACGGCGGCCAGGCATTGCGCATGTACCTGATGTCGAAATAGGAGGTCATCGCCTCCGACAGCCACATGAAGGACACACTACCGGCGGGGACCACCGTTCCCGGAAACCACTGATGCCAAATCTCGTGAGAGATCAATGCCGCTAGAAGATCCAGTTCGTTGTCGAAGTGGCCACCAACCTCCATGAAAATCACCCCGCGGGGAGATTTGCCGCCGAGCCACCTCTCAGTCGTCCTGCACAGGACGATGTCCAGCTTCGGAAGAGGTGGGAGTCCAAACCGGTTCGCGATCTCCAGGGCCCTGGATGTGGTTTCGCGCACCACGCTACGCAGCTGCTCGCTTTGTCCCAAATCCCGTTGCAACAGGTGCAGTTGCACGCCAGCGAGGCCGGTGTCCACGGGGTGGAACGGTCCCGCGGCCAGCGGATAATTGTAGAGGGGACACACCACAGTTGCCCAGGTGAAGGTCGTGCCGCCGGCAGTTTTCCGCCCAGGCATCTCTTCCCCCGACCAGAACGCCCGCCAACCCGGCGGTACGGTCACCAGCATGCGGAAAGTCCTATCGGATCCACTGTACAGGGCCAACAATTCGCACAGTCGAACTGTGAGGTCGAGGTATATGCACGGTTCCTGGGCCGAGGCTGCCGATAGTTCCCACTGCGTGCTCACCGTGCAATCGAACCGTCGCCCGCGCACTAAAGGTCTGCGGAGGGAGTCCAAATGCAGGTTATACCCATGGATCTCCTCTCCTCCCCCGGCCGGCGTCAGGGGAACTGGTTCGCCGTCCACGGTCATGGAAACCAGCCGTTCCTGCGGGGGGAACGCCCAGTTGTACACGTTGCCCACCCGTTCGGCCATCACCGTGCCCACGAAATGGTAGTCCACCCGAATCAGCCTGTCTGCGGGCTCTATCTGTACCCGGACGGTCAGTTCCTCGATGCGGAAACCGGGATCGATGCGGCGACTGGCTGTTATCGTGGCGTAGGTAGAAAAGAAGGTGATCGCCGGTGCGTCCGGAGATCTGCCAGCAGCGTGAACCACCATGGCGGAAGTTGCCACCACCAGGACTGCAATGGCTATCGTGAGAAGACGCCAGCCGGTCAAGTAACCGCCTCCAGGATCGAGTGACTGCTGTCCAGGGCAGACTCAAACCGACAATCCCGCTGGAATGCCCATCCCCTCGCCGGGGGACAACGCTCAGGCCTCAAGGGCGGTTTGGCCACCCCTGCCTCGTGCACCCCGCCTCGTCCGCCACCACGTTTCGGCAGCGCAAAGCGATCTCCTCCTGCCCCTGCATGCGGCGACGACCCCCAGGGCCCACTTCCTGTTCCTCTGCATTGCCCTGCAGGTCCGGGGGAGTGGCGTTCACCAACTAGGTGCGAGCAGAGCGCAGGGAGATTCCGCACTGCGAAGGAGCTGGCTGCCCCAGATAAGGGCGGGGCCTGAGGAGATGTCGGAGTTGATTCCTTTGCAAATCAGGAGCCTGCTGCGGGCTCGAGTGCTGCTGCCGCGCCCAGGATCCAGCTGGTGCCAGGGGCCTGGATTCTCATGCGCGCCCTTTACATCCCCCTCCTCCTGCCATAATATGGAAGTACATGCAGTGGAACACCCTGCTGGTGGTAGGGAGCAGCGCCCTCTGTACGGGGGTCGCCTGCGGCCTTGTCTGGCAGCAGCCGACCCGCCGGCTGGCGGTCCTCACCATATTGGCCGCCCTGGCCACCTGGCGGGCGAAGGGCCGAAGGCAGCTGGTTCTCCTGGGGCTGTTTTTCTTTCTTTTGGGGTGGTGGCGGGTGGCCTTCGATCAACGGGCCATGGAAGACGTCAGCATGGCTGCTGCGGAAGCTCCGCAGGTCACCTGCCAGGGCTACGTGGTGTCTTTGGCGCATGGTGACCGCCCCTCCAGCTTCTACCTGCGGGTCACCGCCGCGCCGTCGGGCTTTGAAGGATTGTGCGGTATGCTGCTCAGATGCTGGGTTCCCCCGTGGCTGGCCCTGGAGCTGAGGCGGGGGCAGGCACTGTCGGTGAGCGGCAGGCTGTCGCCTCCCCCGTCGGCGGGATCCCCCGGACAGTTCGACTACGCGCGCTACCTGCGGTCGCGAGGAGTGGCAGCACTGCTCACGGTACAGCGTTGCTCACCCTGCTCTGGCAGTGACCCTTGGGGGCGGACCCTGCTGATTAAGGTGGCCGGCTGGTGCGAGGAGCGGCTGCAGCAGCCGTTTCGTTCCCTCGACGGGGTGGGGAACGTGCTGTTGCCGGCCATGGTTCTGGGGGAACGGGCCGCTTTGGAGGAGTCTCACCGACAGGTGTTCGCGGCCGCCGGGGCGGGCCATCTGCTGGCGGTGTCCGGGCTGCACGTGGGGTTCGTCACCCTGGCCATTTGGGGCGCGCTGAAAGTGATAGGGGTGCCCCGCCTGGGCAGGATCTTCGTCCTGGCGGCATCACTTGGGCTGTATGTCATCATCTGCGACAGCCGTCCTTCGGTGGTGCGGGCCTGCATCATGTCCGTGGGAGCCTTGCTGCGTGCCGAGTACCGACTGCAGGTTTCCTGGCCGGCATTGTGGTGGGGTGCCGCGGCGGTGCTGGTCTGGCCTCTTCCTTTCGTGCTGACCGATGTCGGATTCCAGATGAGCTTTCTGGCCACCATCGGCCTGCTGACTGGCATCCGCACCCGCGCTGGCGGACCCAGGGGATGGTTGCTCCGCGCGGTGAGTGCCTCGCTGGGTGCCCAGCTGGCCACCTTCCCCCTGGGGCTGTACCACTTCTTCGGCCTCAGCCCGTACGCCCTGGTGGCCAACCTGGTCAGCATCCCCCTGGCCGGGTTGGTGGTGGTGAGTGCCCTGGCGGGGTCAGTGCTTTCGGCACTGGAGTTACTGCCCGTTGGGTGGGCCATGGCTCCGGCCAGGATTGGCAGTGAGGCCCTGTGGGGGTGGCTCTCGGTCATCAGCAAACTCCCATACTCTGTGCTGTGGCTCGGGCGTCCCCCGATGGCATCACTGTTCGCCTACTACCTCATCTGGACTGCGGGCATCCTGCTCCCGCGGTGGCGTGCCAGGCTGCTGCTGGTGGGTCTTTTGAGCATGGTCCTGCTGTGGTGGGCCCAACCCGAAGGTACTGCGGCCGAGCTGGTAATTGTCGATGTGGGCCAGGGGGACTGCATCTTCATCCGCAGCCCCGAAGGACACATCATCCTCGTCGATACCGGTCCGGGGGGAGATGAGGCGCCGGGTTGGAGCGAACGCGCGGTGGAGTCCTTTCTCCGGGCGCGAGGCATCCGCCGCATCGACGCCATCGTGCTCACTCATCCCCACCTCGATCACACGGGCGGTATGGAGTACTTGCGGCAGCGATTTCCCACCGGCACCATCTATCGGGCCACGCCTGCCACTTACGGATTGGACGTGCCCAGCCGGGGGTTGATGCGGGGTGAGGTCCTGGTCTTCGGCACCTTGCGGCTGAAGGTGCTCCATCCCGGTCCCCGGGTGCCGGAGTCTCAAGACCCGGTCAACGACATGTCCCTGGTCCTAGAGGTGGGTGCGCCGGGTCTTTCCGCTTTGCTGATGGGAGATGCCGGCATACCGGCGGAGGTGCAGATGCTGGAGGAGGGGCTCCTGCGCCCAGTGCAGCTTCTGAAGGTGGGGCACCACGGCTCGAACAATGCCACCAGCCGCGGGCTGCTGGAAGCCTGTCGTCCGGTGGTGGCCGTGATCTCGGTGGGACCAAACTCCGCTGGACATCCTTCATCGCGGGTGCTGCAAGAACTGAAGCGATTCGGTGCGGTGGTGTTGCGGACCGACGTGGATGGCGCGGTCTCGGTGTCTGGCGGGGCGCAGACTGCTTTATGGACCTTCAGGACCCGGCGGCAGGTGGTGGTGGTGCCGCTCGCGAAGAGTGGCCCTAGCGCTGCCACAAGGGCGGGTGGTGATGATGCGCAACACCTGGGACCGCGAGATTGAGGCCATTGCCTCGGGCAAGGTGGCCCCGCTGTATCTCCTCACCGGAGACGAGGAGTACTGGAAGGATAAAGTGGTCAAGACCCTGATCGATCGGCTCGAAGCCCAGGGGAGCTGCGAGTACAGCAGGGCTGAGGGGCTGGAGGGTCTCCGCTGGGCGGTAGACTGTCTCATGACGGTGCCCATGCTGGGCGGCCAGCGGCTCTACCGGGTCAAGCTGGGGGTCGAGGATCTGGGTAAACTGGATCGGGCAACGGAGGAGAGAATCGGGTCCTTTCTGCGTAGCCCAGGGGGAGGTTGCCTGGTGCTCGATGCCCAGGGCCAGCTGAGTCGGGTGCATACCGGCATCTTGCGCCAGGCGCGGGTGGTTGAGTGCCCCCGCCCGCGGCCGTCAGCGTTAGCCCGGTGGCTGATCAGGGAGGCCAAAGCACGAGGGTGCCAGCTCGAGCGGGAGGCCGCGTATGCCCTGGCCTTTGCCTATGCGGGGACAGGGGTACGGATGGCCATGTCGGAATTGGAAAAGCTTTGCCATTACGTGGGAGAGGGCCGAATTGGGCGCCGAGAGGTCTCTGCTGTGGCTTCTGCCTCTTCATCCGTGCGCATCTTCGATCTCTTCGACGCCATGGCGGAAGGAAGGGTGGAGGAGGTGCTCAAGTCGGCAGCTGCCCTGCGCAGTGCGGGTGAACATCCCCTCCGAATGCTGGCCGCGCTGGCCAACCATCTGCGCCTGTTGCTGTTCTGTCGACTCGCTCTGGACCGGGGCATGAGTACTGCCGAGATACACAAACAGCTGTCCCAGCACCCATACGTGGTCCGCAAGGCGCTGCAGGCAGCCCGTGGGCTGTCGTCGGCGGCGCTCAAGCGGGCATTGCTCTTGGCCCTTTGGTGTGATGAGGCCATAAAGACGGGGAAAATGCGGGAGGACGCTGCCTTTCAGATATTTTTGTGGCGCTCGGCGAACATGCTATCCGGTCACGGATCCTCAATGGCCCGCGACCACCGCTGAAGGAGACCCAGGAGCTGGGCGGCTTCCGCGTCCGCCAGAGGCCGCGGGCGGCACTGCTCTATCTGGCAGGGGATCACGTTGACGGCACGAACCCCCCGTTGGTCGATCACCAGATCCAAGATCATGCTCTGTGTATTGATGGGCCGGTGTTGGTCCATCACGAAGTTGCCCAGGCTGTAGGCGACCAGGCTGTATTGGTCGAGTTGCAACCCCTGCAGCGCGTGGGGGTGGAACCCCAGCACGATCTGCGCCCCCCAACTGAGGGCGCACTGGGCCACTGCCAGCTGGCGCTCGTTGGGGTAGTTGGTATCCTCCTCACCCCAGTGAAGGGCCACCGCCACCACGTCGGCCAGCTCCCGGGCCTTTTGGATGTCCTCGCGCAGGTAGTCCAGGCGAAGTGGGGCCACACCAGCCCGGCTCTCGGTGGCCGCAAAGGTGAAGGGGTAATCCCAGCTCCAGAATATATCAGCGAAGTCGCTGTACGCCAGAAGGGCCAGCCGCACCCCCTGCTTTTCCACCAGCAGGGGCTGCCGAGCCTCCGCCAGATTGCGGCCGGCACCCACGTACCTCACTCCCGCGCGCTGGAGGGCGTCCAGCGTTTCCATGAGGCAGTCCGTGCCGTAGTCCAGGATGTGGTTGTTGGCCAGGATCATAGCCCCAAAGCCCCCCCGTGCCAGTGCCAAGGCGTAATCCGGTGGGGCCCGGAACCAGATCATCTTGCCCGGCACCGGGGAGCCGGAGGTGCCCAGGGGAGACTCCAGGTTAGCCACCGCCAGATCCGCTTGTTTCAGCAGGGGCTGGACCAACTGGAAGGCCCAGTCGGGCCCGAGGCGCTCGAGACGGGTGCGCACGCCCCGGGCCAGCATCACGTCGCCGGCCACCATCAGGCGCAGCCCTGTCGGCGGGGAGAACAGGCGGGAGGATATGGCCGCCTGCAAAGAGGGGATGAGGCTGGGCAGGCGGCGTGCTGCCGCGTGTCGCGCCTCCAGCCAGCGTTCCCAAGCACTCCTAGGCTTCCGCCAGGTGAGGTAGACTGATCTGGCCAGGGGATACTCCCCGCTTTGTACCGCCTCCCGGGTCGGCCACACCCCGCCCACGCTGAGGATCTTGTATGGGGGGCGAATGGCATCCCACGAGACGTACTGCACATCTGGGCCCCCGGCCAGTGCAATGGCAGCATTCACATTCCAGAGGGGCTGGTGCCACGGGCACGCCGCCAGGAGGCAGTGCCGGCCTACTTCCACGCTTTCCAGCCCCTGGCCTCCGGGCGGTGGCGATACGCTCACGTACAGATCGACGGTACGACCGCTTAGCTGGTCCCACGAGGGTCGATGGCTGGTCCGGCAGTCAGCTGGAACTCCCAGCTGCCGGCAGGCCGCCAACACCGCTGGTAGCAGATCCGCAAGTTCCCCGTCCACCGCGATGATGAGACGATCCAGTTGCCGAGGTCTCCACTGGAGTTCCCGGTATCCGGCGGTAGCCGCACCCACCGCGGCCAGGAGGAGCATGGCCACCAACCACCGGCGGCCAGCACGCCTGGGCGGGCTGGTGAAGATGGGGAAAAGATCTGACATGCCGCTCCGTCACTGCGGTGCTTCAGTGTCCGCGACGGTGCCTCGCAGGGCGGACAGGGCTCGCGCCAGCCTGGCCTTGCGCCGTGCCGCCTGGTTGCGGTGGATGGTCCCCTTCTGTGCCGCCTTGTCGATGGCGCTGACCGCCTCTCTGAGGGCTCGCTCGGCTTCCTGCAGGTCGGCGCCGGCCAGCGCCTGGCGGAACTTCTTTATCATAGTCCTCATCCTGGATTTGACCGCCCGGTTACGCAGGGTGCGCTCTCGCGCCTGTCGGGCTCTCTTCTTGGCCGATGCGGTTTTGGGCAAAGTATCCTGTCACCTCCCAGCACATTCTAACATCGGCTGCCCGGGGGGGCAAGTGCGCCCCAGCAATACCGCCGCCCGAAGGTCACCGGACCCACCAGGGTCTTCATCGTCCGCGGACGCCTGTCATGTAACTCATACCGCTTCACATCCCGCACCGCCATGAGATGCCGATCCAAAAGCTCAAGGATTTCCGCCACCGCACGACGAAACATATCCACGAGCGCTCTCCAGGCCATGAGCTCTATCTTGCCGAAGCTCAGATCACCAGCATCAAGTTGTCGGATCAAAACCTGAATCAAGTTCGATTCCATTTTGGGCCTCGCTCCTTTCTTTGGGTTTTCCATCCACCTTCTTTACGGAGCGGGGCCTCTCTTCTCCTTCCAGCTCCCACAATCTATTGACTCATATGACTCATACCGGTGCATACGCCTCACAAATGCTGGTTACCATACCAATGGCAGATGCTGCTGAGGTCGGCCCGAGGGGAGGTGATATGCGGTGTTGCTGGGGGCCGCCATCCGGTTCGTGGTTTCCGCATTGGTCCTCATGTTCCTAGGAGCCGTGCTGCCGGGGTTCGAACTTGCCGGTTTCGTGAACGCCGTACTGGCGGCGTTGGTCATCGCTGCTTTGGGATTCATAGTTGAGACATTATTGGGCCGGCGAGTCTCTCCCCAGAGGAGGGGTCTGGTGGGCTTCGTCACCGCGGCGGTGGTGATCTACGCGGCTCAATTCATCGTGCCTACCCTCCAGGTGACGGTGGTGGGCGCGTTGCTGGCTTCTCTGGTGATCGGCCTCATCGATGCGGTGGTGCCCACCGAGCTTCGCTGAGTAATTGTAACAACTCCCGGGGCATATAGATTCCTCTGGGATCGCCATGGTCGACTGCTACCGGGGTGCTGCAGGAGGGTGGACGCGGGTTCAGTTCAAGGCGTGGCGGCGCCGTCGTCGGCGCCGTCGCGCCCTGGTGATCCTCTGTGCGGCGGCTTTGGTCCTGGCGGGGATGAAGTGCTCGGGCGGACGGCTAGCCGCCAGTGAGCCTAGGGAGGGGCCGAGTCAGAGCCTGGATGGAGACCGACTGGTACCCGCCCCGCGACTCTCCTTCCTGACCCGGTGGTGGCTGACCGTCCTCCGGTGGGGTCTTCCCGTGGGCTCGGTCCTCGAGCGGCAGGGGCAGGGCGCCGAGACAGGGTGGCGGGGGTGGCTTCACTGGATGGTCAACCTGCTGGGTGGCTTCCGATTGGACGAGCCCTCCACCATCATTCGCATCGCGCCGCGAGTGGTTCCGGTGACTGTTCCCGCACCACCGGAAACCCTTCCCGCGGTTCCCGAGACCGGCACCGCTGAGCCGCCGTCCCCTCTGGTGGAGCAGTTTACGAGGGAGGAACGGCGAATCGCACATGAGCCCCTGGTCATCATCTATCATACTCACGCCCGCGAGTCATTTTTACCTGCCCTGGGGGTGCATCGTTACCTGCGTCCGGATCAGGCGCACAGTGACGACCTCTCGGTTACCGTGGTGCGGGTGGGGGAGGAGCTGGCAAAACACCTCGAGGAGCAGCACCGTATTCCCGTGCTGCACGTGCGGACGGTGCACGACGCGCAAGGCAGGCTCGGAGCCTATCAGCGAGCCCTCCGGACTCTGGAGGCCGTGAAGGAGCGCTACCCCAGCGCCCGGATCTGGTTGGACATTCACCGCGATTCCCAACAGGGCGACGACACCACCCTGGTGGTGGGGGGGCAACGGTACGCCCGGGTAATGGCGGTGGTGGGCACCGGTGGTGACCTGCCCCATCCCGACTGGGAGGCCAACCTGAGGTTTGCCCGCACGGTCCTGGAAGCCTTGGAGACACGTCAGCCGGGGATAACGCTGGGGATATATCCCAAGCCCCACCGATACAATCAACATATCTCCCCCGCCGCCCTGCTCTTGGAGATCGGAGGAGTCGACAACCGCCTGGAGGACGCCCTGGCCACCGCCCGGCTGCTGGCCGAGGTGCTGGCGGATATCATCAGGCGGGGGGACTATCCCCGCTGACTGCCGGGCACCGTCCGGCAGAGGGAGTCTCCCTGTTGCCGGGCGATGCAACCTGCCCTGAGTGACCTCCCTCTCGACGGTCCCTTTGTCCGCCAGTCTACGTCGGATGGGGCTTGGTGCGCTTGCATGGGGTGCTGTCGCTGGCAACCTTGACAATCCGCGGCCCCTGGGTTATGTTCTAGGTGGAGAGTTAGCACTCTGGGGCTCAGAGTGCTAAGGGCCGGGAGTGACCGCCATGGAGCTGGGCGAGCGCAAGATGCGCATACTGCGCGCGGTGGTAGAGGATTATGTGGAAACCGGGGAACCGGTGGGGTCGCGGGCGGTGGCCCGCCGCCACGACATCGGTGTGAGCCCGGCCACCATACGTAACGAGATGGCCGACCTCGAGGAGATGGGATACCTGCTGCAGCCCCACACCTCCGCCGGCCGGATTCCTTCTGATCGCGGCTATCGTTACTACGTTGACAAACTGATGCCGGTCACCGAACTGCGGGAGGAGGACCTGGAGCGTCTCCGGTTACTTTACCAACAAAGGACCCAGGAGATCGAGGATCTCATCAAGCAGACGGTGCAGGTGCTGGCACGCACCACCAACTACATGGCGGTGGTAATGGGGCCACAACTGGCCGAGGCCAGGCTGAGCCATATTAGCCTGGCGCCTCTGACGCCCTACAGGGCGGTACTGGTCCTGGTTACCGACAGTGGTTTTTTGGAAAGCGCTCTGCTGACGCTTCCCCATCGGGTGAGCGGGGCGGAACTGGAGCACATCTCCTCGGTGCTGAATAAGACGCTTTGCGGACTGACTCTGGATCAGATTACCCGTCAGGCCTGGCGGGAGCTGGAGCGCGAGCTGGCCCGCTTCCGCGCGGTCTTGGAGCGGATGTTGGAGTTCTTCGAGCGGTCACTCCGGCCGTTCGGCAGCCAGCGCATGTACCTGGCGGGTACCGCCAACATCCTGACCCATCCGGAGTTCCGCGACGTGGACCGGGTTCGCATGATACTGAGGACCCTGGAGCAGGAGGATCTACTGGCGCGTCTGATGGGGCAGGCCGACGCTGCTGAGGACGAAGTGACGGTGACCATCGGGGTGGAGAATCCCATCGAAGAGGTGAGGGACTGCAGTATCGTCACTGCCACCTATCGCATAGGACCCAGGGTGGTGGGACGAATGGGGGTCCTGGGCCCGAAGCGGATGCGCTACGCCCAGGTCATCGCTGTGGTGAGCCGGGTGCGTCAGATGCTGACCCAAGCCTTCATGGAAATGGTGAGCTGACGCGACCAACTCGCGCAAGATGATGGTTCCAGGCAGGTATTTTTTTTGCAGGCGGAAGGAGGATGACGCTGATGAACATCAAGCAGGTCAGTTCGGGAAGCGAGGTCGACGAAAAGCTGGCGGCACTACTCACCAATGCCAACGCAGTGCGAGCCATAGCCTCTGCGGTGGAAGGGACCATCGGCCCCAAGGGTCTGGACACCATGCTGGTGGATCGCTTTGGCGATGTGGTCATCACCAACGACGGGATCACCATCCTGACCAAGATGGACGTGAACCATCCGGCAGCTCGCATGGTGATCAACACGGCAAAGGCCCAGGAAGAGGAAATCGGGGACGGTACCACCACCGCCACCATCATGGCGGCCGCGCTGCTCACCGAAGGAGTCAACCAGGCCATCAAGGGGGTTCCGGTAACCCGCATCATCGAGGGGATTCGTCTGGGGATCAGACGGGTACTGGAGCTGATCGACGACAAGTCGCGGCCGGTGGGCGGGGTCGATGACCCCATCCTGCGCCAGGTGGCCTTGGTGGCGGGCAGGCAGCACGAGGACATCGCCGACCTGGCGGTGAAGGCGGCGGCGCTGGTGGGGCGGGACAAACTGCTGGAGGAGGATTTCAAACTAGCCGACACGGTCATCGCCAAGGAGTCGGCGGAGAACGAGGTCTTCATGGGTGTGATCATCGACAAGGAGCGGCTGAACCGGGATATGCCGCGGGTGGTGGAGGAAGCCAGCATCCTGGTGATCGATGACGCGCTGGAGCCGGAGGAAGTGGAAGAGGAGGCGCTGGCCACTGAGGCCGGTTTCCAGAGACATTTGGAGTTGCAGGAAGAGTTCCGGTGCAACCTGCAAAAGCTCATCAACATGGGCGTCAACGTGATCCTGGTGGACCGGGGAGTCTCGGACGTGGCGGAGGAGATGTTGACCGACGCCGGGGTCATGGTGCTGTCCCGCCTGACATCCAAGGAGCTGCGCAAAGCGGCGGAGCACACCGGCGCCCGGCCGGTAAAGCGAACCGCCCTCAAGAAGGATCCCAACGATCTGGCGAAGTATCTGGGCAGGGCGGATCGGGTGTACGAAGATGAGAAGCTGGAGCACGTCCGCATACTCGGCGGCAAGGGCAAACCCATGGCCACCTTGCTGGTGGGAGCGGCTACCGAAGAGGTGGTGCACGAGCGGGAGAGGATCGCCCGGGATGCGGCATCCGCGGTCCAGGCGGCCATTCGCGGTGGCGTGGTGGCCGGAGGCGGAGCAGTGGAACTGGCCATCGCCGATGAGGTGGAAGCATTTCGTTCCTCGATCAAGGGCATGGCCGGCTACGGCGTGGAGTGCGTGGTGGAGGCGCTGAAGAAGCCCATGTTCCAGATAGTCGCCAATGCCGGTTTCAACCCCCTGGAGAAGCTGGGAGACGTCATCGCCGCCCGCGCCAGGCTGGGCAAGGACTCCCTGGGGATTGACTGCGACACCGGGGAAGTGGTGGATATGTTCGAGCTGGGAGTGGTGGACCCCACCCTGGTCAAGACCCACGGCTTGCGGGCGGCGGCGGAGATCGCGGAGGCCATCCTGCGCATTGACACCATCATCAAGAAGAAGGACGACTCGGGCCAGGAGGACAGGTCTGCCGAACAGGATGTGGAAGATCTGGATTTCTGACCGGGTGCGGCGGCCGAGCCGCACTGCCGGACTGCTGGTGAGGATGCGCCCGTCCGGAGGTGGGGAGGGAGAGTGAGGGGCAAAGATTATTACCAGATACTGGGAGTACCGCGGGACGCCTCTCAGGAACAGATAAAGGCGGCTTATCGCCGCCTTGCTCGTCGTTATCACCCGGACGCCAACCCCGACGATCCGGACGCCGCGGAACGGTTCAAAGAGATCAATGAGGCATACCAGGTGCTTAGCGACCCACAAAAGCGCGCCGCCTACGATCGTTGGGGCAGCCCGGATGGACCCCGGGGCTGGCCTGACGCCCCGGATTTGTCCGGCTTCGACCCCTTTGCCGACCTGGTGGACTTCCTCTTTGGCCGCACGGCGGAACGCCAGCGGACTGCCCGGGTGCGGGGAGAGGATCTTCACGCCCGCGTGCAGCTGACGCTGGAGGAGGCGGCCCGCGG
>ENA-OSAF01000397-OSAF01000397.1-marine-sediment-metagenome-genome-assembly--contig:-NODE-397-length-13946-cov-23.702685_pt1 | contig 13946 bp, 14 predicted proteins | sample MGYA00237872_ERZ529318 | MGnify/ENA primary metagenome ERZ529318 (study PRJEB26369, sample SAMN03142813) | marine sediment metagenome | biome: marine; feature: borehole; material: sediment... | reverse complement strand
TTGCAGGACGACTACTCACTATCCAAACCTTTGTTCCTGTGCTATAATAGTTCCATGGAAAGACAAGCCAACAACGGTATCAGGCAATCCTTAGATTTCAGATAGCATTTGCTTGAGGAAGAAAGACGTCGAGGAAGAAAGACGTTAAAGGAGTGTTGATATCTGATTTCACCGGAACAACTTGAAAAAGAAAGCCAAGCAGTTGAAAAAGATAATTTTTTATTGAGGGCATTTTTAAAGAATCAGGATCCCGACGAGGTGGACAGGCTGGTAAATAGCATGCATAATGATCTTTTTAAGCAGGTGGATTGTATATCATGCTCTAATTGTTGCAAAAGAATTGCACCTGTACTAAATGAAAAAGACATAGTAAGGATTTCCAAAGCTATGGGACTTTCTACAACTGAATTTAAGGAAACCTATCTTAGGAAATATAATGACGGATGGAGCATGAAAAGCACGCCATGTCCTTTCCTGACCCCCGAAGGCTGTTCAATATATGATATGCGGCCCGAGACTTGCAAGGAATACCCGTATACTGGCAAGGACGAGATTGTGTTCAGGCTTATTAATCTTATTAACAACTGTAAAATATGTCCTGTAGTTTTTGAGATATTTCAAAAGCTCAAAGTTATATATGGTAGGGAGTTTCGGGAATATAAGCGTGTTATGGCTCCATATTGGAGGTAGCCCCCTTCAGTGAGTGGGACGGGGTATTTTTTGAAATCTAATCAACTAAAGGAGGCACGGCTCATGAAGTCATTCATAGTACCCAGGGATATAATATTTGGCTGGGGTTCTTTAAGTTTCTTAAGCAGGTTGAAGGGGAAAAGAGCTTTTATTGTGACAGATCCCGTTATTGCGGAAGTCGGGTTGCTGGATAAAGTGCAAAGTCACCTGCAGCAAGGCGGTTTGGAAGTGCAGGCATTTACCGGGGTGGAGCCGGACCCTTCCCGGGAATTAATAGAAAAAGGCGCCGGGTTGATGCGGGCCTTCGAACCCGACTGGATTATTGCCTTGGGCGGGGGCTCTGCCATTGACGCGGCCAAGGTGATGTGGGTGTTTTATGAACACCCGGGTATTACCTGGGAAAAGATTATAAAGAAAGTACCCGCTTTGCGAAACAAGGCCAAATTGATTGCCGTTTCCACCACCAGCGGAACGGGTTCGGAGGTTACCAGCGTGGCGGTGATCACCAACCGGAGCGTGCAACCACATGTCAAGGACATGATCATCAGCCGTGAAATAGGCCCGGATATCGCCATAGCGGACCCGGAGCTGGCTTCCACTATGCCGCCGGGTGTTACGGCCGCTACAGGCATGGATGTACTTTCCCACGCCGTCGAAGGTTTTGTTTCCACCATAGCTTCGGAAATCGACCGGGCGCTGGCTTTGAAGGTTGTCCAAATGGTGTTCCACAGTTTGCCCAAGGCATATGCCAACGGGCGCAACAAGCAGGCCAGGGAGGAAATGCATACCGCTTCTTTAATGGCCGGTATGGTTTTCACCAACACTTCCCTGGGGGTCACTCACGCCCTGGCCCACCAGTTGGGGTCCGAGTTCGGCGTTCCCCACGGCATGGGCAATTCCCTGCTGCTGCCTTACGTGGTTCAGTATAACTCCATCGCTGTTGCCGAACTGTACGCCGAATTAGCCGGAGCGCTGAATCTGCAGTTTAATGATAACCGGGAAGCGGCGGATAAACTGGCCAACGCCATGTTCCAGCTGCAAAAAGATATCGGGCTGCCCCGTACTATCAAAGAATACGGCATAGACGAAGCATCCTTTAACAACGCCTTGGACCACCTGGCGCAAAACGCTATGCGCGACATTACCATCAGGACCAATCCCCGCCTGCCAACCCTGCAGGACCTGAAAAACTTGCTGATAACCGCTTACACAGGGAGTCAGGCCTTTCCCGGTGCCAGGTGTTGAAAGGTTGAAAGGTTGAAAGTTGCGGGAGCGGGAGGATATTGCCCGCTTTTTTTTATGGGTTAAAACCTATAAATAAAACCTCTGACCGCGGCCCGGACGGGAGCATATGATAAAGCAATAGCATATGACAAAGCAATAAAAGGCTGGGAGGTTTGTATTGTGGATAAGGACACCATCAAGGCCGTGGCCGAAACGCTGGTTGCCACCGGCGGCTGTCAGGCCGACGACGAGTAGCTGCTGCTGTCCCAAGGTTGTATTGTTTTGCTTTAAAAACGTCAATTGCGTCAACTAGGAAAAAAATTGTCCCCATTCGCTGACAATCCAAATTTCACTAAAAACAGAAAAAGCCCCGCAGGGCTTTATTTTACTGGTGCCGGAGACCGGACTTGAACCGGTACGTCATTTGCATGACCCGGGATTTTAAGTCCCGTGCGTCTGCCAGTTCCGCCACTCCGGCTTGCAAATAAATTATATAAAGCACTTATAATTATATGGCATGTGCAACCCCCGTGTCAATTGGATCCGGTACTTTTCGGTACTTTTTGTTCGCTGTTGAAGTAAGGGTGGCGGTTCCGGCGCCCGCTGCCGCGCGGCTTACCTGCAGTACTTTTGCATGGCATTGCTGAATAATTGCAAGTGGTGCTGCTCGTCCCTGATGATTCTTTCCAGAATGGCATCAATGTACGGGTCTTTGATCAGCTGCTGGTGTTTGCGGTACTGGGCAATGGCGGACTCTTCCGCGGCTATGTCCGCGGCCAGGCGGTCGCAGACGGCATAGCCGTAATAGACGTAATCCGCACACCAGTACGTTTCCCTGTTGCGCGTCAGCACGCGCAGGCGTGGATCCACGCCCAGCAGCCGGATGGTTTCGCCGAGCATTTCCAGGTGCCACATTTCGATAATGGCAATGCATTCTTCCAATTTGGCCAGATCTTCGTACTTTTCCTCGAAAATCACATGGTGGTAGAAGTACTGGTTGATGGCCGTCATTTCACTGACCCGGCCGGCGTAATCTTCCAACAGCAGCTCGGCATAATAGCGATTGGGCCTTTGCACCTTTATTTCCGGGTATGGCAGCGCCAGGGCGCACCACCTGCTGACATGCGCTTGGCGAACATCCCCCCGGGCAGAATTATTATTTTGCACCGGTGTATGCCCCCCGTCAGTTTATCGGTGATAAGCATTCAATTATTAATTAATTGTATGGTGCAGGTGGTTGTTTTATGCCGGGGGACGGGCTGTATTACCTGATATCGCCGCTAAGGTGCAGGCCTGCAACGCCGATGATGATTAAGCTGAGGGAAACCAGCTTGGCGGCAGAAACGGATTCTTTGAACCAGATTATTCCCACAACGGCAATAAGAGCGGTTCCCAGGCCCGACCAAATGGCGTAGGCCACGCTAATGTCGATTTTTTTCAGGGCCATGGTGAGGGAGGACAGGCTGAGTACGTAAAAGAGAAACATCAGCAGCGAGGGCAGCAACCTGGTGAACCCGTGCGAAAGTTTCATGCAGGTAGTGCCGGAAACTTCCATTATAATGGCCAGGATAAGAAAAAGCATGCTCATGATTTTTTGCTCCTTCGGGTAGGTTTTCAGCTGCGCGGGCGGGAGTTGCTGCGAGAGGTGATAAACCGCCGCCAATCACCGCCGGGCACCAAAATGCAGTTTTTCCTAACCCATTCCCTGTGCTGCGCGGGGCAGACGTATACCGTACAGCGCACTTTTTCTTTTGACCCGTCAATAGTTACTTCCCGTTCCACCCGCTCGTACAGGTTGCCCGGGTGGCCGGGAGCGATGAAGTCTTCCAGCCGGTCCAACGCCGCTGCCATGGCGGCGTCGCCTTCCAGTAAAACGGCCTCGCCGCGTACCATGCCGTTGGCTTCCTCTACCAGCATGGGGTAACCCTGAGGCAGGTGATACAGGACGCCCGGCAGGGACGCGGGGTGGCACTGCCGGGTCGCCGCTTCGATGAGCCCGTGGTTGGACATGCCCCGCAGCAGGGTGCCGTAGACAAAATACCAGTTGCCAAGCATGTCGGTTAGAGTTTTCACTCCTCTTTTACATTTTGCAGCCGGTCCTGATGCAGCGGACGTTGAAGTAGCTGATAAGCGCGATGCAATAAATGCCCGCTGCGATTTCACTGGTTGCCAGGCCTTGGCCGAGCCGCTCGGGGGATAAATTCGCCATAGCTCGTTGTGGCACCTAACCGGCGCTATGGGTTCGGCCGCCCGGCCGGGGTAAGGATGCCAAAAGCCTGGTGTAGCCCCGGTAAAAGGAAGGCGCATTTTTCGCCAGCACCGGGCTGATGAAGGCCAGCACCAGCACGTAAAGGGCGGCAAAGGCCGGCAAAACGGGACTTGCCCCTGCCGTCACGGCTAGGCTGGCCACGATGACGGCAAACTCGCCCCGGGCTATGATGGTAAAAGCTACGTTGAAGCCGCGCTTGCTTTTATAACCGGCCAGCCAGGAAGCCAGCAAGCCGGTGACGACGTTGCCCGCCACCGTCAATAGCACGGCGGCCAGCGTGAGGTAAAGGGCGTCACCGAAAAGGCGATAATCTATGTCCAGGCCGAAGGAAAAGAAAAAAACAGCGCCGAACAAATCACGCATGGGCGAAACCAATTGGATAACCCGCCTGGCGTGTACGGTTTCCGCCATGACCAGCCCCAGCAGCAGCGCCCCGATGGCTTCGGCGATATGCAGCGTTTCCACCAACACCGCGGTCAGCAGCAACAGCGTAAACACGACCACTGTGAAGCTTTCCGCCGACTTGGCAGGCAGCCTGGGTTCCAGCGCGGCGCCTATACGCCGGCCGCAGGCGATGATGAAGACGACGAAAGCAAATATTAAGACAACTCCGGGCACTATTTCCCGCGCCGCCAGGTTTCCGCCGCTGAAGAGCAGCCCGGTAAGTACCGAGAGATAAACGGCCAGGAAAACGTCTTCAAACACCATGATGCCCAGTATAAATTCCGTTTCCGGGTTGGCGGTCCTTTTTAGTTCTACCAGCAGTTTGGTGATGATGGCGCTGCTGGAAATGCCGGTGATGCCCGCTACCACGAAAGCTTCCGGCCAGGAGTGAAAAAACAGCCAGCCAAAAGCAAGCCCCCGCGCGAAATTCAGGCCCACGTAAACGGTGCCCCCCTTTACCAGGGAAGAACCGGCGGCGGCCAGCTTGCCGGCGGAAAATTCCAGGCCCAGGTAAAAGAGCATCAACAAAACGCCCAGCCGGGCCAGCAGGTCCATGGATTCGGTTTGGTACACCAGGGCCAGGGAAATGCCGCCCAGATCCGGGGCGTGAGGGCCGGTGAGCATGCCGGCCAAAATAAGCAGGGGAATAGATGAAAATTTTAATTTATTGGCAATAAATATGGCCAGGCTGATAAAAGTGAAGGCCAGAGCCAGATTAAAAATGATATCGTGGTTCAATCTTATCTTCCTTCTGCTTATTTTTCCCTTGTTAGAAGCCCCTCGAACTGCCTCATTTTTTCCTGCAAGCCGGCAGCCACGATGGTATGCCCGGGAGTAAAAACGTAGGACGGTCCTGGGTTGATAAGTGTTTTCCCCTTGCGCCCCTTTTTTATGTCTTCAATCACGGCGATGACGATAATGCCGTGGTTTTTCCGCAGGCCGAGCTCCCCAATACTTTTGCCGGCTATCGCGGAACCGATTTCTACCTGCAGCCACTCTATGTGCAGGTCGGCAACGGCGGTTTCCAGCTTTTCCAGCAAGCGCGGCTGGTAAAAAGACCCGCTGATGATGGAACCGACCTGCCTGGCTTCCTGGTCGGTCATGGTCACTGAAGAAAGGGGATCGTCTTCGCCTGCCGGGAAATGGTAAACTTCCCGCATGCCTTCGTCGTGGATGACTACCGCTACCCGGTCGCCGTTATCCAGGGATATTTCAAATTTTTTGCCCAGCCCGGGTAATTCGGCTTCCTTAATTATGGACATCAGTTAACCTCCTAATGGTGGCAAAAAATTGGGGTCACCCGCGAGCGCACCGGGCGCGAACGGGGCGTGGCCCCGGGAAGGTAAAGGAGCGGGCGGGATGCCCCCGCCCGGTTATTCCTCGGCAATGTTGGCAGCGCTCGACTTGCGGATGATGTCCATGGTTTTGTTCATCATGTGCTGGAATTTTTCCTGTGCTTCCGAAAAGGACTTAATGGTTTTATTTTCCATTATTTGCAGCTGCACCTGCTCAAATTCCCGGGCTTCTTCCTTGCTTAAGGACTTACCATTTTTTTGTTTTTCTTTCTGCAGTTTCTGCAGTTCGTGAAATTTTTTCAGCAGTGCCTGGGCACTGGGGTCGCCCATCAGGTCCTTTTCCCTTTTTTGTACCTCCTTGAATTCCTCCGATGCTACAATGCTCTTACCCAGCTCTTCTGCTTTGGTAAATACTTCCTTGGACATGTTTTCCCCTCCGTTTATGTGCGCCGGGTCCCTGGGCCGCGGGCGCCTTAGATTTCTTTAAATGACATTGATATCTTTCAATGCTGCACGGCTGTATTATAACACGAAATCTACGGGCTGGAAAATAAACTAGAAAATTTACAGGATTATTAAAGCGGTAAAGATAGCGCCGGATAAATATAGTTAATGCATGCAAACAACTTATATTAAGCATATAGGTTGTCTGTATGGGTTATCCCATTTTCACAAATAATGCTAAAATTGATTTTAGTTTAAAACTTTTGGGGGAGAAGAAATGAGCACTGCAACTCGACGGGGCATTTTGGTAAACCCTTATTTACGCATGAACAATGAAATGGTGGAACAAATTCACCGGGGCTCCATGGAGCTTTTGCAGAACCCCGGCGTGGAGGTATGGAACGAGGAAGCTGCGGCATTGTATGACCGCGGCGGTGCCGCCGTGAGCCGCCGCGGGGAAAACGGCGCCTGGTGGGTTAAAATTCCCGAAAAAATGGTCCGGGACGCCCTGGAGGCGGCGCCGCGGCGGGTGGTGCTGGGCGCGCGCAACCCGGAAAACGCTCTGGTTTTGGACGGTGCCGAGCCCCGGGTGTTTTTCGGTACGGGTTCGGAAACCAATTTTATTTTAACCACCCGGGCGGAAAAATTTGTTTCCCGGGAGGACCCGTCCCGGGAGAGGGTTTTCCCGCTGCACGGTAAAAAGCGCGGCACGTTGGAGGACCTGTGCCGTGCTGCCCGCCTGGGAGAGCAGCTGGAACACTTGGATTTTTTCATTCGGCCGGTCAACATCCAGGACGATGACATAACCGAGCACAACAAGGACGTCAATAAGTTCTTCGCCTGCTTGGACAACATGACCAAGCACGTCATGGCGGGTCTGACGGAACTGGAGCAAATGGACAACGTGGTGCACATGGCGGAAATCGTGGCCGGCAGTGCCGGGGAACTGCGGCGCAACCCGGTCATTTCCTTTATTACCTGTTTGACCAAGAGCCCGCTGCAGCTGGTTGACGACGCCACGCGCAAGATGCTGGCCGCCGTGGAAAGGGGCCTGCCGGTGGTGCTGTCCAGCAGCCCGCAGGGCGGGTCGTCGGCGCCGGTTGCCGAAGCGGGTATGGTGGTGCAGATAAACGCCGAAATTTTAGCCGCGGTCGTTTTAAGCCAGCTAGCCCGGCCCGGCGCCCCCGTTATTTACGGCAGCGTGCCGGTGCGCGCCCGCATGGATAACCTGCACGACATGTACGGGGCACCCGAGTTCAACCAGTACAACGTGGATTGCGTGCAAATGGCCCGCTACTACGGCCTGCCGGTTTATTCCACAGGCGGCGTGGCGGACGCCAAGGTTCCCGGCATTCAGGCGGCGGTGGAAAAATTCTTTTCCCACCTGTACGTCACCATGAGCGGGCCGCACTTGCTGCACTACGCTTTCGGCCTGCTGGAGGAAACCCAAACCTTCTGCTTTGAACAGGCCGTGCTCGATAACGAGCACATCGGCATGGTCAAGACCGTCATGGAAGCGCCGGAAATAGACCCGGAAACAATAAACGATAACCTGGAAGTTATTCGCAAGGTCATGCAGTCACCGCACCGGCTGTTTGCCCGGTATGCCCGCAAGCGCATCCACTCGGGGCGCCTGTACATGGGCTACCCCTTCGAGGGGGGCGAGGAGTACGACGAAACCATGCTCAGGGCCATGGAGGCCACGGAGCAGCTGCTGGCCAAACCGGCCCCGCGCCTGCCTGAGGAAGTGCGGCAGCGCGTATTCGACGAGGTGCCGGGCATTTTGGACCGCCTCAAGTAGTGCTTACGACGGGAGGGAAAGAATTGTCGACAAATAACGAGTTGATTGAAGCCATAAGGTATAACGTCATTCAGGGAAGACGCAACAAGGATGACGAGGGCCTGGAAGACGAGCTAACCGGCCGGCCCGGAGTGGAGGAATTGGTGCGGGAAGCGCTGGACAAGGGCGTACCGCTGCAGGACATCCTGCTCCGGGGCCTAAGCGAGGGCATGCAGGTGGTGGGCGAAAAGTTCGAGCGCAAAGAGTACTTCATCCCCGACATGCTGGCCGCCGCCGAGGCCGTGGGTACCGTGATGGATATCCTGGAACCGCACCTGGTGAAGGAAGGCCGGCAGCCGCGGGGCAAGTTTGTATTGGCCACGGTGGAGAACGACCAGCACGATATCGGGAAAAACATCGTGGGCATCATGCTCAAGGGCGCCGGTTTCCAGGTGGTGGACCTGGGCATTAGCGTGCCGTCAGCAACTATAGTGGAGGCGGTGCGCCGGGAAGAAGCCAACTTCGTGGGCCTGTCCGCGCTGCTGGACACCACCATGCGCTTTATGGAGAAGACCGTCAAGGGACTGGAGGCGGCGGGACTGCGCGACAAGGTGAAGGTCATCATCGGCGGGGCGCCCACTTCACCGGAATTCGCCGCCAAGATCGGGGCCGACGCCCACTGCCGGGACGCTTTCGCCGCTGTGGCCACCGCCGAAAAAATGGCTGCGGGGAGCATGTGACATGGACGTAACCAAGGCATATTCCCAAGCATTCCACACGGGGCTGTACGGCAAGCCCACCGGCCTGCGCGGCAAGTACGACAACGTGCGCCGCTTCTGGGAGGACGAGGTGACCCGGCGATTTATCAGCAGGTACCTGCCGGAAGGGAAGATAAGGGTGCTGGACCTGGGCTGCGGCAGCGGCGACGGTTACGAGCTGCTTACAGGCATGACCGCGCCCGGAGCGGACCCGCCGCGGCCCGACAACCGCGTGCTGCCCGGCGATAAAATAGAGCGGTATACCGGCGTGGAAATCAACCCCCACTTGCTGGAGCAGGGGCGCAGCATTTACCGCAAGCACGGCAACGTCACCTTCCGCCAGGGGGATTTCAGCCGGGGGTTGCCGGTGGAAGAGGGCGAGCCGCCCTACCACCTGTACCTGACCACCTACGGGACCCTTTCGCACTGCCGCGACGCCGAATCGGTGCGCATCATAGCCGACGCCGCCAGGCACGGCGGCAGCGGTGCCGTCATGGTGGCCGACTGGTTGGGTTGTTATTCATACGAATGGCAGGACTTGTGGCTCGAACAGCTGCCGGCAGATCATTTCATGGACTATGTCGTTTCTTACCTGCTGGATGAGGAGGAGCGCTCCAGCACGCAGCTGGAGAAGTTCCCCTTGCGCTTGATGGATAAAAGCACAATCTTGGAACTGGTGGACCGGGCCGAGCGGGATGCCGGGCGGCCCATCCGGGTGCTGGAAATTTTCGACCGCTCGGTGTTCGTGGGCCGGCACATGGAAACGGCCGATTACCACCGTCACCCCCAGGCGCTGCGCCGGGCGGTGAATTCACTGTGGGAGCCCGGCCGGCGCACCGACCTGCGGGAGCTAAGGGTAGAATACCTGCCGCGAGAAGGTTTCCACCGCGCCAACGAGTACTTCCGGGCGGCGGCCGAGGCCTGGAACGACCTGGTGGAATACACCGCGCAGCTGCTGTCCGGGGCCGCTCCCGGGCTTTCCCCCGCTGCCACCCCCCCTGTGCGGCAGGCGGCCGAGTTGATGCGCTCGCTGGTCGCAGGAACCGCCTCCCTGCCGCTGGAGGACCCGCGGGCCAACATTATCGAGCCGCAGCTGGCCTACCAGCTGCGGAACCTGGAAATGGTCCTGCAGCGGGGCGAGGGCATGGCGCACGGCATCGTGGCCGTGCTGCGGGTGGAATGACATCAACCGGAAGGAGGAGTTTGCCATAGTTTTAAAAGGATTGGAAGCCGGCCAGTACAGGCCTTTACAGGACGAAGACATACAAGCGATACACGAGGTCAGCGTGCGCTTGCTGAGGGATCCCGGCATCAAGGTGAACAGCCGGGAGGCCTTGGAGGAATTCGCCCGGGGCGGGGCGGAAGTGGACCGGCAGGAAATGATGGTGCGCATACCGCGTTCCATGCTGGAAGATGCCATCGATGCGGCCCCGTCCAGGGTAGTACTGTGCGGCAGGGAAGAAAAGCACGACCTGGTGCTGGAGGGCAAGCGCACCTACCTGGGCACCGGCGGCACCGTGCTGAACGTGCTGGACCTGGAAACCGGCGCCAGGCGCCCCTCCACGCTGCAGGACGTGCGGGACCTGGCCCGCCTGGTGGACGCTTTGGACAACGTGCACTTTTACATGCTGCCCGTGTACCCCAACGACCTGCCGGTGGAGGAGGTGGACGTCAACCGGTTCTTCGCGGCCCTTTCCAACACCACCAAGCACATCATGGGCGGCGTTTACACCACCGAGGGCGTGCGCGGGGTGATCAGGATGGCGGAAGAAATCAGCGGGGGGCCGGAAAAACTCCGGGCCAGGCCCATAATTTCCATGGTCACCTGCGTGATGAGCCCGCTGCTGATGGACGCTACATACGCCGGCCTGCTCATGGAGGTGGCCCGCCGGGGAATACCGGTGGTATGCCCGGCCGAGCCGCTGGCCGGGGCGACAGGCCCGTGCACCCTGGCCGGCACCGTGGCCATTTCCAACGCCGAAAGCCTGGCCGGGCTGGTGCTGGCCCAGCTGGTCAACCGGGGGACTCCCACCATCTTGGGCACCGTGGCCACGGCCATGGACATGAAGACCGGGTCGTACCTGTCCGGCAACGTGGAAATGGGGCTGATCAACGCCGCCTGCGCCCAGATGGCGCAGTATTACCGGATACCCATTTACGCCACGGCGGGTATGTCCGACGCCAAGATTCCCGACGTGCAGGCGGGTTACGAGAAAATGGCCACGGCCATGCTGGCGGCCCTGGCCGGCGCCAACTTCATCCATGACGCGGCGGGGTTCCTGGAATTCTGCACCACCGCCTCCTACGAGCAAATGGTCATAGACGACGAGATCATCGGCATCTGCATGCGGGCGGTGCGGGGAATCGAGGTGAACGAGGAAACCCTGGCCGAGCACGTTATCCGCGAGGTGGGCTCGGGGGGCAACTTCCTGGCCAATATGCACACCATGCGGCACTGCCGGACGGAATTCTTCCAGCCCCGCGTGGGGGACCGGCAGAACCGCAAAGCCTGGGAAAAGGAAGGTTCCCTGGACGCCGCCCAGCGGGCGCGGGCCGTGGCCCGGGAAATACTGTCCGGACACCGGCCGGTACCCATCGAAGAAGACGTGCTCAACACGCTGCGCAAAGAGTTTCCCGCGTTAAGGATAGATTAAGGGCAAATGCCCATGCCGCTGGATAGCAAAGAGTGGAGAAAAAGCCCGGTGCGCCCGTCCCGGGCGATGCGATTTGCGGGAGCGCCGGTAACGGCACCCGGCGAAGTGAGGCTGCGAAACCGGACGAGCGAACAGGACGTTCGCGAGAGTTCGAACTGAACCACGGATGGTGAATTGAGGACGGTCCGGTTTCGCCCGAAACGAGCCGCGGTGCCGTCGGCGCGGGAGCCATGAGCGAGCCGGGACGAAGCACCGGGCCATAACACAGTTGCTGGGCAGAATATAAACGGTTCAACGGCGGCTTGAAAAACATTATTACCAAGCCCAAAGAACAACCGAGGAGGTGCTGCTCCATAATTATCGTCGGCGAGCTGATAAACGCTTCCATCAAGCCGGTGCGCCGGGCCGTCATGGAGCGCGACGCCGGGTACCTGCAGGACCTGGCCCGGCGCCAGGCGGCCAAAGGCGCCCATTACCTGGATGTCAACGTTTCCACCGGCCGGGGTGATGAAAACCAGGAAGCCGAAGACATGGCCTGGGCGGTGGAAACCGTACAGGCGGCGGTGGACCTGCCTATAGCCATCGATACCACCAGCGCTGCGGCCCTGCAGGCCGGGCTGGAGGCGCATCGCGGTGAAGCCATGATTAACTCGGTGAGCGCGGAAAAGGAACGCCTGGAGCCTTTCCTGGACATCGCCGCCGGTTACGGCGGGCCGCTGGCGGCACTGCCGGTAACGGACAGCGGTATACCAGCCACTGCAGAAGAGAGGCTGGACGTGTGCCGCGTGATCGTTGACAAAGCCGCCGCGGCGGGGATAGACGCCGCCAGGCTGTACTTCGACCCGCTGGTGTTGCCGCTGGGGGTGGATCACCGCAATCCGGGCATCACTCTGGAAACGCTGCGGGGCATTAAGCAAATCCCGGAAGTAAAAAGCATCATGGGGCTCAGCAATGTTTCTTACGGCCTGCCCAAGAGGCAACTGATCAACCGGGCGTTCCTGGTGCTGGCCGCCCGGGAGGGCCTGGACGCGGTGCTGCTGAACCCGCTGGACGGCGGGATGATGGGCAGCCTGCTGGCGGCCGAGGCGCTGCTGGGCAGGGACGAAATGTGCATGCAGCTTTTGCGCGCTTACCGCAAGGGTTTACTGGACGAAGGGCAATAACAACAACCGGAGGGGTGTTATGGATTATTACAAAGAATTAAGCACAGCCGTGCAAAACGGCGATCCGAATAAAGTTGAATCCATTATTTCTCGCGCCCTGAAGGAGGGCTACCGGGCCAACGACCTGCTGGACAACGGGTTGATGTCCGGCATCGAAGTGGTGGGGGAGAAGTTCGGGCGCAACGAAATGTTCATACCCGAAGTGATGATGTCGGCCAAGTGCCTGCAGTGCGGCATGGATAAGCTGAAACCCCTGTTCACCGCCGGTGGACGCAAGCTGCGCGGCAGCCTGGTTATCGGCACGGTAGCGGGCGACGTGCACGACCTGGGCAAGAACCTGGTCAGCATGATGTTCACCGCCAACGGTTTCGACGTGGTGGACCTCGGAGTGGATGTGGCGCCGGAAAGGTTCGCCGAGGCGGTGGAAAAATATAAACCGGATTTTCTCGGCCTTTCCGCGCTGCTTACCACCACCATGTCCCAGATGTCCAAAACCGTGGCTTACCTGCGGGATAAGAACCCGAACCGGTCTTATAAAATCATCGTCGGGGGAGCGCCGGTAACGGAGGAATTTGCCGCGGAAATCGGCGCCGACTATTACGCCGACAACGCCATCGAAGCCGTGGAGCTGGCGCGTTCCGTTATGGAGGGAAATTAAATGGAGAAACAGTATCTGTATCAAAGCAGCCTTATTACCGTACCCGGCGATGTGCTGCCCATAGACCGGTGGGAAGTTCTGCGTTACCTGGGATATAAACCGGGGCACGGCAAGCTGCGCGGGAAAATCCGGGCTCTGCTGGAGCAGGAGGAAGAGCGGGCCCGCTCGCTAATTAACCCGCGCGGGCTTTACTGTATACTGGATGCCGCTCCCCTGCGCAGGTACGGCATCTTTCGGGATGCCGGGCTGGTGGCGTTCGGCATCTGCACCATCGGCAAGAAACTGGAAGAGCAGGTAAACAAATTCTTTAAACAGGGCGAAGGTGCACGCGGGGTTATACTGGACGCCATCGGCTCGGTTGCCGCCGAGGCCATCGCGGACGCGATCAACGCGGACCTGGCCGAGTGGGCCGCGGCCCGCGGTTATAATATCACCCGGCGCTTCAGCCCCGGCTACGGGTCGTGGGACGTGCGCGGCCAGGACTTGGTATTCAAATACCTGGGCCGGTTCACCGCCGGCGTGCGGTTGTCTTCGTCCAGGCTGATGTCGCCGCTTAAGTCAGTCTCC
>ENA-OSAF01000394-OSAF01000394.1-marine-sediment-metagenome-genome-assembly--contig:-NODE-394-length-14015-cov-18.318768_pt1 | contig 14015 bp, 10 predicted proteins | sample MGYA00237872_ERZ529318 | MGnify/ENA primary metagenome ERZ529318 (study PRJEB26369, sample SAMN03142813) | marine sediment metagenome | biome: marine; feature: borehole; material: sediment... | reverse complement strand
CTCCGGACCGCCGCCGGCGTCCCCGTGGCCTCCGCCCTCACCGACGACGAGGGCGTCTTCCTCGTCCTGAACCTGGCGCCGAGCCCGAACTACAAGCTGACGGTGACCAGGGCGGGCTATGCGGGCCGGGCCCTGAGCGTGGCGGTCGCCGCCGGGGCGACCACCGACGTGGCCGTCGCCCTCGCGCCCCAACCGGGCCGTGTGAGCGGGACGGTGACCCGCGCGGCGACGGGCCGGCCGCTCCCGGGCGTGGAGGTCCAGGCCTTCAGCTCCGACCGCGCGTTGGCCGGCGTGGCCGTCACGGGGCCCGACGGCCGCTACCTTATTGAGGACCTGGCCCCCGGGAGCTACGACCTCAGCTACCATCTGGACGGGTTCGCGGACCGGACGGTGGGCCTGATTCTCGAACCGGCCCAGGAAGCGGTGGTCGACGTCACCCTCGTGGCCAACCCGGGGACCATCCGCGGCCGCGTGACCAACGCCGTCACCGGCGAGCCGCTGGAAGGGGCGGAGGTCAAGGTCTACGACTCGTGCGACGTCCTGGTCGCGTCGGTCCTCACGGACCCGGCCGGGAGGTATGAGGTTCCCGGCCGGCGTCCGGACGCCTACACCGTGGTCTTTACCCTCGAGGGCTTCGCGACGGCGGAGGCCGGGGCCCTTGTCGGCCCCGGGGAGACCGTGGAGGTCAACGCCCGGCTCGTGCCGGGCGTCGGGTGGGTGCGGATCACGGTTCTCTGCCAGGAGACGGGTCTCCCGCTGGTCGGGGCGGAGGTGGACATCAGGAACGCCGGCGGGACCATCGTCGAGGCCCTCCTCACCGGACCTGACGGCGTGGCGGCGGCCGAACTCGGCCCGGGCGAGTACGCGGCCGTGGCCCGGGCCCGGTTCCACGCGCCGGTGACGGTAGGGTTCTGCATTATTGTCGACGAGACCACCGCCTTCACCATGGAGCTCAGCGTCCAGTTCGGTTTCATCCGTGGGACGGTCGTTTCCGCCAAGACGGGACGGCCGCTCGCGGGAGCCTCGGTGAGGCTCTCCAACGCCGACGGGGTACCCGTGGTAGAGGTCCTCACCGATACGCAGGGTGAGTTCTGCTCCGGGCCGCTGGCCTCCGGGAGCCACTTCGTCGTGGCCCGGCATGACGGCTTCGCCGATGCGGTCCTGTCGGTGGTCGTCGCCGTGGGCGAGACCCGGGTGATAGAGCTCCGCCTCGAGCTCTTCCCGGGGAGGGTCTCCGGCACTGTCACCGACGCGGCCACCGGCACGCCGATAACCGGGGCGACCGCATCCCTGCTCTACCATACTCTCATACCCATCGGCAAGGTGGTCACCGGGGCAGACGGCCGTTACCTCTTCGACACCCTCCAGCCCGGCAGCTACAGCCTCGTCTTCCTGGCCCCCGGCTACCAGGCCGAGGTCATCGGCTTCTCCGTCACCACGCCCGGCGAGAGCGTGGTCGTGAACGCCGGCCTCGACAAGCCGCCGTCCGGGGTCAGGGGCCGGGTCGTGGCCGCCGACACCGGGCTGCCGATACCCGGGGCCGCGGTTCTGGTCGCCCTGTCCGGCTCCGAGCCGGTCGTGGTGGTGACGGCCGACTCACAGGGCTGCTACGTCGTGACGGGACTCGCCCCCCGCCCCTACCTCCTCACGGCCTCGGCCCGGGGCTGGGCGGACCAGGTGAGGGGAGCGGCGCCGGGGCCCGGGGAGACGGCGACCGTCGACTTCGCCCTATCGCCGTTCGCCGGAGCCATCCAGGGACAGGTCACCGACGCCGAGACCGGCGAACCCATAGACTGCCTGCCCGTCGCCGCGCTGACGACCGGGGGCGTGCAGCTGGCCGCCACCCTGACGTGCCTGGGCGGGATGTACAGGATCGAGGACCTGCCTGTCGGCTACCTGGTCGTGGCCTTCCAGAACCTGCGGGACCACCAGGGCCAGGTGCTCGGCGCCCTCATCCGGGACGGCGAGACCACCGTCGTCAACGCCGCCCTGCGGCGCAACCCGGGCCGACTCGAAGGACGGGTCATCGACGCCTCGACCGGGCTGCCCGTGACCGTGGCAACCGTCGAACTGTTCAGCTTCGGCGGCGTGCCCTTCGGCCTGTCGATCACCGGAGCCGGCGGGTCCTACAGCTTCGAGGGCCTTCCCGGCGGGACGTTCGTCGTCAGCGCCCTGGCCCCCGGCTACGGGGCGGTCGCCGTGCCGGTGTCCGTGGCGGCGGGTCGGACCACGACCCGCGACATCCTCCTCGACCCGGCGGCGGGCGTCTTCACCGGGCGGATAACCGACGCGGAGACCGGCGAGCCGGTGGCCGGGGCCGCGGTGAGCATCCTGACGGCCGGCAACCTCCGCGTGGGCGAGGTGGCCACCTGCAGCCGCGGCATCTACCGCACTCCGGGTCTCGCGCCCGGAGACTACTTCCTGGTCTTCTCCGGTCCGGGCTACGCCGCCCGGAGCCTCTCCGTCACGGCCGAGGCCGGCGTCGAGACGGTCGTGGACGCAGCCCTCGAGCCCGACCCGGGCCTGGTGGAGGGCTTCGTCACCGACGCCCGCACCGGCGAGCCGCTGGTCGCCGAAATCACCGCGAAGGACGCGGCGGGGGCCGTCGTCGTCTCCGTGCCCGCGGCCGGCACGGGCTTCTACCGGTTGGAGCGGCTCCGGGGGACCTACACCGTGCGGTTCTCCCATCCGGGCTACGTGCCCGAGGTGCGGGTGGTGACGGTCGGCGCCGGGCAGGTCGTAGGGCTCGACGTCAGGCTCCTGCCGCTGGAGGCGGTGAAGGTCCGGTCCGTCAAGGCTGAACTCGTGGAGGTCAGCTCCGAGCTTGTCCGCCCCGGGCTCCTCCACATCAGCGCCGACCTCCTGGTGGACCTCATCTACCTGCCGCGGGGTTCGGACCAACTCAGGCCGGCCCACCGGCGGTCCCCCTTCAACCGGCTGATGAAGGTGCCGGCCGACGTCCCCGAGGGCCTCATCGAGGGTGAGGCCCGCATCCTCCGGACCTTCACCCGCGTGCGGCCCTCGGGCATCGTGGACGTGACCGTCACCGTGCTCCTGACGGCCCGCATCGAGGACCGTCCCGACGTCGAGGAGACGACGGTGGTGACCGTCGCCGTCGACCCCAGCGAGGAAGAACAGGTGGTGTAGGCGGGTGGGGGCGGCATCTCCCTCGGACGGCCGCCCCCACGTGTCTCAGCTTGGCCGGTTGCTCGCGCACACCGGCCCCCGCCGGCGGTTAGACTGTCTTCAGGCCGGGGCGGGAAGGGCGGAGGGGTGCAGGACGGGGCCTGGTGTCCCGCGAATAGGCGGGGAGTCAGCCGGCCCGCCGGCCAGGGTGGGCCGCGACAGTTCCGGTCGAGGGGGCGGTCACCGTGCCCGTCAGGGTCGTGGTCGGTGTCAACTGGGGTGATGAGGGGAAAGGCCGCATCGTCGACCTCCTCGCCGGGTCGGCCGACATGGTCGTTCGCTACCAGGGCGGCAACAACGCCGGACACACGGTGGTGAACGAGTTCGGCACCTTCAGGCTGCACCTTCTGCCCTCCGGGATCTTCCGGCCCCGGGTGACCAACGTTCTTGGGACGGGGATGGCCATAGACCTGGAGGCCCTGGCCAACGAGATCGACGACCTTGCGGCCCGGGGCGTCGAGGTGCGGGAGCTCAAGATCTCCGACCGGGCGGTGATCCTCTTTCCTTTCCACCGGGAGCTCGACGCCCTCGAAGAGGAGCGTCTGGGTGCCCGGCACCACGGGTCCACCAAGCGCGGCATCGCCCCGGTCTACGGAGACCGCTACCTCAAGAAAGGCGTGCTGGTGGGCGAGGTCCTCTACCCCGACTACCTGCGCCGGCATCTGGAGGAGGTCGTGGAGTGGGACAGTCTCGTCCTGTCGCGAATCTACGGCCGGCCGCCCGTCGACCCTGAGGCCGTCTTCGAGTGGACCATGCGGCACGGGGCGCGCATCCGGGAGTGGATCTGCGACACGGCCGAGGTGGTCCGGTCCGCCGTCCGCGCCGGCCGGACCGTCCTTCTCGAGGGTCAGCTGGGCGCTCTGCGGGACCTCCATTACGGGATGTACCCCTTCGTCACCTCTTCATCCTGCCTGGCTTCGTTCGCCCGGGTCGGCGGCGGCCTCTTCGAGACCCCGATCGACTCGGTCATCGGGGTGATGAAGGCCTACTCGACGGTCATCGGCGAGGGGCCCTTCGTGACCGAGCTCCACGGGGAGCTGGGCGACCGCCTCCGGGAACGGGGTCGGGAGTACGGAGCGGCCACCGGGCGACCCCGACGCGTCGGTTGGTTCGACGCGGTCGGGTCGCGCTACGGTTGCGCCGTCCAGGCCGTGACCGAAATCGCCCTGACCAAGCTGGATGTCCTCTCCGGTGAGCCCGTCCTCAAGATCTGTGTCGGCTACCGGGTCGGGGACCGGGTCCTGGACCGCTACCCACTCAACCCCGCTCTCGAGACGGCCACCCCGGTCTACGAAGAGATGCCCGGCTGGTCCGAGGATATCAGCGGGGTCCGTGACTTCGCCGACCTGCCCCCGGCGGCCCAGGCCTACGTCCGCCGCCTGGAGGAGCTGGTCGGGCGGCCCATCACCCTGATATCGGTCGGGCCGGAACGCGAAAGCATCATCCTTCGTGGTCGTCCCGCCGGGTGAGGAGACCCTGCGTTGCGGTTCGCGTCGGCTAGGGTGTATAATTCGCCCGTGGCGATGAAGGGGACGAAGTAGGCTCAAGGGGCCTGTCCAGAGACGGGGCGGCCGGTGAAAGCCCCGGACCCCGGGCCGAAGGCCACCCCCGAGCTCCCGGTGAAACCGGGCGTAGCCGCGGAGTCGGCGCCGTCACCTTGACGGAGTCGCTCCGAGCCTGCGCGCCGGCCCGAGCCGGGCGGGTCGGGCCCGATACAGCCCCGGGTGCCGCCTGGGAAGGCACCCGCCGAGGCCGCGGTCGCGAGACCGCGGTGAAGAGGGTGGTACCGCGACACGGTCGCCCCTCGCCTCCGGCCCCGGAGCCGGAGGGCGGGGGGCGTTCGCTTGCAGCGGCAATCATCACAAGGCATGGGCATGGTAGGGAGGCCGGACCGTGAAGCAGCTTTCCGGGAGTGAGATAAGAACACGGTTCCTGGAGTTCTTCCAGAGGCGCGGGCACGAGGTCGTGCCGAGCTCCTCGCTCGTCCCCCACGGGGACCCGACCCTGCTCTTCACCAACGCCGGGATGAACCAGTTCAAAGATGTCTTCCTGGGGCTCGAGAAGCGCCCTTACCGCCGGGCCACGACCGCCCAGAAGTGCGTCCGGGCCGGCGGCAAGCACAACGACCTCGAGCAGGTCGGGCGGACGGCCAGACACCACACCTTCTTCGAGATGCTCGGGAACTTCTCGTTCGGGGACTACTTCAAGAAGGAGGCCATCCTCTACGCCTGGGAGCTCCTCACCGACGAGGACGGCGGCTTCGGCCTCCCCGCCGAGCGCCTCACCCCGACTATCTACAGGGACGATGAGGAGGCCTTCGCCATCTGGCAGGACGAGGTCGGTATCCCGGCCGAACGCATCGTGCGCCTCGGGGAGAAGGACAACTTCTGGTCCATGGGCGACACCGGCCCCTGCGGGCCCTGCTCGGAGGTCATCTACGACCGCGGGCCCGAGCACGCCTGTGACGCGCCGGAGTGCGCCATCGGCAAGTGCGACTGCGACCGGTGGCTCGAGATCTGGAACCTTGTCTTCATGCAGTACGACCGGGACGAGAACGGGACGATGACCCCGCTCCCGCGCCCCTGCGTGGACACGGGCATGGGCCTCGAGCGGCTCGCCTCCGTACTCCAGGAGGTGGACTCGAACTACGAGACCGACCTCTTCCGACCGCTCCTCGACTGGCTCAGCGCCCGCACCGGCCGACCCTACGACCGGGGGGACGGCGGGTTCCCCTTCCGGGTCATCGCCGACCACGTCCGCGCCTGCACCTGCCTCATCGCCGACGGGGTCCTGCCCTCCAACGAGTTCCGGGGCTACGTCCTGCGCCGCATCCTGCGCCGGGCCGCCCGCTTCGGGCGGGTGCTCGGCATCGACCGCCCCTTCCTCCACGAGATGGTCCCTCTGGTGACCGCCGTGCTCGGCGACGCATACCCTGAGCTCCGGGAGAAGGAGGACTTCGTCCGGAGGGTGATGGAGGGCGAGGAGGCCCGCTTCCTGGAGACCCTGACCGAAGGCACCAGGCGGGCCGAGGAGATGCTGGCCCCCCTGCGCGAGCGGGCCCGGAGGGGAGAGGAGGCCGTCCTTTCGGGGCGGGACGCCTTCCTCCTCTACGACACCTTCGGCTTCCCCATCGACCTCACCGAGGACATGGCGGAGGAGGCGGGCGTCCGCGTCGACCGTGAGGGGTTCGAGGAGGCCATGGAGGAGCAGAGACGCCGCGCCCGTGAGGCCCGCGAGGCCGAGGGGGAGGCCGACGAGACGCGGACCCTGGGCGAGCTCTTCGCCGGGCGGCCGCCGACCGAGTTCGTCGGCTACGAAGAGCTCGAGGTCGAGACCACCGTCACGGGGCTGGCCGCCGGCGGGCGGCTCCTCAGGGAGGCCACCCCGGAGGACGGTGAGGTCCGTCTTCTCCTGGCCCGGACCCCCTTCTACGCCGAGAGCGGCGGCCAGGTGGCCGACACGGGCGTCATCGAGGGACGCCTCGGCCGGGCCGAGGTGACGCGGGCCTTCCACCTCCCCGACGGTCGGACGGTCGTCGTCGCCCGCGTGACAGAGGGCCGGCTGACCGAAGGAGACCCGGTCAGGGCGGCCGTGGACCGGGAGAGGCGTCTGGCCACGGCGCGCAACCACACGGCCACGCACCTCCTTCACCGGGCCCTGCGCGAGGTGCTGGGCGAGCATGCCGTGCAGTCGGGTTCGCTCGTCGCCCCCGACCGGCTGCGCTTCGACTTCGCCCACTTCGGTCCCCTGACCCCGTCGGAGCTCGAGGCCGTCGAGGGCATCGTGAACGACGCCGTCCTGGCCTGCCGACCGGTGCGGGCGACGGTCTGCTCCTACCGCGAGGCGGTGGCCGGCGGGGCCGTCGCCCTCTTCGGGGAGAAGTACGGAGAGAGGGTCCGCGTCGTAGAGATAGACGGGGTGAGCCGCGAACTCTGCGGGGGGACCCACGTCTCGGTGACCGGGGAGGTCGGCCCGTTCCGCATCCTCTCCGAGAGCGGCATCGGCTCCGGCCTCCGGCGCATCGAGGCCCTGACCGGGACGGAGGCCTTGGGCCACATGCGCCGGGCGGAGGAGGCCCTGACCGAGGCGGCCGCCCTGCTCCACTGTGGCCGCGGTGAGGTGCCGGAGCGCGTCCGGAAGCTCCTGGGAGAGCTCAGGGAGCGCGAGAAGGAGAGGGAGCGGGACGAGGCCCGCCGGGCCGTGTCCTCGGCCGCCCGGGTGGCGGAAGAGGCCGAGGCCGTGGGCCCCTACCGCCTGGCGGTGGGGAGCCTGCCGGCCATGCCCATGGACAGGCTTCGCGAGGCGGGGGACCACGTCCGCGACCGGATACGGTCCGGGGCCGTCCTTCTCGGAGCGCCGACCGAGGACGGCTCGCGGCTGGGCTTCGTGGCCATGGTCACGAAGGACCTGGTGGATAAGGGCATCCATGCCGGGAAGATTATCGGCGAGGTTGCCCGGACGGCCGGCGGCGGAGGCGGCGGCAGGCCCGACATGGCCCAGGCAGGCGGGCGTGACCCCGCCAGACTGGCCGAGGCGCTGGAGAAGGGCAGGGCCCTCTTCCGGAAGGCGCTGGAGGAGATATCCTGAGCCGGGCCGAATACTGCGACCGTTCCGAACCCGTTCTTCCGGAGGTGCCGGGCATGCCCACGGAGCACGAGCAGACGAGGATGTTCCGGGTCGGGCCCGACGAGGAGGTCCCGAAGGCGCGCGACGTCCTGCTCGAGGTCTACCAGGCCCTCCAGGAGAAGGGCTACAACCCCATCTACCAGATCGTCGGCTACATCCTGTCGGGTGACCCGGCCTACATCACGAGCCACAAGTCGGCCAGGAGCCTCATCCGCAAGCTGGAACGGGACGAGCTCCTGGAGGAGCTCGTCCGGAGCTACCTGGAGAAGGAGGCTTAGGGCCGGGGCGTGATTCCCCTTCGAGACAGCATCCGGTCGAGACGCTTCCCGCTGGTCACGACCCTCATCATCGCCGTCAACGTCCTGGTCTTCCTCCACGAGGCCGGTCTCAGCCCCGCGGCCCGGGCCGCCTTCACCGCGAGCTGGGGCTTCACCCCCGCGGCCCTCTTCGGGCCCTGGGGGGGCGCTCCCCCCTTCCCGGGGCCTCCCGGTCCGGGGGCCGGGGCCGTCCCCGCCGCCGTCACCCTCGTGACCTCGACCTTCCTGCATGGCGGGCTGGCCCACCTCGGCGGGAACATGCTCTTTCTGTGGGTCTTCGGCGACAATGTCGAGGACCGCCTGGGCCGCCCGCGTTTTCTGTTCTTCTACCTTGCCGCCGGCGCTCTGGCCAACGTCACCCACGGCCTGGCCGCCTCCGCCTCTCACGTGCCCGTCATCGGGGCCAGCGGGGCGGTGGCCGGAGTGCTCGGAGCCTACTTCCTGGCCTTCCCCCGTTCCAGGATAACGTCACTGGTGTTCTTGGGCATCTTCGTCACCTTGGCGCAGGTCCCGGCCGTCGTCTTTCTCGTCCTGTGGTTCGTCTACCAGCTTCTCATGGGCCTTCTCTCGGCGGGAGCGGCCGGGCAGGTCGTGGCCTGGTGGGCGCATGTCGGGGGCTTTGTGGCCGGGGGCGCCCTTTACTACCTCCTGCGTCGGCGGCAGCCGAGGCACGTCTTCTAGGAGTAGGGGCCCCCGGAGACGCCTGAAGAGCTGTCGGGAGGGCCGCTGCGAGGAGCGCCCTACCCCTCGGGAGGGGCCTCGCCTTGGAAACCGTCAGGCTGGGGCGGAGGGGACCTCTAGTCTCCCGCTTCTGCCTCGGTCTGCTCCCCGTGAGCCGACTGCAGTCGAACCTCCCGCACCGGGAGGCGGTGAGGCTTGTCGAGGAGGCCCTGGAGGCCGGGGTCACCTTCTTCGACACGGCGGAACTCTACGACACCTACCGGCTCGTGCGGGAGGCGCTCCGGCCGCCGGCCGTCGTGGCGACCAAGGCCTACGCCTACACCCACGAGGGGATGCGAAGGAGCCTCGAGCGGGCTCTCCGGGAGACGCGCCGGGAGTGTGTGGACATCTTCCTCCTGCACGAGCAGGAGTCGCGCCTGACCCTGGCGGGGCACGCCGAAGCCCTGCGGTGCCTGGTCGAGGCCAGGGAGGAGGGGCTCGTCGGGGCGGTGGGCGTCTCCACGCACGCCCCGGAGGTGGTGGCCGCGGCGGCGGAGATGGAGGAGGTGGACGTCATCCACCCTCTCCTGAACCGGCGCGGCCTGGGTCTCGTGGGCGGGAGCCTCGAGGAGATGCTGGCTGCGGTCGAGAAGGCGGCGCGGGCCGGGAAGGGCGTCTACGCGATGAAGATTCTCGGAGGGGGGCACCTGGCCGGGACCCCGGCCCAGGCCGCAGAGGCCTTCGCCTTCGTGAGGGGGCTGAGGTGCGTCCACGCCGTGGCCGTCGGGTGCAGGAGCCGTGAGGAGCTCCTCGCCGACATCGCCCTCCTCGAGGGGCGCGAGCCCCTGGCGGACGTCGCGGCGAGCCTGGCCGGCCGTCGGCGCCGGCTGTTCATCGAGACGTGGTGTGACGGGTGCGGGAGGTGTGTCGAGGTTTGCCGGTACGGCGCCCTCGCCCTGGGGTGCGACGGGGACACGGGAGACCGGACGAAGGTGAGGGTCGACCACCAGAGGTGCGTCCTCTGCGGCTACTGCGCGGCGGCCTGCCCGGGCTTCCACATCAAGGTGATATAGAGAACAGGGAGCAGACAAGATGGTGCAAAGGGCGGGGGAGGTGGGGCCGTTGACCGGTTCGAGCGGGGAGGGCGTCCGCGTCCTCGCCGTGGACCTGGGCCTGCGCCGCATCGGCCTGGCCGTGAGCGACCCTTTGGGACTCACCGCCCAGGGCCTGCCGTCCCTTGCCCGCGGCTCCGACCCCGTCGGGCAGGTCCTTCGGGTCTGCCGGGAAGTAGGGGCCACCGAGGTCGTCGTCGGCCTGCCCCTGCGGATGGACGGTTCCTTCGGTCCGGCGGCCGAGAGCGCGCGCGATTTCGGCGAGCGGTTGCGGGTAAGGAGCGGCCTTGCCGTCCACCTCTGGGATGAGCGCCTTTCCTCTGTGGCGGCCGAGCGCACGCTCATCGAAGGCGGCGTCCGGCGGCTCGACCGGCGCCGCCGCGGGCTCGTCGACCGGGGGGCGGCGGTCCTCATCCTCCAGGGGTTCCTCGACCGCCGCCGGAGTGAGGCGGGTGGCGGCCGCACCTCAGGTCCTCCCCCCTAGGCGTTCCGAGCCGGCACCCACGGTCTCGCGCCTGCTGGCCTGGTACTGCTCCTCCGGGTCCCGGGACCCCGGGACGCCGCCGAACGGGCCGACATAGGCTGTGCCGGAGGTGGCTCCCGATGCCTGCCGCGGCCGGACGTCCCGGTCTTGTCCGCTACGTGGGCCTGTTCTCGGGCCTGTCGGGTTACGAGACCGAAGCGCATATCGTCGTCGACTATCTCCGGCGGGCCGGCTACAATCTGGTCGTCGTCCCTGCGGGGCCTGCCGCCCGCCGAGCCGGTTCGCCCCGCTTCACCGACCCACCCGTTGACCCGTCCGTCGAAGTCCTTCACCTGCCGCCGTTGCTCTTCGAGCTCTCCAGCGACCCCGCGTGGGCGAGGAACGCCGTCGCCGACACGGGGGGCCGTCACCCGCGGGTCGCCCGCACCATGACCGAGACCGCCGTCCTCCCGCGGTCGTGGGCCCGCGCCTGCCGCTCCCTCGACGAGATCTGGGTGCCCTCCCGCTTCAACCTGACGGCCTTTGCCCGGGCCGGCCTGCCCTGGCACGACGCGGTGATCGCCAGCCTGCACGGCCGGGACGCGGAGCAGGTGATGGCGCAAACGGTGCTGCCGGCCCTGGCGGCGCCAAACGCCAAGGTGGCCCTGCTCACCGACCCGGTTTTCCCGCCGCAGGGAATTGCCCGTTACCTGCTGCAGCGGGGCATTACCGGCAAGAAAATGATGGTGGGCGACAGCCTGAGCTACCCGGAGGAAAAGTTTATTTGCACCGACCTGCCGGGCATGGCCCGGGCCGGGGACCGCTTTACCAACTGCGTGGTGATAATCGTCGATGACTGAGCGCAAGCGGCATTTCGTTACACCGGGCATCCCCGACCGCTGCTTTTACAGCGAAGGCATACCGCTGACCAAGGAAGAGGTGCGCTGCGTCACCCTGTGCAAGGCCCGCCTGGCGGCGGACAGCGTGGTGTACGACATCGGGGCGGGCACGGGCTCCATCGCCGTGGAGGCAGCCCTGCTGGCCCCGCGGGGCGCGGTTTACGCCGTGGAAAAGGAACCGCGGGCCGTGGAAACCATTTGGCGCAACGCCGCGAAGTTCGGCGTGACCGGCAACCTGCACGTGGTCCGGGGGGAAGCGCCCGGCGCGCTGGCCGGCCTGCCCACCGCCGACCGCGTGATCATCGGCGGCAGCGGCGGCCGGCTCAAAGACATCCTGCCGGCCGCTTACGGCAAGCTGCAGCCGGGGGGCCGCCTGGTGGTCAACGCCGTCACCCTGGAGACGCCCGCCGCCGCGCTGCTGCTGCTGGAGCAGCTGGGAGCAAGCGAAGTGGAAGCCTGCTGCCTGACCGTGGCCAGACTGGCGCGGGCGGGGCACAGCAACATCATGAAGGGTATGAACCCGGTGTTCATCATCACCGGCCGGCGCCCGGCCCAAGGGGGGGATTAGCTTGAAAGGCGTGTTTTACGGGGTGGGGGTGGGACCCGGCGACCCCGATTTAATCACCCTGAAGGGGTACCGGGCCCTGCAGGAAGCCGACGTCATCTGCTCGCCCAAGCCCGCCGCGGACAAGGAAGGGGTGGCCCTGGCCGTGGCCAGGCAGCTGCTGCCGCAGCCAAAGCCGGTTCTGGAACTCCCTTTCCCCATGACCCGGGACAAAGCCAAGCTGGAGACATGCTGGAACGACGCGGCCCGGCGTATTACCGCCCTGCTGGAACAAGGCCAAAAAGTAGCCTTTGTGACCCTGGGCGACCCTGGGCTGTACAGCACCTACACCTACTTGTGCCGGAAGGTCAGGCAGGCCGGCGCTTACCAAATCGTCACCATCCCCGGGGTCGCTTCCTTCGCGGCCTGCGCGGCGGAAGCCAGGCTGCCCCTGGCCGAAGGGGACGAAAAACTGGCCATCATCCCCACCGTCAAGGACCTGCAGGCGGTACGGGCGGCGCTGCAGAACTTCGAGAACGTGGTGCTGATGAAAATTTCCCGCCGGTACGGGGAGCTGGTGAACATCCTGAAGGAGCTGGGCCTGCACGACCGCGCCGTTTATGCCAGCCGCTGCGGGCTGGCAGGCGGTTTTGTCAAGCACAACCTGACCGAGCCGGAAAGCGAGCCGGGAGACTACCTTTCCCTGCTGATCGTGAAAAAAAACAAGCACGGGTGTGATTGAACATGGCCAAAGTTTACTTCATCGGGGCCGGGCCGGGCGACCCGGAACTTATCACCGTCAAGGCCGCCCGGGTCATCGGCAGCGCAGGCGTCATCATTTACGCCGGCTCGCTGGTGAACCGGGAGATACTGCGCTACGCCCGGGAAACGGCCCGCGTTTACAACAGCGCCGGCCTCACCCTGGAAGAAATCCTGGACATTATCACCGGCGCAGTTGCCCGGGGCGAAACCGTGGCCCGCATCCACAGCGGCGACCCCTCCCTTTACGGGGCCATTCGGGAGCAAATGGCCCTGCTGGAGCAGCGCGGCATTCCCTGCCAGGTTATTCCGGGCGTCAGCTCTTTCCTGGCCGCCGCCGCCGCGCTGCAGAGGGAGCTGACCGTGCCCGGAGCGTCGCAAACCGTCATCATCACCCGGTTGGAAGGCCGCACCGCGGTGCCCCGGGAAGAAGACCTGGCCTCCCTGGCCCGGCACCGGTCCAGCATGTGCATCTTCCTCAGCGTGCACATGATTGAAAATGTGGTGGAAAAGCTGCTGGCCGGCTACCCGCCCGAAACCCCGGCGGCGGTGGTGGCCAAGGCCTCCTGGCCGGAAGAAAAGGTGGTGCGGGGCGACCTGCGCTGCATTGCCCGGCTGGCCCGGGAGGCGGGGATAGACAAGACGGCGCTGATCATGGTGGGCGATTTTTTAACGGCCGCGGGGAAACGTTCCCGGCTTTACGATAAAAATTTCGCCCACGGCTGCCGGGGGAAACGGCCTTGAAAATCGCAGTGGTGGCCCTCACCAGGCAGGGCGCGGGGCTGGGGGAAAAACTGCTGGACCGCCTGGGGGAACATGCCCGGGCGGCACAGGCGGTGCACCTGTTTTTACCCGCCCGTTTTGCCCCGGGACGCCCGCCCTTTCCCTCCGTCCCGCCGGCAGGCCCGGGCGGAGGCGGGGCCGGGCCGCACCCCGGCAGGCGGGTTTTCGCGTTCCATTGCCCCCTGCGGGAACTGGTGGCCGCCCTGTTCCCCCTGTACAGCGGCTTTATCTTCATTATGGCCGCTGGCATAGTGGTGAGGATGGTGGCCCCGCTGCTGCAGGGAAAGGACAAGGACCCGGCGGTGGTGGTGATGGACGAGCGGGGCCGCTTTGCCGTCAGCCTGCTGTCCGGGCACCTGGGCGGAGCCAACGACCTGGCCCGCGCGGCGGCCCGGGCCGCCGGCGCGCGGGAGGTCATCACCACCGCCACGGACGTGCAGGGAGTGCCGGCGGTGGACGTGCTGGCGCAAAAGGCGGGGCTGGCCTGCGAGCCGCCGGAGATGCTGCGCAAAGTCAACGCCGCGCTGGTTAACGGCGGCCGGGTAGGCCTGCTCGTGGAAGAGGGGCTGAACCCCGGTCCCCTGCCCCGCCACCGGCGCCTGGTAACCGGCAGCTTCCGGGCGGTCCCCCAAACCGGCCCGCCCGGCGGGGCGCCCCTCCCCTACC
>ENA-OSAF01000387-OSAF01000387.1-marine-sediment-metagenome-genome-assembly--contig:-NODE-387-length-14221-cov-19.338275_pt1 | contig 14221 bp, 10 predicted proteins | sample MGYA00237872_ERZ529318 | MGnify/ENA primary metagenome ERZ529318 (study PRJEB26369, sample SAMN03142813) | marine sediment metagenome | biome: marine; feature: borehole; material: sediment... | reverse complement strand
GGAGCGCCGGGTAACAACTCTTGGCGCAGCGCAGGAGCGAAACCGGGAGGCGCGCACAGGACGTGCGCGCCAGCCCTAACCGAAACAGGACGTTGAGTTTAGGGCGGCCCGGTTTCGCCCGGAGCAAGCCATAGAGTTGTCCGGCGTGTAGTTGGGAGTGAGCGAAGGAACGGAAGTGCCCTTTGTAAATACTCTGCTGTCACTTCACAGGTGGCCGGTTTTTTGCGGGAGCAAACTTCTTGTAATTGGCCCCGCCATAATGTAGTATAATATGTTATGTGGTTTTAACGGCGAACAACGGCAGGTGTATGGCATGTACGGTTACAACAAGCAGGGCGGCAGCAGGGTTGGGACATATCGCTGGCTGGCGGCACTGGCCATTATTTTTTTTATCGTCTTTATAGCGGCCGGTGGCATACTGGCCAGCAATTACAAGCACGTGGGCAACCTGATCAAGGTAGTTACCCTGATCCGCACCCAGTACATAGAGCCCGTGGAAACCACCACGCTGGTGGACGGGGCTATCCGGGGCATGGTAGAATCTCTGGAGGACCAGTATTCCGTTTACCTGGACGCGCAAACCTTTAAACGGCTGCAGGAAATGATCCGCGGTTCCTTTGGCGGCCTGGGCATCCTGGTGGGGGTGAAGGACAACCTGCTCACCGTGGTGCGGGTTTACGAGGGCACCCCGGCCGCCGAAGCGGGGATTAAGGCGGGGGACCGCATCCTGGAGATAGACGGGCGCGACGTGCGGGGTATCGACCTGGAAACCGCCATCGGCCTGATGCGCGGCCCGGTGGGCACCACCATCGAGCTGAGCCTGCTGCGGGAGGGGCAGGCGGAACCGCTGCAGGTTACCGTCGTCAGGGAAGAAATCAGCGTCCCCACCGTGGAGGGTAAAATGCTGCCCCGCACCCGCATAGGCTATATTGCGATCAGCCAGTTTAACGAAAAAACCCCGGACGAGATGCTGGAGGTGCTGTCGCGCCTGCGGGACAGCGGCATGCGGGCCGTCATTTTGGACCTGCGCAACAACCCCGGGGGGGATTTGATCGCCGTCACCCGGGTGGCGGATAATTTCGTGCCGCAGGGCCCCATAGTATACATCGAATACCGGTCGGGCAAGAAAGAAGTTAAAGAAGCGGACGGCCAGTTCCTGCGCCTGCCCCTGGCCGTGCTGGTGAACGAAAACAGCGCCAGTGCCGCCGAAATCCTGGCGGCCGCCGTGCAGGACACCGGTACGGGCGTCATCGTGGGCACCAGGACCTTCGGCAAGGGCGTGGTGCAAACCGTCTTCCCGCTGGACAACGGGGCCGGCCTGAAATTGACCACGGCCCGTTACCTGACCCCGGACAAGAAAGATATCAATAAAAAAGGCGTTGAGCCCGACGTATTGGTGCAGGACCGGGAGGACCTGCCCGGCGACGAGCAGCTGGACGAAGCCGTAAAGCTGCTGGAGCAAAAGCTGCGGAATTAAACTTTCCGCGCCCTCGCTTGGGGTGATTGACGGTGTTTCCCTTTAGCGACATATTTCCCATGATAACCTTCAACATCATGCGCCTGCTGGTGGAGCCCATGTTCTGGCTGGTGGTGCTGCTGGTGGGCATGCAGTACCGCCGCATGAACGCCATGCGCGAGCATTTTTACGGCGTGCTGCTGAAACCCAACTGGAACGAAGTGGCCACTGCCACCTTGTTCGGCCTGGCGGGCGGCTTACTAGGCAGCCTGGTCATGGTGCTCATCGGCGTAACCCTCACGGGCTCGGGGCTCATTTACATTTGGCCCCTGGCCCTGCTGCTCATGCTCATCAACGCCAGGTTCATCTGCTTTGCCTATGCCGGCGGCATCCTGGCCCTTTCCCGCATCCTCTTCGGTTTTCCCCAGGTGAACGTGTCCCAGGTGCTGGCCCTGGTGGCCGTGCTGCACATGGTGGAAAGCGTCCTCATATTGTTCAGCGGCCACCTGGGCGCGGTGCCCTCCTTCTTCCGGGACCGCAGCGGCCGGGTGGTGGGCGGCTTTGCCCTGCAGAAGTTCTGGCCCATTCCCATCGCCGCCCTGGCCTTTGTGGTGGGAGTGGACATACCCCCGGGAGCAGTGGATATGCCCGGCTGGTGGCCCTTGATCCGGCCGGGCGTGGAAGACGCGGACAATATCGTGTACACCCTCATTCCCGTGGTGGCGGCGCTGGGCTACGGGGATATGGCCATCGCCCGGGAACCGCGCCAGAAGAGCCGCCTGTCCGCGGCCTACCTGGCCATTTACAGCCTGGTGCTGCTGCTGCTGGCAGTGCTGTCCGACCGCTCCACGCTGCTGGGCGTGCTGGCGGCCTTATTTTCGCCGCTGGGCCACGAACTGGTCATCAACATCGGGCGGCAGCTGGAAATGATGGACCCGCCGGTATACGTGCCCAGCCCCAGGGGTTTGATGGTGCTGGACGTGCTGCCCGACTCGCCGGCCTGGAAGGCGGGGATGCGTTCCGGCGACATCATCGTGGCCGTCAACGGCGTGCCGGTGCGGCGGCGGGACGACCTGAGCGCCGTCATGTACGCGGTGTACCCACCCCTGCAGGTGGACTTCATCAGCGGGCGGGAGAAGCGCTACCGGCGGGAAATCGTGCCCCGGGCCGGGCAGGAGGAATACCTGGGCATAGTAACGGTGCCCGAGGGCGGTGAGGACGACCGGGTCATGGAGGTGAACACGGCCGGGCCCCTGGGCCGCTGGTGGGCGGGCTTCTGGGAGCGGTACAAATCCCGCTTGTTTCGTTAGCGCTTGCGGAGGCCGGGAAGGGTTGACACCCCTCCGCGCCCGGCGATATAATTAAACAAACCGGACCACGGAGGTTCAGGCGGCGAGTTTAACGACCACGAAGGTCATTGCCAGTCAACGCGAGTACATCGCGGGCAGGCCGTGTGGTTTTTTGTCTTTTAATGGAGGTGATTTACGTGTGTGAAGCCAACGCTTACCTGCGCAAAGACGGTAAAGAGGAAATGTTTATGGAGATGGTGGATAAGGTTACTCCCCAGGAAGACAGCCTGGTACTGGAGGATATCTTCGGCCGCCGCAAGATGATCAAGGCCAGGATTGCCGAACTGGCTCTGGTAGATCACCGCATTATCCTTGAGAAAACAGAATAACCCGCCGGCCCGCTGTCGGCTGCCCGCCGCCGGTGGGCTTTTTACCGTTGCGGAGGAAAGTTGGGAACCCGCTGATGAACGATAAGCTGGCCAGGTGGAACAAGCTCAAGGAAATATGCCTGCGGTGTACCGCCTGCCCCCTGGCGGCCCGGCGCACCAACGTGGTTTTCGGCGAGGGAGTGCTGGACTCCCCGGTGATGTTCGTGGGCGAGGGGCCGGGCGAACAGGAGGACCTGCAGGGGCGGCCGTTCGTGGGCCCGGCCGGGCAGCTGCTGGACCGCATGCTGGCCGCCGTGGGCCTGAGCAGGGAGAAAAACGCCGTGATTTGCAATATAGTGAAGTGCCGCCCGCCCGGCAACCGCACTCCCACCGTGGCGGAAGGGGAAAAGTGCCTGCCCTTCCTGCGGGCGCAGGTGGATATCGTGCGCCCCCGCATCATAGTCTGCCTGGGCGCCACGGCGGTACGGCACATTATCAGCCCGGACGCCCGCATTACCCGCGTGCGCGGGCAGTGGGCGGAGCGCAAGGGGTTCTGGATCACCGCCACCTATCACCCCGCCGCCCTGCTGCGGGACCCCTCTCGCAAGGTCGAGGCCTGGGAGGATATGAAGTCGCTGCAGGCCAAAATGAAGGAACTGGGCCTGCCCGTCAACAGTTGACCGTACCTTCCCGCTGCATGCTTTTTTCCGCCGGGCCGGCGCCGGCGGTCGCCGGCGCGCCCGGGTAACACAGGCAGGCCGGCCAGGCAGTAACCTCCTCCCGCTGCGCCTGCTTGAGCAGCGCCACGTAACGCCGCTCGGCGGCGTTGATGTTATACACGGTGTAATCAATAAAGCTTTGGTCGATGAAGTGCAAATCGTGCAGGGCCTGTTTCCAGGCCCTTTTGGCTTCTTCCACCGCCTCCAGCAGCCCCGGCTGCTCCCTTTTCAGCGGGAAAAGCCAGGCCAGGAGCTTGTTCCACCACCGCTTGATTTTTGCCGCCACGCAAAACACCCCCCAGGAAATTCCTATGCAGGGAGGGCTTTTTTTATCCCTTTTATTGGAAATTGGCCGGGTGCGCCGGGCCGGTGCCGGCCGGGAGCAGGAAATTTGCGGCGCCCGCGGCTGTAATAGCCAGCGGCGTGTTCACCGCGGCGTGGAATAAAGAATCCCGGGCGGGCAAAGCATAAGTAAAACAGCGCGTCGTCGCGTTTCAATGCTAAACTGCCCGGAGGTAATTATGAACAGGCGCAAGCTATTTCCATGCATATTGCTGCTTCTGTGGCTGCTGCCGTGGCTGGCGGCCGGGTGCGGCAGCCGGGAACCCCAGCGCAAGCCCGTCGAGCCCCCGGTAAAGATCGGCTTTGCTTTGGCCGACATGCAGCGGGACGGCAACAAGATCATCAAGCAGGTGGTGGACAAGCAGAAAAAAAAGGCCGGGGCCAGCGTCACCTGGCTGGATGCCCGCAGCGACCCGGCGGAGCAGCAGAAGCAGGTGCAGCAGCTGGTGGAGCAAAAGGTGAAGGCCGTGGTGCTGCAGCCCGTTGACCCCGGGCAGGCGCCGGCGCTGGTGGACATGCTGGCCCGGGCCGGCATCCGGGTACTCATGCTGGAAAACCTGCCGGCCAACACCCCGGTGGACGGCTACATAGCTGCGGACCACGCCATGGCCGGGCGGCTGCTGGCCCGCTTCGTGGAAGAAGCGCTGCGCCGGGCGGAAGAGGCTAAAAAGGGCGGGGCGGCGGCGCCGCAGGCCGGCACTATCATCCGCCCGGAAAGCGGCCCGGGCGGGGGCGGGGGCCAGCAAGGCCAGGGCGGCGGCCAGCAGCAAGGCGGCGGGCAGCAAGCCCAGGACGGGGGCGGAGGCGGAGGCGGTCAACAGGGCGGGCAGCAAGCCCGGGGCGGGCAGGCACCGCGGGCGGTGGATTACGGCGTGGTGGCCCAGCTGCCGGACCGGCGGCCGCTGAATGCAGTCATCCTGCGGGGCGACCCGCAAGACCGGGCCGACAGTGCCGTCGTCGCCGCCTGCCTGGCAGCGCTGCGGGGCCGGGAGGACGTTAACGTGCTGGGCGTATACGAGCACCCCCGCCGCGACCCGGCTCTCGTCCCCGCCACCCTGGCGGAAATCATGGGCCGCGACCGGCCCGTGGACGTGGTGCTGGCCAGCGACAGCGCCCTGGCCGCGGCGGCGCTGGAGTACCTGAAAATGGGCGGGCACGAGAAAAACATACTCACCGCGGGCGTGGGCGCCGGGGAAGACGCCTCCCGGGCCCTGGTCAAGGGCGAGCACGACGCCGAGGTTGACGTGCAGCCCGAGATGCTGGGCCGGTTCGCCCTGCAGGCCGCCGTAAGCCTGGCGCGCATGGGGCACTGGCAGTACAGCACCCGCCTCGACAGCGGCGACTACGAGGTGCCCGCCCAAATTGTCCCGGTGCGGCTGATTACCGCCGCCAACGCCTACCTGCTGCAGCAGCGCTGGAAAGACCTGCAGAAGGCGGCGCAGCAGCAGGGCCAGGGCCAAGGCCAAGGGGGCGGCGGCCAGCAGGGAGGGCAGGAGCAGGGCCAGGGAAGCGGCGGCGGCCAGGAGGGGCAGCAAGCCCAGGGCGGCCAGCAGGGCGGGCAGGGCCAAAAAGGAACCGTGCTGCGCATCATAACCCAGGACGGCAAAACCATGGAAGTGCAAATTGACGGCGAGATTAAAAAAATCGAGTCCCTGAGCGGCGGCCAGCAAGGCGGGCGGCAGCAGGGCCAGGGCCAAGGCCAAGGGGGCGGCGGCCAGCAGGGCGGCGGCCAGTAAAGCAGAGTGCAGAAGCGTGCCCTGCGGGGCGAGTTGCGCGCGCGTCCTGCGCGCGCCGGCCCCAACCGGGATAGGACGTTGAGCCCGTGACGAGCTGGTTTCGCCGGGAGCAGGCCCGAGAGTTGTTTCCGGTTGTTGCTTTTTAGTTAATGGTTTAGACATCCAGCAGCTTGATGATATAATAATGGGTAACCAAACAATAGGCAATTACATGGAGGACCCAAATGAGGTACCTGCTGCGGCTGGCGCTGCCGGCGGCGCTGCTCCTGCTGTGGGCGCTGGCGCCCGCGTGCCCGGCGAAGGCGGGGGAGAGGCCGGAAGTGGTGGACCACTACCCCGCGGACGGCCAAACGGGCGTGCCGGTCAACGCCAAAATAAGGGTGGTTTTCAGCGAGGATATGGACGAGGACAGCGTGGAAGACGGCATCACGCTGGAGGACGAGGACGGCGACGAAGTGGACGGCGACGTCACGTACGACGCGGAAACCAGGGAAGCCGTCTTCGAGCCGGACGATCCCCTGGAATACAACACCGAGTACCGGGTGGAAGTGTCCCGCAGTGTCAAAGACGAAGACGGCGACCGGCTGAGGCGTTCGTACCGGTGGACTTTCACCACCGTCAAGACGGCCCGGGTGCTGGTGGACGGCGTGGAAGTGCCAGGTGAGAGCATCCGGGTGAACAACAGCCCCGTGGATATCAAGCTGGAGACCTCCGGGGCGGAAAAGGTGACCTGGGAGGGCCGGGAGCTGCGGCGCCGCCGGGGCGACTTTTTCCTGGACGGCGTGTGGCTGGAGCCGGGGGAAAACGACTTCAGCTTCGTGATCACCTACGACGACGAGGAGACGGTTACCGTCAACAAGACCGTCAATTTCGTGAACCTGCCCGAAGCCGGGGCCACGGCCACCCTGGACCTGGCCGGGGACACTTCTTTCAGCCTGTTCAGCGACCGGCTGGAGCTGTCGCTGCCGGACGGCTACTACCTGCGCCGGGACCGGGTTTCCGCGCCCAGCCAGTGCGTGGCCCTGCGGCTGGTGCGGGAGGATAAGGTGCAGAACGCGCCCGCCGCGGGCTACGTGGTGGAAATCGCCCCCCTGCCCGAGCCGGAGGACGATTACGGCGGCTACGACCTGGACGGCGTTTTTGACGACGAAGCCGGCGACGTGACGGCCCCGCCCGGCGGGGAAATCACCCTGCCCTGCGACGAGTACCTGAGCGAGGCCGCTTTCCGCACCGTCACCGTGTTCTTCGACCCGCGGGACGGGCTGGCCGGCAACTGGCGCAACCTGGGCGGCCGGGCGGACCCGCGCAGCAAAGCCGTCACCGTGCCCTTCCAGGGCTTCGGCCGCTATGTGCCGGTCAACCGGGTGTGGTCGTTCCGCGATTTCTCCGCCAGCTGGTGGGCGCGCCCTTACGTGGAACTGCTGTGGGCCAGGGGCTACATGTCCCCGCTGCCGGGCGCTTCGGCCGGCTATTTCGGGCTGGTGGACGGGCGGGGGAAAGAAGTGCAAATCACCCGCGGTGAGTTCACCGCCGTGCTGGCCAAGGCGCTGGGGCTGAAAGTGCCGGATGAGTACCGGCACGTAGGCGTATTCAGCGACCTGTTTTACATGGGTGGGTACGCTTTCGCCCGCCAGCAGAACGGGCAGGTGACGGACGTGCCGCGGGAGCACGTCAAGTACATCGAGGCCGCGGCCACCGCCGGCTTCGTGGACGGGAGCAGAGACAGCCGGGGCGGGTTTGTATTCAACTATTTCGCCCCCCTCACCCGCGAGCAGGCCGCCAAGATCATCGCCGCGGCGGCGGGGCTGTCCGTGGACATGGAGGACCAGCGGGTTACCCTGTGGAACCTGGCCCGCAAGTTCCGGGACTACCGGGACATATCCCCCTGGGCGCGGCCCTACGTGCTGGCGGCGGCGAACGCCGGGTACTTCCGGGGCTACGCCGACTGGACCTTCCGCCCCCGGGACAACATCACCCGGGCCCAGGCCGCCAAGCTAATCTACACGCTGATGGAGAAGAAAAGGCTGCTTTAAACACGGGCCGCCGCGGGCGGCCCTTATATGTTTGCCGGTATTCGGGCGCTGCCGTACCTAGAGCGAACGACGTGCGGAGCGCCGGGTAACAATTCTTGGCGCAGCGCAGGAGCGAAACCGGGAGGCGCGCGCAGGACGCGCGCGCCAGCCCTAACCGAGACAGGACGTCGAGTTTAGGGCGGCCCGGTTTCGCCCGGAGCGAGCCTTAGAGTTGTCCGCCGCGGAGTTTGGAGTGAGCGAAGGTAACGGCAGCGCCTCTATGTCATTTCCAGCGAGCTGCCAACAGGCGGCCCGGAGATTTTTTGCCGTTGCCAGGTGTGATATAATTTAGCGGGGGTGAAAACTGCCGTGCAGTTTAAACTAAAATCATCCTTCGAGCCCCGGGGCGACCAGCCCAAGGCCATCCGGCAGCTGGTGGAGGGGCTGGAGAACGGGTTGAAACACCAGACCCTGCTGGGCGTGACCGGCAGCGGCAAAACATACACCATGGCCCAGGTGATCCAGCGGGTGCAGCGCCCCACCCTGGTGCTGGCCCACAACAAGACCCTGGCTGCCCAGCTCTGTAGCGAGTTCAAAGAGTTCTTCCCGGATAATGCGGTGGAATATTTTGTAAGCTACTACGACTACTACCAGCCGGAAGCTTACATTCCCCAGACCGACACTTACATCGAGAAGGACTCTTCCATCAACGACGAGATCGACAAGCTGCGCCACTCGGCCACCTGCGCGCTGTTCGAGCGCCGGGACGTGATCATCGTGGCCAGCGTGTCCTGCATCTACGGCCTGGGCGACCCCAGCGAATACAGCACCCTGGTGCTGTCCCTGCGCCGGGGCGGCCAGTACGACCGCGACGCCGTGCTGCGGCGGCTGGTGGATATCCAGTACGAGCGCAACGACGTCAACTTCACCCGGGGAAAGTTCCGGGTGCGGGGCGACGTCATCGAAATATTCCCGGCGGGCAACTCCGAGCGCGCCATCCGGGTGGACTTTTTCGGCGACGAGGTGGAGCGGCTGCTGGAGTTCGACGTGCTCACCGGCGAGATCACCGGGGAGCGGCACCACGTCTCCATCTTTCCCGCCAGCCACTACGCCATCTCCCGGGAGCGCATGGAGCGGGCCATCGCCCGCATCGAGGAGGAGCTGGAGGAGCGGCTGGCCGAGCTGCGCCGCCAGGACAAGCTGCTGGAAGCCCAGCGCCTGGAGCAGCGCACCCGCTACGACATCGAAATGATGCGGGAAATGGGCTTCTGCAGCGGCATCGAGAATTACTCGCGCCACCTCACCGGGCGGGCGCCGGGCGAGCCGCCGTACACGCTGCTGGACTACTTTCCGGACGACTTCCTGATGATTATAGACGAGTCTCACGTGACCATTCCCCAGGTGCGGGCCATGTACGAGGGGGACCGCTCCCGCAAAACCGCGCTGGTGGAGTACGGCTTCCGCCTGCCCTCGGCCTTCGACAACCGGCCGCTGACCTTCGAGGAATTCGAGCAGCGGCTGGGACAGGTCATTTACGTGTCCGCCACGCCCGGCCCCTACGAGCTGGAACGCAGCGACCAGGTGGTGGAGCAGATCATCCGGCCCACCGGCCTGGTGGACCCCGAGCTGTTCGTGCGGCCCACCCGGGGCCAGATCGACGACCTCATCGGCGAGATCAACGCCCGGGCGGCCAGGAACGAGCGGGTACTGGTCACCACCCTGACCAAAAAGATGGCCGAGGACCTCACCGATTACCTGCGGGAAATGGGCATCCGGGTGCGCTACATGCACTCGGAGATCAATACCATCGAGCGCATGGAAATTATCCGCGACCTGCGCCTGGGCGCTTTTGACGTGTTGGTGGGCATCAACCTGCTGCGGGAGGGTCTGGACCTGCCCGAAGTCAGCCTGGTAGCCATCCTGGACGCCGACAAGGAAGGCTACCTGCGCTCCGAGCGCTCCCTCATCCAGACCATCGGGCGCGCGGCCCGCAACGTCAACGGGCGGGTCATCTTGTACGCCGACCGCATCACCGACTCCATGGCCAAAGCTATCGAAGAGACGGAGCGCCGGCGCAAGCTGCAGACCGAGTTCAACCGCCGGCACGGCATAACCCCGCAGACCGTGCGCAAGGCGGTGCACGAAGTCATCGAGGCCACCACCAAAGTGGCCGAGGCGCCCGTCATTTATGAAAGCGGCGCCCAAAAGGGTAAAATGATTAAAAAGGAAATCAAGCAGACGCTGGCCCGGCTGGAGAAGGAAATGCGGGAGGCTGCCCGGCGGCTGGAGTTCGAGCGCGCCGCCCAGCTGCGGGACGCCATCATCGAACTGCGGCTGGAACTGCGCGGACGGGACAAGCGCGTGGCCCCCGCGGTGGGGGAAGAGGCCGCCTACCAGGGGTAGAGGAGCAGGAGCCGAGGGACGCGCCGCCTGCACCGGCACGCGGCTGGCTGCCTCCCTGCCGCTGCACACGGCTGCCTCCCTGCAGCGGCACACGGCTGCCTCCCCAGCGCCCCGGCCCGGCATCACCTGCCGCCCTTGCCTTCCATATATTTCCTCTGGTATAGTATGGTAAAACATACCTTACCGGAGGAAAGGAGAGCTGCTTTTTGCGCTACGAACTGGTTACGCTCACCAGCAAGGGCCAGCTGACCCTGCCCAAGGAATACCGGGACAAGCTGCGCCTGGAAAAGGGTTCCCGCCTGGCCGTAGCCCTCAAGGGCGACACCCTGCTGCTGAAGAAAGCGCAGGCCGTGGAGCCCCTCAGCGACGCCGACCCCATCTGGGACATGGTGGGCATGTTCGAGGACCGCGGCGGCGCCGGGGACGTGGCCGGGGAACACGACGCCTACGTGGCCCTGAGGGAGGTGGCGGGATGCAAAGAATCCTGATAGACTCCGGGGCGGTGTTTGCCCTGCTCTGCCGCGGCGACCGCCGCCACCGGGCCGCCCGGGAGGCCCTGCGCCAGATGAAGAAGCGGAAGGCGGTGCCCGTGCTCACCAACTACCTGCTGGCGGAAACCCACGCCCTGCTGGCCGCCCGCCTGGGGCCCGACGCCGCCCGCATGTGGGTGCGGCACAACATCTGGCCCGTGGAGCGGGCCGGCGAAGAAGACGAAAAGCGGGCCCGGGAAATACTGCTCACCGGGCGGGGCGGCGACTGCACCCTCACCGACGCCGTCAGCTTCGCTGTCATGGAACGGCTGGGCATGGATACCGCCTTCACCTTCGACCCCAACTTCACCCGCTACGGCTTCCAAACCATCCAGGGGTCAGGCCTTTCCTAAGTGTAATTGTTGTGCACAACATTGTACACATAGCGGCGCGGCGACCCGCGCTGCACCCTGCGGGCATGCACGGCACGGCGGGCCCGTACTCACATTCACCGCACCGCAGGCTTCACACTGTCACGGTGACCGGCGGGCATATACGGGAGCCAGCATAGGGCAGTCCGCGCCCGCAATTTTTCGCCTTAGCCTATTGCGGTGGCGGCGCGGTGCTTATAACATTATACTTATACTTATGCGTATGCAATTGGGGTGCTGGCACGTTTGGCCCGTCGTGCTGCGGGCGCTGCGAGATGTGTGATATCATATTTACATGATTCGCGACATGATTCGCGACGCTGTGCATCGTCAAAATTACCGGATATTACGCCGGGATTTGCTTGCCATGCTTGCTATGACAGCAGGTGAACGGAGGGCGTTATCGTCATGCTGGACAAAATAGTGGTCAGGGGCGCCCGTGCCCATAACCTGAAAAACATCGACGTGGAGATCCCCCGCGACAAGCTGGTGGTCATCACCGGCCTGTCCGGTTCGGGCAAGTCATCCCTGGCCTTCGACACCATTTACGCCGAGGGCCAGCGCCGCTACGTGGAGTCGCTGTCGGCCTACGCCCGGCAGTTCCTGGGGCAGATGAACAAGCCTGACGTAGACTACATCGAGGGCCTGTCCCCCGCCATATCCATCGACCAAAAGACCACCAGCCACAACCCCCGTTCCACCGTGGGCACCGTCACCGAGATATACGACTACCTGCGCCTGCTGTTCGCCCGCGCGGGGCGCCCCCACTGCCCGCAGTGCGGCAAGCCCATCACCCGCCAGACGGTGCAGCAGATCGTGGACCGGCTCATGGAGATGCCTGAGGGCACCCGCCTGCAGCTGCTGGCGCCGGTGGTGCGCGGCAAGAAGGGCGAGCATGCCAAGCTGCTGGAGGGAATTCGCCGCGAGGGGTTCGTGCGCGTGCGGGTGGACGGCGAGGTGCTGGACGTCAACGAAACTATCAAGCTGGACAAGAACAAGAAGCATACCATTGAAATCGTGGTGGACCGCGTCATCGTGCGGCCCGGTTCCGCCAGGCGGCTGGCCGATTCCCTGGAAACCGCTCTTAAGCACGGCGGCGGCCTGGTGGCGGTCGACGTGGTGGACGGCGAAGAGATCGTCTTCAGCGAGAACTTTGCCTGCGTGGACTGCGGCGTCAACATACCGGAGATCGCCCCGCGGCTGTTTTCCTTTAACAGCCCCTTCGGGGCCTGCCCCGCCTGCACCGGGCTGGGGTTCACCCAGGAAATTGACCCCGACCTGGTCATCCCCGACAAGGACCTGACGGTGCGCCAGGGGGCCATCGAGCCCTGGATCAAGAGCCCCAACGGGATGCGCTACCTGGAGGCCGTGGCCGAGCATTACGGCTTCGACCTGGACACCCCGGTGCGGGACATGGACCCCGACCACCTGGCCAAGCTGCTTTACGGCACGGGGCGGGAGGTCATCAGGATCAGCCTCAACGACACCTTCGGCAACCGGTACACCTACCGCGCGCCCTTCGAGGGGGTCATCAACAACCTGGCCCGGCGCTACAAGGAAACCAACTCCGACTACATGCGGGAGGAAATAGAGAAGTACATGAGCACCCGCCCCTGCCCGGCCTGCAAAGGGGCCAGGCTCAAGCCCGAGGCGCTGGCGGTGAAGGTGGGCGGCCTGTCCATCAACGAGGTCACCGCCATGTCCGTATTGGAGGCGCGGCAGTTCCTGCAGGAGCTGGAGCTGAGCGAACGGGAGCGGATGATCGCCCGCCAGGTGCTCAAGGAAATCGACGCCCGGCTGGGCTTTCTGATCAACGTGGGCCTGGACTACCTCACCCTGGACCGGGCGGCGGGCACCCTGTCGGGCGGCGAGGCGCAGCGCATCCGCCTGGCCACCCAGATCGGCAGCGGCCTGATGGGGGTGCTGTACATCCTGGACGAGCCCAGCATCGGCCTGCACCAGCGGGACAACCGCCGCCTGCTGCAGACTCTGGAGCGGCTGCGCGACCTGGGCAACACCCTCATCGTGGTGGAACACGACGAGGAGACCATCTACACCGCCGACCACATCATCGACATCGGCCCCGGCGCCGGGGAACACGGCGGGCGGGTGGTGGCCTGCGGCACCGTGCAGGACATCATGGCCGCGCCCGAATCCGTCACCGGCCAGTACCTGAGCGGCAGGAAGAGCATCCCCGTACCCGCGGCGCGGCGCCGGCCCAACGGCAAGTCGCTCACGGTGCTGGGGGCCGCCGAGCACAACCTGAAGAACATCGACGTGGAATTCCCCCTGGGTCTGTTCATCTGCGTCACCGGGGTGTCCGGCTCGGGCAAGAGCACCCTGGTCAACGAGGTGCTGTACCGCAAGCTGGCCCAGGAACTGCACCGGGCCAGGTCGAAGCCCGTGGCCTGCCGCGAAATCCGCGGCCTGGAACACCTGGACAAGGTGATCGAAGTGGACCAGTCGCCCATCGGGCGCACCCCCCGGTCCAACCCGGCCACCTACACCGGGGTATTCACCGACATCCGCGAGCTGTACGCCCAAACCCCCGAGGCCCGCGCGCGCGGCTACCGGCCGGGCCGGTTCAGTTTCAACGTCAAGGGCGGGCGCTGCGAGGCCTGCCGCGGGGACGGCATCATCAAGATAGAAATGCACTTCCTGCCCGACGTATACGTGCCTTGCGAAGTATGCAAGGGCAGGCGCTACAACCGGGAGACGCTGGAGATCAAGTACAAGGGCAAGAGCATTGCCGACGTGCTGGACATGACCGTGGAACAGGCGCTGGAATTCTTCAAGCACCTGCCCAAGATCAAGCGCCGGCTGCAGACTCTGTACGACGTGGGGCTGGGCTACATCCGCCTGGGCCAGCCCGCGCCCGAGCTCTCCGGGGGCGAGGCCCAGCGGGTCAAGCTGGCCACCGAGCTGTCGCGGCGCTCCAACGGCGAAACCCTGTACATCCTGGACGAGCCCACTACCGGGCTGCACATGGCCGACA
>ENA-OSAF01000386-OSAF01000386.1-marine-sediment-metagenome-genome-assembly--contig:-NODE-386-length-14235-cov-21.383639_pt1 | contig 14235 bp, 15 predicted proteins | sample MGYA00237872_ERZ529318 | MGnify/ENA primary metagenome ERZ529318 (study PRJEB26369, sample SAMN03142813) | marine sediment metagenome | biome: marine; feature: borehole; material: sediment... | reverse complement strand
TCGTTTCGCCAGGGAAGCCCGTGCCTTTCGCGGAGCGAAGGGAGGGGTAGTTCACTTGGTTGATAAACACCGGCGAGCGGACAGTGGACAAGAGATATGTAGCTTCATAGTTGCCCTGAGTTTGATTTGGAACGTTGCCCGGCCGCTTACTTAATGGCCTGGCCGGCTTACGCATCGGCTGGGGGGGTGGCCATGCTCAACAGGGAAATATACCGGAAGATGGTCCTTTGTAGGATTATACCACCATTTGCAACAGCGCGACTTCAGGGTTTCTGGCCGCACATTTCTGCATCGGCTTCGGCAGGAAAGACTTGCCCGCTTGCCTGAACCAGTTGGAGGGGTGCATATCTGAAAAGTTTTGACGTTCCGGCGATACCGCCGGGACGTTTTTATTGAGTAAAACTGCAGCTTGCTCCGTAGGGTATTGATGCGGTATTTTGCAAAAGGTATGCTAAATATAGAGCTGTAATTCGGGGTTAATGGAGGGGAAAGCTGATGGTGGTTGGAGTGTTGACCCTGGAACTGCACCTGGGGGAAGCCGATTCCCTCAAGGGCAAGAGAAAAATTTTAAAAAGCTTGCTTGAAAGGTTGAAGCATCGATTTAATATATCGGTGGCCGAGGTGGGGCGGCAGGACAGCTGGCAGTATTCTACTGTGGGTATCTCTGCCGTCAGCGGCGACATGGCGCACATGCAGCGTATCCTGGCCGCAGTGGTTCGCTTCGTGGAAAGTCACAGCGGGGTGGAAATACTGGACCTGCAGAGGGAGTTGCTGTAGCGGCGGCAGGCCGAGAAACTTGCCGCCGCTACGTATTTCGTGACCTTGGCTGCGCCGACGGTACCGCCTGCACCTCTGGGTTTGGACACCAGCATGTGGAGCAAAATTTTGTTGGTTTACATGTTAATTATTTTAAAAAAGTGATATTTGGCAGGGATTTTTTGTTTTTTATGGAAAATAAATTCATGATGATTGAGGGGGGATGGTTGTTGAAAAAGTGGATTAAGTTTGAGGTTATTCTGTTTACGGTGCTGGCCATTATGGTAGTGGTGGCCGGTTGCGGCAGCGGCAAACAAGCCAAGGAAACCGCCGGTGAGGGAGAAAAGCAGGGTGCTAAGTTGCAAAAGCTGGTTTTTGGTTCGGACACGGCTTACGCCCCCTTCGAATTCGAGGGTGGAGACGGCAAGTTAAAGGGTTTTGACATCGGTTTGATCGAGGTCATCGAAGAAGTGGCCGGTGTGGAAATTGAAATCAGGGGCATGAATTTCGACGATCTGATTCCGGCCATGGAGACGGCCAGCATTGACGGGGCCATTTCGGCTATGACCATTACTGAGGAAAGGGCCCACAAGGTGAACTTTTCGGTTCCTTATTATGCATCTAGAAAATGTGTGGCTGTGCGTGCGGACAACGATACCATCAAGGGTTTCGATGATCTGGAAGGCAAGAAAATTGGCGTGCGGATCGGCACTACCGGTGCTATGGAAGTACACAAGGTGCCCAATGCTGAAATATCCGAGTACAATATTATCGGCGACGCTTTCTTGGACCTGAAGAGCGGTGCCGTGGATGCCGTGGTCAGCGACTTCCCGGTTGCGGCTTATTACATTCAACAACAGGGTAATAACGACATTAAAATAGTGGACGGCTTGAAAACCAGCGAACATTTCGGCATTGCTGTTCCCAAGCAAAAACCGGAAGTATTGGGAATAATCAACGAGGCCCTTACCACACTCAAGGAAAACGGTAAGTTTGCTGAAATATACAAGAAGTGGTTTGGTACAGAACCTCCCGATTACTTGCCGGGGGAACCCCCGAAGTAGCGGGTCAATGGATAATCGAAACGGAAATATGCGTAATACTTGCTGTATTACGCATATTTCCGTCTAACCATGGTGGTGGTTACTTGTGAGATGTGTTTTGCCCGGAGAGCAGGCGACCGGGTTATGTTTATCGACGAGAGCCGCATGGTGGAAGAAGGTACTCCAGGATAAATCAAGGCTAGACGGTTACAATATGCTTAACACGTTGCTGTGCTTGTTTTTAAACGTCATGCTTTCAAACAGGGCTATATCGCCGGCAGGAACCTTTTGGCCGAAACGGGCCATCAAGACGTTGGCCGGGTGTTCAATGATGTCGGGGTCATCGGTGGGAACGCGCTTCATGCCCACGGTGCCGAAAAGATTGGTCAGTACCCGCTGGTAGGCCCAAATGTCCAGCTTGGTATTGCGCGTGTCCCAATGCCAGCACATTTCCATGGTAATAACGATATAATTTTCCATAACCGGGTTGGTAAAGCATAACTTCAAGAGCGTTTCGGCAATCTTGCAGCGCCGCCAGTCCGCGCTGATTTCTATGCCGCCTAGTTCCAGCACCTTAGGGTGCTTAATCCAGCGCGAGCACTCGTCAGGCCGGTGAAAGGTGACGTAGCCGACAATCTCCTTTTCATGCCGCGCTATATAGATCATCCCTTCGGGTAGGCCGGTAATCATTATCAGCGCTTCTTTTTGTTTATCCGGCGGGCGGAAGTTGGTCAGTTTTTCGTTCATGGTCAGATCAGCAAGGTAAGGCCCGGGGCACGGCCCCTCTAAGTAGACAGTTCCTTTGGACGTGGGGTGGGCGACCTGTTGCATTATGACCTTCACCTCCTGGCGGGGGGACGGGTTAAAACCATTTAACCCTTAATTTTAACCGCTTAACCTATTATATCTACAACTCGGGAGCAATTACAAGGGTAAGGAAACAAATGCTTATATTAAAAATTTTCTGTTTTACATGATGCTATCATACCCAGTACTCGTAGAACCGCAGTTGCAGTTCCCTCAGTTTTATCGGCCGGACGGAAATTTTGTTTAATATTTTGGCGGCGGTATCTAAGGCATAAACGCTGACCCCTATGCTTCTGGGGTCAACCTCGTCGAGGGCGATTTCGTGTCCTCCCCGGCCCGCCGAGCGGATTTTGCCCCACAGGCTGGGTAGAATTACCCCCACGTAGGGCCTGTCCACGGGAACCAGGATTACTTCGTAAACTTTTTTCCGTACACCGTCGAATTCGTATTCTTCTTTCATTACCGGATCTACTTTGGATTCATAATTGTTCCAGTCGATTATATCATCGTAAACAAGCAGGCCGATGCCGAAATGTCTAACCATCCCTATCATTTCCGATCTCCCTTTAAAATACTTTTAGTAATTTTAGCATGCCTTTTAAAGAGTTTCTACATGAAATAAGATAAATTAATAATTAAGATGAATGACTTGAACACCGGTTTGCTGGTAGGGATGTCCCTGCGCGAGGGAGCTGAAGCCCGGACGGGTGGAGCAAGTATGTTAAAATGGGGCATATATCTTTAACGCGGCATCGTAAGCCGCGGGTACGGGAGGTAAAAATAGTGGAATTCAGCGGGGAGCAAAAATTTAAGTTCCTGTGTCATGCCGGACTGGCTTGTTTCAACCGGTGCTGCCGGGATATAAACATATTTCTTTCACCTTACGACGTGCTGCGCTTGAGCAGAAAGCTGGGGCTGGATACCGGTTCCTTTTTGCAGCGGTACGCTTTACGGGTGCAGCCTCCTGGCGAGGCGTTTCCCGTGGTATTGTTGAAAATGCGGGAAGATACTGGCCTGGCCTGTCCCTTTGTTACGGAACGGGGTTGTTCCGTTTACGATGCTAGGCCGTGGGCCTGCCGCATGGCCCCCGTGGAGATAAGGGGCCGCAACAAATACGGGTTTTGTTTTGACAGTGATTTTTGCTTGGGCTTGCGGGAAGAAAAGGAGTGGACCGTACAGGAGTGGATGCGCAACCAAGGTAACGACGTGTACGAGGATCTGGAGCGGGGCTTCCGAGAAATTCCCGCCCGGTTGAAACTGACCGGGCTGCCCAGCCTGGACGATCACATCCGGGACATGTTTTTCTTGGCCTGTTACGACCTGGACAGGTTCCGACGCTTTGCGCTGCACGGCAGTTTCCTGCGCGCCTTCGGGGTTAACCTTGAGACGGCCGCCGAATTAAAGGAGGATGACGTGGCTCTGATGCAGTTTGGTTTCCGCTGGCTGGGCGATGGATTTGACCTGCGCAAGTCCGTGGAGCTAAGGGACGAGGTGTTCGGCATATGAAAAAGGTTTGCCGCTTCGGCGTGCCCGCTGGATTGCTATGCCACCATGACGCCAGGGGTTCCAACGGCAACGCCTTAGGAATTGGCACCTGCGGACACCGAATTATGTCGATATTTTACACAATCAAGATTACAGTTCGCCCTTTAATTTTGGACGTTAAATCTCCTCCAGCCTGTGGTACAATTAACGAAACGACTTGCCTGCATAGGAGTGTTGATGTTGGCAGCTGCAGGGAACGAAGTTGAAGTGAGGGCGTTTTCCTTTTTAAAAGAGCTGTTTGACCGGCGCGGGTGGTCCTCTCCCTTGCGGGTTGCAGTGGAAGGGGAATGTACCGCTGCCCAGCTGGCTGAGAAGCTGGCATTACCCCGGAAAAGCATAGAAACGGTTTTTATCAACGGGATGGCGGGCTCGCTGGACCGGGTCGTTCAGCCAGGTGACCGGGTGGCATTTGTTCCTCCCGGCACGCCGGGACCGTACCGCGTGATTCTCGGTATGGTCACTCCCGGTGGCGGTGGCCGTGTTGGCGAGCGGGTCCGGCGGTAAGACATTTGCTGGCTGCCGGACCTGCGCATAAATATTTACGATGCGGACGGGCACTACAGAACCCACGTGCGCAGGCTGGCGCTGGTGCTGGAAGACCTGGAAGCCGGCTTTATTCTGGGGGAAACCTGGACCCGGGACCATGCCCTGGCTTTGTTCTCGGTAACTGCTTACCAGGTGCGCTTGTTTACCATGCTGGACCCCAGGCGCTGGGCGGGCTGCGGGAACTGGAAAAGGCCCTGGAACAGGAGGCTTGATGCCAGTTCCCAAGGCGCGCCGCACGGCGAGCAGTACCGCGCGGGCAATATGCTTTATCAAGCCGAACGCCCCGCGCGTGGTGCCTGCGCCGCGCCCGCCGCGCGGCGTTTAAACAAAACGGCGGGGGTGTGCGCCCCCGCGAGGGAGGAATGTATATGGCCAAAAGTGACGCGGAAATCAAGGAAGCAGTACGCAAGGCTGCCGTTGACGGGAGGTTGAGCTGCACCGCGGCCAGGCGGCTGGCCGCTGAGCTGGGGGTTTCCCCGCGGGAAATAGGCCGGGCGGCGGACGAGCTGCGAATAAAGATTTTCGCCTGTGAACTGGGCTGTTTTTAGGAGGTAACGCGCATGGGTGAATTGTTTCAGGCCCGGACGGTGCGGGAAGCCAGGGAGATATTGGGCGCGTATGCCAGCACGGGCTGCCGTACGGAAAGGGTGCCGCTGCTGCAGGCGCTGGGCCGGCGCCTGGCGAAGGACGTTACCGCCGCTGATCCGGTGCCCGGTTTTGACCGGTCCACCATGGACGGGTTTGCGGTGCGGGCCCGGGATACTTTCGGGGCTTCCGACAGCCTGCCGGCTTACCTGGACGTTACCGGTGAGGTGCTGATGGGCAGGGAGGCTGCCGGTCATCTGGGTACGGGCCAGGCCTGGCGCATCCCCACTGGTGGAATGCTGCCGCCGGGCGCCGACGCGGTGGTGATGGTGGAGCATACCGAGGAATTGGACAGCCGAACCATTGGGGTAACTCGCCCGGTGGCGCCGGGGGATAATGTGGTGCGTTCCGGCGAAGACATTGCTGCGGGGGCGAAGGTTTTGCCCGCCGGGCACCTGCTGCGGCCTCAGGACCTGGGGATGCTGGCGGCGGTGGGCCTGGCCGAAGTGCCCGTGGTGGCCCGGCCGCGGGTGGGGATAATATCCACCGGCGACGAAGTGGTGGAACCAAGCTGCCGTCCTGGCCCGGGCCAGGTGCGGGACATCAATTCTTACGCCCTGTACGGTCAGGTGGCGGCGGCCGGGGCACAGCCCCGCATTTACGGGATTGTCCGGGACGATTTTGCCTCGCTGCGGGAAAAGCTGCGCCAGGTGGTGGGTGAGTGCGACCTGGTATTACTGTCCGGCGGCAGTTCGGTGGGGACCAGGGATGTAGCCGCTCAGGTGCTGGACAGCTTAGGTTCGCCGGGCGTGCTATTTCATGGCATTTCCATTAAGCCTGGCAAACCCACGGTGGGGGCTGTGCTGGACGGCAAACCGGTGTTCGGCCTGCCGGGACACCCGGTTTCCGCCATGGTGGTATGCGAGCTGCTGGTTTTACCCTTGTTGAAATACGGCACGTACCTGGATGACCCCCTGGAGTTTCCCGTACGGGCCCGCCTCAGCAGGAATATGCGTTCCTCGGCCGGGCGTGAAGATTACATAAGGGTCAGGCTCTATCGGGAGAAAGGGGAAATGGTGGCCGATCCCGTGTTAGGCAAGTCCGGGTTGATCAGCACCATGGCCCGCGCCAACGGGTTGGCTCGTATACCGGGAGAACTGGAAGGCGTGGAGGCCGGCGACATGGTGGATGTGAAATTAATTTGAAACCTGAACGGAGTGAAAGCATGAAACGGGACGTTTACCTTGCGGATAAGTCGCTGGAAGAAGCAAGGTCAGAATATATGGAGTACTTGGCCAAGGTGGGGGCACTTAATCCCGGGCCCGGTGAATTGGTAGCTGTGGAAGACGCGGCGGGACGGGTGACGGCGGCGCCGGTGTACGCCCGGGTTTCTTCGCCCCATTACCACGCTGCAGCCATGGACGGCGTGGCAGTTCGCGCAGCGGACACCTTCGGCGCATCAGAAGCCGCGCCCAAACGGCTGGCCCTGGGTGAACAGGCGGTCCTGGTGGATACCGGCGATCCTTTGCCGCCGGGGTGCGACGCCGTGATCATGATCGAAGACGTGCACTTTATCGACGAGCGGGTAATTGAAATAACTGCCGGCGCGGTACCCTGGCAGCACGTGCGGGTGATCGGCGAGGACGTGGTGGCCACGGAGATGATCGTGCCGGCCAACCACCGCCTTCGTCCAGTGGACCTGGGGGCCATACTGGCCGGCGGGTTGACGCAGATTGTGGTACATCCCAGGCCCAGGGTGGCGCTGCTGCCCACGGGCACTGAGCTGGTACAACCGGGCGCGGAGCTGCGCCCCGGCAGTATTATCGAGTACAACACCCGGGTGCTGGGCGCCATGGTGGCCGAGTGGGGCGGGCTGCCCCGGCGATTGGAAATTACCGCCGATGATTACGGCACGCTGAAGGCCCGGCTGAAGGAAGCCGTATCCCGGCACGACGTGGTGCTGGTTAACGCCGGGTCGTCGGCGGGCCGGGAGGATTACACCGCCGACCTGATCGGCGAGCTGGGCCGGGTGCTTACCCACGGCGTGGCCATCAAGCCCGGCAAGCCCGTGGTGCTGGGTGAAGTGGCGGGCAAACCGGTGATAGGGATACCGGGCTACCCGGTTTCCGCGGTGCTGGCGGCGGAACTGTTTGTCAAGCCCATCATTTACAGCAAGCTGGGATCGGTGCCGCCCGCGCGGGAGAAAACAGGGGCTGTGGTGTCCCGCAAAATTGTATCTCCCATGGGTACCGAGGAATTTGTCCGGGTGAAGCTGGGCCGGGTGGGGGAAAAAATTATCGCCACTCCCATATCCCGGGGTGCCGGGGTGATTATGTCCATGGTGCGTGCCGACGGTATTCTGCGCGTTCCCGCCCTGTCGGAGGGATTTAACGCCGGCCAGGAGTGCGAGGTGGAATTGCTGCGCCCGCTGGAGGAGGTGCGGGAGACCACGGTCATTATCGGCAGCCACGACATAGCTCTGGATGTGCTGGCCAACCACTTGCGCCAAAAATTTCCCGGCGCCACCTTGTCCTCGGCTCACGTGGGCAGTCTGGGCGGCCTGACCGCCCTGAAGAGGGGCGAAGCGCACTGCGCCGGGACCCACTTGCTGGATGAGGAAACCGGAGATTACAACGTGTCTTACATCAAGCGGCTGCTGCCGGACCGGCGGGTGGTGCTGGTAAACCTGGTTTACCGGGAGCAGGGACTGATGGTGGCGCCGGGCAATCCGCACCGCATCGGCGGGGTGAAGGACCTGGCCGGCCGCAAACTAACTTATATCAACCGCCAGCGCGGTGCCGGCACGCGAGTTTTATTTGATTTCCAGCTCAGGCAGCAGGGAATTGACCCGGCGGACATACAGGGGTACGACCGCGAGGAATACACGCACATGGCGGTGGCGGCGGCGGTGGCATCTGGCGCTGCTGACGCGGGCATGGGCATCCGGGCCGCCGCCCTGGCGCTGGGCCTGGATTTTGTGCCCGTGGTGGAAGAACGTTATGACCTGTGTATCCCCGGGGAGTTTTTTGACACGCCTTACATTAAGCGGCTGCTGGAAGTGATGTCGGAACCGGCGTTCCGCCGGGAGGTGGAGGCGCTGGGCGGCTACGACCTGCGGGATTGCGGCAAGATTATGTACGACAGCCGGGGGCAGTGCTAAGTGATGCGTTCCGCCCCTGTATAAACGTTCATCCGGCTACCCCGGGCGAAGCCGACGACGGTTATGTTTAATTCCTCTGCCAGCCGCAGGGCCAGGTCGGTGGGAGCGGAGCGGGATACGATCACAGGGATACCCAGCCGGGCCGTTTTTACCACTATTTCCGCGGATACCCGCCCCGACAGCAGCAGCACGCCGTCATGAGGATGCACGCCCTGCAGCAGGCACCAGCCCGCTACCTTGTCCACGGCGTTGTGCCGGCCCACGTCTTCGAAAAAGCACTGCAGCCCGTGTTGATCACCCAAGGCGGCGCCGTGCGCGCCGCCGGTGGCGGCAAAAAGGCTGCCCCGGCTTTCCGCTTCGCCGCGCAGGGCCATAACGGTTCGGGCGGGGATTGGCCGGCCGCTGCTGACGGGCTTGATCTCCCGGTCGTTGACGAAGTAAAAGGAAGCGCTTCCCCGCCCGCAGCAGGAAGAAATCCGCCGTTTTAGGAAGCTGTTTTTTACTTCGCGCCGCGGGCAAGCTTCCACCCACACCAGCCCGTCAGCCTTGCTAGCAGCGTAACCGGTTACATCGGCGGCGGAAGTAATTAAACCTTCGGCGAAAAGAAATCCCAGGGACAGTTCATGCAAGTGGGTTGGCGTGCACAGCAGGGTAACCAGCTCGGCGTCGTTCAGGTGGATTGTTACGGGAGCTTCCCGCACTACCACGTCTTCTTTGCGGGCGCGTTCCTTGCCCGTAATTGTTACCACGGATACGGTAGTTTTGGCGGACAACATGTTTCACCCTTTTTACCGGCCGCGCCAGGCGGCCGCATCGCTTACAGGTTTACCTTTCAATCATATTGCAAGGCGGCCGGCAATGCAAGTCAGCAGCCGCCCGCCAGTTGGAGGTGGAAAAAGCGTTGTTCAAGGTGGCCGTTATAACTGCCAGCGACAAGGGCGCTCGCGGCGAACGCGAGGATTTGAGCGCCGAAGTGATTAGGGAACTGGTGACCCGGCAGGGATGGACGGTGGCGGATTACCGGGTCATTCCCGATGATTATGACGTCATTGTAGAGGCGCTGATCGACGCGGTGGATCGCGGCAAGCACGACCTGGTGCTTACCACCGGCGGCACCGGCCTGGGGCCGCGGGACAACACCCCGGAGGCCACGCTGGCGGTCATACAGCGGGAGGTACCGGGGCTGGCCGAAGCCATGCGCATGCAGAGCCTGCGCAAAACAAGCAGGGCCATGCTTTCCCGGGCGGTGGCCGGTATCAGGAACCGAACCTTGATCGTTAATTTGCCCGGCAGCCCGCGCGGGGCTCGGGAATGCCTGGAAGCAATTATGCCCGCTTTGCCGCACGGCCTGGAAATTCTCACGGGGCGGGCGGGAGAATGCGCCACTTAACCCCGTCATGTCTGGCAATCCTTGTATAAAATGGGCTGTCCGGTGGGAAAATATTGCTAAGTATAACGGGACGAGCCACGGAAGAGGAGAATGCGCAAGAAATTGACAATTTGCGGTTATAGGTAGCAAAAATATGAGAAAAAATTTCATAGAAAGTACTTGCTTTTACCGGGCTCGTTCTATATTATTATACTTGTTAGGTGTTAGCACTCATTATAGATGAGTGCTAACACCAGCAGCTACTCAGAAATACCACTGAAAGTCACCAAAAAATCGAAGGAGGGGTTAATGTGATCAGACCTTTGGGAGAACGGGTGGTAGTAAAACCCATGCCCAGCGAAGAAGTAACCAAGAGCGGAATAGTATTACCCGATACCGCCAAAGAAAAGCCGCAGGAAGGAGAAGTAGTGGCCGTTGGGCCGGGCAGGCTGCTGGATAACGGCCAACGCGTGGCAATCGACCTGAAGAAAGGCGACAGGGTTTTGTTTTCCAAGTACGCCGGCAACGAGGTAAAGATTAACGACGAGGAATATCTTATTCTGCGCGAAATGGACATTTTGGGGGTTATCGAGTAAAGCGATCAACTTTGATAAGGGAGGTAAGTTAAGTGGCAGGAAAAGATATTATTTTCCGTGAAGATGCCCGTAAAGGATTGGAGAGAGGCGTAAACGCACTGGCTGAAGCCGTGCGCGTGACCTTGGGTCCCAAAGGGCGCAACGTGGTGTTGGAGAAAAAGTTCGGCTCACCCATGATTACCAACGACGGTGTTACCATAGCTCGCGAGATAGAGCTGGAAGACCCGTTTGAAAATATGGGCGCGCAGCTGGTCAAAGAAGTGGCCACCAAGACCAACGACGTGGCCGGGGACGGAACTACCACTGCCACTTTGCTGGCTCAGGCCATTGTGCGGGAAGGCCTGAAGAACGTGGCTGCAGGCGCCAACCCCATGATAATTAAACGGGGTATTGAGAAAGCCGTGGAAAAAGCCGTGGATGCCATTAAAGGCAGCGCCAAGACGGTGGAAAGCAAGTCCGCCATAACCCAGGTGGCGTCTATTTCCGCCAACGATGAATCCATCGGCAGCCTGATAGCCGACGCCATGGAAAAAGTGGGTAAAGACGGGGTTATTACCGTCGAGGAATCCAAAGGTATCGGTACTACGCTGGAAGTAGTCGAGGGGATGAATTTCGACCGCGGTTACATTTCCCCGTACATGGTCACCGATTCCGACAAGATGGAAGCCAACCTGGAGGACCCCTACATATTGATCACCGACCGCAAGATTTCAGCGGTGGCAGACATTTTGCCGGTGTTGGAAAAAGTGGTGCAGACCGGTAAACCGTTGCTGGTCATCGCCGAAGACGTTGAAGGCGAAGCCCTGGCCACCCTGGTGCTGAACAAGCTGCGCGGCACGTTCACATGCGTGGCCGTCAAGGCGCCCGGTTTCGGTGATCGCCGCAAGGCTATGCTGCAGGACATCGCTATCCTAACCGGTGGTACGGTGATTTCCGAAGAAGTGGGCCTTAAGCTGGATAAGGCCGACATTAACATGCTCGGCCGTGCCTCCAAGGTTCGGGTTAAGAAAGAGGAAACCATCATCGTGGGCGGCGCCGGTAATGCCGATGAAATTACCGCACGGGTATCCCAAATTAAGAAGCAGATCGAAGAAACCACTTCCGACTTCGACCGGGAGAAGCTGCAGGAGCGTCTGGCTAAGCTGGCCGGCGGCGTGGCCGTTATCCAGGTGGGCGCTGCTACGGAAACGGAAATGAAGGAGAAGAAACTGCGCATTGAAGATGCCCTGAACGCCACCCGCGCGGCGGTGGAAGAGGGTATCGTTTCCGGGGGCGGCGTGGCTTACGTGCAGGCCGCCAAAGCCCTGGATGAAATCAGCACGTCCAGCATGGATGAAAAGGTTGGCGTGGACATCGTGCGGCGCGCCTTGGAGGAACCCCTCCGGCAGATCGCCAACAACGCCGGCATGGAAGGTTCCATCGTGGTGGAGAAGGTGCGCGGCGCCGAAGAAGGTACAGGCTTCAACGCCCTGACGGGTGAATATGTGAACATGATTGAAGCCGGCATTGTCGACCCGGCTAAGGTGACCCGTTCCGCCCTGCAGAACGCGGCCAGCATTGCCGCCATGATCCTTACCACCGAAACCCTGGTGGCCGAAAAGCCCGAAGAGGAAAAGGGCGGCGGCATGCCGGGCGGCGGCATGGGCGGCGGCATGCCCCCCATGATGTAATAAATAACGGTTAACAGCAAGGCCCCGCAACTCCAGCGGGGCTTCTTTATTTCCGTGCGGCGGCCGGGCCTGAATTGACACGCATGAGCGGCGGTGATAAAGTTAATAATACCTGTATAATACTTCCTGTAAGGTGTGAGTTTACCGTTGCCTGGGTACGATAATATCAAGCAGCTGGTGGGCAACACCCCCCTTTACCGTTTACAGCGGCTCGGTGCCGGCAGGCCCGGGCGCGTTTGGGCCAAGCTGGAATTCTTTAACCCCGGCGGCAGCATAAAGGACCGCATTGCCCTGGCCATGGTCGAGCACGCGGAAAAAACCGGCCTGCTGCGAGAGGGAAGTGTGGTGATAGAACCCACCAGCGGCAACACCGGTATCGGGCTGGCCATGGTTTGTGCCGCCCGGGGATACCGCTGTATCCTGACCATGCCGGAAACCATGAGCGAGGAGAGGCGGAACCTGCTCCGGGCGCTGGGGGCGGAAGTGGTGCTGACGCCCGCTGACGGCGGCATTCCCGCCTCCATAAAGCGGGCTGAGGAGCTGGCCGGGGATATCCCGGGAGCCATCATCCCCGGCCAGTTTGATAATCCGGCCAACCCCGCCGTGCACCGCCGTACCACGGCGGAAGAGATATGGCGGGATACGCAGGGTCAGGTGGACGTCATAGTGGCCGGGGTGGGCACCGGCGGGACCATAACGGGTACCGGTGAGGTGTTGAAGGAAAGGAGGCCCGGCGTCCGGGTGGTGGCGGTGGAACCTGCCGGTTCGCCCGTGCTGTCCGGAGGAAAGCCTGGACCGCACAAAATCCAGGGCATCGGTGCCGGTTTCATCCCGCGGGTGCTGAACGTAAACATCATCGACGAAATAATCCAGGTTACCGACGAGCAGGCCATGGCCACGGCCAGGCGGCTGGCCCGGGAGGAGGGCCTCTTGGTGGGTATTTCCTCGGGTGCCGCGGCTTACGCTGCGTTGGAACTGGCCGGCCGGGAAGAATATAAGGATAGCAATATTGTGGTTATTTTCCCGGATACCGGAGAACGTTACCTGTCTACGGAATTGTTTCGGTAACCGGTAACGCCTGTGCCGGGCCGGTGTTACAACTGCTGGCTGCAGCGCCTGCCATTTTCGGTCACATGGTATTTAACTGGGCTTTGCGCTACGTCAAGGCCGCGGTGGTATCGGTGAGCATTTTGTATTTATTCAATTAACTGCCGGGCAACAAAAAGCCGGGGGAACGGGGGTATATAATGAAGGTATGGACTATACCTACGACGTCCGGCTGGGTTAGCGCCGCCCGGACGGAGAACGGGCTGGCCGCGTTGACGCTGCCCGCGGCCACTGAAGGAGAGAGCTTGGCCCGCCTGGAACAGCTGGGCGTTCCGAAAGGGTGGCGGTTTGCGCCGCCGGACCCGGGACAGCCGCTGGCCGGCTTGGAAGCGGCGCTAAACAGGTATTTCAACGGGCAGAGAGAGGATTTTGCCTTCCCCGTAGACTGGTCGGTGTACACGCCCTTCCAGCAAAGGGTTTTGCGCGTGGTACGCGCAATACCTTACGGTTCCCTGCTGTCCTACGGGCAGGTGGCCCTGCTGGCGGGGTTCCCCAGGGCCGCCCGCGCGGTAGGCGGTGCACTGGGGTCCAACCGCATTTTACTGGTGATTCCCTGCCACCGGGTGATTCGGGGGGACGGTACGCCGGGCGGGTTCGGCGCGCACCCCGAGTGGAAGGTCCGCTTGCTGGCCGCGGAGGGAATCAATGCCGGGCCGGGCGGCAAGTATCTCCTGGGGGGTTAAGCCGTTTAACGGGTGGACATCCTTTGTTATAGATACCTTTAGAGGAAAAAGTTATGTCCAGGAACCCTTTTCGCAAACAGACAGTTCTGCAGGGTGCGCTGACCCTTACCGCCGCTTGGATTATCATCAGGATCTTGGGGGCCGTTTACCGGGTGCCCCTGGGCCGCATGCTGGGCGACGTGGGGTTGGGCATTTACGCCGTGCCCAACCAGTTTTACCTGCTTTTTTTTACCCTCACTTCAGCCGGTATACCGGTGGCCGTGGCCGGCATCGTATCGGAAAAAATGGCCGTCGGACATTACCGGGACGCCCTGCGCGCGTTCCGGCTGGCCCGCGGCGTCATGGCCCTGCTGGGGCTGGCCTTTTCT
>ENA-OSAF01000385-OSAF01000385.1-marine-sediment-metagenome-genome-assembly--contig:-NODE-385-length-14253-cov-20.549021_pt1 | contig 14253 bp, 14 predicted proteins | sample MGYA00237872_ERZ529318 | MGnify/ENA primary metagenome ERZ529318 (study PRJEB26369, sample SAMN03142813) | marine sediment metagenome | biome: marine; feature: borehole; material: sediment... | reverse complement strand
CCGCTGTTGCCTTGAAAAACGGGCGCATCCAGGCACATCACCGCTTCTTCGATACCCTTCAATTTTACGTACTGTTTTACCTTTCCTTCTACGACAATGTTGTTCAGGCCCAACGGGTTGCCTGCAATCCTAATTTTTTCCCCCGGCGGCGGGCAAGAAATATGCAAAGGCAGGGCGGGAAGTCCTGACGCCCGGAGTACAATAACCGCCAGGTCCACCTCAGGCTTGCCGTACCAGGCTTCAGCCTTGTAAATTTTCCCATCGGGAAATTTCACCGTCATGTTCAAGGCTCTATCAATGACGTGGTGGTTGGTTACGATTACTCCGCCGGGGTCGATATTAAAGCCCGTACCTGATTTTTGTTCCACAGCCATAGGAAAATTCTTTTTGCTGCTAAGAACGTTAATCTTGACCACGGCTTTTTGCAATTCCCGCACATCTATGTCCTTTTCCAGCAGACGCGAGCCCGCCAGCAGGTCGATAACCGGCAGCCTGAATGCAGGCCATGCGCTAAACACTACAATGCCCAGAAAAGCCAATACGGTGACGGCAGCTACCAGGCGCAGCCGTAACGAAAAACACCGCCCGCCGCCATCTTCTTCTATGTATTCATCCATGGATTCATCTTCCATGTCCTGGCCGAGCCAGTCATCCGGCCGGCGATCGTCAGGCACAGCATTTCTCCCCTCACAAAATATATTCCGGCAGCTGCGGACCTTATCTGCCCGCCAAGGTCAACATCACTTTCTATATTATAACAAAGAAGGATACCGGCGGCGCGCGCATAAAAAATGTATAAAGCAAAAATATATCCTGCACGGAGGTGGCTAACTTGCCGGCTTATCAAGTTGCCAACCGGATATACCTGATTGGCGGACCGAGCATTACCGACAAGCGCGACTGCTGCGTTTACCTGCTGGATGGCGGCGGCGAGCTGGCCCTCGTAGATGCCGGACTGGGAGCGTCCGGACCGGCCATTGTGGCCAACATGCAATCTCTGGGATATGATCCATCAATGTTAAAGTACGTGGTGGCTACCCACGGGCACATCGATCATACCGGCGGTCTTTATTATTTCCGCTCCCGGGGAGCAAAAATTGTCTGTCATGCAAAGGAACTGGAAGCAGTCAGCGGCGGTAGGCCGGAATTGACCGCGGCGGGATACTACGGCGTAAAGTACCGACCCGTCAAGGTAGACGTCGTATTGAAGGAAGACGAGGAAACCATCCGGTTGGGAAACGTGGCGCTATGCTGTCTTCTGACGCCCGGCCACACACCGGGGAGCATCAGCCCCTACGTGGATATTGGCGACACCAGAATACTTTTTGGCCAGGACATCCACGGCCCATTTAACCCTGCATGGGGTTCTAATATGGAGGCCTGGTTCAGTTCCATGCAGAAACTGCTGGAGCTTAAGGCCGATATTCTATGCGAGGGCCATTTCGGCGTGTACAGCCCCGAATCTGAAGTAACTCGCTACATCAATTATTACATTAACCTTTATCAACGCCATAATCAAGTTTAACAAGGAAAATTAACCCGGTAAATTGTATATTATGTATATTAAAATATGACATTAAAATTTAGTGAAAGGTTCGCCATAAAAAAATGAACAAAAAGATACTAGCCCTGCTGGGGACGGGCCATGCCGTTACCGACATCAACCAAGGAGCACTGCCCATCATCCTGGTTTACCTGCAGCCGGTGTTCGCGTTAAACCAACTGCAGGTAGGTATGGTGATGCTGGCCTTTAATCTTAGCTCGTCCGTCATTCAGCCGGTTTTCGGCATCCTCAGCGACCGCTTCCGGGCTGCCTGGCTGATTCCGGTGGGCTGCTTGTTGGCCGGGCTGGGTATGGCTTTTACCGGTTACAGTCCCAGCTTTTCGGTCCTCCTGTTGGCAGCGCTGGTGAGCGGCCTGGGCGTGGCCGCCTATCACCCGGAGGGTTCCAAGTACGCGCGCTTTGCCAGCGGAGCGCGCAAGGCCTCGGGGATGTCCCTTTTTTCCGTGGGCGGCAACGTTGGTTTTGCCGCGGGCCCGGTACTGGCCGGCTTTTTCTACGGGCTGGCCGGGCTGCAAGGTTCAGCAGGTTTTTTGATTTTAAACGGAACCATGGCTTTACTGCTCTGGCTCTTTTTACCTGCCATAACCGGCATGCAGCGTAATCCCGGCGCAATGCTGCCGCCCGCCGGGCAAAAGACAGCCAAACCCGCACCGCCTGCCGCCAAGGTGATCGTTCCCGTGATCCTTTTGGTGATGGTGGTGATCATGCGCTCCTGGATTCATTTCGGAATCGTGACTTTCCTTCCCCAGTATTACGTCCATTACCTGCACCAGAGCGAAGCATACGCTGCCTCCCTGACTTCCATCTTCCTGCTGGCCGGCGTTATCGGCACTCTCACCGGGGGGCCCGCTGCCGACCGCTGGGGGCTGAAAAACATCATCGTCGGCTCCATGGCCATAATGATTATCCTGCTCTACTTGTTTACGCGGGTGGACGGTGTTTTGGCAATAGTGCTGGTATTTCTGGCCGGGTTTGCGGTAATTTCCACTTTCGCCGTAACCGTGGTCTTCGGCCAGGAACTGCTGCCGCACAACGTGGGGCTGGCCTCGGGGTTAATGCTCGGCTTTGCCATCGGCATGGGCGGCGTGGGCACGACCCTGCTGGGTTGGGTAGCCGACCTTTGGGGGCTCCCTTCCGTTTTCCAAGTCATGATGTTGTTCCCGGTAATCGGCCTCGCGCTGTCCTTATTATTGCCAAGCAGGGCAGAAATGGCCAGCCGGGCGGAAAACCGTTAATTTATTTATCAATAACTATCATAACGGAAAGGCTGATTATAATTGCCAAAATACAAACTGGCCGTTGACACCGGAGGCACCTTTACGGATTTTTGCCTGCTGAGCGACGAGGGGGAACTTATCACCAGTAAAGAACCCTCTACCCCCCAAGACCCGTCCCGGGCCGTGCTGCGCGGCATCAACAACCTGGTGTGCGGCTTGGGTATTGATCCCGGCAACATCGACCTGGTGCTGCACGGCACCACTGTAGCCACCAACGCCATTCTGGAGCGCAAAGGGGCGCGGACAGCCCTGCTGGTCACCCGGGGCTTTAAGGACATCATCTCCATCGGCAGGCAAAACCGCCCCCACCTGTACAACTTCCGGGTACCTAAACCACCGCCCCTGGTTCCCCGGCATTTGGTGCTGGAAATAAACGAGCGCATGCTGGCGGACGGCACCGCCAAGCTGGCACCGGACGAGCGGGAAATCCGCTTTCTGGCCGCCCGGCTACGGGAAACCGGTGTGGAATCCGTTGCGGTGTGCCTGCTGCACTCCTACGTCAACCCAGCGCACGAAACCGCCATTAAAGAAATACTGGCACAGGAAATACCGGGCCTGTCCGTCACCCTTTCCTCGGAAATACTGCCCGAGTTCAGGGAATATGAAAGGGCCAGCACCGCGCTTATCAACGCCCTGGTGAGGCCCCGGGTAAACGGCTACATTGGCGGGTTAGAAAGGGAGTTACATTCCGCCGGTGTGCAAAGCAAACTTTACATCATGCAGTCCAACGGCGGAGTCATCACCGCCGGACAGGCCAGGCAACAAAGCGCGCGCACCGTGCTCAGCGGCCCGGCGGGAGGAGTGCTGGCCGGCGTGCGCCTGGCCGCCCTGACCGGGTACAGGAATCTGATCACCGCAGACATGGGCGGTACCAGCATGGACATAAGCCTCATCCACGACGGCGAGCCGCGCTTTACCACCGAGGGCGGCATCGGCGGCTACCCGCTGCGCCTACCCATGCTGGACATCCACACCATTGGCGCGGGCGGGGGCAGCATCGCCTGGGTGGACGCCGGCGGCGCCCTGCGGGTAGGACCGCACAGTGCCGGCTCGGAACCGGGACCCGCCTGTTACAACCTGGGCGGCAACCAGCCCACGGTTACCGACGCCAACCTGGTGCTGGGCAGGTTGGATAAAGCAGATCTGACCGCCATCACTGGACCCCAGACTCGCATTCCGGTCCATACGGGAAAAAATCGGGCATCCGCTGGGGATTACGGTGGAGAAAGCGGCAGAAGGGATTATCAAGGTGGTGAACGCCAACATGGTGCGCGCCATGCGGGTAGTTTCCGTGCAAAAAGGTTACGACCCCAGGGACTTTACCCTGGCGGCTTTCGGCGGAGCCGGTCCCTTGCACGCCGTGGAACTGGCGCGCGAGATGGGCATCCCCCGCGTGCTGGTCCCTCCCTACCCCGGGGTTACCTCAGCCTGGGGCATGCTGTCCGCCGACGTGCGCCACGATTATTCCCTGACCTGCATCACGGACCTGACGCCCGCCGCCTGTGCGGAGATAAACAGCGGGTTCGCGCAGCTGTGCCGGCACGCTATAAAAAACCTGCTGCAGGAGGGCTTTACCGAAGCGCAGATTAAGTTGGCCAGGCTCATGGACTTGCGCTACAAGGGACAGTCCTACGAACTGACCCTTACCGTCCCCGGCAACGACCTGATCGGCGCCGACATAACCGCCATTATACACAGGTTCCACCGCCGCCACCGCCGGCTTTACGGCTATTGCCGCGAGGACGCGCCCGTGGAGGCGATAACCCTTCGCTTGGCGGCTACCGGCGCCCTGCCGGAAATCAAGCCCCGGCCGCGGGCAGCGGGCGATAAACCCGCCCGGCCCGGTACCAGGAAGGTGTACCTGGCGGGAGAGTACCAGAACGTACCGGTTTACGACAGGCGGCAAATCGACACGGGTTGGTCGGTGGAAGGCCCGGCCGTTATCACCCAGGCAGATTCCACTACCCTCATCTGGCCCAGCAACCGCGCCCGCTGCGACCGCTGGAACAACATTATCATTGAAACGGGAGTTAGCTAAACATGCACTTCGACCCCATCACCCTGGAAGTGCTGCGAAACGCTCTGCAGTCAGTGGCGGAAGAGATGGGCGCCACGCTTACCCGCACCGCCCTGTCACCCAACATCAAGGACCGGCGGGATTGCTCCACGGCCATATACACCACCGGCGGCAACCTGGTGGCCCAAGCCGAGCATATCCCCCTGCACCTGGGTTTAATGCCTACGGTGGTTAAGGAAGTCCTCAAAACTATTCCGCTGAAAAGCATGGCGCCGGGCGACGCGGTGATCATCAACGACCCCTACGTGAGCGGCTCTCACCTGCCGGACGTATGCCTTATCTCCCCCGTGTTTGCCGGCAACATGCCCCTGGCCATAGTGGCCAACCTGGCCCATCACGTGGACGTGGGAGGATCGGTGCCGGGCAGCATGTCCACCACGTGCACGGAAATTTTCCAAGAGGGGATGCGCATCCCACCTGTCAAGCTGAGCCGCAGCGGGCAAATAAACCGAGACCTGTTAAAGGTGCTTGCACACAACGTCAGAACCAGCGACGAGTTTTACGGCGACATCCAGGCCCAGCTTTCAGCCAACCAGGTAGGCGTAAAAAGGCTGCAGGAACTGGCCCGCAAAACGGGCAGTGCAACGCTGATCCAGTACATGCACGAAATCATCAATTACGCAGAAAGAAGAATCCGCCGGGCCATAGCGGAAATCCCCAACGGCACGTACAGGTTCACCGATTACTTGGAAGGCGACGGCATAATCGATGAACAAATCAACATCACCGCCGCCGTGCAGGTAGAAAACGATTCCTTAAAGGTGGACTTCACCGGTACCTGCCCGCAGGTGAAGGGCCCTGTCAATGCAACCCGGGGAGTTACCCTAGCCTGCGTTTATTTTGCCGTCAAAGCCGTGGCCGATCCTGACCTGCCGGCCAGCGAGGGCATAGCCCGGGCGGTGGATGTGATCACCCCGCCGGGCACCCTAGTAAACCCCCTGTACCCGGCGCCGGTGGCCCACGCCAATATCAACACGGCCCAAAGAATAACGGACGTAGTGCTGGGAGCTCTGGCACAGGCGGTACCGCACCAGGTGACCGCTGCCGGCACGGGTAGCATGAGCAACTTCACCATCGGGGGCCGGGACTGGCGGGGGAATTTTTACTCCTACGTGGAAACATACGGCGGCGGCCAGGGGGCCATGTCCGACCAGGACGGCATGGACGGTGTCCACGTGAACATGACCAACACCCGCAACACGCCGGTGGAAGTCATCGAAATAAACTACCCATTGCTGGTGGAAAAGTACGGTTTGGTGCCCGACTCGGGCGGGCCGGGCAAGTATAGGGGAGGATGCGGTATAGTGCGTGAAATAACCGTGCTGGAAGATGCTACCGTTTCGGTGAGCACGGAAAGAAACACCCTCGGTCCCTGGGGCCTGCAAGGAGGCCGGCCGGGCAGGACTTCGCGGTGTTATATAAAGCTGCCCGGCGGCACAAAACAAATAATGCCGGGCAAATTCACCAGGGAAGTACCCGCAGGCACCACCGTCACACTGGAAACCGCCGGCGGAGGCGGGTTCGGGCATCCCCATAACAGGTCCCCCGATGCGGTGCGGCGCGACGTGCTGGACGGGCTGGTTTCCCGCGAGGCAGCGGAGCGCGATTACGGGGGGTCAGGCCTTTCCTAACTGTAATAACTTATCTCGGCAGTTAAACAGCGTATCGCTGATCAGCTGTGTTCGCCTTTGTCGTCTTCCCTCTCTTTGCCCAGCGTCAATTCAGGCGGCAGGTTGCGGAACGCCCGCGAGGCGTTGACCATGCGGGGCAGATTGCCGCGCAGCCGGCCCGGCAGTCTCTTGCCCCCGGGTACTTTTCTTTTATCAGCCATGCCAAAAACCTCCCGGCACTGTTGATTTAATTATTACTTTGCCCAGCCGGGAATTGATTATACTCCGTTGACTGGAGAGGTATGGATGAGACAAAAAGTGAAAAATAAACGGGCAACAAGCGTCGCTCGTTGGAAAAATTTTTCAGCCTGCCTGTCTATAAAGTTACCCGGCGTAACATTAATCATGCACAAGGCAGATATATTGCACGGGATTCTACTTTACCAGGTAGCCAAGGTTTTCCAGCACCGCCCGCAGCGGCACCCAAACACAATCCTCGAAAAAAAACGGGCATAGTATCAATTTCCTGCGAGGCCGCTCAAGTTCCAACCGCTCCCCGTTATAAAAAACGTTTACCGGTTTGTAAGGCTTGCAGGGCACTGCCGGCATTTTGACGTAACCTCCCAGTACCGGGACATCGCCTTCGCCCGTGGCAGCGAAAAACAGCTTGCCCTGTAAAACTACTTCGTCGCCGCTGGACCCTGCAGCAAAACCTTAGCCGTTTCCCTATAAGGCGCCTCCAGCGGCAGCGCTCGCTCGCCGCTGTTAACGCGCAGGTTTTTGAGCCCTAATTTAAACATATTTCCATGGGCAGGCCCAACGCTCCAGGTGTTCCAGGACCGTGTAAATAATAAAGCCCAGCAGGCTCATGGCGATAATGCCGGCAAACATTTCGGTATAAACTGCCCTGGACCATGCATCTAATAAGTAATATCCCAGCCCCTCCTGGCTGGATATGGTTTCGGAAAAGAACAAAACGGCTATGGCAGTTCCCGAAGCAATGCGCAGGGAGGTTAACACCTCGGGCAGCACAGCCGGCCAAACAACGTGCAGGTATATATCCCGCCGTCTTGCGCCCAGCGATTTAACGGAATTAACCAAATCGGGATTAATTCCCCGCGCTGCATCCCTGATAGGCACCAAAATCTGAAAAAAAACCACCAGCGTGATCAGCGTGATCTTGGAGGCGTCCTGTATGCCCAGCAGTACCATCAACACAGGCAGAAATACAATTTTAGGCACCGGGTAAATAATGTATATGAGGGGCGCCACCAGGCGGTCAACTTTTTCCTCCCTGCCCATGACCATACCGCAGGGAACCGCCAGCACCAGTGATATTACCAGGCTTATAACAACCCGGTAACTGCTTACCAGGAAGTGACCCCACAGCCCGCCGGCCAGTTCCCGGAAAAAGGCGGTCAACGCCGGAAGCGGCCCCGGCAGGGCCGGGTTGTTCACCGCCAGGGACAGCAATTCCCAGCCAAGTAACAAAAAAGTAACGGAAAATGTTACGTATAAAGCGCTTGCCCATTTTCTCCCGTTCATTTCCACCTACCTGCACCACCGGAAATCTCAACCCGTTCGGGCACCAGTTTTTCCCTCAACTTGGTTGTAAGGGCATGAAACTCGGCGGTCTTGCGGTAACCCGCCTCCCCCACCCGCGGATTTTCTACTATATCCAGAACCCGCCCGGGGGAACCAGAGAGCAAAATTATTCTCTGCCCTAAGAAAATGGCTTCTTCTATGCTGTGGGTGACCAGCACGACGGTCATACGCTTTTCCTGCCATATTTCCAGCAGCTGCCTTTGCAGTTTCTCCCTGGTCAAGGCGTCCAGCGAGGAAAACGGCTCATCCATAAGCAACAGGTCGGGTTCCAGCGCCAAAGCCCGGGCGATGCCGGTGCGCTGGCGCTGGCCACCGCTCAACTGGGAAGGGTAACGCTGCCTCATTTCCCATAAGCCCACCTCGTTTAGCACGCGCTTGACCTTGATATACTTCTTTTCCCGCGATTCCCCCCTGATGTCAAGGCCCAGCGCCACGTTATCGTAAACCTTTTTCCACGGCAACAAGCCGTAATCCTGGAGAATCAAAGCCGTTTGCCTGCGGCAGGAGGTGACCGGTGCCCCGTCCACCAGCACCTCGCCCGACCAAGAACGCAGCAAACCCGATAAAACGTAAAGCAGCGTCGACTTGCCGCACCCGGACGGCCCTATCAAAGCGCAAGTACTGCCTTTGGGCACGCTAAAAGAAACGTCCCGCAACGCGGGGATTTCCTTATTTTGCTGCTGGTAGCTGACCGACAAACCGCGCACCCGCACCATCAGTTCGCCGTTGGCGCTCATGACTGCTTCCCGATAACGCGCCCGTCGACCAAATCATTGTAACCCAGGTCCTTCTCCAACAAGTCGTGCTCCTTCATCCAGCGGACAACCCGCGCCACGCCTTCTTCGTCAGGCAAGCACGGCGCAGAAAAATGCAGCCTCAACGGGTGATCGCGGCTGGTTAAAACGTCATCGGGTACTCGAGCATACTTCGCCAGTAAATCGGCGTAATGCAAGGGGTTGTTCTGCAGGTCTTCTACGGCCCTGGCATAAGCTCGCATGAGTTTTTGCACACCCTCCAGGTTGTTTTCCAGCGTTTCCCGCCGCACTATTATCACGGTTTGTGCCACGGTATTTTGCGAGTTATCGACCACCAGATTGGCCCCCTTGATTTCGGCCAGGGTGGCAAACGGGTCGGGCAGAGTAGCAGCCTGAACCCGGTTGTTCAGCAGGGCTTCCAGCCGAATGGGCAGCTTGGGCATGCTGGTTTTGATTATTTCCCCGGGCTGTAGGCCCTCCGCCAGCAGCAGCTGGTCGGTTATATACTCGTTGATGGTATTCAGGGAAAGGGCGATGGGTACGTTTTTTAATTGTTCCGGGGAGGTTATGCTGGAAGCGGGCGCCGACAGGATGGCAAACCTGTTTTCTCCCGGTACGGCACCCTGGCCCACGGAAACGGCCCTGACCTCAGTGCCGGCGTTGTTCATGGCCGCTACGGCTAGCATGTCACCAATACCGGCGTCTATCTTCCCCGCGGCAAATGCGCTATCCCTCTCCAGGGCACTGGGGAAAGGAATTAGTTCCACGTTTATGCCTTCATCCTGGAAGTAACCCTTTTCCTCGGCCAGCCAAAACGGCAGGTTGTCCGTTATGGGCATCATGCCGACTTTCACGGGCGACGGCTTGTCCCCGCCGCACCCTCCCAGGAACATGGACAACAGGACTGCAGCCAATAAAACAGCAATCTTTCCACAGCGTAAATGCACTTACTTCCCCTCCTGCCGAATATGTTGTTTTGTTTTTACAAACATTTCTCTTTTACTGCAGCAAATCCTGCTGCAAAGCGACAAAGTGGCCGGCGGCGGTATTTATTGTATAAACAGATTATATTTTAATGGAGTTTAATGAAGGAAAAATGAACGTACAGCAAGAAATGCATATATGGCAGAGCCCGGCGTGCGCGCGGTTCCCAACCGGCGTTTCCCCGTCGTTTTGCTTGTTGTTGCAGTCTATTAAGTGGAAGGTGGTAACAGTGGATTTCGTCAAAAAAATCAAAGATAAAATAATCTGGGATTTTCGCCTGGAAAACGAGTTTAAAAACAGGCAAATGGGGTACGCATTCGTCATCGACGTTTGCGACCAAACGCCCCAGCTGGCCATATACGTTATCAAAAAGCACGTGAGCAAAACCCAACCTCTATTGGACCAGCCGCCACGAGAAATGTTAACCCGCGCCGTGGAAGAGCAAGGCGGCAGCATGAATTACGAAACCCTTTATAATATCAACGATGAGATCCGCCAGTGGCTAAAGCAAAAATATTTCAGCTAGAATATCGTAAAATACTAATTATATAATATTGACACTTCCCGTAGATCGGTGTTACCTTAAAAAGGTAAATAACCCCAAATCGGAAGTGTTTAACCGGGAGAGAAGAACATGAAATTAACAGAAGAAGAAAAGAAAACAGCCTTAATCATTACACGGCAAATTCTCAAAGAGTTCAATGGGAACAGGGGCAACTTGATCCCCGTACTGCAGCAGGTACAAAACAAACTGGGATACGTCCCGCCGGTGGCCATGGAAGAGATGGCCGCGCACTTTGACATCCCGGCCGTGGACGTTTACGGCGTGCTTACCTTTTACAACCAGTTTCGCCTTACCCCGCCGGGGAAAAACCAGGTTAAAATTTGCATGGGTACTGCCTGCCACATGCGGGGCGCCCATACCATTCAAGAAGCCTGGGAACGCCGGTTGAACATCAAGGTGGGCGAAACCACCGAAGATAGGGAATTCAGCCTGGAAAGGGTTGCCTGCGTGGGGTGCTGTACCATGGCCCCGGTAGTGGTGATTAATGAGCAGGTACACGGAAAAGTTACCCCCACCCGTGTAGACGGTCTACTATTTTCCTACCAACTGGATAAGCAACAAACAAAGGAAGGCGGAACAGAATGAGCAAAGGCAGTTCTACCGCGAAAGCGGCCTATGCCAAGCTGCAGGAGGCCGCCCGGCAAAACTGGGAAAAACTGCGTGAAAAACCTTTAATCCTGGTAGGTGCCGCCACTTGCGGCCGCGCAGCGGGAGCGCTGCAATTGATGGAAGAGATAAGAAATGAAGTGCAGCGCCTGGGCCTGGACGTTAACCTGCTGGAAGTGGGTTGCATGGGCCATTGTTATGCCGAGCCGGTCATGGTCATTTACAACGAAGGATTTCCGCCCATCTGCTACGGTTACGTCAGTGAAGGCGTAGGCGCGAGAATCGTCAGGGATTTCCTCGTTGACGGCGACCCCGGTATCGAGTTTGCACTGGCAGCCCTGGAACCAAACGAAATGCTTCCCACTTTCACCGATTTCCCCAGGGGCATGCACGAAAAAAAAATCGTCATGGAGCATTGCGGTCTGATCGACCCGCAAAATATTGAGCATTACATCGCCACGGGCGGATATGCCTCTCTTGTTAAAGCCCTGGACATGGCCCCGGAAGAAATTATAAACGTTATTAAATCTTCCGGGTTGCGCGGGCGGGGCGGGGCCGGGTTCCCCACCGGCATCAAGTGGGAAACCTGTTACAACGCGCCGGGTTCCGAAAAATTCGTTATTTGTAACGCAGATGAGGGAGATCCCGGCGCCTTCATGGACCGGACCATTTTAGAATCTAATCCTCATCTGGTGGTCGAGGGGTTAATCATAGCCGCTCGCGCGGTGGGAGCAATAAAGGGTTACATTTACGTAAGGGCCGAGTACCCCCTGGCAGTGCAGCGCATCGCCCTGGCCCTGCAGCAGGCCAGGGAAGCCGGCCTGCTTGGCCAGTCTATCCTGGGCACCAACTTTAACATTGACATCGAACTGTTCCAGGGATCCGGGGCTTTCGTATGCGGCGAGGAAACCGCCCTGATTGCCTCCATGGAAGGTAAGCCCGGCATACCCAGGCATCGCCCACCCTTCCCAGCGGTTTCCGGCCTGTGGAGCAAGCCTACGGTGATTAACAACGTCAAGACGCTGTCCTACATTCCCCATATCATTAATAAGGGAGCCGACTGGTTCAAGAGCATCGGGTCCGAAAAAAGTCCCGGCACGGCCATCTTCGCCCTGGCCGGCAAGGTGGTCAACACCGGCTTGGCGGAAGTGCCCATGGGCACCACCTTAAGGGAGTTGATTTATGAAGTGGGCAGCGGCATAGCCAACGGTAAAAAGTTTAAAGCTGTGCAAATCGGCGGGCCTTCGGGGGGTTGCCTGCCCGAAGAAGCTATGGATACGCCCATAGATTTTGATTCACTGACCAAGGCGGGAGCCATGATGGGTTCCGGCGGCCTGGTGGTACTTGATGAAGACGATTGCATGGTGGAAATTGCCCGTTACTTCCTGGACTTTACCCAGAAGGAATCCTGCGGCAAGTGCACCTTCTGCCGCCTGGGTACCAAACACATGCTGGACATTCTTGAGATCATCACCAAGGGCAAGGGCCGGCTCGAGGATATCGACTTGCTGGTGGAACTGGCCACTAAAATTAAAGAGGGGTCGCTTTGCGGCCTCGGCAAAACGGCCCCCAACCCCGTGCTCAGCACCATCCGGTACTTCAGGGAGGAATACGAGGCGCACATCAACGAGGGACGCTGCCCGTCCCTCATGTGCAAGGATCTAATAGCCTACTACATTCTGCCGGATAAGTGCGAGCGCTCCTGTGACGCCTGCGTGGGCAGCTGCCCCGTGGAAGCCATTTATTCAAACGAAGACCGGATCAAGGTTATCGACCAGGAAAAATGCGTCAAATGCGACAGCTGCATGGTGGCCTGCCCGCCCCAGTACAAAGCAGTGGTCAAACTATCGCCACCACACCTGGTGGCAGAAAGAGAGAAAGGGAAGGAATAATGGAAGTAACCATTACCATAGACGGCAAACAAATTAAAGCCCGGAAAGGAACAATGCTTCTCTGGGCAGCATTGGACAACGGAATTTATATTCCGCACCTTTGCGCCGCGCGGGAAGAAACGGAAAGCCCACCCGCGTCGTGCCGCCTGTGTTTCGTGGAAGTGGAAGGCTACCCTGCCCCAGTAACTGCCTGCACCCTGCCGGTGGCCGAGGGCATGGTGGTCAACACCAGCAGCGAACGTGTAAACAGATTGGTGGCTGCAGGATTTGAGCTAATTATGTCCAATCACCGCCTGGACTGCAAGAACTGCCCGGCCAACGGCAACTGCGAGCTGCAGCGCATTGCCAAGGCCCGCAAGTTGAGACTAAAACCCAAAAACCTGCCGGTACTGCACAGGGACTTGCCGGTGGACGACAGCGCCGAAAACATCGTATACGATCCAAGTAAGTGCGTACTTTGCGGCCGGTGCATACGGGCTTGCCGTAATCACGGCCAAAGCGTGGTGGGTTTTGCCCGGCGCGGCTTTGAGCGGGTCGTCACCACCTGCGGAGACGTTCCCCTGGGAGAGAGCGGTTGCGACAGCTGCGGGGAATGCGTAAAGGCCTGCCCTGTGGGCGCAATGTCACTGAAAAAAAAGTAACATAAATGCCGGCGGCGCGCGCGTCCTTGCGCGCGCCTTACGGTTTCGCTTCCTGGCTTCGCCCGGAGTTGCTACCCCGCACTCTGTATGTCGTTCGTTTCAGGAAACGGAAATCCTACATTTATTTTGTCAACAGCCCCAGAGAGGTCTAGCACAAAGCCTTTCTGAGGCAGCAGCAAGACAAAACCAAGGCGGTCAACAGATAAAAATCCGCCTGGCAAATGCTTCACTGCGGGCTTCTTAAATCACCCTAAACTTAAACCCGTATCTTATGACCCCTTCTTCTTCGTAAATTTGTCTAAAAACAAACTGTACGGGCATTCCTATAGCCAGCTGTTTATTCAAGGGGTTGTCCAACTGGGCGATAATCCTGGGCCCTTCTTCCAGTTCCACTATGGCCACCGGGTATCTCCCTTTACATTTACCTGTTTTCGCTGCAATCACGGTTGGCGAATTCCCTGGCTATAACAAAGGCAGCCGCAGCTGCACCGAGACCGTGTTCCAGGTTTTCATCCAGGCCGGCGCAGGGAAAGCCGGCCGCTACTACCAGTGCGCACTTGTCTTCCACCTGATCCAGCAAGCTTGCAGCCGCAATAAAAGCCTCCGTGCCGGCCAGAGTGGAACCGCCGTGCTGGCTGGTCGATACGTCGCCGGCAAGTCCCAATGCTTCCACCAGA
>ENA-OSAF01000381-OSAF01000381.1-marine-sediment-metagenome-genome-assembly--contig:-NODE-381-length-14296-cov-24.939260_pt1 | contig 14296 bp, 17 predicted proteins | sample MGYA00237872_ERZ529318 | MGnify/ENA primary metagenome ERZ529318 (study PRJEB26369, sample SAMN03142813) | marine sediment metagenome | biome: marine; feature: borehole; material: sediment... | reverse complement strand
ATGCTTTTCGTTTTACGCGACCAAAAACATGACCACCTCAGAGGGAGGGATGATCACCTGCAGCGATGATGAAATCGCAGAGAGGTGCAGGCTCTTCAGGAGTCACGGGGAGATAAGGAAATACGAGCACGTCCTCTTAGGGCACAACATGAGGATGACGGACATCCAGGCGGCTATCGGTCTCACCCAGCTTGAGAAGCTCGACTGGATGAACGAAAGGAGGAGGGAGAACGCAGAGTTCTTCAGAAGGAACATAAGGGTGGATGGGCTGAGGAAGCCCGTGGAGAAGGGATACGCGAAGCACGTTTATCACCAGTACGTCCTCCTTCTCGAGGATGAGTTTCCGATGAGCAGGGATGAGTTCTCCAGTTATCTGTCAGAGAGAGGAGTTGGAAACGCGGTGCACTACCCGAAGCCCGTTTACCTCCAGCCCCTTTACAGGGAGCTGGGATACGAAAGAGGGCTGTGTCCCACAGCAGAATATGTCGCGGAAAGGGTTATAAGTATCCCCGTCCACCCCCTCCTGAAGGGGGTGGAGCTGAGGCACATAGTCGAGGTAGTAAACGGGGTGTGATCATGATTTTCGGCGTCATCGGCGTTGGCTCAATGGGCAGGAGCCACGTGAGAGTTCTCACGGAGATAAAGAGGGTTGATGACGTGGTCATCTATGACACCAACCCGGAACAGGCCGAGAGGATTGCAAGGATGTACGATGTCAGAACCACGGATTCCGTAGAGTCCCTGCTGAATGAGGTCGATGCTGTCAGCATCTGCTCGCCAACCAAGTTTCACTACCAGCATATAAAGATGTGTGTGGAGCGGGAAAAACACATTCTGGTCGAGAAACCCGTAACCTCAAGCTACGAGGAGGGTGTGAAGCTTCTCGAAATTCTGAGGGAGAAAAAGGGCGTAACCTTCGGGGTCGGCCACATAGAGAGGTTCAACCCCATAGTGTCGGAGCTTGCAGGGCTCGAGATCGAGGCAACGTACATAGACATGAAAAGACACAATCCCGCCTCGGCGAGAATAACCGACTCAACAGTTATTGAGGATCTGATGATACACGACATAGACATCGTCTTTAACGTTCTCTTTCCGGATTCTGAGGACTTCAGGCTGAGTGCTGCCGGTAACGGAAATGTTGTCCAGGCACTTGTGGATTTTGGAAATGCAATTGCATCGCTTTCGGCGAGCAGAATCTCTTCGAAAAAAATCAGGGCGATCTACATGGAAAACTACGAGTTCACGGTCGAGGGAGACTTCATGACGCAGGAGCTTTACATCTACAAGAAGCCGAGCATTTACCAGAACGTGAACGAGAAATACCTGCAGGAGAATGTTATCGAGAAGGTACTCATAAACAAGGTAGAGCCGCTGAAGGTCGAGCTGAAGACGTTCGTTGATGCAATAGACAGCAGGGTGGAGTTTCCTGTAAACGCCGAGCAGGCTGTCAGAAATCTGAAGATCTGTGAGACAATAAGGAGGCTTGTTCTTTGAGCACGTACATACACCCTACAGCCATTGTGGAGTCCAGCGATGTGGGAGAGGGAACGAGAATCTGGCACTTCGTCCACATCAGGGAGGGAGCAAGGATTGGCAGGAACTGCAACATCGGGAAGGGGGTTTATGTGGACACGGGAGTTGTTATAGGAAACAACGTCAAGATTCAGAACTTTGCAACGCTTTACAGGGGTGTCGTTATCGAGGATGACGTGTTCATAGGCCCAGCAGTTGTGTTCACGAACGACCTCTACCCGAGGGCGTTCATATGGGGAGACGAGAAGATAGTGGAGACGAAGGTGAGGAGGGGAGCGAGCATAGGCGCGAACTCGACGATAGTGTGTGGGGTGGAGATTGGAGAGTACGCAATGGTTGGGGCAGGGAGTGTTGTTACAAAGAGCATTCCCCCCCACGCGCTCGTTTACGGCAACCCTGCAAGGTTAAGAGGTTTCGTGTGCTACTGCGGCAGGAAGCTGGAGAGTGTGGTGGAGAGTGGTGAGGACTCCATCACGTACACCTGCAACCACTGCGGCAGGAGCGTGGTAATAGACAGGAGGTGGATGGATTGAGAGTTGCGGTCATAGGCCTTGGAAAGGCAGGCCTTCCGCTTGCAGCGGTGATTGCAGACTCCGGCATCGAGGTCATCGGAGTCGACCTCGACGAGGAGAAGTGCGGAATGATCAACTCCGGGAAGAACCCGATTCCGGAAGAAACTGGACTCGACGAGCTGATAAGGAAGCACGGTGGGAGAAAGCTGAAAGCAACCCCCGACTATGAGGGGGCAGCAGATTGCGACGCTTACATCGTCATAGTCCCTCTCCTCCTTGACGACCTCAAAAATCCGGACTTCAGAATCCTGGAGTCCGCCTTCAGAGGGGTCGGAAGAATCCTGAAAAAGGGCGATATAGTTGTTCTTGAGACTACTGTTCCACCCGGAACGACCGAGACCCTCGTGAGGGAGTGGCTCGAGGAGGGGAGCGGTTTAAAGCTTGGGGAGTTTTACCTGGCATACTCACCTGAAAGGATAATGACCGGATACAGCATATCCCGCCTGAGAGAGTTTCCTAAGGTTATCGGTGGGGTGGACGAGGAGAGTGGCAGGAGGGCTTACAAACTCTACTCCAAGTTCATTCCCAACCTGCACTTGGTGTCGAACGCGAGGACTGCAGAGTTCATAAAGGTCATAGAGGGCTGCTACAGAGATGTGAACATAGCCCTGGCAAACGAGCTGTTCAAAATCGCTGAAGAGCTTGGAGTTGACTTTTATGAAGCGAGGGAAAAAGCAAATCACGAATACTGTCACATTCACCTGCCCTCAACAGGTGTAGGCGGGCACTGCATTCCCGTTTACCCATGGTTCCTGATAAGGGAGATGGAGAGGAGGGAGAAGTACGACCACGCAAGGCTGCTGAGGGTTTCCAGGGAGCTGAACGACGAGATGATCAACTACTGGGCTGAGAGGGTAGTTCTGGAGTGCATGAAGGTGAACAAGCCGCTAAGCGAGGTGAAGATTTGCATCAAGGGAATAACCTTTAGGAAGGGAGTTAAAGAAATCTATCACAGCAGAAACTTGGCTTTGGCTAAGCTCTTAGCTGAAAAGGGGTTGGACGTTGGAGTTTACGATGAAATGTTCACGCCAGAAGAAGTTAAGGAGCTCGGGTTAGAGTGGAGAGAGCCGGAAGAGGCGGATGTGGTGTTTGAGAGTTTTGAGCTGAGACTCGATAAATGATGCTAAAATTCCAAGATGCCTCTTCAGAACTTTCCATTCTTACAGGATTGGTTGTTGACGTTCTTAAGAGAATTACACTCTCTGATAATCTTCTCAGTCTAAAAACGAGTTCCACAGAATTCTTATCGTCTGTGATCAGAGCTCTACCTTCTTCCTCCGCTTTTTCAAGAACTTCATCATCTGACGCCGAAGTTTTCCAGTCACCAGCAAAGATTACATCGTATCCGGCATTTTCCAGTAAAATCGAAAATCTTTTTCCAGTGCATTCATCCACAAGAAACTTCAGCGTTAAGCTTTCTCTACCACTGGTATTACCTCTTCTCCAGAAACGACCTTTGCAGCATACTCCAAAGCTGCTTTTACGCCATCTTCGGTAAGGTTTGGACACTCCTCCAGTATCTTTTCACACTCATTCTTTCAGCCAATCTTCTGATAATGGCATCAACTGAAATTCTCGTTCCCTTGATAACGGGCTTTCCAACCATAACTTTCGGGTTTACGACTATTCTCTCTTCCTTTCCCATACTTTAAAATCTGTAATTGTTGTAAAGTTATTATACTTTTCTCACATCTCACCAATCAAGGAAAGGATGGGTAAGAGATACTCAATAACTGCGTGCTGAAGAGCTATATCACAACAGCAGAAACTTGGCTTTGGCTTAGGGTCTTAGTCAGCGAGAGGATATTGCCCTCTTTCAATCAAATGTCACTCTATACTATTTTTAAAACGAACGGGTTTACGTGGAAAGAAAAAAGGGAAGTTTTTCCTGTATTAGTTTGAGAGGAACGCAAAGAAGATGGATAGGGAGACGAATATCACAACGGCTCAAGCTGAGATGAACGGAGTTCTCAGTTTCTCGCTGTTAAACAGGTTGGACAAGACGCCGGAGAGCAAAATCAGAATGAGCGATACGGGCAGTATTAAGAATTTTAATTTTCAGGAAATACTGAAGTGGGATTCGAGAGAACAGCGTCATTTAATTTCTTGGTAATGAGGAGAGTTGAAAGAGCTATTGCCAAGCTGTAGATTTCGAAATTCTCGGGTTCAAGAATTCTCGCCGAGATTACCGTTAGAAGCAGTCTTGACAAATTCCTGAACTACCAAGGATGAAGAGTTGTAACTCATTCCACAAACTCCGCATCAATTCCAATTCTCTTCGCAACTTTCCACTGTTTTTCATCGCTTGTCAAGAGATTACCGAGTTTCTTAGCCTGAGCAAGATACAAAGCGTCGTAAACGGTTATTCTCTCTTCCAGCGATATCTCCAAGGCATCATCGAGATAGCTCTCAAACGGCTCGAAAACTACGACGTCTTTGAGTTTTTTCAGCGCGTCAAACATTATTTTTGCTTCTTCGTGCGAAATTTCCCTGTAGATCACATGATGCTTCCAGACAGCGTTTGAAACCTCAGCCAAAGCTAACGTTAAAGAATATGACTCGTCTACCAGGTATTCTCTAACTTTCTCCCAGTTGTTCTCTCTGAGAATGTACTTCGCCAGCGACGAGGCGTCAATTACCATCACGGTCTTCCCTCACGTATTTTCTTGCCGTTCCCTTTCCTGTTTCTGGCAATTTTGAAAGCATCGCATCTATCTCTTCCAAAGCTCTTTTCCTCCTGTATTCTCTGATCCTCGCTTCAATGAACTTTCTCACTTCCTCACTCCAGTTGATCCCGGTTTCTTTCATTTGCTCCTTGAGCTCTTTTGGAATTCTGAAGCTCACGATCTCCATATATTACTCTACTGTATCACCAATATATAAACGTTCCCGTATTACGAAAGTCCGGTTAACTTAACAGCCTCGGCTGGTTGAAGTATGTCGTTGAAGTTTACATGGCTTTCCATGCACTGAAAACATTTTTTGGTGAGTTGGCGGATGTTGTGTTTGATTGCTTTGAGCTGAGATTTCACAATAAGAGCAACGTTTAAATAGGGATTTAAGGAGTTCGATAACCAATGTGCGGAATATTCGGTTTCTACGGACTCGAAGACAGAAATCTGCTGTTAAAAATGAGCGATATTTTAAAGCACAGAGGACCAGACGATAGGGGATTTTTCTTGGACGGGAGCATAGGTTTGGGTAATGTCAGACTAAGCATAATAGACATTGAAGGTGGGAAGCAGCCAATATTTAACGAGGAAGGATCAATAGTTGTCGTTTACAACGGAGAAATATACAACTTTAGAGAGCTGAGAAAAGAACTCGAAAAAAGAGGACACAGATTTTACACCAACACCGACACGGAGGTGATCGTTCACGCCTACGAAGAATGGGGATTCGACAGCGTTCTTAAATTCAACGGGATGTTCGCCTTTGCTTTGTGGGATTCGAACAAGAAGTTGCTGTTTTTAGCAAGAGACAGAAGCGGAATAAAGCCACTCTACTACACGATCCGCAACGGGAAATTTCTATTCGCATCTGAGATAAAGGCACTGCTGCTCCATCCAGAAGTTAAAAGAGAGCTTGATCTTCAGGCGTTCCATTACTTCGTAAACCTTAGGTACGTGCCAAAAGAGTACACACTGATCAGCGATGTGAAAAAGCTTTTGGCGGGCCACTACATGATTGTAAACGATAAGGGAATAAAAATCGTTAGATACTGGAGGCCAAGGATAAACGTAAAGGATCTCCCCAAGGGGTACTTCGTTAAAACGTTGTTGAAAATTTTGAAAAACGCTGTGAGGAGGCATTTAATTAGCGACGTTCCGATTGGCGTTTACCTTTCAAGCGGGCTGGATAGTTCAACAATAGTAGCTTTAGCTTCTCAAGTTAGTGAAGAACCAGTTAAAACGTTCACGCTTGTTTTTGGTGATCCGCAAGATGAACATTTAGATTCGAGGAGAATAGCGGAGGAGTTTGAAACCGATCATAAGGAAGTTCACATAGAGGAGTACAAATTACTGAAGGAGTATCCGAAAATGATATGGTACGCTGACATGCCCAAAAGAAACCTCTACCCGTACTACTTAGCGAAGGGAGTTAGGAAACACGTTAAAGTTGTTTTGAGTGGTTTGGGGGGCGACGAACTTTTCGGCGGGTACGACTGGAAGTACCAGTATGCGATCAACTTTGAAAAGTTTAGAAAAGCATTTCCAAAAAGCAATTTAAACAGGTTGAAAGGTTATGCCCACGAAATCGTAAAAGTTCTATCAAATTACGGATCTTTGGAGGACATAGAACTGATAAACAGATTGAAGAAAGTTCTCCACATAGACAGCAAAGTCGATCAGTACTTGGCAATTTCCAGCTTGGATGAAGTATTCGTCGAAGACTACTTAAATAATATATATGGAAACAAGCTAAGAGAACGTGAACTGAGATCTGTCAGAGAAATTTTCGAGGAATACTTCAGAGGTAACGAAAACTTCGTTGATCAGGTGTTACTAGCCGATTACAGCGTTAAGCTCGTGGATGATTTTCTGCACGTAGAGGACACGATGTCCATGTCAAACTCGTTGGAATCAAGAGTGCCATTCTTAGACAACGAACTTGTAGAGTTCGCTTTCACAATACCGAGCCATCTAAAATTCAACCAGCAGACAAACAAGTACATTTTGAAGAAAGCCATGATGAACGTACTACCAAAAGAGGTCATAAACAGAGAGAAAAGAGGGTTCGGTGTAAACGTTTACGCAAGGTTTAGGGATGAAATTAGAGAGTACGCAGAACAGATTTTACCAGAGGGTAACGCTGTCAGGCTGGGTTTAATTAAGAAAGATTATATAGAAAAAGTCTTGAAAACTTATCCCCAACCGGAAATGGCCAAGCACTACACTCTAATCTGGAATCTAATAACATTTGAGATCTGGTACGAATTATTTATAAACAGTGAAAAAATCGAAAAACCAAAATTTAATATTTAAATACTAAATGAACTAAATAATACTTAATTTTCGTATATTATTTTTAATAATAGTTTTTTCTTTTTTCGTTTTTAGCATTTTTATTTGAGACAGAAGTTTTTCTTCTAAATCATTAGCAATATCTTTTTCTTCATCAACGATATTTCGAGATTCTTCTGGGTCCTCTTTCAAGTTGTATAGCTCTCTAACAGATCTACACGCTGGTTTGAATAAGATGTCATTTTCCTTCCACTTATCGAGATACAACTTCTCCGGTGACGGAGAATAGATGTACTTGTAATCTCCAATTCTGATTGCGAATCTTTCTCTACCGGCTTCCATCGCAAATATCTGTCCGCGTAGATCTAATTTTTCCCCGAGCATAAGGGGTAACAAACTTTCCCCATCGAAGTCGTGGGATTTCGGACACACTCCCAAGATGTCCAGTATAGTCGGAACAATGTCTACATGCTGCACGAAACCTTCTATCCTTTGACCCTTTAAAACACCCCTCGGTAAAGCTCCTCCGGAGAAGATTAAAGGCACATGAATTACGCTTTCGTATAACCCAAAATGTCCCATGAAAATACCATTCCGCATGAGGTTATCCCCATGATCGCCAGTTACAATTATAAGCGTGTTTTCGTAAGTGCCTTCATCCTTGAGGAAATCTACCAGTCTGCCGATGTTGTAGTCCACGTAGTTTATTGCTGAGTTGTATATACACTCAACCTCGTGAACGAATTTCACGTCCTTCAAATGGTATCTTTCGACAAGATCTCTCCACTTACTGCACTCGATACTCTTCAACATATCCTCTACTTTTTCACTCTTTTCGTTTTCGTAAAACTTGTCAACGAACTCCTTTGGAATCGAATCGAAAGGTGTATGGACGTCCCAGTAGTGGATCAGCATGAAGAATTTATCCTGAACATTCTTAATTAAATCGATTGCCAAATTCGTATAGTCCCGAGCGTTGTGTCTAACGGGAATGTCGAGAGTCTTTCTAATTTTTCTCAGTACTTTCTGTATTGGATACGGCAGTTTGTACAGAGTTTTCCCGATAGATTCGATTAAGAGGTTGCGGTATCCTATCTTCTTGTTTTTTTCGGTGTATTCTCCGTAAAAACTGTAACCTCTCTTATGCCACCTCCCCAGCCAGTCTATTCCCATCGTACAATAACCTGCCTCTGCTAGAATCTCTGCCAGTAGTTTTGTACCAGTTAAACGGAAATCTCTTAACTCCTCTTCGGTAACAGACTCCTCGTGGTGTATTATGCCATGAGAAATCGGATACTTTCCGGAGAAAATTGTCGTGAATGAGGGGTCAGTATGATCCGAACACGAGTACGCGTTTTCAAACAAAACCCCTTCTTTAGCTAAGCGATCGATGTTCGGTGATGTAAGCTTAGGGTAGCCATAACAGCTCAGATTTTTTGCTCTTAAAGCATCGATAACAATGACTAAGACGTTTACATTTTCACCCATTCCTTCAACCTCCTTAGTTTGTGATAAATTCTCGGATACTTAGCAAGACATTTAACACCCAGAGCATATCTGACTTTGAAAAAGTTATATAAATGCTTTGATAAAGTTGGACTTTCTGGCATTTTTTCATCGTACTTGTCAGGCCAATCAATCCACCATTTTGAGAAAACGTTTAGTGGATGTATAACGATGTGAACAGATTCCCCAGGTTTTGCTTTACGTAGGACTTTAATTGGATATGCCGCACAATAGTACCAACCTCCTGGCACACCTAAGAAATCGCTCAAAAAGTGGTCAGTGTTCGGTTGCCAGAAATCATGCGAGTTCGGTTTCGTGTATGGCGAATACACACCATCGTGGTATTTTAACCCCAATTCCTCCGGACTAACGTACTTGTACACCTCCCAGTTAGTAGTCCTTAGTTCGTCGATTGACTTATGACCGTGATAGACCATGCCATATATCGGCTTGCTAATTAGCTTGCTCAATCTCTTAATATCCCTTCTGATTCCCTCCAACGCGTCATCGCCAAAAATTAATTGCTGATAGTAGTGATCTGTATGTAAACCAACTTCAAAACCCAAATCAGATACAACCTTCGGCACATCGCTTTTCCAAATGTTATAATACCTTTCAGGGAACGTTAGGAAGTAAAAACTTCCGTTGAAGCCATAATAATGTAAGACATATGCTAACCATAACGACAAATGCAAACCCGAGTCCACATCAATTCTGAGAATTGCATTCACTTTATCCGACGCACTTTTCCCTTCGATAAAGTATTCGTATACAGACTTTACCACGTATTTATCTCTTTCAAGCTCTTTAAACAGAAGTTTGTACGGTTTCATCAAACGGTTGAGAATTTCTTTTACTTTTTCAGACGAACTTGAAAACATCATTGTAATAAAATTGCAAAAGCCCGATATTTTGACTTTATGGTTTGAGAGGGTTTTGGGACAGAATTCTCAGATCAATCTTTGAGGATTATAACATAAGCCCTCTTCCCGATATGCTTTTTTGGAACGCTGACCTTGGCTGAAGTTCCGAAGGGGGTTACCCTCTTCTCGTACACGACTTCCACTTCATCTGTGAGCACAAGCTTGTCCTTAACGATCTCAATTTTCCTCATACCTGATATATCTATAGATATCTTTATTTAGTTTGTGGCTGGATTGAAGTTATTGAGATGATAATAACGAAGAAGATGGTAAGAGCGCTTCTAGAAGTTCTGGATGAGATAGTTGAGGAGATAAGACAGGAGAAGAAGGAAAAGTATCCATACACAGAATGGAAGCAAAAGAGAGAAATAGTAAAGGAAAGCTGAGAAGCCTTCCAGAGTATATCAGGGAGGCTGTTGCTGTGATCAGAATTCAGAAGAGAGTGGGGAGACCAAAGAAAGTTGATCTGGAGAAGAGGGTTATGCTCTTTTTGTTTGCAAGGCTGATGGACAAATCGAACAGGGATGTTGAAGAACTTCTTGAGTTGTTTGAACCTCTCTTTGGAATCAAAGTTAGCTACAAGACGATAGAAAGATTATACTCGGATGAAGAGGTTAAGTTAGCTCTGCACAACCTCTTCATCCTTCTGCTTATAGAGGAAGGTGTATCGGGAGAGTTTGCAGGAGATGAACTGGATACAGCTTTAACGATAACAAAGTACTACTGCAGCAATCCGAAGAAGAAAGGTAAAGACTTTCGCTACGTTTTCAGGGTAATTGATCTTAAAACAGGAATGTACGTTGGATTTGGCTATTCAAACAGATCTGAGAAGGACGCTTTCGAGAAGGCGATGAGGATGCTCAAAAGCATGGGTGTAAAGATTAATTCTATCTCTCTGGATAAGTATTACAGCAGTAGGAAGACTTTGAAGCTGTTTGATAGGGAGACAGCTATCTACGTCATTCCAAAGCGAAATCTTTCCAGAATAGGACTTGAATGGTTGAGGGTTATCGAGAGGATTGTTGAAATGCCAAACAGATTTCAGCTGATAAGAGAAGATTTGGATGGGTGGTGAAGCAGAAGAGAGAAGATAGAAGGGAAATGGCTCTGTTTGCTGTCAGGTTGTTGCACAACATATTTGCTGTGAGGGTGATGAAGTAATTTTGTCCCAAAGTCGGTTTGAGAGAATAAAACTTAAAAAATCAGAAGTTATAACGTCTCTCGTTCATCTGGTGAGTAAGCATGCCCGTGCTGATAGTTGGTTCAACAGGATTCGTTGGGAGGAATATTATAAACGCTCTGAAAAAAGAAGACATAGACTTCGTAGCATCAGACATCACGGATTCGGTATTCGATAAGGATGTCGAATATATAAAGTTAGACATAACCAACAGAGAAGACGTTTTCAACGTATTTAAAGACTACGACATTGACTACGTTTTCCATCTCGCCGCACATCCACTTTCAGCATCTATCAACGAACCGACGAAAAACGCAATTGTAAACATCATAGGAAGTCTAAACTTAATGGACGCTTCGAAGGAGTTCGGGGTGAAGAAGTTCGTTTTCTCTTCAGCTTCTTCGATAGTTGGGGAAGTCGTGAAAAATCCCGTCAGCGAAGACCATCCTTGCAAACCCAAAACCCCCTATGCCGTTGCAAAGCTGAGCGTGGAACACTATCTGAGGGTTTATCAGGAACTCTACGGACTGAATTACGTGATATTCAGATTCTTCAACGTTTATGGCCCTTACCAGTATCCGAACAGCGGTGCTCTAATTCCGGTGGTCATGGATCGGATAATTAAAGGGCAAGAGGTGTACATCTACGGCGACGGTAGCACTGCAAGGGATTTCATATACGTCGGTGATTTGGCAGATTTTTACGTAGAGACGATAAAGAGAAGAGATATAAAAAACGAAGTGTTCAATATGGGAACCGGGAAGCTTACCACCGTAAAAGAAGTTATTGAATTGATCGCGAAAGTAGTCGGAAAGGAGCCGAAAATCGTTTACAAGCCCAGAAAACCCGGAGAAATAACGAACTTCTCGGCAAATGTGACAAGGCTTGAAAAGTTCTTCGGAAAAGTTCCCAAAACTACGCTTGAAGAGGGTTTGAGGAAAACTTACGAGTGGTTCCGAAATGCAGTAACAGTATAATCCCTCGGTTAATCGACAACAAAAAAGTTAAATGACTTGATTTGAATTCATGACTCCAATGAGAGTTTACCTAGCGAGACCCTACATCGGTAACGAAGAATTCGAAGCAGTAAAGAGAGTTTTGGAGTCAAAGTTTCTGACGGAAGGTGAAGTTACGAGGGAGTTCGAAAGGAGGTTTGCGGAATACTGCGATGCCAAACATGGAATTGCCACAACCTCTTGCAGCACGGCTTTGGAATTGGCTTTGAGAACTGTCGGAGTTAAGCCAGGAGACGAAGTTATAGTCCCGGACTTTACTTATCCGGTAACCGCTTCTGTCGTTGCATTGGTCGGAGCTAAGCCGGTTTTAGTTGATGTGGATCTAAACAGCTACAACGTCACAGCTGAAAGAATAGAGGAAGCAATCACAGATAGAACTAAAGCCGTAATGCCGGTATCGCTTTTCGGAAATCCGCTCGAAAAAGATGTTTACAAAATCGGCGAGGAGTATGGAATTTATGTGATCGAAGATGCAGCATGCAGTGCTGGTTCGACGATCGACGGAAAAAAAGTTGGTTCTTTCGCAGATATGACTTGCTTCTCATTCCATCCGCGTAAGATAATAACTACTGGCGAGGGAGGTATGATAACAACGAACAATGATGAGTTTGCAGAAAAAGCTCGGAGTTTAAAGAGGTTTGGAATTAAAAACGTGAACGGGCAGATTAGATTTGCTGAATTCGGAACGAACTACAAGATGAGTGACATACTTTCTGCGATAGGATTAGCTCAGCTCAAGAAGATTGAAGAAATAGTAAAAATTAGATCGGAAAAAGCCAAAATATATGCAGAGTTGCTTGAAGATATCGAAGGAATTAGACCTCCAGAAGTTAAGCCAAACGTAAGGCATAACTTCCAGAGTTACGTCTGTTACGTTGAGAAAGAGGGTATGAGGGACAAGATTAGGCAAGAGCTATCTAAAATGGGTGTCGAAACTCAAATCGGAACATACTGTCTACACTTAGAGCCAGCATTTAAAAAAGTCAAAAAAGTTGGAAGTTTAGAAAATTCTGAAAAACTGTTTCACAATGCTTTGACTTTGCCGTTGCATCACGAACTCACACTGGAGCAGCAAGAGAGGATTTGTAAGGTTATTGGAGATCTATTAGGAGGCTAAAAATTCATGGTTAAAGTAGAAGTGGTTGAAAATTTAAACGAATTAGAAGATTATGAAAGATTAATTTTAAATTCAAAAATAGGAATGTTCTATCACTCATGGAACTTCTTGAGATTCTTAGATCACTTATTGGATGCCAAACCAATTGTCATAAAATATTATGAAAAAAATAGGCTTGTAGGTATATTACCTATGTTCTTAAAATTTAACAGAAAATACGGTAATATACTAAACTCATTACCTTTCTATGGGAGTCACGGTGGTGTTGTAATATCCAGCAACTATAAAGATTCATATAGAATAATGATAAACCTTTTAAATTATTTAAAAAATGAGATCATAGATGTATATGATATAATTGCCTCTACCTTAATCACCACTCCGTTCGAAACAAATACCAGTATTTACAAGGAATTGCTGCAACCGAATTTTTTAGATTACCGAATTGGACAAATTGTAAGGCTGCCATCTAAGTACGATGAAAACCTGTTACTATATTCTTTTGAAAGTAGATGTAGAAGAGCAATACGAAAAGCTATAAAAAACAACGTTAGGGTTGAAATAATGAAAAACTGGAATCAGAATATAATTGAGAAACTTTACAAACTACATTTGGAACATATGAGGCAGGTCAATGGATTGCCAAAACCTTCTGAATTTTTCAATAATTTAAATAAATTTTTTGAAATTAATAGAGATTTTCAGATTTATTATGCCATTCACGATGAAGAGATAATTGGAGTTCTCTTACTCTTTTATTATAAAAGTTTTATTGAGTATTATGTTCCAGTAACGGATGCTAAGAACAGATCGCTGAATCCTATGAATTTAATAGTCTTTAGAGCGATGTTAAATGCCATAAAAAACGGTTTTAAACTATGGAATTTCGGTGGAACTTGGAAAAATCAAAAAGGTGTTTACGCATTCAAAAAAGGTTTTAGAGCAAAGGATCAATTATACTCCTATTTTGTTAATATATATAACGACATTTCAGAGTTACTGACTTTAACCCCAAATGAAATTCAGAAGGAATACAAGTGGTTCTATGTTTTACCATTTGATAGATTGGGGGTAAAAAATTATGAAGAGACATAGAAAGAAAAGAAAAAAAGAAAAAATTATAATGTTCGGCACTGGTGCATTTGCACAAGTTGCATATATCTACTTTACAAAAGATAGTCCTTATAACGTAATAGCTTTTACAGTCCACTCGGATCATATAAAAGAAAAGCGATTGTTTGATTTACCTGTTATTCCATTTGAAAATATAGAAGAACTTTACCCGCCCGAAAAGTATAAAATGTTTGTTGCAATTGGGTATAGTAATTTAAATAAATTAAGAGCAAAAATATATTACGAAGCAAAGGAAAAAGGATACGAATTAGTTACGTACATAAATTCAAAAGCAATATATTGGGATGAATTAGAAAGATCGGAAGAGCGTCGTGTAGGGAAAGAGTGTAGATCTCGGTGGTCGCCGTA
>ENA-OSAF01000379-OSAF01000379.1-marine-sediment-metagenome-genome-assembly--contig:-NODE-379-length-14333-cov-21.938997_pt1 | contig 14333 bp, 11 predicted proteins | sample MGYA00237872_ERZ529318 | MGnify/ENA primary metagenome ERZ529318 (study PRJEB26369, sample SAMN03142813) | marine sediment metagenome | biome: marine; feature: borehole; material: sediment... | reverse complement strand
TTAGCTGAAGATCCGGAATTGGTCAACAAGCAGTAGCGCGCGCCGAGAAAATCAGCTAATTTTTTTTCAAATTCCGCTGCATATTTTCCGGTGGTCAGCCAAAAATCCAGCGCCGCGTCGATTAAATTAGCCATTTCCTGCTCATCGTAGACCTTGCCGGAGCAGGATACCCAGGTTTGGCCCGGTACGAAAGGTACCGGAGCATGAAATAGTTTATAAAACTGCCGAGCTCGCTGGTAAAAATCGATTCTCCAGAGCTTTTCCAGACAGGAACGTTTAATTTCTCCCGCTTTACCTGCAACGTCATTTTTATTAACCATGAGCTGGTAAGTTAAATCGATACCCGGAGGGATTTCCCGTCTTTGGTCGGGAACAGCGAAATCTGCCGCCTCCAGGACGTAAGACACCCCCTCAGGCGCGGGCTTTACCATTGGCCAAGCACAATATGCTTCAGTCCTGCAGGCAGCCACCAGGGCAAAACCGTTTTTTGTTTTTAATACATCCCCCTCTTTAAATGCCATTTTGTTCCTCCCCCAATAACAAAATGCTAATTCACATTATCCTTTTCATCTCCCGCAATCCCTCATACACCCCTGCCAGAGGGGTTTTTATCTGGGCTTGAACCTTATTAATTTTCAGTCCACCGTTTAGAGGCCGGGGCGCTTTTTGTCCAAGCTCCGCTGTAGAGACAGGCACGATAAGGCTTTTATCCAACTCAAATGTTTCCGCCACAGCCAGTGCAAACTGGTAACGGTTCATTAGATCCGGGCCGGCTACGTTGTAAATGCCTTCTTTCCCCAACTCAACCAGTTCTTTAACCACCCGGCACAGATTTGGGGCATAGGTGGGGGTGCCCACCTGATCCCGGGGAACTTTTACCACTGCACCTTGCTTTAGGCGTCTAATTAAACCCATAACAAAATTTTTACCCTGCTGTTCGGGACCGTAGACCACCGTGGTGCGAATGATGAGCCAGGGACTGCATGATCGCTGAATCCGCTGTTCCACTGCGTATTTAGCCCTGCCGTATACGGATATGGGATTGGGCCGGTCGGTTTCGCTGTAAGGACCCGCCGCTCCGTCAAAAACATAATCCGTGCTGAAATAGACAATTTTAGCCCCTACTTGGGCAGCTGCATCCAAAACATGGCCAACCCCGTCAACGTTCACTTGATAACAGAACTCAGGTTTTTCTTCACAGGCCTCCACGTTGGGCATGGCCGCTGGGATAAGCACCACCTCCGGAACCAGTGCACCCACCAGTTTATGAACTTTTTCTCGTTCCGTCATATCCAGTTTAATTAAACCTGCTTGCGGGTAAGAAAAAAAGGTGCCGGTTACCTGATGGCCACCCTTTAAAATTTCGTACAGGCAATGGCCTATTTGTCCCGAAGCGCCTATAATCAACGCCTTCATACCAAAACCTCCATAACGCTGCCGCGGCACCGGGAAAATCACCCTGTTAATATACCTTCCACGAGGTATTACCCTGGTACCACATTTCATTGAGCTCCTGGTAATCCTTGTAAGTATCCATGCATTTCCAAAAACCTTCGTGCTTATACATGGCCAGCTGTTGCTCACTGATCAGCTGTTGAAAAACTTCCTGTTCAAGGGTGCAATTTTCGTTCAGGTAATCGAAAATCTTTCTATTAAATATAAAAAAACCGCCGTTGATATAACTATTAAGCCAGGGTTTTTCCTTAAAACTAGTTATAATACCGTCAGGGTCAACGGCAATTTCCCCGTATTTAGATTGCGGCCTAACCCCTGTTACCACCCCGATTTTACCCTTTTGCAGAAAAAAACTTTCGAGCTCCATGAGATTAACATCTGAAAGCCCGTCACCGTAAGTTAAAAAGAAATAGTCCCCATCAATATATTTTTCCACTTTTTTAACACGACCCCCGGTATTTGTTTCCAAGCCCGTGCCGGCAAAAATAATGTTCCAATCTTCAACCTCATCCTTACCCTTGATAATGGAGTTAATACCATCCTTTAAGTTTAATTGAACGTCCCAGCGGCGATATTGATAACTCAAAAAGTATTCTTTAATAAGCTCCCCTTTATAACCAAGGCACAGGATAAAGTCATTAAACCCGTAATGGGCATAATGTTTCATAATATGCCACAAAATCGGCAGTCCCCCAACAGTTACCAGCGGTTTGGGTTTATTTTCTGTCTCTTCCCGCAAGCGCGTACCTTTGCCGCCGCAAAGAATAACTACTTTAGGCTTCACCGGTGCTACCCCTTTCAATTTGAATATAAGCGTGATTATTTAAAGCCTCTTTGTAAGCAGAGAACACTCGATCCGGATGATAATCAGCAACTCTTTGAGCTTGCCGGCTCAGTATTTCCTTTCTTTTTTGCTTGTCGGTTACCAGCAAATTTACCAGACGGGCTGTTTCCCGTATATCTTTATCGTAAATCAATTGCCCGGCCTCCCCCAAAGCCTCCGCTACGGCCCCGCAATCGTAGGCGATCACGGGCACCTGAAAATGCATGGCCTCGATAAGCGATGTGCAAGAACCGTTGTATTCACTCATGCTCAAAAACACATGGGCAACTTGGTAATAAGCCAGGAGTTGCGTAAAAGAAACCCGGCCGGTGATAAACACATTTCTCACCTGCAATTCATCAATTAATGCCAGCAGCTGGCGAAAGTAGCCAATTTGGCCCCAATAATCACCAACCAGGAACAGCCGGGATTTGGGGTTAATTCTCTTATGGTAATAATTAAATACGTTTATAATGTCCTCTTGTCTATTGGTGGGGCTAATACGGCCGACAAACAGTATATTGACGTGATCATCCCGGTACATTTTTAGGAGATGGGCATTGGGCTCGCGGTTATATTCCGCCAGGTTAATTAACGGAGGGAGAACCATTACGCGTTCATAGCCCAGTTCATTTAAGTCCCGCTCGTTGTATTTGAAATTGGTAATTACCAGGTCTATGTAGTCCTTTAAAAACTTGAGCTGTTCCCTCCCCTTTTGGTGATACATTTTGGTTTGATAGTCAGTGAAATGATCCGGCGGGATGATGTGGTGATAATACATGAGCTTCTGCCGCGCCTTTGATTCCATAACGATTTGTGCCGCATTTGAGCCCCGAAACATATGGTAAATAATTACGCTGCTTTGATCATCCCAAGATGCCAGATCTAACGCCCTGACCTGCAGCGCTTCTTCTTTAGCTCCAGCGTAAATGGCGGATGCCATACCCATATTGAGAACTGTTTTTTGCAAATTTAAAACGGTATTGCTGACCTTATGACCATATTTTAATAATGGAGTAATTTGATCTATGCGCATTACCTATCCCCCAAATGATTTTTCAAGGAGATTAAGCAATCTCTGCTTAGTCTCCTCAGGACCGAACATGGGCAACTTGGATTTCGCGTAAGCCGTTACTTCATTATAAAAAGATTGGCTGGACAACAACTCTTTGGCCAATTTCGCCGCTTGATCAATATCCTGGTACTGCACGCATAAACGGGGAAAGAGAATTTTCTGCGTATAAAAATTCGGCGATGCAATACAGGGTATTCCCACCGCGGCGCAGTCGATGGGAAATCTCCCCCAGGTGAGGCGAAAATCCATATGCACGCCCAATATGGATTTATTCAGTTCAACCATAAATTGGTCCCAGGAGGTGGATTGGAAAGTTCTGATCGGGGGAAGCGATAGGTATTTGCTAAACTCCTCGACGTATTTTTTTTCTGCGGGATGTTGGAGATCTACTGCGCCCGGCAGACCTATTTTCAACAAGGCGGCTAAATTTGCCAACCCGTTCCGGGACAAATATGTACCCATAAAACTCCCGAGGTGCACCTCCTGGTCTTTTTGCACCGGGGGGCAAAGCTCCGGCACCCTTTTTAAAGGAAATGGAAGCCCTACAAATTCTACGGGCTTACTGGTAAATACTTTCAAGAACGGAATAATCTCTGCATTTTGCACTGCCACTGCATCCGCGATGTTAAGCAATTCTATCAATTTTACCTGTAAATCCCTGGGCGCGAAGGAAGTAAAGCGTTCCAGTTCCGGCTCAACGAAAACAATCACTTTCGTCTGCGCATACTTTTTAACTTTTAATCCTATTTCAATTAACCCCTCATTAACGCCAATCAATACCACGTCATAATTATCTAAAAACTCATAACCCACACCGTATTTTCCCTCGTCGAAAGCGGTAGCGCTGTAATGAATCCCTCCCATTATGGTAGCCCAGTAGTGAATGTTATTTATTTCAAGGGTACATGGCCGCCCGTCAATAAAAGGATTAAAAGGAAAGCAGGATAAAACGCAAAACTTCAAAACGTATCACCCCCCAGTTTTTCCGCCACGCGTTTACCGCTTAAAAGCGATTGGTCACTCCATAAATAAGCCCACTCTCCATACCTGCCGATACAATAAATATGGTTTTTCTCCAGAAAGTCCAGGATTAACTCGCGGTTTTTCCGGTAATTACGGTCATAGATCACATTGGCATATTGTAAATCCTGATAGTCAGTCAGTATGATATCGTCATCCTTCGCCAGAATACCGATCTCGATTAAATTTTCAATCGCCCTTTCCATAACATCAGGAGCAGGTACTTTCAGGGGTTTAAAAGTAGAATGATAAATCTCCGCTTGAATCCCTGTGCAACCGGGGGGAGCGTTAGACCCGGACAAATTGCTGGAGAAATGCACCCGGGCCGGAAGAAAGTCCTCATCGTAAACATAAAACCAGTGGCATTTGGCCAGGTCCCCCTTTTTTACTCCTAAATTTACCAGCACCACACTGGTGTGCGCCAACCGTGAAGCGGCCTCCTTCACTTCTGCAGGAAGATCTTTGATACACCTGATCAATTCAGGAAGCGGAATTGACGATACCAAAGTGTCATAATAGCGCTGGAACCCGTTGCTAAAGATCAGCTTTTTATTTTTCAAATCAAGTTCGACCAGTTCAAATCCGTAACGAATAACCGCTTCTGCCGCCATAAGGCGCAAAAATGATTGGTAGCCGCCCTTGGCGGGGTAACGAAAACTATCGATATAATAAACGTTGCAAAATTGGTCGGACAAAGCACCCCGCAGAACTTCCTCCAGGGTCGGGCGGTATATTCTCTGTGCAACCCACTCGGTGGTTAAATATTCGGGATCCACAGTCCAGTATTTTCGGCTGTAAACACTGTGAAAACGCTCGGCAAAGGTTCGGCCGAAGCTGGAAATAAGCCATTCACGATAATTCCCGGCCGGCCTGTCGCGATTTTGTTCCGCACGGATGAAATCAATAAGGCACTGGGCCACCAATTCAGCAGGCAGTCCCTTTAAGTTGGTCTCAACAGGGTGCCTTACCCAGTGGGATGCAAATACGCTATATACCACGGGGGAAAATTCGCCGTATTGATCGGCGACACTGGCGGCAAACAGCTTGCGGACATAGTCGTCTTTGGTAAAGGAGATATGGATGCCTCTATCGAAGGTAAATCCTTCCGTGGAATGGGAACGGCAGTGCCCTCCCCATGAGCCTTCCTTTTCGTAAATTTCCGTCAGGTGATTAAAATGATAAGAAAAGCTCAAACCCGCTATGCCGGCGCCCAGCGTCACCACCCCATGCATCGCGGATCCTCCTTCCCCCGGAATCAGTCCAGCAAATTAAGCAATCTTTTCTTGGTTTCCTCCTCCGCGAAAAACGATAACTTTGAGTTGGCGTAATCCACCACTTCTTCATAAAAGCTATTGTCCTTGATCAGCTTTTTGGCCAGATTTACAGCTTGCTCAACGTCCTGGTAGCGTACAGTTAAATCTGGAAAAAGAATTTTTTGGGCATAAAAATTTGGTGTCGAGATACAGGGCATTCTAACCGCGGCACAATCCACGGAGAACCGTCCCCAGGTTTGCCGGTAGTCCAAATGAAGTCCCAATTTGGAACGATTGACTTCGGTTATATATTCCTCCCATAACTTGACCCGGTCACCGGAACCAAAGTAACTGGTATCTCGAAAACGAATGGGCGGTATGGGCATAAACCGGCGCATCACCCGAAGGTATTCAAGCTCTTCGGGGTCCTGCATATCCGCAGCTCCGGGCAGCCCTATTTCCGAGAGGGCCGCTATATTCATCAACCCGTTACGGCTGGCTATTTTCCCCAGCGCGCTGCCCAGGTCAATAACCAGCTCTTTTTCCACCGGCGGGCACAACTCTTCGCGCACTCTCCTTAAAGGAAAGGGCAGGCCCACAATGCCCACAGGTTTTTTAGTTAATCTTTTGATAACGGGAATATGGCTTTCATGATGAACGGCCACGGCCTCGGCAACATTAAGCAGCTCGACAAATTTAACCTGCAATTCCCGGTCCAGGTACGTTGTAAAATGCTCCAGTTCGGCATCAAAAAAAACCACTACCCGGGTCGTCGAACGTTTCTTTATTTTCAGGCCGACTTCAATAAGCTGTGAGCGAAGCGCCACCATGACCAGGTCAAACTCGCTGAAAAATTCATAAGGAAGACCGTAATATCCCTGGTCAAACTTAACGCCGTTATAATGAGTACCCTGCATAATCGTCGCCCACTGGGATATTTGGTATACCTCGTGGGTAAAAATTTGTCCGTCCAGCGGGCTTGGAGGCAATAAACTTATCAAACAGAACTGCAAAACATTCACCTCAATATGTAAGCAAATTACGCCAGTAAGTTCATTAATCTCGCTATTGTTAGTTCAGGACTGAAAAAATCCAATTGTGTTTCGGCATAAGCCACTACTTCTTCATAAAAGCTAGGCTCCGTAATTAGCCTGTTCACCAGAGTTTTGACAAGATCAATATCATAGTAGGGCACGCATAAATCGGGGAACAATTTTTTCTGGGTATAAAAAGTGGCCGGGGCCACGCAGGGCATCCTGACAGCCGCGCAATCCACCGGGAATCTCCCCCAGGTTAATCTAAAATCCAGGTGCAGGCCCAGCAGTGACTTGTTGGCTTCGGTAATGTAATCCTGCCAGCCATAGGCTTCCCTAAAGCGAATGGGGGGAATGGGCAAATATTCCCTCATTGCTTCCACATATTGCTTTTCCACCGGGTGCCAGACATCTACAGTACCGGGCAGGTCGATTTCCGACAGTGCCACCACGTTAACCAGCCCATTTCTGTTGCGCAGCCAGTAGGCGCCCATAATACTCCCCAGTTCAATTTCCTCCCGCTTCTGTACCGGCGGGCACAGCTTGCGCACCCTCTCCAGCGGAAACGGCAAACCCACCAGGCCGACCGGCTTGCTGGTCAACAACTTGAAAAAAGGTATGCTTTCATCATGAATTACAGCCACGGCATCGGCGATGTTCAGCAGTTCCACCATCCTGGCCTGCAGATCGCGCCGCATGTCACTGGTAAAATGCTCCAGTTCGGCATCTACAAAAATCACTACTTTTGCGGATGATTGCTTTTTGATCTTGATCCCGATTTCCACTAACTCTTGCTTTAAAGCAACCATTACCAAATCAAATTCATTAAAATATTCATAATTCAGATCGTATTCCCCCTGATCAAAGGCAAGCCCGTTATAGCTGGTTCCGCCAATGACCGTAGCCCAATATTCGATATTGTTGACTTCCAGCTTATATAACTTGCCGTTCATTTCCCAGGGGGGTTGCCGGCATACAAGACAAAACTTCACGCTGTTCACCTCATCTTAGTTGTTGCGTATACCAGGCAATGATTTACTGCAATTAGCCACCCTGGGCGGGATGAAATTGCATTACCGGGCCACCGTCAACATCAATAGTTACCGAACTGACGGATTGATTATCATCGCTATCAGTAAAGATTACCAAAGCGGCATGCGGCCCTTTATGTTCAAATTCAGGGGTTCCCGCAATGCGGACCGTTACCTGCGCTGCTGGTAACGGTGAAAGTATTTCCATGGTAGCCCATGGCGGCAGGTTTATGGACTGTATATCGACAATTTTACCGTCGGAGTCACTGGCGGCAATATCAACACTGAAAGGTACGGCAACCTTTGCTTTAAGGGTTTTTTCCGGTCCGGAGCATCGCGGCGGCTCCCCTTTTTGCTCGATGATGCGGATTAGCGCATCCAAGCCTACTTGCGTTTTACCGTCTTCAACTACAATTTGATAAGACCAAAGCTGCCCCGGTTCTGTCCCACTGGTATCCCAGGTTACCTCAAAGGTTTCGGCATTCACCATTATTGGATTAGGCGCCAGGGGCGGCCCCGGCTGCACGAATCCATCAATGAACCCGCTGGCCTCCACACTGGTGGCCAAACGGCAGGTTAAATGGTCGCCATCAGGATCTACGGCAGCTACGGGGAACGAGTATTTGGCATTGCTCGGCATATTGATAATTACCGGCGCGATGGCTACCGGTGAGCTGTTTTCCGTTGTTAAATCCACCGTTGTCTGCAGTCTATAGCTTCCACCAGGGTTATTGACGTGCTCCGGCCCGCCGATCCTGTAACAACTTTGAATACCTGCCTGCCACGGCTCATTTGTATATGGATCGACCGCATTACTGTAAGTATGCATGATTGTGGCATTTTCGTTTAACGGATCCAATGCCTGGCATAAGATCCAATTATCCTTCTCATTGTGGTCAATGACTAAAAACTGCAGCATACCGGTAAATGTCCCATCTCCAAAGGCCAGGCTGGAGCCGCCGACGGTATCGAGAACCTTATCGCACTTTACCGGATACCCGTCTGTACCGCTGCCATCGAAAAGATCCCGCCTGAAGGCCATGATTATTTTAAATTCAACGGTATTTGGCGCCACATCCGGCCGGTAACACCATGAGAGATGGCCAAAACAATAGTGGGTATATTTAGGTATTGGCAAATTATCACTTCACCTCCTAAATTTTGTGGTATATTTTGCTATTTATAGGATTTTTAGTATATAATATGCTATTTAGCCTTGCTTTGACACCGTTTGGAAAAAGCAAAAAACCCGGGTTTTGCACCGGGTAATAAACTAAGGTTTTCTTAAGCTCGGAGCAGATTTCCCTTTATGCAGCCCTGCCGTTTGTCAGATTGAGACCGGGAATGTTAAGAATAGACCACACAGGCGCCTTCCTCATAGCTGTAAGGCATGTTGGTACAATGCAGGTACAAAATTAACGGTTGGCTAATCAACGGAGTTCTCATCGATGATATGGAAGGACGAACCTACCCTTGAAAAATAAACCCAATGCTCCATGATTTTTCAAAATACCCGGTCCAGATTTACCGAGAAATCTTTTAGCAGGGGCGATTCCAGTGGTTGGCGGTCGGCGCGGGCGTACAAGCGCGGCGGAGCATCCGCTCCCTCCGCCAGGGAGAATATTTCGATGGTTTGGGCACCGGGATTGACCAGCCAGAGCTCAAGCACCCCGTAGCGGGCATATAATTTCTTTTTTATGGTACGGTCCCTTTCCGCCGTGGAGGGTGAAAGAATTTCGACCACCAAGTCCGGCGCCCCCTGGATGTTGGCATCTGTAACTATATGGGAACGCTCCCGGGAAATAAACATGATATCGGGCTGCACCACGTCCTGGGGGGATAAAACCACGTCCAGCGGGGCATCGAGTACTTCCCCGCACCCCTTCGCTTGAACGTACTCGCGCAATATAGCTTCTAGATTGGCGGATATCCGCTGGTGAATAACACTGGGCGAAGGGACCACGAAAAACTCCCCCTCGATGAGCTCGTAGCGCCGGTCCTCCGGCATAAGGCAGTAATCCTCGTAAGTGAATTTTATATGCGGATTTACCAAGGTCATGTTTCATACACCCCTGATTAAATTATACCGTCTTTTTTTTCCAGGCGTCAACAAAGGAGCCGGCCAACAGGTAATTCAGATATTTCAGTCCCCTTGGGGACTATTTTGGTTCGTGCCTCGATTGGTAACGTGAAAACACTACAAACTATGCAGCGCCCGTTCCAGCTGGGCCAGGGAATTGCTTTCCAGCATGCGCACCCTTTGCCTGAACAACTCCACCGTGCGCACTTCGCCCCACTGGCTGCGGGGCAAGGTGTTCAGCCAAAGCACGTCTTTGACGTGCCTTTTGATTTCCTCCAGCAGCCGGACGGTGTTTTGTGGTTCCTGGGTCTTGGTGTCACTGACGATAATCACATAAGTGTTTCGGATCAGCACGTGCCTGTACCTGTCTAAAAATGTACGCAGCGCCGCGGCCAGGTTGGTGGTTTTGCCCCACTGCCCGCTTTCCGCCATGACGGCGGACATGGTGCCGGCAAAACCCAAACGCCGGCGCAGGCCGGGGGTAATCCTTTCCAGGTCTTCCGCGAAAATAAATGTCTCTATATCGCGTAACACATCCGCCAACCCGTAAATAAACTGAATGACCAGCCGCGCATAAGGGGCCATGGAGGCGGAAACGTCGCAAATCAAAACCAGCCGCGGCTTTTGTACCCGTTTACCCCGGTAGCGCAGGTACAGCGGCAGGCCGCCGAACTGCACGCTGCCCCGCGCGGTGCGCCTGATATCTATGGCCTGCTTTTTCCTGCTGCTGCGGTAGCGGCGCGACAGGCCGGTGGCCAGCCGCCGCGTCATCCGGCGCAGCAAAACGGTGACCCTGGGCATATCCTGCTCGGCTATAGCCCGCATGTCCTTTTCCAGCAGGGATTCCTCGGGCTCGCCGGCCAGTTCCCGGGATACCGAGCGCACCACCTCGTCCACCATCTCATCGCCGCAGTAAGTTGCCTCCGTATCCCGCCGGTCAATCCCCTGTTCCTCCATCTGCCTGTGCAAGTAATAGCGCCAGTATTCCAGGGAAGCCTCCACTACCCGGGCAATCAGGTGGGAGGGATCGTTCACCGGGTTGCCCCGGTAGCTGGCCAGCAGCCGCCGTATCCTGCGGCGCTCCGTTTCCGGCAGGCGCGCGTAAGTTTCCAATTGCTCGCTGGTCAGGTTCAACTGCCCGTTGGCGCCGCCGGCCCATTCTCCGCCGCTGTGGGCCACCATCTCCCTGATCTCGGCCTCGGATTCCTCCATCAGGCGCTCCCTTGCCGCGGCCTCTGCCGCTTCCTGCCGGCGCTGGTGTTCCCTTTCCTCGCCGGGCGCGAAAAACCTGGCAAAAGCCAGGTCGAATACCTTGGCGTCGCGCTGCTTTTTAACCAGCGTGGCCCGCAGCGCCAGGCGGAACTGCTCCCGGTCCAGCACGTCCACCGCCGCCAGCGCCCGGGCGGCATCGGTTAATTCCGAGGTGCCCGCATTGAGGCCCAGGTGGCGCAGCACCGCCACAAAGCGGGCCAGCCTGGTAAAGAATTCGGCAGGCTGAACGGTCCGGCCGGAAAACAATATCCCTTGTTTGCCCATGTTCGCTCCCTCACCGCCGGTTTTTCTCCATTATAACATTTCCTGCTCCGACTTCCTTAGAACAACTGTGTTAACCTGTCCGCCTTCACTCTTTCGCCTGCAGCAGGGCTACAGGGAAGCTTCCCCACACGGCGCCCAGCGGCAGGCAGTGCTCCCCTTCCCCGCCGGGCGCGGCCCGCACCTCCTCCCCGGTAAGCACGTTGTGCCAGCAGCGGGGAGTCCCGGCGGGCAGCAAAAGACAGGTGCCTTCCCACAGCGCCGCGTCCGGGAGCAGCTTGGTGCCGGGCAGCGCGCCGCCGTCCCGTACCTGCAGCCGGGCCAGCAAGCGGGGCACCGCCGCCAAAACCCAGGTGTTTTCCATGTGCCGCGCCAGGGCGCACGCGTTTTCCCGGCGCGGGCCCGTAACCTGCACGGGCAGGTACCGGCCGGAGGCAAACAGCCGGCGCATATTCCGGCGGCAGTGAAGGGCTTTGTATGTGAGGTAAAGCTTCACCCGGCCGTCCATCCAGGTCTGCAGCAGCTCCCGCACCAGCCCCAACCGGTCCCCCTTTTCCCTCTCCTGCAGCGCGGCCAGCATGCGCCGCCTGGTCTCGTAATCCACCGGGCGGCGGTTATCCGGGTCCACCAGGCTGAAATTCCACAGCTCCATGCCCTGGTAAAAGTCGGGGACCCCCGGCGCAGTTACCTTGAGCAGCACTTGGGCCAGCGAATTCAAAGCCCCGTAGTAAGCCGTTATTTTCTGCAGCTGCAAAAAGTCCGCCAAAAACGGGTTTTCGCCACCTGGCTCCAACACCGTCATGACGAAGTTTACCAGCGCCTCCTCGTAGTCGGTGTCGGGCTTGCTCCACTTAGTGTATACCTTGGCCTCCCGGGCCGATTTCACCAGATAACCTCGCAGGCGCTCCTTGAACGAAGGTATCTCATCCGGGTTGAAAGGCCAGGTGCCCACCAGCGTCTGGTAAATCAGCAGCTCGGTGTTGCCGTCGGGCACGGGCTGCCCGTTGACCACGGGCTTGGCGGGCCAGTTCCACTTCCGCCAGCATTCCAGGTGTTCCGCCCACAGGGCGGGTATTTCCGAGAGCACGTTGATGCGCATGCGCACGTCCTCGCTGCGCTTGGTATCGTGGGTGGACGTGGTGTTCATGGCATGGGGCCAGCGCTCCTGCCTGGCGCTGTTAAACCGGTGGAACTCCTCCACCGGTATACCGGTGGTATGGGGCTCGCCCCCCACCTCGTTGAGGGACACCAGCCGGTTATAGACATACAAGGCGGTGTCTTCCAGCCCCTTGGCCATAATGGGACCGGTAAACTGCTGCCAGCGCATGACGAACCGCAGCCAGGCCCGGCGCTGTTCCGCGGTGTGATATTGCTGGAACTCCAGCAGCAACACGCGGCGCAAAAATTCCAGGGCCGGGCCGGTGGCGCGGTGCCTCTTTGCAGCAGCGGCAACGGCGCGTTCTATGTAAGCCCGGTCCCGGTCCGCCACCGCAAAACCGCGGATGTAAGTCCGGTACACCGGGAAACAGGCGGTAACTTCCACCAGGGTCTCCTCCAGCTGCCGCAGCGTAAGGTCGTGGCCAAACCTGTCCTGTTCCGCCAGGCGGCCCAGCTGCCGCACCAGGGCGCGCACCTCGCCGCCGAAAAGGTCGGCCATGACCCGCCGCTTCCGGGCGTAGACCACCTTGGCAAAGTCTGCTTCGGAACCGTGCAGGCGGGCGTATATCTTGTCCAAAACTTCAATTCCCCGCCGGTCAACGAAAAGTTCGTTGACCGTTTTTAAAAAGTCGTAGCCGGTGGTACCGTAAACCGGCCAGTCAACCGGGAGTTCCTCGTCTCCGCTGAGTATTTTCTCCACCAGCACGTAAAAGCCGGGACCGCCTTTTTCAGCCAGGCTTTCCTGCAGCCGGTCCAGGTAGCCCTGCGGGTCGAACAGCCCGTCCACGTGGTCGATGCGCAGCCCGGTGACCTTGCCTTCCGCAACCAACTGGAGGACCAGTCCGTGCGTGGCGTGAAAAACGCGCTCGTCTTCCGCCCGCAGCGCTACTAGCTCGCTGATGTTAAAAAACCGCCGGTAATTTATTTCCTGGTGGGCCACCCGCCAGAAAACCAGCCGGTAGGCTTGTTCCTGCAGCAGCTGGTCCAGCAGGTCGACGTCGTGGAGGCCGGCGTGCGGCACGTCGCCCGCAAGTTGCCGGGAGGCGGGGCCGGAACGGGGGTTGAGCGGGAAGGACTTGTCGTGGTAGCGGACGGCGTAACCGTCTTCCGCCCGCACCAGCTGAATCTCCCCGTTCTCCAGCGCTTCCCCGTAGGGGGAGCCCAGCACGGGCACCATGACCTTGCCGGCCAGCCCCGGCCTGGGTGGCTGCCAGTCAATGTCAAAATAGTCCGCGTAAGGAGAATCCGGCCCGTTTTGCAGCACATCCTTCCACCACGGGTTATCGCTGTCGGCAGCCATGTGGTTGGGCACAACGTCCAGCAGCAGTCCCATGTCGTGCCGCCGCAGGGCTGCCGCCAGGCTGTCAAAGGCTTCTTTTCCCCCCAGTTCCGGATTCAACCGGTCCGGGCGCGTCACGTCGTAACCGTGCTCGCTGCCCCGCCTGGCCTGCAGCAGCGGGGAAGCGTATATGTCGGTCACTCCCAGCGCGTGCAAGTACGGCACCAGCGCGGCGGCGTCTGCCAGGCGAAAACGCGGGCTGAACTGGAGCCGGTAGGTAGCTGCTGGGATCCGGGCGCCGGACATGCTTAGACCCTCCTTTGTAGTACCTGCAGCTTGTCCCCGAGGGAATGGAAGCGTTCAAGCCAGCGGCGGCCGTCCCCGTTACCTTGTTCCGCCCTGCTCCGGAAGCCGGGATAAACGGTCTGCAGCAGCCGGTAATAAACGTTTTGCGCCTTCCAGAGGTTGACATCGAATGGCAGCGAGCGCGCCAGGCCGGCCAAGACATCCAGATCGACCAGCAGGGATATGTTGGCAGGATCGCCGCCGAGCAGTTCCACCAGCCGCTGTATATTTTTTTCCAGCACGTAAC
>ENA-OSAF01000374-OSAF01000374.1-marine-sediment-metagenome-genome-assembly--contig:-NODE-374-length-14364-cov-21.886365_pt1 | contig 14364 bp, 14 predicted proteins | sample MGYA00237872_ERZ529318 | MGnify/ENA primary metagenome ERZ529318 (study PRJEB26369, sample SAMN03142813) | marine sediment metagenome | biome: marine; feature: borehole; material: sediment... | reverse complement strand
TGGCCCGCCGCGTGAGCGGCCGCGTCACCGGCCACATGAGCGGCCGCGTGACCCGCGGCGGCGAGCCCCGGAAGGCTCCGGGAGAAGTCCAGGAACCGCCCGAGCCAGTAGCCCGCTAGCGGCGAGCCGGGCAGTCCGGCGACGACGGCGAGGCTGGCCAGGACCACCAGGGGCCCGGCCATGACCCGCGGCGCTTCGTGCGCATGCTCGTAGCGGTGGACGTCCCGCGGACGGCCGAGGAAGACGAGACAGGTCAGTCTGGTCATGTAGTAGGCCGTCAGGAACGCCGCCGCCACGGCCATCCAGAACAGGACGGGATGGCCGGAACCGTAGGCGGCGACGAGAATCTCGTCCTTGGACCAGAAGCCGGCCAGGGGCGGTATGCCCGCCAGGGCGAGGGCCCCTATGAGGAAGGTCCAGAAGGTCAGTCTCATCTTCCGGCGGAGCCCGCCCATCTCGTGTATCTCCAGGGTCCCCGTGGCGTGGCTGACACTGCCCGCGGTGAGGAAGAGGAGCGCCTTGAAGAAGGCGTGGGTCAGGAGATGGAAGACCCCGGCCACGAACCCGCCGACCCCGAGGCCGAGCATCATGTAGCCGAGCTGGCTGATGGTGGAGTAGGCCAGGACGGCCTTGAAGTCGGTCATGACCGTGGCCACCGTCGCCGCGAAGAGGGCGGTCAGCCCGCCGATGACGGCCACGGTCAGCATCGCCTCGGGCGAGTGCATGAAGATGCCGTAGGACCTTGCCACGAGATAGACCCCTGCGGCGACCATCGTGGCCGCGTGGATGAGGGCGCTGACAGGGGTCGGGCCGGCCATGGCGTCCGGAAGCCAGACATGGAGCGGGAACTGGGCCGACTTGCCGACCGCGCCCGCGAAGAGAAGGACGGCGGCGACGGTGACGACCAACGGGGCCAGGCGCCCGTCCGCCGCCGTCGCCGATATCTCGGCGATGTTGAACGTGCCCGTGTGCGTGAAGAGGAGCCAGATGCCGACCATCATGCCCACGTCGCCCACGCGCGTGGTCATGAAGGCCTTCATCGAGGCCATCCTGGGCCAGGCCTGCTCGAACCAGTGGCCGATGAGGAGGTACGAGCAGAGACCCATGACCTCCCACGAGATGAGGAGGAGAAGGAAGTTGTCGGCCAGGACCAGGCAGAGCATGGCCGACGTGAAGAGGCTCAGGGTGCCGAAGAAGCGCCCGTAGCGCCTGTCGCCGTGCATGTAGCCGATGGAATAGACGTGGACGCACGTGCTGACGAGGGAGATCATGACCAGCATGACCGCAGCCAGGTTGTCCACCACGTAGCCCATGTGCAAGGTGACACGCCCGACGGCCAGCCACTCCCCGCCCCCCGTGACCGGGTGGCCGACCCCGAGGAGGGCGGCGAAGGCCGCCGCGGAGAGGACCAAGGAGACCGCGACGGACGCCGTGCCGAGGTAGGCCGCCCTCGGCCCCAGCCGGCGGTTGAAGAGGGTTATGACCGCCCACGACGCCAGGGGCAAAGCAGGGATTATCCAGGCGCTTTCCAGTACCGCCATCAAGGGACCACCCTATCCCTAGACCTCTTCCCTAACCCTTGAGAAGGTTTATCCTGTCGACGTGCGCCACGCCGCGCTGCCGGACGACCTGGAGGATGATGGCCAGCCCGACGGCGGCCTCGGCCGCGGCGACGGCCATCACGAAGATGGCGAAGACCTGCCCGGCGGCCGACCCCTCCGGCTGCATCCGAGCGAAGGCGACGAAGTTGACGTTCACGGCGTTGAGCATGAGCTCGATGCACATCAGGATGCGCACCGCGTTCGTCGAGCGGAGAGCGCCGAAGAGCCCGACCGCGAAGAGGAGCACCCCCAGGACCACGGCGTACCGGACGTCTATCACGCGACCGCACCCCCGTTCCGCCGACCGGCGGCTCTTGCGCCGCTGTCGGCCCCCTCGCCGAGGCCGCTCTCCTTGTCCTCCCGTGCGGCGAGGACGATGGCCCCGACGAGGGCGGCGAGGAGGACGACCGAGGCGACCTCGAAGGGCACGAGGAACTTCGTGAAGAGCTCCCGCCCGATGAGGACCGTCGTCGGCTCACCGGAGGCCGCGGGCACGGAGACCACGGGGAGGCCGGCCTTGGCCACGGCGGCCAGGACGATACCGGCGAAAGCCACCGCCACCAGTCCGGCGAGGACGACCCAGGCCCGCGCCGTGGCCCGCGAGGCGGCCGCCTCACCGTCCCCCTCCGGGGCGCGGCTGCCGGAGCCGCCTGGGCCGGAACCCGCGGCCGGACCGGAGGCCCCAGCCGGGCCGGAAAGCTCCTTCAGGTCGGAGACCATGATAGCGAACAGGAACATCACGGCGATGGCCCCGACGTAGATGAGGACCTGGCTGCCGGCCAGGAAGTCGGCCCCGAGAAGGACGAACACCCCGGCCACACCGGTGAAGGCCAGGACCATGAAGAAGGCGGCGTGGGTTATCCGCCGGACCCGGCCCACCATCCAGGCGGAGACCAGGATGACAGCCCCGAGAACGAAGAACCCGAGGGTCGGTAAGAAAAGGACAAGACCGTCAAGGAACCTCAACCGCGGCCACCCCCTGCCAGCCCGGTCCTGACCGTCGACCCGTCCAGCCGCCGCACCTCGAACCCTTCCGGCGGCAGCTTGAGAGCCTCGAGGTTGTAGACCAGGTCCTCGGGCCGGTACTCCGCGAACTCGTACTCAGGCGACATCGTCAGGGCGCCGAAAGGACAGGCTTCGACACACAGGTTGCAGACCATGCAGCGTCCGAACTCGAGCCGCCACTCCACGGGGTAGCGCTTCTTGTCCTCGCGCTGGGCCGTCTCGATGTGGATGACGCCGAGCGGACAGGCCCGCGCGCAGGCCTGACACCCGTTGCACTTCGTCTCGCGCGTCTCGGGGTCGACGACCAGGGCCGGGTACCCGCGGAAGCCCTCCAGGGGCACGTAGTACTTCTCGGGATACTGGAACGTCACCGGCGGGCGGACCGCGTTCACCAACGTCACCCACAACCCGCAGATGAAGCTCCAGAGCCCCGTCAGGAGACTCGTCAGGCTGTGCATCCGTTCGCCTCCCGTCAGGCGAAGGTCGGGCGGGCCCGAGGTCACCACCCGGCACGCCGCCCCGGCCAGACGCCGCTCAGGCGTCTAGGTGAGCAGGACGTAGACCCCGGTCACGGCAAGGTTGACCAGCGCGGCCGGAAGGAGCACCTTCCAGCCGAACTCGAGGAGCTGGTCGACGCGGACGCGGGGCAAGGTCCAGCGAATCCACATCACCAGAAGGATGAAACCGTAAGTCTTGAGCATGAACCACACGAACGGGGGCAAGAAAGGTCCCTGCCACCCTCCGAAATACAGCGTCACGGCGATGGCCGACAGGGCGAGGAGGTTCGCGTACTCAGCCAGGAAGAAGAAGGCGAACCGCAGGCCGCTGTACTCGATGTTGAACCCCGAGACCAGCTCTGATTCGGCCTCCGCCAGGTCGAACGGCACCCGGTTCAGCTCCGCGAAGAGCGCGGCCAGGAAGACCAGGAACCCTATGGGCTGGACGAGGATGTACCACAGCCCGGACTGGCTCTCCACGATGGCGTTGGTCGAAAGGGTCCCTGAAAGCAGGACCACCCCTATCACCGCGAGGACCATCGGGACCTCGTAGCTGACGAGCATCGCCGCCCCGCGCAGGGCTCCGAGAAGGGACCACTTGCTGCTGGAGCCCCACCCGGCCATGAGGACGGAGATGACCGTGAAGGAGGCCGCCGCGGCCAGGTAGAGGACGCCGATGTTGAGGTCTGAGACGATGGTCCTCGGGCCCATGGGGACGACCACGTAGACGAGCATCGTCGCCGTGAAGATCACGACGGGGGCGATGACGAAGAGGGCCTTGTCGGCCGCCCGCGGGACGATGTCCTCCTTGCCGAGCAGCTTGATCATGTCCGCGATGGTCTGGGCCCAGCCGTGCGGCCGACCGACGCGCATCGGCCCCAGGCGGCTCTGGACGCGCCCCGAGAACTTCCGTTCGAGCCACACCAGGACGAGCACGTTGACGATGATGAAGCCCAGGACGAGGATGACCTTGACGATCCCCCAGCCCAGGGAGAAGAGCGCCGACCAGAACGGACTCTGCGAGGCCCACAGGTGGACCTGGTCGAAGACCCCCTGGAGAAAGGCTCCGAGATCCGCCGGCATGCTAACGGTCCACCTCCCCCAGGATGATGTCGATGGACCCGATGATGGCCACGATGTCGGCCACCATGTGCCCCTTGGCCATGACGGGCAGGAGCCGCAGGTGCGCGAAGGACGGCGCACGCCATTTCACCCGGTAGGGTTTCGGTCCGCCGTCACTGACGAGGTAGACCCCCACCTCACCGCGCGGAGACTCGACCCGGGTGTAGACGTCGCCGGCCGGGGGCTTCAGGACCCTCGGCACCTTCGCCCGGACGTCGCCCTCCGGCAGGCCGTCGAGAACCTGCTCGACGATCTTCAGGCTCTCGTACATCTCCTTGAACCGGCAGACGGCCCGGTCGTAGACGTCTCCGCTCTGACCCACGGGCACCCCGAACTCGAAGCGGTCGTAGGCCGAGTAGGGCTCGTCCCGGCGCAGGTCCCAGTCCACCCCCGAACCGCGGAGCGTCGGGCCGCTCGCACCGTAGGCCACGGCCTCTTCCGCCGTGACGCGGCCGATGCCCTTGGTCCGGTTCTCGAAGATGCGGTTCCTCATGAAGAGGTTCTCGTACTCCCTCAGCCGGGAGGGCATGAGCTTCAGGAACTCCCTCGTCTTCCCGACGAAGCCCGGCGGGAGGTCGCCTCTCACCCCGCCGATACGCATGTAGCTGTAGGTCAGCCTGGCGCCGCACAGGGCCTCGAAGAGGTCGAGGATGTGTTCCCTCTCCCTTATGGCGTACAGGAACGGGGTGGTGGCGCCCAGGTCGAGGGCGAAGGTCCCGAACCAGACCAGGTGGCTGGCTATCCTCTGGAGCTCGGCGACGAGCACCCTCAGCCACTGGGCCCGCTCCGGGACCTCGATGCCGGCCAGCTTCTCGACGGCCATGACGTAGGCCAGCTCGTTCGTCATGGCGGACACGTAGTCGAGACGGTCGGTGAGCGGGACCACCTGCTGGTAGGTCCATCCCTCGGCGACCTTCTCGAAGCAGCGGTGAAGGAACCCGATGTCGGGGATGGCGTCCACCAGGCGTTCCCCGTCGACCCGGAGGATGACCCGGAGCACCCCGTGGGTGCTCGGGTGCTGGGGGCCCATGTTGACCAGGAACTCGTGCTCCTCGAGATCGCCGGGGGCGGGGCGGAACTCCGGGGTGATGGTCACGGCTGGTAGTCCTCCCTGGTGACGCGCCGGCGGGGCGGACGGTTCTGGACGAAATCCTTCCTCAAGGGATGGCCTTGGAACGTCTCCGCCAGGAGGATACGGCGGAGGTCGGGATGCCCCTCGAACCACACGCCCAGGAGGTCGTAGATCTCCCGCTCGTGGTAGTCGGCCGCCGGCCAGACCTGAACGAGGCTCGGAAGGCTGGGCCGCTCCGTCTTCCGGTCCACGCGCACCCGGAGCGAGGCCTTGGCCGGGCCGGGAAGGGAGTGGACGGTGTAGACGACCTCGATCTGGTCGTCGTCAGGCCTGTCCACCCCTGAGGCGCACGAGAGATAGTTCAAGGGGTGCGGCCGGAAGCCGGCCAGGGCCTCCGCGGCGGCGACCGCCTTGTCCGGCGGGACCCTGACCACCACCTCGCCGTCAGGACGCACATCGGTCTCGGCGTAGGGCGCCGCCCGGGCGAGGTGGTCTCTCAGCGCTCGTGCGGCGGAAAGCCGCCGGTCGGTCATGCCGCTCACGACCGGGCCCCTCCCTCTTCACCGGCAGCGGCGGCGCCGCCGCGCGGCACGAACTCCAGGCCTTCCCGGGCGACCAGCTTCTGGAGTCGCAGGAGTCCGTCGAGCAGGGCCTCAGGCCGCGGAGGACATCCCGGGACGTAGACGTCGACCGGGATGATCTTGTCCACTCCGTCGACGACGTTGTACGACCCGGCGAACGGGCCCCCGGTGCAGGCGCAGGCCCCCATGGCAAGAACCCACTTGGGCTCGGCCATCTGGTCGTAAAGGAGCTTGACCGCTTCGGCCATCTTCTCGTTGATCGTCCCGGAGATGAACATGAAGTCGGCCTGCCTCGGTGAGGCCCGGAAGAAGGAGCCGAACCGGTCCAGGTCCCACCTTGACGCGCCGGTGGCCATCATCTCGATGGCACAGCAGGCGATGCCGAAGGTCATGTACCAGAGAGAGTTCTTCCGGCCCCAGTTCAGAAGCTGCTGGAGATTGGCGATGAACACCCCTGGAAGGACCCGCCGGAGCGGGGAGTCCTTCGGGATGGAATGGTCTCCCGGCTCCTCGACCAGCCGCATGCCTTCCGGCCGGGCGCAGGGGAGGTCGCCCCGGCCGCACCTTCGCTTCAGCTCCATTGGAGCACCCTCTTCTTCCAGGCGTAGACGAGGCCGATGACAAGGACTCCCAGGAAGATGAGCATCTCGACAAATCCCACGAGACCAATCTCCCGGAACACGACGGCCCACGGATAGAGGAAAACAGCCTCGACGTCGAACACGACGAAGACCAGAGCGAAAATGTAGTACCTGACGCGAAACTTGCCGAGGGTCTGGCCGAACGGGCGCATCCCGCACTCATAGATGGACTGCTTGGGCGTGCTCGGGAGAGCCGGGCGGAAAAGTGAGGCCACACCGAGCCCCACGAACACGAAGACGACCCCGGTCAAGAGGAAGAGGAGAACCTCGAAGTAGTTGCCCACGCTAGGGCCTCCCTGACGACCTTACCTGAAGACACCGACGTACGGCGCCGTGAATGGAAGTCGTCTGTCCGGTGAAAATAGTTTGTTTAGGGTGACACGAGCCATTATAGCCCTGTGCTCAGAAGGGTGTCAAACACGCCGGAGCAGGGTCGGAGCCGCCGGAGAGGCCGACCGCGGCCTCCGGCGGCTCCCTCATGTGACGCCGGGCTACCCGCTCAAGGCGCGGGTCACCCTGCGCTCACGCGCTGGACTTCCACGCCGCCGCACCGGCCCGCGTGCCACCTGTGGATGAAGGCGTTGATGAGGCGGTCGAGCTCACGACTGAGGGCCAGCATCCGGGCGCTGTTCATCTTCTCCCCGGGGTTCGCGTAGGTCCTGTGGAGCTCATGACGCAGGAATTCGATACGGCGCAGGATGGCTTCCATGTCGTCTGTTGCCGAAGACTGCCGTATCTGGTTGCCAGAGCGCCCCAGCCTGCGCACCTCCTTTCCACCCGCATTTCGACAAACACGGTAAAGATTGTAACGCCACCTGTGAAATTTGTCCAGGGCGCTCCGACATGACAGAAAAATCTGATTACGGCACCCCCTCCGCGACACCCCGCGACGTTCGTTTCAGGGGTCCTCACCGACTATCTTTATCTCCGGCTCCAGCATGATGCCCGACCGCTCGAACACGGCTTGTTGGATGCGGCGGATGAGCTCCAGCACGTCACGGGCGGTGGCCTGATCGAGGTTCACGATGAAGCCGACATGTTTCTCTGACACCTGCGCGTCACCCACGCGGAGCCCTTTCAGCCCCGCCTCCTCGATGAGCCTGCCCGCGTAGTGACCCGGCGGCCTCTTGAAGACGCTGCCCGCGCTCGGAAGGTCCAGAGGCTGCCGCTCGCGGCGCCGCCGCGTGAACTCCTCCTCGAGGGCCCGTATCGCCGCCGGGTCGCCGGGCACCAGCTCGAAGCGCGCGCTCAGCACCACCCACCCCTCGTCCTGCACGCGGCTCCGGCGGTAGCCGAAACCCAATCCGGCCGCGGGCACGCGGGCCACCTCGCCCCCGGCGGGGCCCCCGGTCGGACCCCCGCCCGGCTCGCGGGTCCGGAGAATCTCGACCGATTCGAGCACATCGCTCACCGACCGGCCGTAGGCCCCGGCGTTCATCACGACCGCCCCTCCCACGCTCCCGGGGATGCCGACGGCGAACTCAAGGCCCGAAAGCCCCCGGCGGCCGCACTCCCGGGCAAGGTCCGCCAAAGACACGGCCGCTCCCGCCTCGACCCTCCGACCCTCCCATTCCAAGTCGAGGAACGCGCCGTCGAGTCTCACCGCGACCCCCCTGAAGCCGCCGTCCCGAACGAGGAGGTTAGTCCCCCGTCCGAGGATGAGGTAGGGAACCCGGGCCCTCCGGCAGCACCCGAGGACCCCCGCAAGCTCCGACCTGCTCCCCACTGTGACCAGGTAGTCCACGGGTCCGCCGATGCGGAACGAGGTGTGCTCACGCATCGGGGCGTCGCGCTGGATACGTTCGGACGGGACGACCCTCTCGAGACACTCTTGGAGGGGCTTCCCGGCGGTCCGGCTCATCCCATGTCCTCTCCTCTGTCCTCTCCTCGCACTTCCCTGTGTCTCCCCAGCGTCCGCTACCGTCTGACAACCAGAGAACAGGTTTCGACATGCGTCGTCTGTGGGAACATGTCCACAGGCTGCACCTTCTCCGTCCGGTAGCCCCGTGCGGCCAGGACGGCGAGGTCACGGGCGAGGGTCGCCGGGTTGCACGATATGTACACGACCCGCCGGCAGTCCATGTCGGCCAGGGCCTCCAGGACGGCCCTCTCACATCCCTTGCGGGGCGGGTCCAGGATCACCGTGTCCGGCCGGGCACCCCTCCCGGACATCTCCCTCAGGACCCCGGCGGCGTCGCCACAGATGAAGACGGCCTTGTCGATCCCGTTCGAGCGGGCGTTGCCGGTCGCGTCACGCACGGCCTCGGGGTTGGACTCGATGCCGGTGACCTCCTCGAGACCGCTCAGTCTCCGGGCGAGATAGAGGGCCACCGTGCCGACGCCGGAGTAGACGTCCACCGCCCGGCGTGCCCCTTCCGCCATGTCCGCGACCACCCGGTAAACAGTCTCCGCCTGCTCGGGGTTCACCTGGAAGAAGGAAGAGACCGAGACCCTGAACCTGAGGCCGGCCAGGGTATCGTGGATGTGGCCGGGCCCGCTCAGGACGATGTTCCGCAGGCCGAGGATGACGTTCGTCCGGCGCGTGTTCACGTTCTGGACCACCGTGCGGACCTCGGGGACCCTCTTCCTCAGGGCGGCGGCCAGCCGCCTTCCGGCCGGGAGGGTCCTCCGGGCCGTGACGAACACGGCCATCGCCTCGCGCCCGTCGCTGGACACCCTCACCAGGATGTGGCGCAAAAGGCCCCTTCCGCTCTCCTCATCGTAGGCTTCCAAGCCGGACTCCCGCGCCACCTCGACCGCGGCGGCCACGACCTTGTTGCCGAGCGGCCGCTGGAGGAGGCAGGACTCCACCGGCACCACCGTATGGGTCCCGCGTCGATAGAAGCCTGCCACGAGACCCTTCCCCCTGACGGCGGAGACCGGGAACTGCGCCTTGTTCCTGTAACCCAGTCGCCTTGAGGCTCCCAGGCAATCAGCCACGGGGACGTTCTCGAGGTGCCCGATGCGCCGCAAGGCCTCACGGAGTCTCCGGGTCTTCCACCGCAGTTGGGCAGGGTAGGACAGGGCCATGAGCTGACACCCCCCGCAGGCGGCGGCGACGGGGCACGGCGGACGGACCCTGTCGGGGGAGGGACGGACCACGGCGACGAGGTCCGCCAGATAATGGCCCTTCCCCGAAGCCCTACTACGGACGATGCTGGCCCTGACCCTGTCTCCCGGGAGGCCTCCGTCGACGAAGACCACCACACCCTGGAGGCGGCCGACACCTCGGCCCTTGGAGTCGAGGTCTGTGACGTCCAGCTCGACGACAGTGTTCATACCCCCATCTTCTCCACCTGCTGTGGAATCCTTGTGGACTCGGGCCGGACCCGACGCCGCGGCTCGGCCAGAGTCGGCCCTCGGGAATCCCAAACCTTAGGGCAAAGGTGACGCCGCAGTTAGTCCTTGACAAAGGAAGAGACCGAACCGTAGTATACTTCGTAAAGTGCTCGTCCTGCATTGACGACAGGGTTCGACCCGTCTCGCCGGTGCTCCCGGAGCGAGCTGAGGTCGAAGCGGGCACCGACACAGGGAGAGGAGGGAAGGTCTGACCATGCGGAAAGTCCACCCGGTCCTGCTGGTCCTGGCTGGTCTCTGCCTGGCGGCCTACGGCTTCTCTTCCGTGGCGGCAGCGACCTCCAACGCGTCGGTCACAATCACCTTCACCATCCTGCCGGCGGAAGAGCTGACAATCACGCCCTCGTCCATCGACTTCGGAGATGTCGTCCCGGAAACGCCCACGGCGGCCACGGCCGTGACCGTCACCGCCCGGTGCAACCAGACGTACGAGTTGACCTACACGGCCACAGATTTCACCAGCGGGTCCTACACCGTTCCCGTCGGGCGGCTCAGCTACGACGGCGGGACCACTCCTTTCAGCTCGTCCGGGACCATCGCCACCGGCCTGATGGGCGAGAACGTTTTCAACTACCAGTACGTCCTCGAAGTCACGTGGGATGATTATGCCGCCAGCGGCTATTCGGGGAGCGTCACCTACACCCTGACGCCTACACCCTGACCCCCGCATCTTGTGCCTTGGCACACAGCGCGTCCGGCTTCCGGGTCGGCCGGCCCTCCGGCCGACCCGGGCCGCCACACCGGAAGGTCGAGTGAGGATGGGAGGAGGGCGATGAAGCGGGCTAGACGCCGTCTCGCCATGGTCGGTCTGGTGACCGCCGCCTTGACGCTCGCCGTGGCGGCCTCCCCGGCGGCTCCGGCCGCTCTGGCCGAAGACACCCGCCTCCAAGCCGCGGGTCCCGGAAGCACCCTCCACATAGGCCTCTCGCCGGTGAAGACGGCTCACGACCTCCTCCCGGGAGAGACCCTGACCCTCACGGCCGTCTTCACCAACCGTGGGGCGGTCCCGGTCCACGCCCGCATAAGATACGCCGACGCGCTGGTGCGGAGTCCCGCGAGGTTCGAGTTCCAGGAGCCCGGCGGTGAGTTCTGGTCGGCCGGGTCGTGGCTCGAGGCCGACCCGGAGGAGTTCACCCTCGGGCCGGGCGGCCGCCAGGAGATCACCCTGACCGTCACCGTCCCTCAAGGCACGCCCGACGGCCAGTATTACGCGGCCTATTTCATCGAGGCGTCCTCTCCTGACGGCGGCACAGACGGGTCGACGGTGGAGATAGGGGGCAGTCTGGGGGCGATCGTCTGCCTCTACGTCGGCGAGGACGTCGCGCGGTCCGCCCGGCTCGTCCCCTATCACAGGGTCCCCCGGACGGCGGGTCCCCCGGAAGGCCTGGCGGCGGTCAGGACGTCGTTGGTGCACTGGTGGCGCTGCCTGGTCATCGCCCGCCGGAACGTGGCCTTCATCTCTGAAGGGCACCCTCTGAAGGTGTTCGTCCCCATCGAGAACACGTGTGACGCCTACATCCAGCCTCGGGTCACACTCCGGTTCTACGAGGGAGACGTCCTCCGGCGCGAGGTCGTCTATGAGAGCGAGATCATCATGCCCGGCCTGTCGAAGGTCATGGAGATAGACTGGCCCGATCCGCCCCTGTTCGGGCGGTTCCGCCTGGACCTACACATCGAGTACCACGGCCCGGAGCCCATCGAGGCGACGCGCAGCTTCTGGGTCGTCCCCGTCAAGGGTCTGATGGGCCTGGTCCTGCTCGCCTTCGGCCTGGGGTACGCCGCCTCCGGCCGGGGCAGGGCCCGCTCCACCCGGGGCCGCCCGCCGGCGGCACCCGGCACACGGTGAGCCGAAGCGGAGGGACCGGACCGTGGGCCTCGGACGAAGGATGAGAGGAGTCAAGAGAAGGAGCCCTCCGGCGGCTGGCGCAGGCCTGCGTCACCTTGCGCCATGCCTGTGCCTCGTCCTCGGTCTGGCTCTCCTTCTCGCCTCATCCTTCGGCGGGACGGCCAGGGCCGCGCTCGCCTCCCTGACCATCTCCTCTGTCGAGACCTACAACCACGACGGGTCGCCCGGCAACGGCACGGTCGATTTTGGAGAGGTATACCCGGGCACGCAGGTCACCATCTCGCCGGCCGTCGTCTTTCACGTCACGAGCGAACTCGAGTGGCGCCTCGACATGTGGTCCGAGGCCTTACCCTCCGGATGCCTCCTCGAGCAACAATTCCAGAGCAGCGGCTCCTGGACGGTCGTCTCCGCCGAGGTCCAGGCCCTTCTCGAAGCCGAGGCGCCGTGTGACGACGCCCCGTACCCGCAAGACCTGCGGCTCTCACCCGACTGGACGGCAACCCCCGGCTCCTGGACCGTCACCGTTACTTACCAGGCCGACTTCACCGACAAGACCCCGCCCGTCGGAGCCGTCTCCATCGACGGCGGAGCCACCCACACCAACGACACCTCCGTGACCCTCGACCTGACGGCGAGCGACAATGAGTCGGGGCTCGACGCCATGCGCTTCTCCGACGACGGGACGACCTGGTCGGCGTGGCAGGACTTCGCCCCGACGGCGCCCTGGACCCTGCCGTCAGGTGACGGCGAGAAGACCGTGTGGGCCGTCTTCCGCGACCGGGCCGGGAACGAGTCGGAGCCCGTCTTCGACACCATCGTGCTCGACACCATGCCGCCCGTCATCTCGGGGGAGACGGTGACCGGCATAACGGCCACCACGGCCGACATCACCTGGCAGACCGACGAGGAGGCCGACGGCCAGGTCGAGTACGGGCCAGACACCTCCTACGGGTCCTTCTCGCCGAAGGACACGAGCTATGCCCTCGAGCGGACGATAACCCTGACCGCTCTGGAGCCCGCGACCCTCTACCACTTCCGCGTCCTCTCCTCGGACCGGGCCGGGAACGACTCGACCGGCGCCGACCACACCTTCACGACCCTCTGCGCCGCGCCGGAACTCACCGTCAGGTCCGTCAGGCAAGGGTGGAGGCTCTACGCCGAGCTCACCTGGACCGCGCCTTCGGGGGCCGTGTCCTACAATCTCTACAAGAGGGACGTCCTGGCGCAAGACCCCTTCACTCTCCTCACGTCGACCGAAGACACGTGGCACCGCGATCAGCTGCCGTCCTCAGCGCCTTACGAGTTCGAGTACTACGTAGCCGCCGTGGATTCCCTCGGCCGGGAGTCGGCGCCGTCGAACATCGTCTCGGCCAGTGGCACCACGGAACCGCCGGTGATATCCGACGTCCAGTCCGACCCGGCCGACGTGACCTGCCTCGTGACTTGGGAGACCGACGAGCCCGCGACGAGTCAGGTGAGGTACGGGACCACCCCGGGCTCCTACCCCTTCGAGACGCCGCAGGACACGTCTCTGGTGACCTCGCACGCCGTCACCCTGACCGGGCTCGAGCCTGAGACCACCTACTACTTCGTCGTCCTCTCCGGGGACGCCCAGGGGAACGAGAGCCAGTCCGCGGAGCACCCCTTCACGACTCTGGCCGTGGCGGTCCCGCCTCCCCCGGAGAACCTCAGGGTCGAGCGGGTCTGGCCCAACCACCAGTTCGTCGAGCTGGCCTGGGACCCGGTGGCCTCGGCCGAACTCTACTACGTCTACCAGCGCGACGCCGCCGAACCCGGCGCCCCCTGGGAGCTCCTGAACCCGGAGGGCACGACGGGAACCACCTACAGGGCGAGGTTGGTGCTGGACAGCACCGACTTCTGCGTGACGGCCTGGAACCAGGCCGGTGAGAGCGACTACTCGGACCCGGTGAACGTCACCAAGCCCTAGACGCCTGGTTCACAGGCCGCCTCCTCGACGATGAGCCGCGCCTTGTAGGCGTCCACCGTGGCCATGACCCCGAGGGGAAGAGTCCACTTGTCATACCCGTGCCCGAAGGGCAAGCCGCTGAGAACCGGCCGCCCGAGCCCGGCCAGGCGGTCGGCCAGGACGTCGTCCACGGAGACGAGGTCCTGTCTCTCGTCGCCCGGAAGAACCCCGATCTCATCCCCGGGAGGAGCTTCTGCCTCATCCTCACGGGAAGTGCGGTCCCTGCCCCCGGCCGGCTCGGGCTCCGGCCGGCCCCGGCCGGTTGCGCAGTCCACCATCTCCCCGACCACCACGCCGGCCGCGGAGGCGAGCTTCCCCGCCAGGGCGAGCTGGGTCAGCATCCGGTCCACCCGGTAGGGCTCCTCCCGGACGTCCTCGATGAGGAGCACCGCACCGCGCGCATCCACCTCGTAGGGCGTCCCCATGAGAGCCGAGAGGAGGCTCAGGTTCCCTCCGGTGAGCGGGCCCGAGGCGCGCCCGGCCGAGAGCACCTCGCCTGAGGGGCGGTCCTCGGGAAGGGGCAGGACGTCGAGCGGGTCCGACAAGGTGACGGCCTTGACGAGGCAGTCGAGGGTGAACCGGGTCAGCTTCTCGCCCAGGCTCTCGACCCCGGGGCCGTGGAAGGTCACGACTCCGGCCTCACGGGCCAAGGCAA
>ENA-OSAF01000373-OSAF01000373.1-marine-sediment-metagenome-genome-assembly--contig:-NODE-373-length-14382-cov-22.331681_pt1 | contig 14382 bp, 9 predicted proteins | sample MGYA00237872_ERZ529318 | MGnify/ENA primary metagenome ERZ529318 (study PRJEB26369, sample SAMN03142813) | marine sediment metagenome | biome: marine; feature: borehole; material: sediment... | reverse complement strand
GGAGCTCGAGCAGTCGACGGTCGGCGGCCGGGACGGTGTCCTCGTGACCATGGCCCTGTCCAACCACGGCGGGCGTGAGGTGCGCGTGGCGGCCTTCACCCTCTTCTCGGCCGAACTCCCTGGTCGGCGGGCCCTCTTCCGGAGCGGCTGGCAGTCATGGAGCTTCGCGGGCCGGTGGCCGGCCGGTAGGCCGGACCCCGACCTCGTCGACGACCGGAGCCGGCCGAGGCACGGGCACCCTCGGCCCGGGGCGCCGGTCGACGCAGCCGGACCTGTCGTCTGGAGCGACTGGCTCACCGTCTTGGAGGGAGGCCCGGAGGGAAGCCCCTGGCTGGCCCTGGGCTTCGTGACCGGGCGGGAGCAGTTCGGCGACATCTGGACCGCCCCCGCCGGCGGCGGACAGGGCGGCGTACAGGACCGCACCGACAGCGCCGCGGCCGGGCCCCCGGCGACCCTCGTCAGGGCCAGGTCGTGCGCTGACGGCCGGCCCGTGGGCCCGGGCGAGACCCTCCTCTCGGAGACCCTCGCCATCCTCGCCGGGGACGGCGACCCCTGGCCCGTCCTCGAGGCCCTCGCGGCCGAGACGGGCCGCCGGGCGCAGGCCGCCGGACCGGTCTGCCCGGACCGCGCGGGAGGCTCGGTAACCCTGCCGCCCCGGGCCGCGGAAGTGAAGGTCCCCACCGGATGGTGCACATGGTACCACTACTTCGACGGCATCACGGAGGAGGCCGTCCTCGCCGACCTCGCCCGCCTGGCCGAGCTCGGCCGGGGCCTCCCGCTGGAGGTCTTCCAGATAGACGACGGCTACCAGGCGGGCGTCGGCGACTGGCTCGAGACGAACGACCGGTTCCCGCACGGCATGGAGTGGCTGGCCGCCCGCATCCGGCAGGCCGGGCTCAAGCCGGGCCTCTGGCTCGCCCCCTTCACGGTCAGACCGGGCACTCGGGTCTATGAGGACCACCCCGACTGGGTCCTCCGGGACGAGGCCGGCGAGCCCGTCCCGGGCGGGGTCAACTGGGGCGGGACCTTCTACGGCCTCGACGTCACCCACCCCGAGGTCGAGAAGCATCTGAGGCACATCTTCCGCACGGTGGTGCGCGACTGGGGCTACCGATACCTGAAGCTCGATTTCCTGTACTGCGCCTCCCTCCCGGGCCGGCGGCACGACCCGCGCCTCACGCGTGCCGGGGCCCTCCGCCGGGGCCTCGAGATCATCCGCGACGAGGTCCCCGAGGCCTTCATCCTCGGGTGCGGCTGTCCCCTCCAGCCGGCCGTGGGCCTGGTGGACGCCATGCGCATCGGCCCGGACGTCGCGCCGTCCTGGACCCCGCCTCCGCCCCTTGACGCCGACCCGTCCCACCCGGCGGCCCTCTCGTCTATCCGCAACGTCTTCGCCCGGGCCTTCACCCACGGGCGCCTCTGGGCCAACGACCCCGACTGCCTTCTCGCCCGCGACCGCGAGACGATGCTGACCGCAGACGAGGTCCGCACCCTGGCCACGGCCCTGGCCTGCTCGGGCGGAAGCCTGGTCCTCAGCGACCGCCCGGCGGACCTCTCCGAGGAGCGGCTCGACCTGGTGCGGCGGGTCCTCCCCCCGTCCGGCAGGGCCGGGCGCCCCGTCGACGCCCTCGGCGAGACCCTGCCCTCGGCCGTTGTCGTGCCCCCTGGTGAGGAGCCGCCGGACGCGGTCGCCGGACGCGGCCTCACGGGTGCAGGCCGCCAGACGGGGCCTGAAGACGCCCCCCGCGTCTGGACGGCCGCCTTCTTCAACTGGTCCGACCGGCCCGAGAAGGCCCGGCGCGTCGACATCCCGGCCCTCCTGCGGACCGTCGGGGCTGACCTCCCCCCTCCGGGAGAGCACGAGGACGACCGCGACCGTCAGCCCGGGGCGGACGGAGAGGCCCCCGCGGACGGGCCCAAGGGTGAGCTCGCCTGGCACGTCTTCGATTTCTGGGGCGGGCGGTACCTCGGACGCTTCACGGAGGACGTCGCCGTCATCGACCTGCCGGAGGTCCCGGCCCACGGCAGCGTCGTCCTCGGGCTCGTCCAGCACCGCCGGAACGCCCCCATGGTGGTGGGCTCCGACCGCCACCTCGTCCAGGGCGCCCCTTTCGTCACCGGAGCGGCCGACGACGACGGGCGCCGGCTCACCGTCCGCATCGCCCCCGGCGGCCCGGCCGCCGTCAGGGTGTGGGTGGCCGTGCCCGTCATGTTCCGTCTCGTCCGCGCCGAACCGGGGCCCGGCCCGGTGGAGAGGACCGACGGGGTCTGGGGCCAGGTCCTCGTTTTCGAGGTCCCGACGGGGGTGGAGGGCGGCCGCCTCACCCTCGTCTTCGACCGGTCCGCGGTGACGTGGGTCAGGCCGCATGAGTAGTGACCGACTAAGCGACTGAGGAGGCTCGTCGTGGCGGACATCGACCTCTCGCTCGACCGCTCGGACATGCTCGGATGGCTCGCCGACTATCCCCGCCAGCTGCGTGAGCTCTACCCGGCGGGATACACGGCCGGGAGGGAGGCGGCCCGGGCCGGGGCGGACGCCGGCCGCTCCTTCTCCGCCGTCCTTGTCCTGGGCACCGGGGGCGGCTCGGCCGCCGCGGCCTATGTCGCCCTCTCCCTCACCCGCGGCCGCCTCACGGTCCCCTTCGACGTCTGCCAGGGCTACGACCCGCCGCGCTACGCCTCGGCCGCGGACGGCCCGGCCGGACCGGACGGCCCCTCAGCTCCCCGGGACCGGCACAGAACAGGCCCTGTCCTTGTCGTCGCCATCAGCCACTCCGGCGAGACCGAGGAGACCCTGGGCGCCTATCAAGCCCTTCGAGCCGGCGCGGCCGACCCCGCCGTCGTCGCCGTGACCGGAGGCGGCCGGCTGGCCCGGGAAGCGGCCCGGGAGGGCCACCCCGTGGTGGCCCTCCCCACCGGGATGCAGGCCAGGGCCGCGTTCCCCGGCATCCTCGCCGCCCTCCTGGGCGTCCTCGACGGGGCGGGCCTCACGGCCGGAGCCGGGGATTTCCGCGCGGAGGTCGAGGAGGCGGCCCCGCTCCTCGCCGACCTGGCCCGGGACTGGGGACCCGAGGCGCCGGACCCCCCGCCGCTGGCCCTCGCCCGGGAAACGGTGGACCGCCTCCTCGTCGTCTACGGCGGAGCCGGACCCACGGAGGGCGTGGCCCGGCGCTGGAAGAACCAGCTGGCCGAGAACGGGAAGACTCTCGCCCACTGGTACACCGTCCCTGAGGCCCACCATGACGAGGTCGTCGGCTTCGACGGCCCGGCGGCCGTGAGAGAGCGCCTCCACGTGTGCCTCCTCCGTGACGACGCGGCGGAGTCACCGAAGATGAAAAGGCGTCTCGACGTGACCCGCCGTCTCCTCAGCGGACGGGTGGCAGCCGTCACGGAGGTGGAGGCCCTGGGCCGGAGCCCGCTCGCCCGGGCCCTGTCCCTCTGTCTCTACGGCGACTACCTGTCTTGCTATGTGGCTCTCCTGCGCGGCATCGACCCCACCCCGGTCCCGGTCATCGTCGAGTTGAAGAAGGTGATGGCTGGTGGATAGCTCGAAGCCCACGGGCGGCCTGACTCTCGAGCGCGAGCCGGTGCCCCTCCCCTCTGAGTCGGAGGACGTGCCCCTGGCCGTGGGCCTCGACCTCGGCGGGACGACCCTCACCGGCCTCCTGGTCGACGCCTTGGGACGCATCCGGGCGCGGCGCCGGCGCGAGACACCGGCTGACAGGAGCCTGGAGACCGTCCTCGCGGTGATAAGAGACATGGCCGTCGAGCTCCTCGCCGAGGCCGCCGGCGGCCTCAGGGAACCGGCCGTCATCCCCCTCCTCCGTCCCGTCGCCGGCGTGGGGGTCGGTGTCCCGGGCCCCGTCGACCCGGAGCGGGGTGTGTGCCTCTTCTCCCCCAACCTCGGCTGGCGGGACGTCGACGTGGCCTCCTACCTGCAAGAGTCACTCGGCCTCCCGGTGAAGGTGGACAACGACGTCCGGGTCGCCACGTTGGGCGAGGGATGGATCGGGGCGGCGCGGCCGTTCCTCACCTTCATCGTCATCACCGTCGGCACCGGGGTCGGCTCCGGGGTCGTCCTCGACGGCCGCCTCTGGCGCGGTCCCGGCTTCAGCGCGGGCGAGATCGGCCACATCCCGGTGGACACACGGCCTGACGCGCCCCTGTGCGGCTGTGGACGCCGCGGGTGCCTGGAGACCCTCGCCTCAGGCCGGGCCATCGAGAGGGAGGCCCGGGCGGCGGCCGACAGGGCCGCCCAGGGCGGGGAGCGGACCTCCCTGGCCGGCCTCCTCCTGGACAAAGGGCGCATCTCCGCCCGCGACGTGGCCGAGGCCGCCCGGGCGGGCGACATCGTGGCCCGGCGCATCTTCGAGACGGCGGCCGAGCACCTCGGGGTTGGGGTGGCCGCGGCCGTCAACCTGTTCAATCCGGAGGCGGTCGTCATCGGCGGCGGGGTGGCCGGCGCGTGGGACCTCCTCCAGCCCATTCTCGAGCGCACCGTCCGGGAGAGGGCCTTCCCTCCCAACCACCGGTCCCTGCGCGCCGTCCTCCCGGCCGCCCTCGGCGAGGACGCGGGGGCCGTCGGGGCGGCGAGCCTGGTCCTGGCGCCCCAGGACGGGGTGTGAGCCGCGTGCGTCCCGCGAGCCGTTCGGACCCCGCCCGTCGCACCGGTCCCGTGCTGCTGGCGGTGGGACCCAACCCGTCGGTCGACAGGGTCTGGACCATCCCCGGGTTTGAGCCCGGCGGAGCCTACCGGGTCCGGCGCGTGTGGATGGCCGCCGGGGGCAAGGGCTGTAACGTCGCCCGGGTCGCCGCCGACCTCGGCCTGCCGGTCGTCGCCACCGGCGTGGCCGCCGGCTCGGCCGGCGACTTCATCGTGAGGGACCTGGAGAGCCGCGGGGTCGTCGCGGCCTTCTACCGCCTCCCGACCGGGGAGACCCGGACCTGCCCCACCATCATCGACCCGGCTTCCGGGAGGGTGACGGAGATACGGGAGCCGGGGCCGATCCTCGACCCGGCCGAAGCCGGCCGCTTCGAGGCCTTCCTCGAAAGGCTCCTCGAAGGGGCCGCCGCCCGCCCCCTGGTGGTGACCCTTTCCGGAAGCCTTCCGCCCGGACTCGGCGAGGACTTCTACGCCAGGTGCATCCGCTCCGCCGCCCGGCGCCGGGTCCCCTGTGTGCTAGATGCCAGCGGCCTGGCGCTGACCCTGGGGATGCGGGCGGGACCCTGGGCGGTGAAGGTGAATCATGAGGAGCTGACCGGTGTAGGGGAGCATCTCCCGCCGCCGGAACCGGGTCCGCCCGACGAGCTCCCGCCCCCGCGGCCCCTCGTCGGACTCCTCGCCCGGGTCGTCCGGGCGGGGGTGACCTTCGCCGTCGTCACCATGGGGCGCGACGGGCTCCTCGCCTTCGACGGCCGGACCGTCTGGCGGGGGGAGCTCCCCGGCGACCTCAAGGTCGTCCAGCCCGTCGGCTCCGGTGACGCGGCCACGGCCGCGCTCGGGGTGGGGCTCGCGCGGCTCCTCGACGAAGGCGTCCTGACCACCGCGAAATGGCCCGACCTGGGCTTTCAGGAGCTACCGGCGGAGCGGAAGGCCGACCTCGTCCGGGCCATGGTCGCCGCCGCCGCGGCCAACGCCGTCACCGAGGGCATCGGCACCTGCCCCCGCGAGGCCTTCGAGTCCGCCCACCGCCGGGTGCGGGTGAGCGCCGAGCCGCTCCCGGCGCGGTTCTCCTGAGAGGCGCCCGGGGGCTCCGGCGGGCAAGGACGGTCATCGCCATAGGCCGTCCTGCCGAAAGCTGCCGACCGGGAACAGGAAGGAGAGGCGCGTGGTCGTAATGACCAGACAAGACCCCGGGAGGAGAGATACCTCATGCCGCCTTCGGTCGAGCCTCTCGTGCGGCTGCAGGAAGCGGAGAAGACCTACGGGACGGACGTGAAGATAAGGGCCTTGAAGCCCACCGACCTGGAGTTCCGGCGCGGCGAGCTCGTCGTCGTCCTGGGTCCGAGCGGCTCCGGCAAGACGACCCTCCTCAACCTCATCGGTGGGCTCGACCGGCCGTCCGGCGGCCGCGTGTTCGTGGACGGGGTGTCCCTCGGGTCGCTCGACCCCGAAGCCCTGGCCGACTTCCGCCGGGACAAGGTCGGCTTCGTCTTCCAGTTCTTCAACCTCATCCCCAGCCTGACCGCCCGCGAGAACGTGGAGCTGGCCGCCGAGATGAGCGGGACGGTGGACCGGATCGACCCCATCCTGGAGGCCGTCGGCCTGGCCGACAGGGCCGGCCACTTCCCCGGCCAGCTCAGCGGTGGCGAGCAGCAGCGCGTCGCCATCGCCCGGGCCCTGGTCAAGGACCCTCCTCTCCTCCTCTGCGACGAACCCACGGGAGCCGTCGACTTCGAGACCGGGAAGGCCATCCTGGGGCTCCTGGAGGAGGCCGTCCACCGCCGGGGCAAGACCGTGGTCATCGTGACCCATAACACCGCCCTGGCGGCCATGGCGACGCGACTCATCCGCCTGAAGGACGGCATCGTGGCCTCCGACGAGGAGCGGCCGTCTCCCAGCCCGGCGGCCGAGCTGGTCTGGTGAGGAGGCGAGCCGATGAGTCCTTCCGTCCTGCGGCGTAAACTGCTCCGCGACCTCCGGGGCCAGCGGTGGCAGGTCCTGGCCGTGGCCTCGGTCACGTTCCTCGGCGTCTGCCTGTTCGTCGCTTCCTATCTCGCCTACGAGAGTCTCGACCACAGCTACGCGGCGAGCCAGGAACGCACGAACCTCGCCGATATGACCCTTGACGTCGTCCGGGTGACGGAGGCCGAGGTGCGGGAGGTCGCCGCCCTCGACGGGGTGGCCGCGGCCGACTGGCAGGTCGTGGCTGACCTACCCGTCGTCGTGCCCGACGGGGTGGACCCGGAAGGAAGAGGCGGGCGGGTCCTGGCGGAAGGGCGCTTCATCACCATACCTCTCGGGAGGCAGCCCCGCCTGAACCAGGTCGTCGTCGAGGAAGGGTCCTATCCGGACGCCGCCGGCGAGGTCCTGGTCGAACGCCACTTCGCCGACCACCATGGCCTCAGCCCGGGCTCGACCCTGCTCCTGCAGACACCGGCCGGTGACGAACCGCTCACGGTGAGCGGTGTGGCCGTGAGCCCGGAGTACCTCTGGGTGGCGCGCAGCCGGCAGGACTTCCTGCCGGCTCCGGCCGAGTTCGGGGTCATCTTCGCACCCCGCGAGACACTGGCCGCGGCGGCGGAGGACCTCTTCCCACCCGACTTCGCCACGAAGGCCGGGAACCGCCTCGTCTACAGCCTCGACCCGGAGGCCGAAGCCGACCCCGACACGGTCCTTGAGCGGGTGAAGGAGGTCCTGGGAGCCGCGAACGTCCTCGCCGCCACGCCCCGACACAAGCTGATGGGCATCGAGCTCCTCCAGATGGACCTCGAGGGCCTGCGGGAGACGGCCATCGCCTTCCCGTTCTTCTTCCTCACCGTCGCCGCCTTCATCGTGGCGGAGATGATGAACCGGCGCGTGGACGAGGAACGGGTGGCCATCGGCACGATGATGGCCACCGGCGTCGGCCGGCGGGCGGTCCTCGGTCACTACGGCAGCTTCGCCCTCTTGGTCGGCCTGCTCGGGGCGGCACCGGGCGCGGCCGTGGGCCTGGCCCTCGGCGGCCGGATGGCCGTGCTCTACGCGACGGTGCTCAAGATACCGTTCGTCACGGCCCACGTGGACTGGCTCGTCGTCACGGCCGGGCTGGCCTTAGGCGTCGGGGCGGCCCTCGCCCCCGGCCTCCTGGCCGCCCGTAGGGCGGCCGCCCTCTCGCCCGCCGAGGCCATGCGCCCCTTCGTCCAGGCCGGCGCCGGCCCGGGGCCCGGCTTGAGGACCCACCCTACGGACCGGACCGGTCGGACCGTCCGCACCCGCCCGTCCAAGCTCCCCCTACCCCTCTGGCTCCGGTTGGCAGGGCGCAACCTCGTCCGGCACCCGGTCCGGACGGCCGGCACGGCTCTGGGCGTGGCCGCCGCTCTCGTCCTCATCATCGCCACCGGCGGTATGCTGGATTCGATGGACTGGGGCGTCCGTCTCGTCATGGAGAAGTCCGAGGTCTATGACCTGCGGGTGGCCTGGCTCCGGCCGGCCCCCGCCGCCGACATCCGCGACGCGGTCTCCGGGATAGAGGGCGTCGACCGGCTGGAGGTCATCCTGGCCCTGCCGGTCCAGGTGACACGGGCTGAGGGCGGCGGTGAGGAAGGTGACGGCCCCGCCAGCCGCACCGGCGAGACGGAAGCCGGCGAAGCTTACAACACCATCCTTTACGGCCTGCCCGCCGTCGGGGCCAAACCTGCCGCCACCGGCGCCGAGGCGCGCGCGCCAAGAGGTCTCCTGAACGTGGTCGACTCACAGGGCGCCATCCTCGAGCCCTCTCGCGGCCAGGTCGTGATATCCAGCAACATCGCGGCCAAGCTGGGCGTCAGTCCCGGAGACAAGGTCCGCCTGAAGCTCCTCCCCGACGGCCCGGAGCTGACGGCCACCGCGGGGTCCCTGAGCATGTCCCTCATCGGTAACAGCGCCGCCATGCTCCTGGAGGATGTCGCGGCGGGCTTCGGTCTCGAAGGACACGCCAACGTCGTCCTCGTCACCACGGCCCCGGGGAAGCGGGTCGAGGTCCGCGACGCCCTCCAGGACCTCCCCGGTGTGGCCCGGGTCAGCGACGCGGCCGCCATGGGCGACCTCATCCGGACCGCGCTCGACCTGGCCGACATCGTCCTGTGGGTCATGCTGCTCTTCGCCGTCGTCCTCGCGGCGGCCATCCTCTTCAACACGGCGACTCTCAGCGTCCTGGAGCGCCGGCGCGAGCTGGCCACCATGCGGGCCATTGGGATGAGGGCCGCCCGCGTGGGCTGGCTCGTCACCACGGAGAACGCCCTCATCGCCGCCCTCGGGTTTCTCGCAGGCTTCCCGCTCGCCCTTGCCGTTCTCCGGGTCTTCGCCCGCCTCTTCGCGAGCGACCTCTTCACCCTTCCGGTCCACGTCCACCCGCGCACCGTGGCCGCCGCGTTCATCGGTGTGGGGCTCACCCTGCTCATCGCCCAGCGGCCGTCGCTGCGCCAGGTGGCCCGGATGGACCTCGCCGAATCGGCCAAGTTGAGGGAGTGAAGGGAGTAATACGAGGCAGGCCGTCGGGGGGTGACGGCCGCCTCGACTCTGGCGAGAGAATCACTGGTCCGCCGCGTCGTTCGGGAGCGGCTTCAGCTTCAGGTGCTTCTCCACCCGGGTCATTCTCCGGTCCAGCCTGGCGATGGATTTCTCGTGCCGAGCCGTCCGGGCCATCAGCTCACCGATCATGTCCAGGGTGACCTTGGTGTCATGGCGGAAGGCCTCGAACTCGAGCGTAAGGTTGCGGATTTCGTTGTGAACGACCTCGAACTCTCTCCTCATGGCCGCCTCGAGGCAGGCCAGGTCCTTCTTGGTCGCCATCTCCGCCCGGATGGCGGCCACTTCTCTGGCCAGGTCCTCCTTGGTGGCCATCTCGGCCCGGATGGCAGCCGTTTCTCTGGCAAGGTCCTCCCGGATGGCGGCCGCCTCCGCGGCCAGATGCTCCTTGGTGGCCATCTCCGCACGGATGGCCTCATGCTCCAGGTGACTCGTTCTCAACGCCTCGACGATGTCGGCGAGAACCCTCTGGACGGTCATGGCCGGTGTGCCTCCCTGAAGGGCGTGAAGGCCCTGGATTACAGGCCAGGCTCATAGCTAAGGCGGGATCTCATGGGTGAGGGAGGATACCACGATTCGGCGGGTCTGAGCGTTCTCCTGCCGCAGGCCGTCCGGCGCACCGACAACCGTGCGCACCAAACCGAGAGAGCAGCCCGTCTAACCCAATATTCTGAATTCCGACAGGATTTCTCCCCGGAAGGTGGAAAAGCGAACCATGACCTTTTCACGTTCAGGGAGGGCCACAAGATGGAAGATCGTCCCTGGTATGCTCACTGGCCGCGCGGGCTGCCCGTCTCGCTGGACTACCCGTCAGTCCCGGTGCACGTCTTCCTGCAGAGCGCGGCCAAGAGGTATCCCGACCGTCCGGCCATCATCTTTCACATCGGCGAACACACTCTGACCTACGCGGAGCTCTGGGATAAGGCCAAGCGCTTCGCGGCCGCCCTCGCCCGCCTGGGCGTCAGGAAGGGAGAGGTGGTGGCCGTCCACCTCCCGAACTCCCCGCAGTTCGCCATCGCCTACTACGGCCTCCTGATGCTCGGTGCGGTGTTCTCGCCCTGCTTCCCGCTCCTGTCCGTCAAGGAACTCCGGCACCAGCTCCTCGACTCCCGAGCCCGCACCATCATAACCCTCGACATGTTCATGGACAGCGTCACCCCGGTCCGCCACGACACCGAGCTCCGGCGGGTCATCGTCACCGGCATCCAGGAGAACCTGCCTCCCTACACGCCCGTCGACGTCAAGCCGTACGGACCGCGCACCTACAGCTTCCAGCAGCTCCTCAACGAGACGACCGGAGAGCCCCCGGTGGTCAAGATCGACCCCGAAAGGGACCTCGCCCACCTCGCCTACACGGGAGGCACCACCGGGCTCTCCAAAGGAGTGATGCTCACCCACAAGGCCGTGGTCTCGAACGTCCTCCAGTTCGCCCACTGGATGGGAAGCGGCCGGCCGGTCCTCGGACCTGACGGGCTCTTCGAGGAGTCGGCCGACCGGGTCGTGCCGCCCGACGGCTGGGAGTACCCGATCGAGCCCGGGAAGACCGTCCTCGTCATCGTCGTCCCCTGGTCGCACGCCATGGGCACCGTCGGCTACCTCAACAACCCCGTCTACGGGGGAACGACGATGATCGTCCACCCGCGTTTCGATGCGGCCGCCTACGCCGCGGACATCGTGAAGTACAAGGCCAATGTCTTCGGCGGAGCGCCGCAGCTCCTCCAGGGCATCATCAACCTGCCCGACGTCGAGTCCATGGACTTCTCCTCGGTGAGGTACATCGCCAGCGGCGCGGCGCCGCTGCCCATCGAGGTCTTGCGGCGGGTCGAGAAGCTCGTCCCCGACGCGGTCCTCATGGAAGCCTACGGCATGACCGAGATGGCCATGGGGGTCACGGCCAATCCCTGCAACCGGTCCGGACTGAGAAAGCACGGGTCGGTCGGTATCCCCATCTTCGACACCGACGTCAAGGTCGTGGACATCGACGACCCCGACATCGAGATAGGGTTCGAGGAGATGGGCGAGATCTGTGTCACCGGACCGCAGATGATGCTCGGGTACTGGCGCCGCCCCGAGGAGACGGCCCAGGTGATGCGGAACGGCTGGATCCACACCGGCGACATCGGGTGGATGGACAAGGACGGCTACGTCTTCATCTCCGACCGCAAGAAGGACATGCTCATCTACAACGGGTTCAACGTCTACCCGAGGGAGCTCGAGGAGATCCTCCGCGGCCACTGGGCCGTGGCCGACTGCGCCGTCATCGGCAAACCGGACCCGGAGGTCGGGGAGTTCCCCAAGGCCTTCGTGGTGCTCAAGCCGGGCAAGACCATCGAGCCCAAGGACCTCATGGACTTCGTAGCCAAGAAGGTCGCCCCCTACAAGAAGGTCCGGGAGGTAGAGTTCATCAACACCATCCCGGTCAGCTACGCCGGCAAGCCGCTCAAGCGCGAGCTGCGGAGGTGGGAGATAGAGCGGATGCAGAAGGCGCAGGACCAGGAGGAGAAGGACGAGGCCGAGGCCGGGGCCTGACGCCGAGAGGCGGGCCCCGGCCCTGTTCTCCCCTCCTACTCCACCCTGAACCTCCACACCCCCAGGACCATGAAGAGGAGGCCGAAGGCGGCCAGGGCGACCATCTCGGCCGCGACATCGGCCGGGGTGGCCCCGAAGAGCATGAGCTTGTTGAAGGCCGTGTTGGCCCAGGCGTGCGGCGTTATCCTGGCCGCGGTCTGAAGCCACTGCGGCATGACGAAAAGGGGCCACATGGAGCCGCCGAAGGCGGCCGCGGAGATGGAGACGAAGACGCCCATGGCCGCCGCGCTCTTCCGGCTCCTGGCCAGGGTGGCCAGGAAGACCCCCACCCCGGAAGAGGCCAGGGCCATCAGCACGGAGACCAAGACCACCGTGGCCGGATAGCGGCCCATGTCCACGTGGAAGATGAGCACGCCGGCCGTCCAGAAGCCGGCCACCTGGATGAGCGCGCGGCCGAAGGAGCCCAGATACTTGCCGCCCACGATGGCCAGCCGTGAGGCTCCGGCCGCCGTCAAGCGCTCGAGGGTGCAGTTCTCCTTCTCTCGGACGATGGTCTCGGCCGTGAGGGCCATGGCGAAGAACACGAACATGGTCAGGTAGCCGGGGATGAGGATGTCGGCCGTGCTGACCGGCTCGACCTCCCCGACCTTCTCGTAGACCAGACGCACCTCGGGCCGCTCGGCCAGGAGCGGCAGGCCGCCCGCCGCCTGGCCGTGGCCCGCGCCGCCGCCACCGAGGGGCTCCAGGACCCCGGGCGGCACCCTCCCGGCGGCCAGCTCGTAGAAGGCCCGGTAGGTGACCTGGTAGGCGGTGACGTCGGCGGCAATGGCCCGGGCGATCGAGTTGAGGGCGGCCCGGGTGCGGCCGGCGTCCGGATGGTAGTAGACCGTGAGGCCGGCGGGCTCACCGGCCATGACCTTCTCGGTGAAATCCTCCGGGAGGAAGAGGTATCCGCCTATCTTCTCCTCCTCCAACGCCGCCCGCGCCTTGTCCGGGTCGGCCTCCCGCACGTCGAGCCCTACGTCGTTAGAAGTCAGGTCGTCGATGATGAGCCGGCTGAGGCTGCCGGGCGCCGCCGGTCCGGCTCCGCCGGCCCCCTCCGGCTCGGCCGTGGCCACGTAGACGGTGAAGGGCTGGTCCGAGGCTCCTGTGGGGTTGCCCATGACCGCCGAGAAGATGGCCACGAAGGCGAAGGGGAAGACGAGGGCGAAGAGCAAGGCCCCCCGGTCGGCGAAGAATATCCTGAGGTCTTTCTGGGCTATCAGCAGAGCCTGCCGCACCGCTTCTCTCACTTGTCGTCCCCCCTCAGGCGGAACAGAGCCAGGGCGAGGGCCCAGGCGGCCAGGCCGATACCGGCCAGGACCACCATGTCCTTGACGATGGGCGGGCTGGTCAATGCCTCGCCCTTGAGGATGATGCGCCGGAAACCGTCGTTGGCCCAGAAGTTGTAGGTCATCCTGGTCAGGACCCCCATCACCCCGGTGAAGCCGGAGGTGTCGAAGAAGCTCCCGCCCAGGCTGGTCATGATCATGGTGAAGAACACGGCTATCCAGTTGGCCTGCTCCGGGGTCCTGGAGACGGCCGCGATGACCAGCCCGATACCGGCCACCGAGGCCACGGCCACCACGCCGAAGAGGAGGATTGAGGCGAACGAGGACGGGGTGAGCACATTGAAGAACAGCCAGGCTAGGCCGAAGAGGAAGACCACCTGGACGAGGCCCCGCCCGAAGTTGCCGAGCCAGGTCCCCCAGAGCAGTTCGGCCCGGGTCAGGGTGGTGGTCATCAGGCGCTCCAGGGTCCCCTTGCGCCTCTCCTCAACCAGGCTGACCGCGGTCAGGCTGATGGCGAACAGGGTGAACATGGTCACCATGCCCGGCAGGAACTGGGCTATCGGTTCAGGGCGGGCGCCCACGGTCTCCTCGCCCACGGTCACCAGGGGGCTTTCCCGGGCCTCGGCGAAGAGCTCGCCGACCCTGGCCTCCACCTCCTCCGCGGGGACGTCCAGACCCGCCTCGGCCAGCATGGCCTCGACCTGCCGGACCACGAGACTCTCGCCGAGCATCTCTCGGACGATGCTCTCCACGTAGGAGTTGACTATCTGCCCCTCGGTGTCCCCGTTCCCGCGGAGCCGCACCCGGATGTCGGGAGCCCGACCGGCGGCCAGCCGCTCGGAGAACTCCTTCCCGATGACCACGAGGTTGACGATGTCCGATTCCTCGAGCAGTCGCTCGGCCCTCTCGGGGTCGAGGAGGTCGACCGTCACCCCCGGCACGGCCTCGAGGCGCCCGACGAGCTCTGCCGCCAGCGGCCCCCCGTCGAGGTCCACGACACGGGCGGTGATATCGAACCGGCTCTGGCCCCCGAAGGCGGCCGTCATGAGCAGGACCAGGACCAGGGGCAGGGCCAGGCTGAAGAACAGCATCTGCGGGTCCCGGAAGAACACCTTGAGCTCCTTGCCCGCCAAGGCCAGCGGCCTGCTTCCGAAGAACGCCATCCCCCTCACCCCCGGTCCCTCAGCCGGCGCCCGGTCAGGTTGAGGAAGACGTCCTCCAGGGTCACCTCGTCGGGGTCGCCGACAGAGGCCTTGAGATTCCGCGGGCTGTCCAGGGCTACCACGCGGCCGCTGTCCATGATGGCGATGCGGT
>ENA-OSAF01000371-OSAF01000371.1-marine-sediment-metagenome-genome-assembly--contig:-NODE-371-length-14424-cov-22.303709_pt1 | contig 14424 bp, 13 predicted proteins | sample MGYA00237872_ERZ529318 | MGnify/ENA primary metagenome ERZ529318 (study PRJEB26369, sample SAMN03142813) | marine sediment metagenome | biome: marine; feature: borehole; material: sediment... | reverse complement strand
CATAGGTCGTTTTCCCGGGCCAGACGTCGAAGACCATTTTTAAGGTCTGGTAATTGGGATTGTAGTGTTTATTGGGTCTGTCCGGGTCCCCCGGGTCATTGCCGATGACCTGGTACATCCCCGGCACCATCCCCGAGGGGGTAGGTACGTTGCGGGTATAGGTGGAAGGCAGCAGCACTTCAAAAATACCGTTAATATCCGAGTGCACCGTGGTTATCAACCTGCCGGTAAAGTCCCGGATGCCCACCGGGGTATTGGGGATACCCCTTTTTTCACCGAAGTAAATAAAATTGGGGTCGGTTTCCAGGTTAACGTCGTCCAGCAAAAATCCCACGATGCGGCCGGGAACGGGGACATCGGTATACAGGAAAAAGTCCGCTGTGGCGTTCATCCCTGCCACGACCTCTACCACTTTTTTGTATATATCAAAATCCGGAGGCGTGGTGGAAAGATACGGGGGAGGCGGCATGCGAACCAGGGAAGTGCTTACAAACTCGTCCCCCTGGTCCGTATTGGTGGAGCCATCTTTATCCAAAACTTTGTATCCGGCAGGCGGTACCACTTCCACGATGTACGTGCCGGCAGGGAGCGGTTTTTCCACCGCATCGGGGTGCCCGTAGTAGGGGTCCCAATAAGTTTCAAAGGCATAACCGCCGTCAAACACGCCGGGCCTGATCTGGTTAGAGATGCTTGGCACTTCGGTACATTTCTCGTCAGGGTTGCCGTCGGGATCCAGGCAGCCCGTGGGATGTTCCCAGGCATCGGTGGTAACGGTATTGATCAGGTCTCCTTGGATCACCTTACCTTCCGCATCCGTGACCGCCTGATAAAGGTTAATGGTTACGTTGGGGATCCCGGGCTCGTATTCTTCGGCCACCGCATACCTGGGGTCGGTCTCGTTGCGCATGGTTGCGTAAAAAACTATGCCGGAAATGCCGCCGGTTTCTCCCCTGCCGTACAGCCTTTTCCCCCAGTCAATCCGGTTGGTTTTGGCCGCCCAGGTGATCTCGGCGAGGGTCAGGGCACCAGGATGAGTCTCGGAGCACCTGACGTAATTGCCGCGGGCGTCCCGGCACAAAGCAGCCGGGTTGGCAGGATTAGATACCGGGATGCCGTAATCCGGAGTAGCTGCAGCCCCTGTGCGGCCCAGGCGGGTAAAACCCACCTCGGCCACGGCAAAGCGCTCCAGTTCAAAGACCTCGCTCAACTCGTAATTGCCGTGCATATCCGTTATGGTGCTGTACTGAATGCTGCCGTCTTTAAAGCGAGTGTTTACTTCCACATTGGGAATACCGCGCTCCCCTGGGTCGCGCACACCGTTGCCGTTGAGATCGTTAAAGACCGTACCCTTGATATAGCCATACCACCTGGGAATGCCGATATCGCCCATGTTTACGGTTTCGCCCGGGCCTACCTGTACGGTTCGGAAGGAGATAATGTGATCCAGCGGTTCGTCCCAAATGGCCATCTGGTAAAGTCCCGGCGGGACGTTCTCAATGGCAAAGTTACCGTTACTGTCGCCACGCCCGGTATAAATCTGCTGGTCATTGGCCCCGATGTCGCTGAGCGCTATCCAAGGCCGATCCACCGGGTCCCCCAGGGTCAGCGGTTTAAAAGGCGGGATAAACTCAATGATGGTGCGCACCCTACCTGTAATTATCCCGGTTTCCCAGGGGCGGGGCGGTCTAAATTCCATAGGCCTTACAAATCCTATCCATACCAGGGACATCTTGAAGCCTTCCCGGGGGCTGTAACCGTCGTTACCTTCCTCAATCCAGACATCTATGGTATGGGTTCCTTCAATGGTAGTCGTTTGAATCCAATCGGTGCCGTCCGGCGGGATGGCCTGCACCCCGTATTTGCCAGGAGGAAGGTTTTCGATGAGCGCGTCCCCATTGCCGTCGGTCAGTATTTTCCCCCCGGTACCCGGAATGGAGATGGGCATGCCGGAATGCAAAATCAAGTTGCCAGACTCGTCCCGTTCATATTCTGTGCCCAGCGGGTTGCCGAAATAATCTACCGTTACCTCGCCAACCGCGTCCTCAATAATGATCCGGAAACCTTCCAACCCGCTCTCCAGCGGGACATCATCCTCGCCGTTAACCGGGTTGTTGTCGTGAAAGACGTGCACCCTGATTTTGGACAGCGGCAGCGGGTTGGGGTGCAATGCAACTTCTATTGTTTTGTCGGTACCGCCCATTGTTACCCAATTGCCGCCCATCTTATAGCGGGGGGCCAGGACCGAAACCAGGTATTTGCCGTTGGGCAGCGACACCACCGGCTCTGCAGTATCCGAAGCTTCTCCCGCAGCCACCACCGGGCTGTGGCTGGCCCCGGGCTTTAATGAAGGAAATAGACTCGGGTCCCGTTCTTCCTCAGGAAGGTCAACTTGGGGGTCGCCGACGTTATTTTCGTTAACAATAAATTTAAACGCCGGAATGGCAACCCCGGTAACAACATCTTTGACTACAACGGTAAGATTGGCGTTGGCTCTTGTTCCATCGCGGCAACCGTTTACCTGACAAACAGGCTCCTCACTTGGATTTTTTTTCATGTAACAACCTCCTCGAGCCCGACTAAAAAGAAAAAAGTTCTATACTATGTTATGAATCTAATTGATATAATGACAATGTTTGCCATAGGATATCATTACCGCGAAGTTAGTTTCGCCAAAGCCAACACCGATTAATGACGACGTTAAAGTTAACGAGAATATTGGTACTGTCTCTTTTGCTGCTGACTTTGAAAACCAAAAGATGATGATATTATGCAAACTTGTAAAGCCTGGCAAGAAAAAAGACTTCTTCATATCAGGACCACATACTTACGTGCAGCTTCGCCAGGTGGCCGAGTTTTTTGGCCATAAGGTTCAATATAACCATGACAAGTATACTGTTTATATTGACTAATCTTTTGCCGGGCCCCGGGATTGTCCCGGGGCCAATAGCACCAATTTGCAGACCGCACCGGCGCCCTTTGAGTGGCCGCTGGTGGAAACCCAGGTATAAAAGCACAAAACCCCCGGCCAACGGGGGTTTTCATGTTAAATATTAATACTCAATAACCGGCGATTCAGTAAGCACCTCGCGGAGGAAACTAATTTTTTGTTTCTGTACAGCAAATTCCTCGGGAGTATAAGCCAGAGGTTCAATGGGTTCCATAATGTCCGCAATGGCACGGCCCAGCAGGGCACAGCGTTCCATAAAATCTAACCCATTGAAGTCATTGGAGATGACAACCAAGTCGATATCGCTGTGCTCCCCGGCCGTACCCTGGGCCTGGGAACCAAACAATATAATTTTTTCCGTTTTAACACCTTGCTTTGCCAATGCTTTCTTAAACGCCGTTATAATCTTTTCAACCTCGGATCCTTGGCTATGCATTTTATCACATCCTCTGTCTTCAATAAATACTCCCTTGCAATAGTATCGGCTAATGCCAACTTTAGCAATCTGATAAGGTTATGTATTTTGGGCGGGGTTTTCCCGGTTGATATGCAAACCAATGCCTTCAATGCTTTCTCGATGGCTAGATGGCACATATAAACAGTGTAAATATACCTGCCGGTTTTATACATATCCCTGGCGGTCATTAAGTCATATTCGGATTGTACCAGCCATTCGGAGGGATCCGGTACCATACAGTTTTTTCCACCTCTAAAAGTAATTTTAACATACTAACCAAGCCAAAATCAATGAAATTAGCTGGCAACAGCTTTATTTTATTATCAATTCAGGAGGTGCTTGCAAATGCGGCTTGATGTACAGTCGTGAGGAAGAAGAACAGGCGGCAGCTTCCCGCACATGCCCGGGTACCCGACAAGCCGGCCAATATAACAAGGGCAGGCCGCCCGGCGGCCGGGCAGCCTGTCCCTGTTGTCGCGTTTTTCCGTTTTCTAGGCCTGCTCCTCCAGCACCGCGGCGCAGCGGGGGCACACATCCGGGTAACGGGCGTCGCTGCCCACCGCCTCGTGGTACATCCAACAGCGGGCGCACTTAGCTCCCGCCGCCCGGGAAACGCCCACCGCCAAACCGGGCACGTCGTCCGCCGCGAGCGCGCCGGCCGACCTTTCCGCCAGCGGGTGCACGGTGACCCCGGACACGATAAACAGCACCGGCAGGTCCGCGGCCAGCGGCTCGGCAAACCCGCGCCACTCTTCGTCCAAGTACAGGTGCACCCTGGCTTCCAGAGAATTGCCGATCACCTTTTCCTGGCGGGCCCTTTCCAGCGCCCGGGTGACCATGCCGCGCAGCTTCATCAGGCGGTTCCACTTTTCCTCCAGGGCCGGGTCCAGGTACTTTTCCTCGGGCTGCGGCATATCGGTGAGCTGCACGCTGGCGGGCGCTCCTTCTTCCTTGGGCAGGTAGCGCCAGATTTCCTCGGTGGTGAAGGCCAGGATGGGCGCCAGCAGGCGCACCAGCGCGTGCAGCGCTTCGTACATCACGGTCTGCGCGGAACGGCGGGCGGGGGCATCCGCTTTTTCGCAGTACAGCCGGTCCTTGATAATGTCCAGGTACTGGGCGCTCATGTCCACGGTGCAGAAATGGTGCACGGCGTGGTACACCACGTGGAACTCGTACTCGCGGTAGGCCTTCAGCACCCGCTCGATCAAGCGGTGCAGCTTCAGCAGCGCCCAGCGGTCGATTTCCGGCATCTGCTCGTAGGACACGGCGTCGCGCCCGGGCGTAAAGTCGTAAATGTTGCCCAGCATGAACCGGCAGGTGTTCCTGATCTTACGGTAGGACTCCGTCAGCTGCTTGAGAATTCCCTGGGAAACAGCCAGGTCGCCCCGGTAATCGGCCGACGAAACCCACAGCCGCAAGATGTCGGCACCCATCTGCTTGATCACTTTCAGGGGGTCCACCACGTTGCCCAGCGACTTGCTCATCTTGCGGCCGTGTTCATCCACCACAAAGCCGTGGGTGAGCACCGCCCGGTAGGGGGCGCGGCCGGTTACGGCCACGGAAGTGCTCAGCGACGAGTTGAACCAGCCGCGGTGCTGGTCGCTGCCCTCCAAATAGAGGTCCGCGGGCCAGCTCAGCTCGGGCCATATTTCCGGCTCGTCCAGCACGGCCAGGTGGCTGGAACCGCTGTCGAACCACACGTCCATGATATCGGTTTCCTTGCTGAACTCCCGCGCGCCGCAGGCCGGGCAGGCCAGCCCCGGCGGCACCAGGTCCGCGGCCTCCCTGGCGAACCAAACGTCCGAGCCGTGTTCCCGGAACAACTTCTGCAGGTGGCTGATGGTCTGGTCGTTGATGATCTCCTTGTTGCAGGAGTTGCAGTAAAAGATGGGAATGGGCACGCCCCAGGTGCGCTGGCGCGAAATGCACCAGTCGCCGCGGTTGGCCACCATGTTGTAGATCCTGTCCCGCCCCCAGGCCGGAATCCAGCACACCTGGTCGATGGCTTCCAGGGCCGCCCGGCGGAACCCCTCGATGGAGGCAAACCACTGCTCGGTGGCCCGGAAAAACACCGGTTTTTTGCAGCGCCAGCAGTGCGGGTACTGGTGGTTGACAACGTCCTCTTTCACCAGCGCGCCGGTTTCCCGCAGCGTCTGCAGTATGCCCGCGTTAGCCTCGTAATACAGCTGGCCGGCGAATTTACCGCCCTCCTCGGTAAAGCGGCCCCGGCCGTCCACCGGCGAAAAAACTGGCAGGTCGTACTTGAGGCCCACCAGGTAATCCTCGTGGCCGTGCCCGGGCGCGGTGTGCACGCAGCCCGTGCCGGCCTCCAGGGTGACGTGGTCGCCCAGAATGACCAGCGAGGTCCGGTCCTCAAAGGGGTGACCGCAAACTACCCCCTCCAGTTCCCGGCCCTTGTAGGCGCCTGCTTCCCGGCCGCCGGCCAGCCCGGTTTCCCGGAAGAAGAAATCCTTCAGCTCGCGGGCCAGGAGCAGTTTCTCCCCGCTGCATTCCACCAGCACGTAGTCGAAGTCCGGGTGCAGGCAGATGGCCAGGTTGGCCACCAGGGTCCAGGGGGTAGTGGTCCATATGACCACGTAGGTGTCCTCTTCGGGCAATATCCCCTTGCCGTCTCGCACGGGAAACTTAACGTAAATAGAAGGCGATTTCTTGTCGGTGTATTCCACCTCGGCCTCGGCCAGGGCGGTTTCGCAGGTGGCGCACCAGTAAACGGGCTTTAAGCCCTTGTAAATATAGCCTTGCTTGGCCATCTCGCCGAATACGCCGATTTGCCTGGCCTCGAAATGGGGCATCAGGGTGAGGTAAGGGTGCTCCCAGTCCCCGCGCACCCCCAGCCGCTTGAATTCCTCGCGCTGCACGTCCACGAACTTCAGCGCGTATTCCCTGCACTGGCGCCGGAATTCCACGGCATCCACCGCGTGCCGGTCAATGCCCATGTTCTTGATGGCCTGCTGTTCAATGGGCAGCCCGTGGGTATCCCAGCCGGGCACATAAGGAGCGTCGTAGCCCGCCATGGAATGAAACTTCACCACGATGTCCTTGAGCACCTTGTTCAGGGTCGTTCCCAGGTGAATGTGCCCGTTGGCGTAAGGCGGGCCGTCGTGCAGGATGAACTTGGGCCGGCCCTTGTTTTTTTCCTGCACCCGGCGGTAAATGTCCATCTCGTCCCAGAACTTGATTATTTCCGGTTCCCGCTGCGGCAGGTTGCCCCGCATGGGAAAATCGGTTTTTGGTAAGTTAAGGGTTTTTCCATAGTCCATTTGACCACACCTCTGCTTTTGCGTGATAGTTGGGCAGTAAAAATAAAAACCGTCCCCTAAGGGACGGAAATTTTCCGCGGTACCACCCTAATAGGCCCGGCGGCGCAAAAAACCTGCGACCGGACCCGCTTTATCCGTTAACGGCGGCTGCCGGAGCGGCTTAGTTTCCCAGCGGATTTCAGCCGTCGCCTCCCGGGTGATTTTCAACGGCTCCGGCTGTACCCGGCTCGCACCCGCCCCGGGCTCTCTGCCCAGCCCCGCCGTTTACTCGTCCCGTTCACCGGCTTTAACTCGTTATATTTACTTCAACTATGGTATTATATATAAAAACGGTAATTTCGTCAATATTGCAGCTTTTTTCGCACCTCTTCCGCCGTCACTCCCTCGATGCGAAGCGTTTTATTGCGGCCGGTGCGGCCCTGCACAACCGCCACCCTGCTTTTGGGCACGCCCAGCAGCTCGGCTATGAAAGCGCAGCAAGCCTTGTTGGCGGCACCCTCCACCGGCGGCGCGGTGAGGCGCACCTTCAGGGCTCCGTTCAGCAGGCCGGCCACCTGGTTGCGGGCAGCCCTGGGCTGCACGCGCACCTTGATGGTTACCCCGCCGCCGTCGCTTTTTACCTGCAGCATACCGCTAACCCGCCGTCCCGCCGGCTGCTTCCCCGCCGCCTGCCGCCTCTTCTTCCGCTTCCTTCGCCGCTTCAGGCAGGGAGCCTTCCCCTGCGCCGGCGGCGGCCCGGCCGGCGGCCGCTTCCGCCCACCCAGAGCCGGCGCCGTTCAGCACCCCCAGGGCTTCCTCCGCCTGGTGCTCCAACAGGCTGAGCTGCGCCTCCAGGAACGAGCGGAATTTAGCTCGAAAAACGCGGGCCTGTTTTTCCAAAAAACGGTACTCGTCCATGATGGCCCGCACCCGTTCCTCGGCCTCCCTGATCCTGTACCTGGCCCGCTCCCTGGCTTCCTGTAGGGTGCGTGCCGCCTGCTCCTCTGCCTCGCCGATGATTTTTTCGGCCTGCAGGCGCGCCTCTTCCAACATCACGTTCGCTTCCTGGCGGGCGTTCTGCTGCAGGTCTTCCGCGTTTTTCTGCGCCATGATGACGGCGTCCTTGATTATCTTTTCCATTTCCTCGTAACGAGACTTGGCCGCTTCGCTGGCTTCCAGTTTTTCCTTCAGGGTTTGGTTTTCCAGTAAAAGAGCTTCGTAATCCTGTACCAGCTGGTCCAGGAACTGGTCCACTTCTTCCTCGTTGTAGCCCCGGAAAGAACGCTTAAATTCTTTTTTTTGTATATCCAGGGGGGTGAGCACTCCAACCACCTCCGATCCCAACCCGCGGCGGTCCGGCGCCTCGTTCCCGGCAGGCGCGGTTTCACAGCCTTTTCAGCAACAGGCCGATGCGGTCCTTTCTGGTTTTGCCGCCCGTTTGCTGAATTTCCAGCCGCCCTCGCCCCCGGGCGGAAATCACGTCCCCTGGCCCGACGGCGGCGGACGGGTCCTGGCAGGGGCGCCAGTTTAAATATATTTTCCCGGCGGCGATTTCCCGGGCCATTTTGCTGCGCGACATTTGAAAACCCTGCGCGGCAACGGCGTCCAGGCGCATCGAAGGCACCGTCACTCTGATTTCCCGGCCCCGGGCCGGGGGCGGCGTCACTTCTTCCCGGCTGATCTGCCGCACCGTAACCCGCACCCGGCCCACCCTGGTCAGCTCGGCCCGGATATAGCCGGCCACTTCGGCGGCAGCCACAACCTGCGCGCCCTCCTCGCCGGCGATGATGTCGCCCAGCTTCTCCCGCCGCAGGCCCAGGCCCAGCAGCGCGCCCAGGTAATCGCGGTGCCCAGCGGCGCCGAAACGAAAGTTGCCCCGGATGGCCAGGAAGGCCAGCCCGGCATCCAGCTCCGCTACGGGCCAGAAATCCGGGTAAATGACCACCCTGGCCCGTTCCGCCCCGGGATACCCGCCGTCCGCCGCAGCCGCCAGGCCCGGTATGGATGCCGCCGCCCGCATGATCAGCCCGCAGCTGAAGGGATCGTGGAAATCAGTCACCCGGGGGCGGTTGGTTTTGAGCACCGCGCTGCCCATATCCAGGGCCCGGGCCAGTATTTCCCGGTCTTCCGGGGAGGTTGCCGCATTTAACAGCTCATCGCGGTGCGCCGCCGCCATGTCAGAATATACCCACCGACATGAGCAGGTTGACCAGCAGCCGGCGTAAAAGTTCCAGGGCGAAAAAGGCCACGATGGGCGAAAAATCGAACATGCCGACCGGCGGAATAATGCGCCGGAAAAAACCCAGCACCGGTTCGGTGCTCTCGTATATAAATCTCACCACAGGCTGGTAGGGATTCACCCGGATCCAGGAAAGAATAATGCGGATAATTATCAGCCAAGTGTAAACCTGGAAAGCAACGTTTATTACCGTAATAACTCCGATACCCATAAGTCACCCCGTATCATTATTTGTCTTCGCCCGAAAGCTGCCGGGAGCGCCGGCTGGCCATTTCCACCGCCCGGCCCAGGGCGGCCCGCACGCCGCCTTCCTCCAGGGCAAATAATCCCTCGATGGTGGTGCCGCCGGGCGTGGTCACCATATCCTTCAGCGCGCCGGGATGCCGCCCCGTTTGCAGGACCATCCCCGCCGCGCCCAGCATGGTCTGGGCCGCCAGGGTCTGGGCGACATCGCGCGGCAGCCCCATGCGCACCCCGGCATCAGCCAGCGCCTCGATGATGACATACATGTAAGCCGGGCCGCTGCCGCTCAAACCGGTAACGGCGTCCATCATGCCTTCTTCCACCGCCACCGCCCGGCCCACTGCACTAAACAGCTCCAGGGCCATTTCCCGGTGGCGCTCCGCAGCCCACTTGCCGCAGCAAATCGCCGCGGCCCCCATGCCCACCAGCGCCGGGGTGTTGGGCATCACCCGCACCACCGGCACACGAGCCGAAAAAAATTTTTCTATGTACGACGTGGTTATGCCCGCGGCAATGGAAATGACAGTATGGCCTTCGCCGAACAGGCCGCCGGTTTCCGCCAGCACCCGGCCCAGCACGAAAGGCTTCACCGCCAGGATGACCGTGTCCGCAGCGCCCACCAGCGCCGCGTTATCCCGTGCCACCCCGACTCCGTACTTTTCCCGCAGGTAGGCCGTGCGCTCGGCCTTGACGTCGCTGACCAGCACGTTGGCCGGCGACAGCAGCCCGTTTCCGGTAAACCCAGCAATCAGCGCCTCGGCCATGGCTCCGCCGCCGATAAAACCCACCTTGTTTGTCAACTGGGGCATAAACAAAACACACCTTCCGCTTTTCACTTCATCCAGGAAAAAATACCCTTGTCTTTAAATCGTTCCTCCATTTCACTGTCTATGTCTATGTTGCTGGGCACGAATAGAAATATACCCTTGCCCACTTTTTGCATGCTGCCGTTCAGCGCGTACGTGGCGCCGCTGGCGAAATCCACCACCCGCTTGGCCAGGTCGGGTTCCGCCTGTTCCAGGTTCACGATCACGGGACGCCTGTTCTTGAGGTTATCGGCAATGGCCTGCACGTCATCGAAGCTGGAAGGCTCTAGAACCACTACCCGCACCTGCCGCTGCGCGTGCAGGCTCACCACCTGGCCCTTGTTTTTCCTCGGCTTCTGCTGTATGGCCGTGTCTTCCCCGGCTAAGTAGCTCTCCTGCTCCTTGTCCTCTTCCAGCGGCTCCTCTTCAAAACCCATGAAGTTCAGTACCCTGTCCACCAGTTTTTTGGCCACTTTGACCACTCCTCTTTTAATATATGCGGGCACCGAATATCGCCGTGCCCAGGCGCAGCATATCGGAACCTTCCTCCACCGCCACCTCGAAGTCGTTGGTCATACCCATGGACAGGTGGTTTAACCGCACGCGGGGCACCCGCCCGTCCAACCGCCGGGCCAGCCGGCGCAGCTCGCGGAAAACCGGCCTGACCTCTTCCGGGTCCTCGACGTACGGGGCGATGGTCATCAGCCCGCATACCTCGACCCGCTCCAATTCCTGCAGCGCTACCAGGAAATCGGGCAATTCGGCGGGACTGACGCCGAACTTGCTTTCCTCGCCGGCCACGTTGACCTGTACCAGCGCCCGCGTAACCACGCCCAGCCTGCCGGAACGCCGGTCAATCTCCCGGGCCAGGTGCAAACTGTCCAGGGAATGTACCAGTTCCACCCGGCCCACCACGTGTTTTACCTTGTTGGTCTGCAGGTGCCCGATCATGTGCCAGCGCACACCCGCGGGCAGTTCAGCCATCTTGGCCGTCATTTCCTGCACGCGGTTTTCCCCCAGGTCCGCGATTCCCGCCTTTAGGGCTTCCTTGATGCTGGGCACCGGGACCTGCTTGGTAACGGCAATAATTTTTATTTCCCGCGGGTCGCGGCCGGCCCGCGCAGCGGCCAGGCGCACCCTTTCCCTCACCCGGTGCAGATTTTCCCTTACGCCCAAAAGATCATCCTCCATCTCCCAGCCTGGTGCCGTCCCGCACCCAGCGCGGGTTGCTGATATAGCGAACGGTGCTGCTCAAATGACCGCCTTCTATGGATACCTTACCCTCCAGGCGGTCTGTCACCGCCACGGGAATCCAGCGTACCACTTGCTTGACTACCACGTAAATACCCGGCTGGCCTTCCTGAAAAACAATGGCCCCTTCTGGCACCAGCCAGCCCGCCAATCGCCGGGTCACCAGCTGCATGGACACCCGCCGCCGGTGCACCAGGTCCGCCGGGTAATCCCCGGTTTCCACCAGCAGGGCACGCCGGCCGCCGAATTCCCGGACTTCCTTGACGCGGCCCACCAATTCCCGGCCCTCCAGAAGCAAGCGCACTGCCGCTCCTACGGGCGGTGCCGGTTCCGGCGCGTTTTCCATCTCCACGTAAAGGAGCAGCGGCTGCAGGTTATCCACCACTTTGCCGATAAACTGGCCGCTTTGCACCTCTGCGCCTGTTTTCGGCTGAGGCAAGCGGGTCTTGATTTTTTCCACCGCCCCCATGTCCAGCACGTCCAAGGCCCCGGGGACAAGCAAATTTTCCAGGCCGTCCAGGTGTGTGCAAAAAACCCCAGCCCGGGGACTGTAAAGAGTTTTGCATGTGATTCCCTGAATTTCGGCCAGCGGCGCGCCCACCCGCAGTCGCTCGCCGTCCCGCACCAAAAGGTGCAGCTTCCCGGGCACTGGAGCTTTAATTAACTCCTCCTGCTTGATCAACAACCCCTGAACCGGAACGGTTTGCGTTATTTCGTCGTGGGCGAGAAAGCGCACGTCCAGCAGGTGGTGCAGAACGGCACTTTTCGCCCAGGCCAGAGCGCTCCAAACGCCCCAGCCGGCCAACGCCAGCAAACAAGCTAAAACCGCCACCGCGGGAATAAACCGGCTGGGGCGAATTCTGTACCTAGCCACACCGTACCCCGCCAAATTACTTTTGCTACTTAATTTACTACCCCGCCAACCGCCAATTTCCTGCCTCGCCGGCAAAAAAACAAAGCTGCGCTTCAGCTGCGGGAGTGTTGACAAAGGACTGGCGTGCGCGTCCTGCGCGCGCCCCCCGGTTTCGCTCCTTCGCTTCGCCAAGAGTTGTTACCCGGTGCGCCGTACGTCGTTCGCTCGAGGAACAAAAGCACCTGCAATGGCTCATTTGGCAGTTTCAGCTGCGGGCGGGTGGCGATAAGGGCAGGAATACGGAAAAAACTGTGCCCTTGCCCACGGTGCTTTTCACTTCCACCCTGCCCCCGTGCCCCTTGACGATATGCTTGACAATGGCCAGTCCCAGCCCGGTGCCGCCCCGTTCCCTGCTGCGGGCCTTTTCCACCCGGTAAAATCTTTCAAAAATGCGGGGCAGGTTCTCCGCCGGTATGCCAACACCGGTGTCCGACACATCCAGCCTAACCTCATCGCCTTCCACGGAAGCGCTCAAACTCACGCTACCGCCGGGCGGGGTGAACTTGATGGCGTTGTCCACCAGGTTGATCAGCACCTGGGCCAACATGTCCGGGTCGCCGTACAACGGCGGCAGGCGCGGCGGCAAGTTGACCCGGAAATCGATTTCCTTGTCCTCGGCACGGGTACCGCAAATGGTCAACATCCTGTCCACCAGCGTGTCGATTTCCACCCGCTGCCACCGGTGCACCATGCGCCGTTCCTCTATCCGCGAGAGATCCAGCAGCTCGTTCACCAGCTTGGAAAGCCGCCGGGTTTCCTTGGCAATTATTTCTAAAAAGTACCTGGTCATCTTTGGATCCTCCGTGCCGCTTTCCAGCAGCGTTTCCACGAATCCCTGAATGGAAGTGAGGGGTGTTCTTAGCTCATGGGAAACATTGGCTACAAACTCGCTGCGCATTTGCTCCATGCGCTTGCGCTCGGTAATGTCCCGCAGCAGTACCACCGCCCCGCCCTGGCTGCTGCCGTCCAGCGGCGTGGCCCGCAACATGAAGATGCGCGGTTCCGGGGAGGGGATGTTTATCTCCCGGGACAGCGGCTTGTTGCTGTCCTGCACCATTTGCATAACCGGGTGAAGGTCAAAACTGCATAACACTTCCGTTATGTTTTTGCCCGTGTACTCCGCCCGGTTGATGCCCAGCATGGCTTCCACAGCGGGGTTCATCATGATAATGCGCCCTTCGCGGTCCAAGGCAATGACCCCATCGGCCATGCTGTTCAATATGGCCTGGGCGCGGTTTTTTTCCTCGGTGATTTCTTCAATGGTAACCCGCAGGCGCGCTGCCATGTCGTTGATGCTCCTGGCCAGGTCGCCGATCTCATCCCGGGTAAAAATGTTGATTTGCCGGTCCAGGTTTCCCTGGGCCATTTCCCGAGAAGCAGTGATAATCACATTCAACGGCTTGATCACCCGCCGGTAGAGCACCCAGGCCAAGCTTACGGCAAAGGGCAAAGCCACGGCAATGGCACCCACGATGCTGACTTTTTCCACGGCGTAAAGCTTCAAGATGGCAAAGAAAATCAGCAGCATAAAAAAATAACTGGCCACCGGGCGCCAGCCGATACCTTGAAACGCACGCCAGATGTTCAACTGGATACCTCCCTGAACCGGTAACCCACCCCGCGCACTGTTTCAATGTACTGGGGCATACCGGGGTATTTTTCCAGTTTTTGCCGCAAATGCCTGATGTGCACGTCCACGGTACGGGAGTCGCCGACGAAGTCGTAACCCCATATCTTTTCCAGCAGCTGCTCGCGGGTAAATACCTTGCCCGGCTTGCTGGCCATGTACCGCAGCAGCTCGAATTCCTTGGGGGTCAACTCCTGCCGCTCGCCGTCTACCAGCACCTCGAACCTTTCCTGGTCGATAACCAGCCGGCCCAGGTTTATTCTTTTTCCCGCGCCGGCCTCCTGCTCCCTGTTTTCGCTTTCCATCTGCAGCCAGCGCAGCCTGGCCTTGACCCGGGCCACTAATTCCCGCGGGCTGAATGGCTTGGTCACGTAATCGTCGGCCCCTATTTCCAGGCCCAGTATTTTATCTAATTCGTCACCCTTGGCGCTAAGCATGATGACCGGGATGTTCCTGGTTTCCTTGTCCTGCTTCAACTGCCGGCACACTTCCAGGCCGTCCATGACGGGTAGCATGATGTCCAAGATGATTAAATCGGGATCGCCGGAGCGCGCCTGCTTGACCGCCTCCTCGCCGTCGTACGCCGTGATTACCTGAAAGCCGTCCCGCTCCAGGTTGAATTTGATCAGCTCCACAATGTGTTTTTCATCATCCACCACCAGTATCTTATACATGGCTCAT
>ENA-OSAF01000369-OSAF01000369.1-marine-sediment-metagenome-genome-assembly--contig:-NODE-369-length-14456-cov-22.445941_pt1 | contig 14456 bp, 17 predicted proteins | sample MGYA00237872_ERZ529318 | MGnify/ENA primary metagenome ERZ529318 (study PRJEB26369, sample SAMN03142813) | marine sediment metagenome | biome: marine; feature: borehole; material: sediment... | reverse complement strand
CAGGCAATTTCATCACTCCCATTTTACTACAGAGAATCAGCCTGATCAACCTTGCGAGACTTCGATCTCCGTCCCGCAAGGGTACTTGCGGGACAGGCCAACCAGCCCGCCTCATCCCTCCTTTGAAGATGGTTTGGGCCGGGAGGCCCTTTAAACTTTGGGGCCGGGAGAAATCCCAGCCCGCTCTCTCATCCCATCAACTCCGCGGCCAGGGCAATTAGTCCTTTATCCCCGCGGCGGTATTTTATGCGCACCTGCTTCCCCACGGCCCCGGCCAGGGTCTGGCCGACGCCGTTCTTGCCATACACGGCGTGCCTGCCGCCCGGTGTCTCACAGAAAGCGCGGATTGTGCCCTGGCTTGCGCCGGCCCGTGCCTCGAGCACCGTGACGACAGCTGTTTCCGTGCCGTCACCGTTTACCTGGGCCTTCGGGGGCGCGGCAGGTGTTTTGTCTTTGGCCTCGGCGGGTGCCTCGGCCTCTTGCCCGCAGGCCGCCGACAGCAGGTTCTCGGCGTCCTTAACCCGCCCGGCGTGGGCCAGGCCGGCAGCCAGGTTGACCAGGGCGATTAAACCCTGGTGGGCCGCTCTGGCCTCGTTCAGGGCGGCCTCGGCCTCGGCAAGCCGCTTACGGGCCTCGTTGAGCTTCTTGGCGTCGCCCAGCTTGTCCGCGTCGAACACCACCGCCCGGGCGCGGTGGACATCCACCGTCAGCTTGTCCAGGCCGGGAGCGGTCAGCTTGTCCAGAATCTCTCTGTTAATTTTCATATCCGCGGGGAACGGGCCTGGCGGCCCGTTCCTAAACCTCCCTTCAGTTTGGTTTTTGCGGGCCGTCGACCCTTACATTCCAGGGAAACTCCGTGTGACAATCCGCCAGGCGTCGTAGGCCATAATGGCCGCGAACGTTACGAAGATCAGCACTCCGTTTGCAGTCAAAACCAGCTGGTACGCCCTGCTGGTCGGCTTGAGCCGCACAAGCGCGGCCAGGATCTGGCCGCCGTCCAGCACGGGGAGCGGCAGCAGGTTGACCAGCCCCAGGGTGGCGTGCAGGGTAGCGCCTACCAGCGCCATTTCCACTGCTGGCACCTGATTGGCGAACATATACCCGTACCCGTAGGACATCGCCAGAGGACCGCCGACCGCCTGAACGCCGAACACCTGCAGAAACTCCACCGTAGCCTGGGCTACCAGGCCCAGGAAGGCAAAACCCGCCGCCAGCGACTTGGCCGGCGGCGCGCCGAGGCAAAGCCCCGCCGCCGTCACGATCGCAACCGCCGTCAGCAGGTTCACTGCCGGCCCGGCGGCGAACACCAGGATACGTTTCCAGGCCGGGGCCGCGTCAAACGCCTCCTGGTCCGGCAGGACGTACCCGCCCACCAGAACCAGGCGCACGGTATACACCGTGCCGCGCCACTTCCCGGCGATGAGCCGCGGGCCGAACCCGACCGCGAACTCTTTTACCGGGATTCGCAGGGCTTTGGCGGCCATCAGGTGGCCGGCCTCATGAATCATGATCGCCGTGGCGATCACCGCAACACCAAGGATAACTCCCAACATCATGCTCATACTCGCAGGACGCCCCCGGCCGGCGTCCCATTCACCCCCTGTTGATGAATTTTGGGGTTGGGGACGCCGCCGGGCACCCAGAAGGGTGGGCGTCCTGGACAGAAACAAATCTCTCGTCGAAGCGGCCAGTATCAGGGCCTTTGTTTAATCCGCATACATCCTGCCACCGCCGGGAGCGATCTGTCCCTGGCGGTAAACCCTAAATCCCCGCACGTGCGGAGGGATAACCAGCGGGTGGTGTCCTTCGTGTACGATGGCGCGTTTTTTGTCATCGTATTCGTGTGATTCGGGCAGGTCGTTGACGTTGATTATCGCCGTTTTTAGTTCAACGACATAAACGTCACCCTGCCGGGCCACCCAGCGTCCTTCTCTCTCCGCTTTCTGCACCGCCGCGGGTTTGAGCCACTCCAGCCCTTCCTGTACGGTACTGATGGTTCGGGGCACTCTTACGGCCCAGTAACCCTGGTCGTCGCGACCAAAGAGCCACCGCGCCGACCTGCTCCAACGCTCTGTCGTCGTGTATTCCCTTATCCCCCAGGCTTCAAGCAGCCACACCTTGTGGCTATACGCTAAGACGCGTGTGGGATACTCTGCCGCCTCGGGGCCCTCGATGTCCCGCCGCGCAATTTCACGCGCCGCGATCTTCAACAGCGTGCGATCATGCATCCTTGATTTCAGCTCCTGCAAGGTGATGCTGTAGCCCGCCGTGGTAACCCGGTCCTGCGCCCCGTAGCGTTTCTTTCTCCTTTCTTCCTGTTTCTCCCTGATCTCCCGCAGGCGGATTCGGGCATATTCCCTGACCTGCCCGCGGACGCCGCGGGGCACTCCAATTTTGTCAAACACGCGCGAAAGCTCTCTGTCAGCATCCTTTACTGCCAAGTGGGTAAATTTAGCCAGGTGTTTGTCCAATACTTGCAATTGTCTCCGCGTCAAAACTCCCGTCATGTATTTGGGCGCCTATCGGCGCCCTTCACCTCCTTACGTTTAATTTTTTTTAGGCGCAGCTCCCTGCCGCCGCGCCCGGAATGGGAAACATCCCAGGCGGGCAGGGCCGCCTTGCGCCGACTTTCCAACCAAAAAGCAAAAAAGGGTATCAGCATGCAGTTTCGACTCCCAGACAAGGGAGCTCACATGCTTGATACCCTTTTGCTCCTGGTTTATTGTTTATTGCCCTTATGGGCACTTGCCGCCGCCATGCGGCGGGAAAAACTGTGCCTCTTTCGAGGCGTCTTGCCCGGCCAGGCCGGGGAAACCGGACTTGCCGCGCCTTCAGCGCGGGAAACACAGAGATACTCATCCCTGTGTTAAGGTTAGCATGTTCGACATTTTCTGTCAATAATTTTTGCGGACAAAAAAATCGCTTAAAAAAACGGCCCAAATTCTGGCGAAAATTACCCGGCAAAGGAAATCCATTGACCGCCCGGTTTTCGCGCCAAAATGGGCCGTTTTTTTTGCGTCACTTTTTCTTCTGCAGACACTCCCGCAGCGGTTTTCCCCGCAGTTCGACCAGGCAGCAAACATATTCTCCCACCTGCACCACCTCACCCTTTGCCCTCACTGGCAGCACCTGCCCCTTCGGAAACCGGGCCTGCCCGCCTTCATACCGCCCGCCCGCTTCTTCCAGCCTGGCCGCGAACCACGCCAGGGCCTCCTGGCCGTCCAGGGAGAATGATGCGCCGTCGGCAGCCCAAAATTCTACACCGCCCATCCGCACCGGGGCCGCGAACCCGCCGCCCCGCAAATGCCGCAGGGCTTTAGCCAGCTGGCCGGGCTTGCAGGCCAGGGCGACAGTCAGGGCCGGGAAAGGCGTCGGCCCTATCCGGTGCAAAAAGTCCAGGGCGCGGGCGGCGCGGGGAGAAGTAACCAACCCAAACACGCTATATCACCCGCCTTTCCACGAATCCCCGCCCATCCCGCCATATCCAAAGCTCCTTGACCGCACACGGCGGCACCAGCACGTCTACCAGCTCCTTTACGGCCTTTGTCAAACCGCTGTTGCCGTTCCGGGCGCGCTTAACCTGAATGAATCGGACCGTTTTACCAGTGAACGCTACCAGGTCGAACGGCCCCTTGCTCCCGGCGGCTCGCAGGACGGTGTAGCCCTGGGTTTCCATCTCTTTTCTTGCGGCCAGCTCGGCCCGGTAGCCGCGTTTGTAATTCCCCAAGCCACATCACCCCCTGAAAACAAATATTTACAACGGAAAACCGCATCCCAAAAGGTTTTAAGCCTTAAAAAAACAGGCAAGTGTATACACCGGTGTTTACACCCGGCAGGCCGCTACCGGCGTAGCTTTCGACCCCATTTTGGAGTGCGGTTGTATACACTGCCGCATTTGACCGCCCGGCAGGTGTATACATTCACCACTGCTTTTATGGCTCAAAGCCTTGATTCTCAAGGGCTGGCAGGTGTATACAGTCACAATGCCAGGCTCCCCCGGCACCAGTCGCGCCAAAGCTCTGTAAGCCCCCTGGCCGCTTTCATCGGAACAACTGTTCGCCCGTGCAGGTAGCCCCAGGGGCCGCCGTGTTTGCGCATCCCGTCCAGGATATTCCGCACCGCCGCCAGCGCGTCTGCCGCCCGGCAGCGGCCCCGGCAATCCAGACCCCATATTTCCACCTCATCAAAAACTGCCGCCGCCTGCGCCAGGTAGTGAGCGTCCGTCTCAATATCCACCGCCAGGAAAAACCATACTACCGTGAGCTTGCCCCCGGTCTCGGCCCCGGGCGGGAGGGGAAAGCCGTCCCGGGCGTATATCTCCAGCACTCCGGGAAAAAGGTACACATCCGCCGTTCCATCACGCACCAGGGTGGCCCCGTATTTTCCCCACCGGGCTGAAACGCCCGCTTCTTCCCGGCGGGCGGCCAGCAGGCGGGCGAAGATTTTATGCATCGCCGCGGCGACCTCTTCATCCTTCACCTGCTCGCGCCTGCGGGCCAGCTCTTCAATTTCCCTACAGGCCCGGCGTAAGCGGGCCTGGTGGTTTTTCTTGGTCATGAAAAACACCTCCTGAAAAAACAAAAACCCGGCCGCTCGGGCCGGGTATATATCGGGTCTATCAGGCCAGCCGTCCCCGTAGCCGGAACCGGAGTTTATGCGCACCCCGATCGAAAGTTGCCACCACCGCCGTTACCCTATTGCCCCGCGACAGTTCGCCAACCAGGGGCGCGGGCGCGATACCTGTGACCCCGGGGCAACTGTCGGGTTCCAAAAACACTATCCCGCTTTGCACCGTCACCACGGTGCAGGCGGCGGTCGCCCCCCGCCGGAAGTCCGCCCTCTCCCAGGGGTCGGGCAGGGCGTCGCGGATAGAAAGCTCCGCCTGCCCTAAACGGGCGTCCACCCGGAGCACCCTGGCCTTCACTGGTTGGCCGGGCCGGTACTGCTGCTGCAGGGGCACGGCCAGCCTCACCGCTGCCTTTTTGCGCGGGATCTCCACCAGCACCCCGCCGCCCGCATCCACCAGCAGGCGGGGCGGCTTGCCATCTGCCCGGGGCAGGACGGCCCGCACCAGGCAGTCAATTACCTGCCCTTCATTCAGCGACTCCAGCACCTTCTCCCGCATTTCGTCCACCGCCTCGCGGCGGGAGCAGGCGGCCAGGCCGTTTTCCCGATCCAGGCCCTTGATCTTGACGTTGACCACCTGGCCCACAAAGCGTTGCATCAGGGCGTGGGTGTCGCCGTACCCGTCCAGGCCGGTCTCTCCGCGCGGTACCAGGCCGCGCACGCCGTCCAGGCCGGGGAAGGCCAGTACCCAGGTTGGCTGATTGTCGGGATAGTCCAGGCTGGTCACCTGCACAGAGAGAATCTTGCCCTGTTCATGAGCTTGAAACAGGACTTCCAGCGGATTAGCCGTTTGAATAAAACCTTCGGGTTTTACCACACTCACGTTACCACTCTCCTTACCGACAGATGATTAACGCTCCTTGCCTGCGTGCGCTCAAAGAATGTCGGGTTATCGTTCTGAGCGCCACCTCCTTTGCCAAAAACTGGGCAATGTTGTCGATAAAGTTTTCAACCTCTCTCTGTTTGATCGGGCCGACCCCGTAAACTCCCGTCTCCACGTTCGGCGCGCAATGAAATATACATCGATGTATAATGCTGTGAATTGATTAACACTCCGGCGATCTTAAGCAAATAATTTTCTGATAAAAGACCTTGATTCACAAAAATACCGGCGTGGAAGCCCCTGGTTTTAACCGGGGAGGAAACGCCGGATTCCCCGTAAGGGGCTTGTAACGTTCCTGAACGGACTCTCCCCGGCAGCTCTCCTGACCAATGTTATCCCGGTTTGTCATGCCAGCGGCACCGGCTTCGACCCCGTATACCTGTTTAACCACCGGCGACAGCTGCCCGGAGCTAAAGAAGTACCCCGGAGTGTCGTGGCTGGGATAACGTAGTCTCCGAGGCTCCATGCCTTCCTCTTTAAAGGGGGTAGTTGACTCCTTTCTCCGCCGGACTGGCCCCTAAAAAAGAAAAAAACCGGGATTGCCCCGGCCTAAACTTCGTCGTCAAGCACTGCATCACGCGGAGACCGTTTGGCCGTATCCACCCGGAAAGCGTCCAACCCTATCCAGCTGGGCCAGTTGGCCGCCGTGAACCGCAGCCATACCTCGTTCCCGCGCAGATGCGGGGGCAGCCACGCCTCCACTTGAGGCCAGTATCCTTTCCCGGGGAGTTGTTGTGTTCAGATATACTCCCAGGGGCCGTTCTTCGACTTCGCCGCGTCCAGCCGGACGGTGACATTTGGGCACTCTTTTTCGCGGCACACCGCATAAGCATACCCTATTCTGACCGCATCTATCCCGTCGCGGGGCTTGAAATGCCAGATACTGCCATCCGGCCGAAATTGAACCACTTTGTAGGTGGACGATTCTATCGTGTCCTCCCTGTATTTCTCCCTCTCTTTCTCCGACAACTGTTCTAAAAACTGCTCCAGCTCTTTTTGGCTCAAATGCTCCACAATCTGCCAATTTTCGATGGTTGTATCTTCCACTCCCGGCGCAATCGGGGCGTAAACCCGGTTAGCGCCCATTATGTTGAGAAGTATACCCCTGTCACCGCCTATGTTCCAGTCAAGTCTGACGGCACTGCGCGGTACGACTTCCACCTGCTTCTTTTCTTCCTGCTTCGGTTCCTCATTTTTTGCGGGAGGCGTAGGTGTCTCGGGCGCGGGCTCCCTGATTACTACAGTCTCCCGGACAACCTTGACCTGCTCCGTGTTTCTTGCGGTTTCCGACTTCTGTACGGCTTCCGGTTTCTGCACGGATTCCGGCTCCTGTTCCTCGGCCTCCGGGGCCGGGGCAGGCTCTTCCATTGCCACCGTCGGGGGTGGCGGGACGCTCCCAACCCGCCCGGCGGCGTACCCGCCTATCAGGGCCAGCGGTAGGAGCGCCAGCAACAGCAGGGGCGGGATGTTCCTCCTGCGCCGCTTGGGCTCCCGGGTTTGGGCTTCCTGGGTGTCGCCGATCGGTCTTTCTTCGCTCATGCTTATTCCCCCTTTAGTTAGTTTTTTTTCACAATCGCTTATAACCGTCAAAAACCACCGTTACCTGCCCGACAACCACCCCCTATCCAACTCCACGCAGCCTCAATCCACCTCGCCGCGGCAGTCAGGGCCGGGTGTTCCCAGCCCGCGTGCCGACCGTACAGGTACAGGCTCCATACCGCCGCGCTCACCAGCACAGCCACAGCCAGGAGCCAGATTACATCCAACGCCAGGCCCCACAGGCGGGATAACAGACCCAGTTCGGCCCGGCGCACCGCTTTAGCCGCGTCGGCAACCTTTTTCCTCACGTTACATCACCCCCGAAACTTTCATAGCCAGCACCAACATCAGCACTGCCAGCGGCCCTTCCACCACCGCTGTGCCGGTGGTTACGGGACCTTTTATGTGGGCAAGCCGGGCCAGCCTGCCCGGCAGGGCCAGCGGCGCAAAGGGCCGCACCCCGCTTTTTGTCAGGCCGTCCAGTATCAGATGAGAAAGACTGCCCGCAAGCACCACTGCAGCCAGCCACGCCCAGGTCCAGCCCGCCAGGGAGACGGCCGCTGCCGCTATTCCAGCTGCCGCGGCCAGGCAAAACCAAATGGTGTGCGTCAGCCCCCGGTGGCCCGCCAGGGCCGATATAACCGCCGGCAGGACCGGGATTTTGCGCGAAAGCATACTCCCGGGGTGATCTATGTCCGGCATAAGCCCGGCCACCGCACCCATCGCTGCACCCAAAAGCGGCTCTCCGAAGGCCGTACCGGCAGCCGCCCCGGCAAGAGCCCCGCCGGCAAAGTGGGTGTAACCCATCATCCCGCACCCACCACCTTTAGACATGTGCCGGTTGCCAGGTCGGCCCGGGATACGGAAAAGCAGTACCCTGCAGGGGCGCGCAGGATTACCAGCCTGGGCGTCACCTGCACCACCACGCCGTCGGAAGAGGGACCCTCCCAGGGTACCCTCCGTCGTTTGGGCCAGGTCACCGTCACACGGTCGCCGGGGCGGATACCGGAAAATGTTTCTTCCCTCATACAATCACCCCCCTGAAAAGAAAAAACCCCGGAATTTTCCAGGGTTTAGAAAAGCTCGGCCACGCCGGGGTCGAAGTCGGGTTCCAATTTGGAGGTCACGCCCTCCGCCTGCTTTTGTCCCTGTTCTTCCGGCGGGTCTGTCACCTTCGCGCCGCCGCTTCGCTTTCTCCCCTGTCCCTTCGGTGTTTCGTCAACCTCCGGGTACGGCGGCAGGCTCACCTCCTGCGGCACCTCCGGCAGGGCCTGCTCGGGCCGCACCTGCCCGGCGGCCGCGATTTCCCGGTATTGTGGCAAATCCGTCCAGGGCAGTTTTTGCAGGTATAGGGGCCTTTGGCCCCGCAGGAGCACCACGCTGTCGTCCTCCGGCATCTGCATGAGTTCCCAGGGCGACATTATTTTTGCCGTTTTCGTGCTTTCGCGCCGTTTTAACTCCAGGCCGCTCCAGGGCGTGGTCACGTCGCGGGATTCGGTTACATCGCGGACGATGGCCTCGCCCATCATCGAGCAGAAGAATCGCGCTGAATCTTCGTCGTCCACCGCCATGCATATCTTCACCGGACAGTTGCCGGCCACGGCTTTCCAGGCGTTCTCTTTTCGATACAGCCCCTGAAGTTGGCCGATGTTTTGCAGCGCGATCTGCACCATTATGCCACGCGAACGGCCCAGGGCGCATACTTTATCTATGTCCGGGATTTTCCCGATATTAGCAAATTCGTCCAGGATGAACCTGACCGGCACCGGCAGCCGCCCGCTCCCCGTGATCTCGGCGGCCTCTTTGAGTCGCCGGAACATAAAGGTGTAGAAGGGCACGTACAGGCTACGCAGGTCGCCCTCGTCGGGGAGGACCAGGAACAGTGCCGTCTTTTTCCGGCCCACACTCTCCAGCTCGAAATCGCTCGCCGCCGTTAAGGCCGCCAGGGGGCCTTTGGTAATGCCGCGAACTTTATTGCGAACGCCCTCAATATAGTTGGAATAATGCCCCTGGGCGGCCTTCCAGGTTTCGTATGCCGCCAGCGGCACCTGCTTCAGGCGAAACGCCTCCGTGTACGCCGCATCCAGGGCCTCCTGGGGCCAGGAGAGTATGGACAGGGCCGCCCGCATGTGCTGTTGTTCCGGCGGGAGCGCCCAGCGGGCGTAGGCCAGGGCGGCGGCCAGGATGTTTTTCTCGCCGCCGCTGAAGAATGCGTGGTCGTCGCCCGCCGCCGAAATTAGCCAGTCGGCCAGGTCGGTGATCTCGTCGTAATCCCGGCACTCGGCCAGCGGGTTCCACCGGTGGGAGCGGGCCGGGTTCGCCACGTTGAAGCCGACCAGTTCGTATCCTTTTCGCTCCAGCCACCGGCCCATCGTTTCAAACAGCTCCCCCTTCGGGTCGGTGACGACCACGGAGTGGCCATCGCACGCCGCCGCGATAATCATGTTCCGAATACAGGTATAGGATTTCCCTGTGCCCGTCGCGCCGATAATCAGCACATGCCCGGCGATTTTTATTTTACCCTTGTTTGGGTTCAGCCGGACAATCTGTCCCTGCAGCCGCCCCAGAGGGACCCCGCCGGCTCCATCACGGGGCGGCCCGAAATCGCACTTGTCCGCCAGGTGCGCGGCGCCGGCCCAACCGCCTTCGGTTGCCCTGCGTCCCCGTATTATCCCCGGCCCGTGCCGCGCTTTGGGTCTTGCCACGGCAGCCAGGCCTAAACCGATCAGACCGCCGGCCAGCGCGGCCCACCGGCCCGCCCGGTCAGCAGGTGTCTTCGCGGGTTCCGCTCCCAACCAGGCCCGGGCCACTGGCGCGGGCGGCAGCGGTTGGTGTTTTATCGACAGGGCCGCCTTCTGGATACCATACGCCGCTCCGGCTGCCGTCCAGGCCAGGAGCAGGCCGCAGGCGACCGGCAGGAGCGCGGCCCCGATTTTCTGCGCTACACCGCCGTGCCGGGCCAGCCAAAAGGCCGCCGCCCCGAGTATGGCCAGTACCGCCAGCACTTTGGCCGACGCCAGGAGGATCAGGGCGGCGGTCAGCGACAGAGTGACACCGGCCAGTTTCTCTGCCTGGATTTTTTTATTCATACATTACACCTCCACAAAAATCGCTTGCAAAAACGGCTCAAATCCGGGCGAAGATTACCCGGTGAAAATCCTACTGGCCGCCCGGTTTTCACGGCAAATTGGGCCATTTTTTCGCGTCGTTTTCTACCTGGCCACCGCCGCCCAGACCGAACGGGCCAGGTGGGCGATGTAATCAGCCGCAGCGGCCAGCCAATCGGCCTTTATGCCCGCCAGGGCCGCTGCCTGTCCCGCCGCCCATATAAGGGCCGCCAGCGACACCGCCAGGGCCGCCGCCCAGAAGCCCAGGTGGACCGCCTGAAACAGTACGGCCGCCGCGCCGGTAAATGCCGCCGCGCGCCGAAAGACACCTGCAAGCCGCCGGAGCGGTTCGGCGGGATCCCCGGTTTTAGCTTTATTCACGGTTTGGTGGCTGGTTCTGGTTTTCCGGGCTTTCCCGGGCCTCACCAGGCCGGGCGGCTTGCGACCCTGAAGCATCGCCCGCAGGGCATCTTCCAGGCCGCTCAGCGGCAAAACCGGCCGGCCGGTCTGCCGGGCCAGTTCCGCGGCCTGCTCTCCATCCCGCGCCACCGGAATGGCCCCCGGCACGACGCAACCCGCCGCGAAAACGGGTACCCCCTCGGGCGGCGCGGCCCCGGGCGGGAGTACGGCCAGCCAGGGCGGCACAGGGTCCTGCGGCAGCTCGTCGCACTGCACGGCCTGCGCCGCAGAGTCGGAGTTTAGAAAAATATGGCAGTAGTTTTCTCCCAGAACCCGGGCGGCGTCGTACACTGTTACATCTCCATGCCAGGCCAGGGTCTCGGCCAGCCGGTCCGCAGCCTCCCGGAGCAGGTCTCCCCGCCCGATTACGACCGCCGCGGGCGTCAGGGTAAACTTTGACTTCTCAAACTTCGGGATCCGCACCCTGGGCAGGGTGAGCCGCCCGGTCTCCGGTTCCGGTTCCGGCACTGTCACGCCCGCCAGGGCCTCCGCCGCTTCCTCACCCGTGGCCGGGTGCTCCAGCCGGTGGAGCACCGCAGCCGGGGCGGCGGGGGTAAACACAAAATCCCGCACCCCCAGGGCAGCGGCGTAGGGCACAAGCTCGCTGGTTTTTTCGGCCAGCAGAATAATCCGGTACCGGCCCGCCAGGGCCTTCAGCGCGGCCCGGCGGGTTACTCCGCCGGTCTCGGGCACGGCGGCATGGAAGATCACTACCTCCGAACCATGTTTTTCAGCCACCGCCAGGGCCACGTCGGTGCCCAGGCAGTCGTCCGCCTCGTGCCCCGCCTGGGCCAGCGCGGCCAGCAGGTGTTCGGGTTCGTTGGAAATCAGGCAAACTCTCATACACCATCGCCTTTCTCATATCAGGTTTTGCAAAATCGGCTCGGGGTCTATCCATTCCGCCGCACCCACCGGCCTGACCCCGAAGTGCAGGTGGGGACCGGTGGACACTCCCGTGCTCCCCACGGCCCCCAGGCGGGCGCCGGGCCGGGCGGCTTCGCCTTCGCGCACGTCCACCCGTGACAGGTGGGCGTACAGGTACTCGTACCGGGCATCGCGAACTATCACGGCCAACCCGTACCCGTCCACAAAGCCGGCGTAGGCCACCACGCCGCCCGACACGCTCACCACCGCGGCTCCGGTGGGGGCGGGGATGTCTATGCCGTCGTGAAACTTCCGCGTCCTGAAAACCGGGTGTATGCGCCAGCCGTAGTGGCTGGAAATAATATAGTGTCCCGGCACCGGCCAGGCCGCCGGGCGGCTGCGGTACGCTTCGGCCAGGCGCAGGATGTCGTCTATGTAACCCCGCGCCCCGCCCACGTTCTCCCCGTAGCCGCCGTAACGGGCCAGGGCGGCCAGGAGCGGTTTTGGCGGAGCCGTCAGGTCCAGGTCCTCCCAGTCCACGCTCCCCGCGCCGTACCCGGCCAGGACATAGGCCCCGACGATGATCTGCGCCCGGGGGTTCCACCTGTCGGCCTCCGGGTCAAAGCCCCATCTCGTGGCCCACTCGGGCCAGTAGTCCGGGTGAAGCTGCGTCAGGCCGAAACACCCGGTATCTTCGTTCACCGCGCTCAGGTTCCAGGAACTCTCTTTCTCGATGACGGCGGCCAGGAACCATACCGGTATCCCGGTGAGCTTTTCAGCCTCTTCCAGGTAGGACCGAAACTCCGCCGGGATGGACGCGCCGGAGATCGCCGCCAGAAGCGATACCCGGTCCATCAGCCAGGCCATATTTTCCGCCTGCGCGGAAAACGCCATTCCCGCCTCGAACACGGCCTGGGCCGCCGTTTGGGCCTGCTCTCCGTCCGGTATTCCATACAGCCGCACCAGGTAGGGCCGCAGGTAGTTTTCCAGGCCGCCGGCCAGCCGCTCCCGCCCCGCCGGTTCTTCGTAGGTCACCGAACTGCCGTCCTCATAATGTTTCGTGACCCACCTGTACCGGTACTGGTAATGCCCCCGGATGGTGTAGCTCTCCACCAACAGGTACACTATTTCCCTGCTGCACCCGTCTTTATCACAATATTTCACGTATGATTCTTTATAGTAATACCAGGGGCGCAACTTCTTCGCCGCGTCCTCAAGCCGCGCCTCAAGCCAGGCCCTGTTCTGCATCTTGTCCCCGCCCGATTGGGCGGCCAGGAATAGCACCGGGGCGTAGATGTCGCCCCACTGGTTGGCTGTCTTAGCGTCCTGGCCGTACCTGTCCATCAGGCGACCAAACCGCTTCTTACCCGCTCCGGGATACCAGGAGCCCTCGCCGTCCACCAGCCAGGTCTCTTGGGCGTTCCATTCGGCAACCCTTTCTTCCGCGTATTCCCGCACCTCTACATCGCGCGGGTCGGGGTTGGCTCCCAGAAGCGTCGCCCCGCCCGGCATGGCCCCGTAAAAGGCCGCTATTAGTGCCGATACCAGAATTGCCACCAGGAGAATCACCGCCGCCGGGAGACCAACCAGGGCCAGCAGGTATCCCGCGGCGGCGGCCAAAGCCTTTCCCGCCAGCATGGCGGTTTTTTTGCCCGCCACTATCGCGCCCCTCTTTACGGCCTGTTTTGCATATGCCTTCGTATATGCCTTCGCGGTTTCATACACATGATTACGTTCTTTTTTGCGTTCGCACAATAATATCCCCCCTAAAAAAACAAGGCCCCGGTTGCCCGGGGCCTTGTAGAATGGTTCGGTGTTTCAATATGCATAGCCTACAAAATAGTACCGGTTGTCTATCAGCAAAATTTTTAGTTTTGTTTCCCAATTTTTGTCAGGATGAGTAACCACCACTACATTATCCCGCTTATCATCCAACCGGTACTCAAACTTCCGCAAGTCCAACTTCGTCCAGCCGTGGTCGTGGGCGTCCTGCATCAGCATTTCTGTAGGGTACTGCCACCATTCCGACCGGTTTACCCGATTCATCAGTTTTGAATCGGCTTTGACCATAGCCTCAACCCACATCTGGGCCGCGCCGATGGGCGTCTTGTTGTTGGGTTTGCCGTGCTTAATTACCTGCTCGGTTTGCACCTGGCCGGCCTGCCCCGCCGGAGCCGGTACCGTCGGAGCAGGCGACGACTTCGCGGCAAAAGCTATGACCAACATTACCACGCCGAAAAACGCCACCATCACCAGAGGAATAATGTCTTTCTTCTCGCGCACAACTTTTACCTCCTTGCTTGTTTTTTGTTCTCTCAACTCTCCCGCCAACTATCCAACCCGCCGCCCCGGGCCGGGTAGATCACTTTCGGAGGGTTCGGGGCGCCTGGAGGATGCATGCCGCGCACCACCTGCCGGGCATAGCCAACTCCGGTCTGCACGGCCTGCCGGGCATGGTTTATCCCGGCATGCACGGCCGGGACCACCTGCTTCACGCGGCCGGCAGCGGCCTGCAACGCCGGGAGTCGGGCCACCTTCGGGGCCGCCTGCCGGGCGTAGTGCACGCCCAGGTAACCTACCGTGCCCGCTGCCCGCCCCGCCAGGCCGGCCACCGCCGCCCCCGCGGACGATATCGCCTCACCGCCGGGCACCGCCCGGAAGATGGGCGTATATACAGCACCCATCGCCGCCGCCGTGACCATCCCCGCCTTCGCGCCGAAGCTCACGGCCCGCTGTGCCGCAGGGGACAACTGCGGCCCGTACCGGGTGTGGGAGCCGGGAGACCCGCCGGCAGGCCCGGGAGCAGTGGGTCCGGTGCTGGATGGGCCGGTGGGTTTTGTGGGAGCGGGGCCGGTGGGGTTGGGCTTGCCAGGCCCCGGCGTGGTCGGTTTTTTGGCCACACCGCCGAAAGTCGCCCCCGCCACCCGGCCCAGGGAGAGCAGGCCGCCCAGCCCGAAGGCCCCCATCATGGCCGACCG
>ENA-OSAF01000367-OSAF01000367.1-marine-sediment-metagenome-genome-assembly--contig:-NODE-367-length-14457-cov-20.961047_pt1 | contig 14457 bp, 13 predicted proteins | sample MGYA00237872_ERZ529318 | MGnify/ENA primary metagenome ERZ529318 (study PRJEB26369, sample SAMN03142813) | marine sediment metagenome | biome: marine; feature: borehole; material: sediment... | reverse complement strand
TGTTGGAGGGTGTGCAAAGCGGCGTCACGGATATTGATACGGCCCTGCAAGCGCTGCAGGACATTTCTTACGAGGACCTGGGCTTTGCCAAGGTGGACCACCACCGGGCCATACGCAAAGGGTTCCCCGAGGTGGTATTTTGCCAGGGCAAGACGGTGCAGCAGGTGGTGGAAATTATGGCCAGCCTGGGCAGGAATAATGCAACCATCCTGGGCACCCGCGCCGGCCGGGATATGTACGAAGCCGTCAAAAGGGTTTTCCCGGAGGCGGAGTATTCCGCATTGGGCCGTACCATTGTGGTAAAACGCGGCGTACAAGCGCCTGCCAAGGGAAACGTGCTGGTAATGACCGCCGGAACGGCGGACCTGCCGGTGGCGGAAGAAGCGGTCGTTTCCGCCGAGGCCATGGGAAACAACGTGGAGAGGTGTTACGACGTAGGGGTGGCGGGCATTCACCGCCTGCTGGATAAAATGGACGCCATCAGGTGGGCCCACGTTATCATCGTGGTGGCGGGCATGGAAGGGGCTTTGGCCAGCGTAGTCGGCGGTCTGGCAGACCGCCCGGTGATAGCCGTTCCCACCAGCGTGGGTTACGGCGCAAGCTTCAACGGCCTGGCCGCCTTGCTGTGTATGTTGAACAGCTGCGCCGCGGGTCTGGGGGTGGTGAACATAGATAACGGTTTCGGGGCGGCCGCCCTGGCCAATGCCATAACTCAATTGATAGCGGAGGTAAAGAAATGAAAATAGCTTATTTCGATTGTTTTTCCGGCATCAGCGGCGACATGTGTCTTGGCGCCATCGTCGGCGCGGGGGCAAGCTGCGAGGAACTGAGCAGTATATTGCACCAGCTGCCGGTGGAAGGCTTTGATTTGCGCTTTGAGCAGGTCAAGCGCCACGGCATCTCCGCCGTTAATGTCCACGTGGATACCGCCCGGGAACAGCCGGAACGGCACCTCTCCGAGATAGAAAAAATTATCGAGGACAGCGAACTGCCGCAGCCGGTCAAGGACGCCAGCAAGCGGGTGTTCGGCACGCTGGCGGCGGCCGAGGCGGCGGTGCATGCTACGACCCCCGAGCACGTGCATTTTCATGAAGTGGGGGCGGTAGATGCCATTGTCGACGTGGTGGGCACGGTGGCGGGCCTGTACATACTAGGTGTGGACAAAGTATACGTGTCGCCATTGCCTGTGGGTAAAGGGTTTGTTGAATGCGCGCACGGGGTGCTGCCTTTGCCCGCACCCGCCACGCTGTCCGTTTTGGCCCGGAAAAATATTATCGTATACGGGACGGATGCGGATGCGGAACTGGTTACGCCAACCGGCGCGGCCATAGCCGCCACCTTAAGCGAAGGGTGCGGCCCGCTGCCGCCGATGCTGGTGCAGAGCGTTGGTTACGGGTGCGGTAAGCGGGAATATGACCGTCCCAACCTGCTGCGGCTGGTAATCGGCGAAGCTCCGGCCAGCGGCGCCGGCGGGCCCGATGTTTACCCCTGCCCTTGCCGGAATTGGGGTCGCGGCTTGGAGTGCGCGGAAAGGTAGTTTTTATGACAAAAAACAAGGGATGCGCCCTATCAGCGCACCCCCGGCCCGCGGTCCCTAAATTAAGCTTCTTTCTGCCCTTTCGATGGCAAGGCGGACAAGGTTACCGCAGTTCCTTGACGAGACGCTGCCGAAACCGCCCTCCCTGCGCACGATGTCGGCAACCCCAAGTTCTTCGGCTAACTCCATCTTCAGCCTGTCGGACATTACGCCGCGCCTGCGTGCCATGCTAGCCTACCTCCTTTGGGTTTTGTAGAGACCAGCGGGTCCATTTTTATTATGCGTTATGTTGTTTGCCCTATACCGAACAGAATTTATCGACATTGTTTAGTAATGCCTGCAAAAACAACAGGGTTTGCGCCATATCCTCCAGGTCGGCCACCTGGGCCGGGGAATGGCCGTAGCGCAGCGGGATGCCCAGCGCGGCTACCGGTACGCCGGCCAGCTGGACTGCCGAAGCGTCGGTGTAGGAGCGGGACATCCCTTCCTGTACGGGTATGCCGTTGGCGGCGGCTATTTTTTTTAACAAGGAGCGCATACCCGGTCGCATGATGGTCAGGTCATCCACCAGGCGCAGTGCCGTCCCGCCGCCCAGCCGAATTTGCCGGCTGTGGCCGGGTGTACCGGGAATGTCGCCGGCGGCCATGCTATCCACCACCACCGCCAGGTCGGGCCGCAGCTTCATGGCCGCCACCAGCGCCCCGCGGGCGCCGTATACCGGGCCCGGCTTGCTCCCGGGCAGCATGCCGTGTTCTTCCGTGGTGGAAAAAACACAAGTTACTGCGGCCGGGGCGGCGGAGTCCGGCAGTCGTCTGAGCAGGGCAATTAAAACGGCGCAGCCCATGCGGTTGTCCAGGCACCTGCCTGCCACGCGGCCAGAACCTAGGCGCCGGAAAGAATGGGTGAAGATCGCGGGCGTACCGATATCTAAGCCCATTTGCAGTACTTCGTCCCGGCTGCGGGCGCCCACGTCTACGAATATGCTGTGACCGCCGGCAGCCGGCAGGTGAGGCGGGTGCATACCGATGACGCCCTGCACGGCGGTTTCCCCTGCCTGCAGCGACACCCACTCGCCCGGCCCGAGGTGGTCGGGGATACCGCCCAGGGGGTACAGGTAGATAAAACCTTCCGCATCGATGTTGCTGACCACGAAGCCCACCTCGTCCATGTGGGCGCAAAGCATCACCGCGGGACGGTTGCCCCGCTCATTCCCGCGGCCCGGCACGGCGGCGTAAAGGTTGCCCATGTGGTCGGTGTCCAACTGCGCGCCGGTTGGTTCCAGCAGGGCGGCTATTTTGTGCCGCACCGCGTCCTCGAAGCCCGTCACGCCCGCTACGTTCACCAGCTCGTCCAGCAGTGCGGCCAGTTCTTCTTTAACTTTTTCCAGACCCGGCGCGCAAGACAAGTTTTTCCACCCCGTTTACGTTACGTCGATATATATTATAACCAAAAATATAACCAAAACCGCAGCGCTCTTTCCCGCGCTGCGATTCAGTGTTCAGGGCCGGCCGGGCGCATGGCGTCCGGCCGCGGATTGACAAAAATTGTTTTTTGCTGTTCATAAATTACGAAACCCGGCCTGGCCCCGCTGGGCTTTTTGACGTGCTTGCACAGGGTGTAATCCACCGGCACGTTGGCGGAGTCCCTGGCCCGGCTGTAGTAGGCCGCCAGTGAGGCTGCTTCCAGAAGCGTTCTTTCGGGCACCTGCCTGCCGCCGGTGCGGATGATTACGTGCGCCCCCGGGATTTTGCAGGTATGCAGCCATATATCGCTGTCATCGGCTGTTTTCAAGGTAAGCGCGTCGTTTTGGCGGTTGTTTCTACCCACCAAAACGGTAAACCCATCGCTGGAAATATACGACAGAGGTTCCAGGTGCTCCCTGCGGCGGGATTTGCCGTGCTTAGGGCTGCCGAGCACCGGAGGTTCATTGATGTAACCCTGACTGGCCAGCTCTTGCTTGATTTCCTGCAGCTCGGCAATGCCGGAGGCCATTTCCAGGGCTGTGGCCACGCTTTCCAAGTACTGCAGCTCTTCCTCGCCGGTGGCAATCATTTTACGGGCTGCTTCTGCGGTATTTTTGGCCTTATTATATTTTTTAAAGTAAAGCTGGGCATTTTCCGGGCCGGAAAGTTCCGGTCTCAGCGGAATGACCACCGTTTGGCCCTGTGGATCGTGGTAGTTCTGCAGCTCTATTTCCCGCATGCCCCGCCGCAGGCGGTGGAGGTTGGCGGTGATCAGTTCACCGTACAGCCTGTATTGTTCGGCCTTACCCGATTCGTGCAAGCTGTTTTTTTGTATCTGCAGTTTTTTTCTTACCCGCCGGCATTCCTTTTTTACCCGGTCCAGCAGCATTTTTCTCTGCCGCCGCAAGGTTTCCCGGGCCTCCTTGCGGGAAAAAAACTCGTCTGCGGTTTCGTTAGCCCCGCCTGTAATGTAGTGCAGCCCTTCCTGCTGCGCCACCGCCAGCGGGAAAAAGTCCACCGGCTCGCCGTCGGGGCGGCAAACCAGGGTGGCCCGCAGGCTGCCCGCGCGCGCCGCCTCCAGCACGCCCTGCAGGGAGCGCCACAGGCTGCGCAGCTCGTGCTCGCCGCAGTAATTAAGCACCGTGTCCGGCTCTAGCCCGCCCAGATTGACAATTTCCCGGCAAGTGGCAGTGCTCAACCCGTCTAGCTTTTGGTGCATAATGGCAGCCAGGCTGTCGTCCAGCCGGCCGGCCAGGAGCAGTTCCCGGAAATCTTCCTCCGTAACGGAAAACGGGTTGATTTTTCCCTGGGCGGGCGGGGGAATGTACGGCTGCCCGGGCAGCACCTCCCGGTGGCGGCTGACGGCGTGGGTATATCTTTTGATGCCGTCTAGAATAATGTTGTCGGGGCGGGATACCAGGATGATGTTGCTGTGGCGCCCCATTACCTCGCAGACCAGCGATTTGACGGCCGGCCGGCCTAATTCGTCCCGGCAGTCCACCGCTATGTCCAGCACGCGGTCCAATCCCCGCTGCCGGAAGCCGCTTATCTTGTAGCCCTCCAAGTGCTTGCGCAGCAGCATGCAAAACACCGGCGGCGCGGTGGGATTGGGCCGGGTTTCTTCGGTCAGGTGCACCCGGGCGTTTTCGGCGCCGGCATGCAGGAGCAGGCGGTATCTTTCCCCGGGCCGGCTTACTACCAGGACCAGTTCTTCCCGGCCCGGCTGGTATATTTTCTCGATGCGCCCCTGCTGCAGCTTTTCATTCAATTCTTGGCAAACGGCGTACATGAACAGGCCGTCAAAGGGCATGGCTTTTCACCCGCCAACAGTATAACACCGGCCCGGTGCCCGGTCAAACTGTTTCCTGCTGCGCCAGCCTGTGGAAAAATATATCAAGCGCTGGAAGTTAACTGGGCTTGCGCCCTCAACATCAGCATTTTCATGCGGTAAAATCAAATCAAATGCTGGAAGGGAGGCCGGCTATGTGTATTATTATCGCTGCATTAGGTGACGGCAATGCGCCGTAAGCTGCTTGTACCGGGAACGAGGGTGCTGCTGTGGCCGGAGGACACATATCAGAAGTATGCTGTAGTGAGGAAAGTGGACAGGCATTACGTTGTTTTTGAGATCACCATGGTGCATCCAGGGGAAAAGCATTACCGGGTGGGTGATGTAATAAAAATACCCAGGCCCATGGTGCGCGTTCAGCCGCTGGATTAAACCCGCGCGCCGGGTACCGGCTGTACCCCAGGCAGCACCGGGCATGTCCTCATTAATGGTAATTTTTTCTTGCCGCCCCGCATAGTTTTTTGTAGTTAAGCAATTTTGGGCAAGGGGTGAGGACATGCCTAGCATCTGGCAAACCATGACCGCCGAAGAAACTGCCGTGCGCCTGCAGGTGGACGCCGCCAGGGGCCTGGGGGAACGCGAGGCGCGGAAGCGCCTGGGGCGGGTGGGCCCGAACGTGCTGGAGAAGGGTCCCGATACTGTCATGTGGCAGATGTTTTTCAACCAGTTTAAGGACTTTATGGTACTGGTTTTACTGGCCGCCACTGCCATCAGCGGTTTTTTGGGCGAGTGGTCGGATGCCGTTACCATTGCCGTTATCGTGCTGCTCAACGCCGTTCTGGGAGTGGTACAGGAATACAGGGCCGAACGCTCCATGGAGGCGCTCAGGGAACTCACCGCCCCGGAGGCCCGGGTAATACGGGACCGGGTAGAGAAAAAAGTACCCGCGGCGGAACTGGTGCCGGGGGATGTGGTGTTGCTGGAGGCAGGGGACAGGGTGCCTGCTGATATCCGGCTGGTCCAAACGGTGGACTTGGAGGCGGTGGAGGCCACCCTGACGGGCGAATCCGCCCCGGTGCGCAAGCACACCCGGCCGCTGGAAAAGGAGGTTGGCCCCGCCGATGCCGGGAATATGGTATTCATGGGAACGGTGCTCACCAGAGGGCGGGGGCTGGGCATCGTGGTGGCCACCGGCATGGCCACGGAAATGGGGCAGATAGCCGGCATGATCCGGGAGGCGGAGCAGGAACCCACCCCGCTGCAGCGCCGGCTGGCCCAGCTGGGCAAAGGTTTGGTGCTTTTTTGCCTGGCCGTATGCGCTGCCGTGGTGGTTGTAGGCATACAGCGCGGCGAGCCGGCTTACCGAATGTTTCTCACCGGGGTTAGCTTGGCGGTGGCGGCCATTCCCGAAGGCCTGCCGGCTATTGTGACCGTGGCCCTGGCCATAGGGGTGCAGCGCATGATCAAGAGGAACGCCGTCATCAGGCGGTTGCCCGCCGTGGAAACGCTTGGCTGTGCTACTTTCATCTGTTCCGACAAAACGGGAACCTTAACGCAAAACGAAATGACGGTGCGCCGCGTGCGCCTGGCCGGCGGGGAATTTGCGGTGACCGGGGAAGGTTATGTTCCCAGAGGCCATTTCATAGGGGACAGCGGGGAACCGGGAGGGCCCGATTTTGAACAAGTGATGCGCATCGCCGCCCTTTGCAACAACGCGGTGCTGGTCAGGGACAACGTGACCGTGGGAGGCTTTTTCCGCAGCAGGAAAAGCGGCCCGGCATGGCGCATTTCCGGCGACCCCACGGAAGGTGCGCTGCTTGTGATGGCGGCCAAGGCTGGCTTTTGGCGGGAGCGCCTGGAGAAAAAAGCGCGCCGCCTGGCCGAGATCCCCTTTGATTCCGAGCGCAAGCGCATGACCGTGATTTACGGAGATGCAAACGGCGGCCGGGAAGCGCTGGTGAAGGGAGCGCCGGACGTGGTGCTGGGGCTGTGCACGCATTACCTGCGGGACGGGCGCCCCGTGCCGCTGGACGAGCGCGAGCGCGCCGCCATCCTCAAAGCCGGTTCCACCATGGCCGCCGGCGCCTTGCGGGTGTTGGGCCTGGCCTACCGCAAGCTGGGTCCCGGGGAACCCGCCGCCGGGGCGGACCCGGCTGCATTGGAACGAAACCTGGTATTCGTGGGCTTGACCGGTATGATCGACCCGCCCCGGCCGGAAGTTGCCGCCGCGGTGCGTACCTGCAAGCGTGCCGGCATCCGGGTAGCCATGATCACCGGCGATCACCGGCTGACCGCTTGGGCGGTGGCGCGGGAAGTGGGCATCGCTGGGCGGGACAGCCGGGTGTTGACCGGGGAGGAAATGGAAAACATGACCGATGAGGAACTGGCCCGCGCCGCGCAGGACGTGCGGGTTTACGCCCGGGTATCGCCGCGGCACAAGCTGCGCATTGTCAGGGCGCTGAAGCAGTGCGGGCATGTGGTGGCCATGACCGGCGACGGCGTTAACGATGCTCCTGCCGTCAAAGAGGCGGATATCGGTGTCGCTATGGGCAGGTCGGGCACCGACGTCACCAAGGAGGCATCGGCCATGGTGCTGGCGGACGATAACTTCAGCACAATCGTGGCCGCCATCGAGGAAGGACGGGGCATTTACGACAACATCCGCAAGTTTATCCGTTACCTGCTTTCCTGCAACGTGGGCGAGGTGCTGGTTATGCTGCTGGCCGTGCTGGGAGGCTTGCCGCTGCCGCTGCTGCCCATCCAGATACTCTGGATGAACCTGGTGACGGACGGACTGCCGGCCATGGCGCTGGGCGTCGATCCCATGGACCCTCACATTATGCACCGGCCGCCGCGAGACCCCCGGGAAAGCATTTTTGCCCACGGGCTGGGCCGGCGCATACTGGGCAGCGGGGCGGTTATTGCGCTGCTGACCCTGGGCGTATTCAAGCTGGTGCTGGAAGGCGGCCAGAGCCTGGAACTGGCCCGTACCGTGGCCTTCAACACGCTGGTTTTCTTGCAGTTGTTTTATGTGTTTTCCTGCCGGTCCGAACACGCGCCCATATGGGAGGTGGGCTGGTTTTCCAATCCTCACCTGGTGGCGGCGGTGTTGATTTCCGCCGGGCTGCAGGCAGCGGTTACCTATGTTCCTTTTCTGCGGCCCGTGTTCCATACCGTCCCCTTGCAGCCGGAACACTGGGCGTTAATCACCGGCGCGGCCGCGCTGCCTACCCTAACGGGGGCGCTGCTGGGCCAGCTGGGCAGCCGGGTGCGGGAAAGGATCACGTACCTGAGAGTATAACACGGGCCTGTGCAGCCGGGTAAATTTTTGTATATTGTTATGGAGATTTCCTTTGGTGCTTGTTACCTGCTGCCGCACGCCAATGTCATAATAAAATATGTTGTATACATGAAAATTGCGGGAAGGAAAGATTGGACCTGCGGTGAAGTATAGTATAAAATAAACGAGATAGCGGGAGGAAATTTATTTGCGTTTCACTAAAATGCACGGGCTGGGCAATGATTTTGTACTGGTCAACGCAGCCGAGGAAAAACTGCCGCCGGACCTGGGCGGGCTGGCCGTAAAAATTTGCCGGCGGCATTTCGGCGTCGGGGCCGACGGGCTGGTCGTTATTCGGCCGAGCCGGAGTGCGGATTTAGCCATGCAAATCATCAACTCCGACGGCAGCGAGGCGGAAATGTGCGGCAACGCCATCCGCTGTGTGGCGCGGTACGCCTATGAGCGTGGTCTGGTACGCGGCACTTCGCTGCGGGTGGAAACGGCGGCCGGCGTTAAGGTGCCGGAATTAGTCCTGCAGAACGGCTCAGTTGCGGCGGTGCGGGTGGACATGGGTGAACCTCAGTTGGAGCGGGAGCAAATCCCCATGCTCGGCCCGGCCGGCCGGGTTATCAACGAGCCGCTGCCGGTGGGGAAGGACGTTTTTTACGTTACCGCAGTGTCCATGGGTAACCCTCACTGCGTAATTTTTGTGCCCGACGCGGCGGCGGTACCGCTGGATGCGCTGGGGCCCGCGCTGGAAACCCACCCGGCCTTTCCCCGGCGAGTCAACGTGGAATTCGTGCAGGTTTTGAACAGGGAGGAACTGTGCATGCGGGTTTGGGAACGGGGCGCGGGGCCCACCCTGGCCTGTGGTACCGGGGCCTGTGCTGCAGCCGTGGCTTCCGCGCTCAACGGCCGTACGGGCCGCAAAGTACGGGTGCACTTGCAGGCCGGCGCGCTGGATATCGAATGGTGCGGGGACAACCGCGTGTACATGAGCGGTCCGGCTGAAGAGGTTTTTACGGGCGAATACCCGTTGTAATTTGTCACACATTACCTAAGGAGGTTATATTTCTTGAGCTTAAAGTTTGCAGAAGCGCAGCGCATTAAAAACTTACCCCCATACTTGTTTGCCCGAATCGAAAAACTTATCGACGAAAAACGGGAAGCCGGGGTGGATATCATCAGCTTGGGGATAGGCGACCCCGACATGCCCACTCCCGACCATATAATACAGGAATTGCAAAAGGAGGCTGCCAACCCGGCCAATCACCAGTACCCCACGTCGGTGGGGATGCCGGCTTACCGCCAGGCCGTTGCCCGCTGGTACGCCCGGCGTTTCGGCGTGGATCTTGACCCCGCCCGCGAGATAGTGACCTTAATTGGTTCGAAGGAAGGCATTGCCCACATTTCCTGGTGCTACTTAAACCCGGGCGATACCGTGCTGGTGACCGACCCCGGCTATCCCGTTTATGCCGGGGGTGCTATTTTGGCCGGCGCTGAGCCCTATTACCTGCCCCTTTTACGGGAAAACGGGTTTTTGCCCGACCTGAGCGCGGTGCCTGAGGAAGTGGCGCGCCGGGCCAAGATGCTGTTCATAAACTATCCCAATAACCCCACGGGTGCTGTGGCGGGAGAGAAATTTTTCCGTGAAGTGATTGATTTCGCCCGGCAATATAATGTGCTGGTCTGCCACGACGCAGCCTATTCCGAAGTAGCCTACGACGGCTACAAGCCGCCCAGCTTCCTGCAGTTTCCCGGTGCCAAGGAAGTGGGCATTGAATTTCATTCGGTATCCAAAATATATAACATGACGGGCTGGCGCATTGGGTGGGCTGCCGGCCACCCGGATGTGGTGGAGGCGTTGGGTCGTTTTAAGTCCAATGTTGATTCCGGACAGTTCCAAGCCATCCAATATGCAGCCATCAAGGGCCTGACCGGCCCGCAGGACGCGGTACAGCAGATGCAGCGGGTATACCAGGAGCGGCGTGATATTCTGGTGGAGGCTCTAAACGACATGGGCTGGCGGCTGGAAAAACCAAAAGCCACATTTTATGTGTGGGCGCCCGTGCCCGCCGGGCACACCTCAGAATCCTTTGCTGAGCTGGTCCTGGACAAGGCCGGCGTGGTTATCACTCCGGGCACCGGTTACGGTAAAAACGGGGCCGGTTATTTCCGCGTTGCTTTAACGGTGCCCAAGGAGCGCATGCTGGAAGCCCTGAACAGGATGAAGAAAAATATCGGTAGCGTTAAATTTTAAAAACGATGCAGGAGGAATATATCATGCGGTTAGCCGAAAGGGCGAAAAATATCAGCCCTTCACCTACGCTGGCCATTGACTCGCAGGCCAAAAAAATGATCGCTGACGGAATCAAAGTAATTAATTTTGGTGCCGGTGAACCGGATTTTGATACCCCCGGACATATCAATCAGGCCGCTATCAAGGCCATCAACAGCGGCATGACCAGGTATACACCGGTGGCAGGCATTGAGCCGCTGCGCCGGGCCATTGCCGACAAGCTGGCCAGGGATAACGGCCTGCGTTACGATCCCGGGCAGATTGTAGTATCGGCCGGGGCCAAGCACTCCCTGTACAACGCCTTTCAGGTGCTGTGCCAGGAAGGCGACCAGGTTATCCTGCCCGCTCCTTACTGGGTAAGTTACCTGGAGCAAATTAAGCTGGCCGGCGCCGAGCCGGTGATCATTCGTACCAGGTTGGAAAACGGGTTCAAAATGACGCCGGATGAACTGGAGGAAGTTATAACTCCGCAGGCACGGGCCATCGTTTTAAACAGCCCCAGCAACCCCACCGGTGCCGTGTACACCAGGGAGGAGCTGGAGGCCCTGGGTGAGGTTTTACTCAAGCACCGGATAGCCATCATATCGGACGAAATTTACGAAAAGCTTATTTACGACGGGGGGCGGCACACAAGCATAGCTTCCCTTAGCCCGGAGATTAAGGAGCAGACCGTGGTTATTAACGGGGTGTCCAAGTCGTATGCCATGACGGGCTGGCGGATCGGTTACGCTGCCGCACCGGCGCACGTGGCCAAGGCCATGGCCGACCTGCAAAGTCATTCGACCTCTAATCCCACTTCCATCGCCCAGGCGGCCAGTTTGGAGGCGCTGCAAGGCGATCAGAAACCGGTAGCGGCCATGGTGGCCGAGTTTGCCAAGCGGCGGGATTACATGGTGGAAAGGTTGAATGCCATGCCCGGCATAAATTGCAACCGGCCCGGCGGTGCTTTTTACGTCTTCCCGGAAATAAAGCAGCTGCTGGGCAAGAGTTACCGGGGGACCGCTATCAACAATGCCTCCGACCTGGCCCGGGTGCTGCTGGCAGAGGTGCACGTAGCCATTGTGCCGGGCGTGGCCTTCGGTGACGATACCTGTTTCCGCCTTTCCTATGCCACTTCCATGGAAAACATTAAGGAAGGCATGGACCGTATTGAACGGGTGATCAACGAACTGGCTTAATTTTGCCGGCGCAATTTTTAAGGTTGTCCGACGCGGAAATATGAAAGTGAGCGCAGGTAAGGGTAATATCTTTTAGAAATATTATTACCGGCCTGGGGCCGGTTTTTGCTTTTTAGGTAATAAATATCGGAGATTAGCCTTACTTTTCTTTTTATTAAAAGGATTTTCTTATTTAAAGTAGAAAAAATATTTTTAACGTCCGAGTTAATAATATAAATACTTACCAGTCAGGTGGTGGGAAATTGATCAAAAGCATGACCGGGTACGGCCGCGGCGAATTATGTACGGAATCTTGCAAGGCGAGCATCGAACTGAAATCCGTCAATCACCGCTACCGGGAAATTGTCTTACGGTTGCCCCGGTCGCTGCATATTTTGGAAGGCTCCATCAGGCAGGCGGTGCAGGAAAAAATTGCCCGCGGCCGGGTGGAGGTTTACTTGAATGTGGAATTGAGCGGCGAAGGAAGAAATGTGCTTAAGGTGGACAGAGACCTAGCCGCCGCTTACTTGCGGGCGGCCAAAGAATTGCAGAAAGGGTTGCAGCTGGCTGGTGAGGTGACCTCCGCCGAGCTTCTGCACCTACCCGGCGTTTTTACTTTGGAGGAGCGGGAAGAAGACGCGCGGCAATGGTGGCCTGTATTGGAGGGCGCACTGGCACAGGCCTTGGCGGCGCTGTTGGAGATGCGTGCCAGGGAAGGCCGCCAGCTGGCCGAAGATATCAGCAAGAGGGTAGAGCGTATTAAAGCTTTGATTGAGGAAATACGCGAGCGCTCGCCGCAAGTGGTGGAAGAGTACCGCCGGCGGTTGGGACAGCGGGTGCGGGAACTGCTGGACCCGGGCATACCGGTGGACCCGGCCCGCTTGGAAGCTGAGGTGGTGCTGTATGCCGAGCGCTCCAGCATCACGGAGGAAATTGTTCGCTTGCACAGTCACCTGCAGCAGTTTGCCGATTGCCTGGCAGGCGAAGGGCCCGTGGGCAGAAAGCTGGATTTCCTCTTGCAGGAGATGAACAGGGAGGTTAACACCATCGCTTCCAAGTCCTCGGACTTGGCCATTAACCGGGCAGTGGTGGATGTGAAGAGTGAACTGGAAAAAATAAGAGAACAGGTGCAAAATATTGAATAAAGAATCGTTGGGAGGATGAAAAAATGGATATTAAATTAATTAACATCGGGTTTGGCAATATTGTTTCGGCCAACAGAATTATAGCCATCGTAAGCCCGGAGTCGGCGCCAATTAAAAGAATAATTACCGAAGCCAGAGACAGGGGTATGCTGGTGGATGCAACATACGGGCGGCGCACCAGGGCGGTCATCATCACCGACAGCGACCACTTAATTCTTTCTGCCGTGCAGCCTGAAACTGTGGCGCACCGCCTGGTGGCTAAGGACAGCGCCGCGGATAACGATGAAGAATAGCATTTCGCTAACAAGAAAAGGCAATTTGATCGTCATTTCCGGTCCTTCCGGCTCCGGCAAAGGGACCATTTGCCGGGCCCTGCTCCGGGAAATGAGCGACCTGCACCTGTCTGTATCGGCCACCACCCGGCAACCCAGGCCCGGTGAGCAGGATGGGATTGATTATTATTTTTTGCACCGGAAACAATTTGAAAAGATGATAGCTGATAATCAATTGCTGGAATGGGCCGAGGTTTACGGGTATTACTACGGTACGCCCGCGGAACCGGTGCGGGAGGCAATCAGCCGGGGTAAAGATGTTATTTTGGAGATTGACGTACAGGGGGCGGCCAAGGTAAAAAATAATTACCCGGGTTGCGTGCTGATTTTCATCATCCCTCCGTCGCGCCATGAGCTGGAGCAGCGCTTGACCGGCAGGGCCACGGACAGCGCCGATGAAATAAGGCGCCGTTTGGCGTGGGCGGAAAGGGAGATAAAGGAACTGCCGAAATATGATTACCTGGTTATTAACGATGAGGTAGCGGCCGCAGCCAGCAAAGTACGCTCCATCATCATAGCGGAAAGGTGCCGGCCTGCACTGCTGGACATAAATGATTTTATAACGCGGTACTGGTTGATGTAACCATTTTGTTTACCGGGGGGAATGCTGGATTGGCAATGAACAGGCCTTCTTTGGACGAACTGTTGCAAAATGTTGACAGCCGTTATACATTAGTGGTGATTTCTGCCAAGAGAGCGCGCCAGCTTACGGAAATATCCCTGCAGCAGGATGCGGAGGAGGGTTCGGCAATTGCCAGCAAGCCGGTAACTGCTGCGCTAAATGAAGTGGTGCAGGGCAAAATTAAGTACAGAAGAACGAAACACGGTATCAAATAGCGGGGGTTTCCGATGTTTACGGGCAAAAATATTGTTGTTGGGGTGACCGGCGGCATCGCCGCTTACCGGGTGTTGGACTTGGTAAGTAGTTTAGTTAAATCCGGGGCCGAGGTGCACGTGATTATGACCGCCGGAGCCCAGGAGTTCGTAAAACCACTTACCTTCGAAGCCATTTCGGGGCACCGGGTGCACGTGGACACGTTTCAACCGCCCCCAGGGTGGCGTTACCCGCACCTGGAGCTGGCCCGCCGGGCCGATGCGGCTGTGGTGGCCCCGGCTACTGCCAACATCATAGCCAAGCTGGCCCACGGCCTGGCCGACGATCTGCTGACCACGGCGGTGCTGGCCATGGAATGCCCCGTGCTGGTTTGCCCGGCCATGAACGTGTATATGTACCGGAACCAGGTGGTGCAGGAAAACATCAGCCGCTTGCGCCGGTTGGGATTTATTATGGTGGACCCGGGGGTGGGCCGGCAGGCCTGTGGAGATTCCGGACCGGGGCGGCTGGCCGACGTAGAGGTAATCATGGAACGCATGCGGCGCGTATGGGAGCAAGGGGGAGACCTGGCCGGCGTGCGGGTACTTGTGACGGCCGGCGGTACCCGGGAAGATCGGAAG
>ENA-OSAF01000365-OSAF01000365.1-marine-sediment-metagenome-genome-assembly--contig:-NODE-365-length-14566-cov-26.970367_pt1 | contig 14566 bp, 15 predicted proteins | sample MGYA00237872_ERZ529318 | MGnify/ENA primary metagenome ERZ529318 (study PRJEB26369, sample SAMN03142813) | marine sediment metagenome | biome: marine; feature: borehole; material: sediment... | reverse complement strand
TGGCTTGCCCGCTCAGCGCCCGGTTGGAGCAACAGTTTCAGGACGAAAAAAGTGAATACGCTGCAGAAGGTACTTTCGCACACGCTCTGGCCGAGCTGAAACTTTCCAGAACCCTGACCAACACCGTCAAACCTGGCACATACAAGAAAAAACTCGCGGAGTTCAAGCAAAATGAAATGTACTCCACCGCACTGGAAGAATACGTGGACCTGTATGTTTCCCAGGTATCAGAGATTTTCTTGAACGCAAAGAAAAAGTGCCCGGACACCCTGGTCCTGCTGGAACAGAAACTTGACTTCAGCGAATGGGTACCGGGCGGCTTCGGGACCGGGGACGTGGTGATCATCTCAGATGACACCATAGAAATTATCGACCTTAAATACGGCAAGGGTGTCCCGGTATCAGCTGAAGGAAACCCGCAGACCAGGCTTTACGGCCTGGGCGCTATCCGGACCTATGAAATGCTGTACGACTTCTCCCGGGTCCGCATGACCATCATCCAGCCCCGGCTGGACAGCATTTCAACTGAGGAATTAACCGTGGAAGAACTGCTGACCTGGGCAGAGGATTACCTGAAACCAAGGGCAGCCCTTGCCATAGCCGGCGAAGGTGAATTTTCCGCCGGGGAACACTGCCGGTTCTGCCGGGCCCGGGCCACGTGCAGGGCCAGGGCGGAGTACAACCTTGAACTGACCAAATACGATTTTCAAGAACCACCGCTTTTGACTCACGAAGAAATCGCTGAAATACTTGCCCGGGCGGAGGAATTACACCGGTGGGTTAAAGACGTCCAGGACTATGCACTTGACCAGGCTGAAAACCACGGGGTTAAATTCCCAGGCTGGAAGCTGGTCGAGGGCCGCAGCGTGAGAAAGTATGTCGATGAAGAAGCAGTGGCCAAGGCACTCATCGAAGCCGGTTTTTCGGAGGATACCATTTACACGCGATCTCTGCTCGGCATCACCGCAATGGAAAAGAAAATAGGCAAGAAAAAATTTGCTGAACTCCTGGGTGACCTGGTTATCAAGCCGGCCGGAAAACCAACGCTGGTTCCGGAATCAGACAAGCGGCCGGAGATTAATTCAACCGAAGCAGCCAAAGCGGATTTTAGTTAATTAGTAAAAAAGTGAAAAGGGGAAATGTGAAATGACAACGCAAGCTCAAACCAAACCAAATACTAAAGTTGTAACCGGCAAAATTAGAATGTCCTATGTTAATGTATTCGAGCCCCGGGCCATTGCTGAAGGCCAGGAAAAAAAGTACTCCCTTTGTGTTCTGATCCCCAAAAGCGACAAAGAAACTCTCCGTAAAATTAAAGCCGCTGTCGATGCGGCCAAGCAAGCTGGAATGAGCCTGTGGGGCGGAAAGATTCCGCCTAACCTCAAACTTCCTCTGCGCGATGGAGACGTGGACAGGCCGGATCGGCCCGAATACGCGGGCCACTACTTCCTGAACGCCAGCTCCAAGCAGAAACCCGGCATCGTGGATAAGAACTTAAATCCTATCCTTGACCAATCCGAAGTTTATAGCGGTTGCTATGGTCGCGTAAGCCTCAATTTCTTCCCGTTCAACCAGGCCGGCAATAAGGGTATCGGCTGCGGCCTGCAAAATATCCAGAAGCTGGCCGACGGTGAGCCCCTGGGCGGTCGTTCCAGGCCGGAGGATGATTTTGACGTGGTGGACGATGACGATGACGACTTCCTCAGCTAACCGGAGAATTGTGCAAGTAGCTTTCGCTGGGAACTATGAAGTGCTTTACGATTTCTTCACCGACCTGGATGACATCCAGGTCGGTGACCCGGTGGTTTGTGATACGGCCCGGGGTTTTTCTGTGGGCAAAGTGGCCGGGTTTGTGGAGACCTCCACCAAAGCGACCAACTGGATAGTACAGAAGGTGGATGTCGAGGGCCACAAAAAACGGTTGGAACGTGAACGACTGGCCAAAGAGTTGGCGAAAATGTTGGGGTGAAGAAATGAACATAATCGAGAAGGCTTTAGCTCTTTTAAAAGATGGCGCAAAGCGAGTTGACTTTGATTATGAAGGAAAACATGTTACCGCATATTGGGCGGGAACGGTTTTAAGAATTGATATTAAAGGGTTTTAAGGCGGCGATATAGTTGACCATCTTATCAATTGACATAGAAACTTACAGCAGCGTAGACCTCGCAAAATGCGGGGTCTACACCTACACGGAAGCAGAGGATTTTGAAATCCTGCTTTTCGGTTACGCCTTTGACGATGAACCGGTCCAAGTGGTTGACCTGGCCAGCGGAGAACCCCTCCCCCATCACGTGCTTCAGGCATTAACTGACCCAAACGTTATTAAAACCGCTTTCAACGCCAATTTTGAACGCACATGTATAGCTAAACATTTCGGATACCGGATGCCGCCCTGGCAGTGGAGATGCACGCAGGTCCATGCCTTGACCCTAGGCCTCCCCATCCATCTGGAGGGCGTAGCCAAAGCGATGAAGTTAAAACAGCAGAAGGATACCGCGGGAAAATTACTTATTCGGTACTTCTCAATGCCATGTAAGCCGACAAAAGCCAATGGCCGGCGGACCAGGAACCTGCCGGAGCATGCCCCGGAAAAGTGGGAGCAGTTCAAGACATACTGCCGGAAGGACGTTGAAGTGGAGCGTGAAATCCGCAAGGCCTTGGAGAGATTCCCGGTTCCGCCCATAGAACAACGGTTGTGGGAACTGGACCAAAAAATAAACGACTACGGCGTCCAAATAGACCCGGACCTGGTGACCAACGCAATAACCTGCGATACACAATACCAGGAACGCCTAATTAAAGAGGCCGCCAGGCTGACCGGGCTGGACAACCCTAAAAGCGTGGTCCAGCTCAAAACCTGGCTGCTGGAGGCCGAAGGGCTGGAAGTTGAGAGCCTCAATAAAGAATCTGTTCCAGAGCTTCTGAAACAGACGGAAAGCGATACAGTCAAGCGAGTGTTGGAACTGCGCCAGGAAATGGCCAAAACCAGCGTCAAGAAGTATCAGGCCATGGACCGGGCCCGGTGCCAGGATAACCGGATCCGAGGGTTGCTGCAATTTTACGGGGCAAACCGAACCGGGCGCTGGGCCGGCCGGCTGGTGCAGGTCCAGAACCTTCCGAAAAACGATTTACCGGACTTGGACCTGGCCCGGCAACTGCTGATCGCCGGTGAGTACGAAACCCTGGAACTGCTATATGAAAGCGTGCCGGCGGTGCTCTCCCAACTTATCAGAACGGCCTTCGTCCCGGCTGAGGGGCGCCGGTTCATAGTTGCCGACTTCTCAGCAATTGAGGCCCGGGTGGTGGCCTGGTATGCCGGCGAGAAGTGGCGGCTGGACGTGTTCAACACCCACGGAAAAATATACGAAGCATCTGCGGCGGCTATGTTCAAGGTGCCGATTGAGACGATCACTAAAGGCAACCCGCTCCGGCAGAAAGGCAAGATCGCAGAACTGGCCCTGGGCTACCAGGGCGGCGTGGGGGCATTGATCAACATGGGTGCCCTCAAGATGGGCCTGAAGGAAGAAGAACTGCCGGAGTTGGTTAATACCTGGCGGCAGGCCAACCCTGCCATAGTGCAGTTCTGGTACGACGTGGAGAGGGCGGCTATTGAAGCCGTGAGGGACAAAACGGCGGTACATCTGCACCACGGATTAGTCTTCTCTTATGAGTCCGGAATACTGTTCATCCGCCTGCCCTCTGGTCGACGCCTGGCATATGTCCGGCCAAGGATAGAAACCGATGAACGCTTTGGAAAGCCGGCGCTCACTTATGAAGGCGCGGAGCAAGGAACTAAGCAGTGGGGCCGGATTAACACTTACGGTGGGAAATTAGTTGAAAACATCGTTCAGGCCACAGCCCGGGACTGCCTGGCCGAGGCCATGCTCCGGTTAGATGCAGCTGGATACAAAATTGTTATGCATGTGCATGACGAAGTTGTGCTGGAAATGCCTCATAGCACGGGCAGCCTTGAAGAGGTATGCGAAATAATGAGCCAACCGATTAAGTGGGCCCCCGGGTTGCCATTACAGGCAGACGGTTTTGAATGCGATTACTACAAGAAGGAATGATCTGAATGTGGTTCACGGCTCCCTATGTCAGAAAACTAACTGATGAAGAAAAAGCCCAAATCAGAACGGCCAAGCAGGCGGCAAACAATACCATCAAAGCAAAACGCAAGGCTATACAAAAACAGATAAAAGAGCTTGAAAAAGCAACACCGTTTAGTAAAACACAAATTTTAAAAAGCCTGGAAGAACAGCTTGACGAGTTACGGATTGTCACCGGCCAACCTGTGTACGTATCCATTGGAGGCGAAACAGTCTGTTTAAATTATGAACTGCTTGAAAAACTCTACCGCTCACTAAAACGCTTCTCTCATCGCACCATGCGTGTCCAGCAAGGAGTATCACTGACGGTCGAATATCAAACCGGAATGGTTGAACTATACGAGTTACCACCATACCAGGTCGAACTTCTTAAGGGTTTGCCGGTTATCGAGTTATAGTTTAGGAGCGTTTATCATGGCCATTTACATTAGTGACAGAATAATGCAAAAGTATGACCTGTCATGCCCCAAGTGTGGTGGGCTGAATAATATTCGCATTGCCGGCGTTTATGAAAATAAAAGAACGCCCGAACACTGGCTTTGTCATTGCGGAACGTGTAATAAGTGCTACAGACCAAGAAAAAGGGAGGATGAAAGCAGTATGGCGTCCACCATGGAAACTGCGCGTCAAAAATTGCCCAAAGACGTGTTAGGTGCTTTACTGGCCGAGGGCCGGACGCAACAATCAATAGCCGACGAGTACAGCATACCTTTCTGGGCGGTCTACGAACTCAAAAAGCAGTATTGGCCTGACGGGTTTAACCCAGATGAGTTTAAACAGCAACAAGCTGCTGATAATGCTGCCAGGTTTGAAGCATACCCTGGTAAAGAGGATGCTCAAGAAGCAACTGAAGAAGAACTGCCAGAGCCTGAACCAGAAGAGGAGCAGGTTGAGGCCAGTAAACCACCCGCGGCGGCCGATGAACTCTCCGAGGTACTTGCCTGGGCAAAACCTGTGCGATTAGGCACTGGTGGGGTAACGCTAAAGATATACGAGGACCGCATAAGTATTTCCAGCGCCGCAGTTAAACTGCTCAGGCCGGCCGAGTTCGTAAGGATTGGCGTGCTAAAAAACGGTGCTTTGGTTTTAGCACCGGCGGGGAACATAACCGAAGGGTTTAGGCTTGCGCAAAACCACAGCCACATCGGCGGCGGGGCGCTGGTCAAGTTTCTTAAAAAGCACGGTTTTGGCGTTGGGGAATACGAGCTGGAGAAGAACGAGAAAGGCTGGCTGGTGACCAGGAGATGATCACAGCGACGCGCGAGCCCAAACGCTGCGAAGTTTGCGGGCGGGTGTTTATACCAACAAGCGGCAGGCAGAAATACTGTGAGTTGCACAGTGAGAAGATACAGCGGAGGAAAAACGCTGCTCCCATGAGGCCCTGCGCCAGGTGCCGGCGTGAGTTCATTCCTACGCATCCACAGCAAAAGCTGTGCGACTTGTGCCGGCCGACGGAGAAGCAGAAAAGAGGGAGGCCGAAAGTGTGAACAAAGCGGCGATTGTGGAGCGGGTGGCGCGTGATAAAGGTTTTGAAGCACTATGGCGATTTGAAAATGGCGAAGTTAACGACGGCCAAACGGTAGAAGCGATACTCGAAGCCGCCCACTACTTTGAGTTGCTGGAGGCGGCGACAGCAGTATTCTCTCTACTGAAGCACGGCATTGATCCGGTATTTACGCTAGAGCAGTTAGGAAAGGTTTTACAAAAGGTGGGGGCGAGTGAGCACATAGCAGAACTGGAGCAGATGATAAAACAACTTAAAGATTTCCTTGATGAGCACACTACATTCAATGCAAAGCAGCTAGTAAAGGCAGGTGTCCTGGATGAGTGAGCAGCGCATAGCGCAGTACGATACGGCCCAAGCAGTTACCATCAGGCAGTTGTGGCTTATAAAAACTTAAAATTTTTGGGGAGGTAAAATAAATGAACTTTGACAGCATCATTAATTTTATGAACCAGCAATCCAAGGTACTGAAGGAACTGGAGGATTTGCTAGCTCATGATGCTAAGCAAGAAAACCCTGGGCATTCAGTTGACCCGGTAGCTATCAAAACTCTCAAAGACTATGTAGCAACCATGAAATACGCTGTCGATACTGCAACGGCCCTGGCCAAATTTTATAAGAGCGCCGAAAACACCAAGCCCAAGACAGAAAAACAGCCGGCCCTGGAAAAAACCGATAATCCACCACCTAAGAAGAAAAGGAGCAAAAAAGATACCCAGCAGGAAGAACCAGCCAAAGAAAAACCTGCTAAAAATGAATTAGCCAAGGAAAAAGCTCCGAAAGAAGAACCGGCTAAAAAAGAATCAACAAATAAAGAGCCGGCCGGTGAAAAAGACGTTTTGGAAGAATTCGATTTCCTTAATTAGGGGTGAACAAATTGCTGGCAGCTGAAGTGGTAATCCCACAAATGTTCACTGCCTACGCTGAAGACCTGGGATACCTTAAAAACGGGTTGCACCATTATCAATACTATTGTGAATCCTGCGGCCAGGCCTTCACATCGGCCTGGGGCCGAAAGACAGGATGCCTGCAGTGGTGTGAGAAGGGGGATTACTTCCACTGTCCCCACTGCGGAACAAGGCATGAAAAGCACGTGGCCTGCGTTGAGCGCCACGTGCTGATCCCCAACAAGGTGCGCCTGGCCGTTAAAACTTTCCAAACCGTGGTCAATTTTGAAGTGCACTGCAGCACAGTGCAGTTCCGGGACCTGCTTAGTGTGTTTGCGGGGCGGTACAAAGAAGTATTCCGTTTTGACATAGCCAGGCAAACCGTAACGTTCACCCGTTATGAGAACGGCCATAAAATCGAATCCCTGGAAATCGGCAACCCGTTTAAACTGGACCTGTTCAATAAAAGCATCCTCGGATTTTTCCAGCCTTTCAGCTTGGCAAATATATACCAAAAATCGGAACTTATCAGGGTGTTAAAAGCACTCCGGGAAGCCGTGCATAAAAAATTGGAAAAAAAGCTGGGATATAAAATCCCATCAATGTTTGTCAGTTCCGGCCAGTTCCATGGCGTGTTTTTACTCCCAATTTTTAACATAGCTTACCGCGTGACCTTTCCAAACGCGCCGAACCTGCCCGCGATATACCGGGAAAGTCCAGGAACGATTGAACGTTTCTGGGAGCTAAAAGCGATTTGGAACCGCGGTCTGATGGACGAAGTAATCACTTTAACCAGGCAGAAAACCAACTTTATAACCGCCCTGACCACAGTTTATTCACTGCCCAACAAACCAGTTATCAGGAGGATTCTGGGCGCCGATCCATTTGAGATTGGCTTGCTGTCCGAAGCGTTCTCCATATGCCAAAACTACGATTACGCGGTTCGCCTGTACAACGGCTTCAAGAAATACAGCACGCTAAACCCGTACGGGTATGAATATGCCCCCGGGTATATAAATGAAAACTTGCTCCACTTCCTACGTAATATGTTGCTCATCTACGGTGAAGCCGGAGTTGTCCACATGATAGAGAAGGCAGAAGAAACCGAACTCCGGGACTGTGTCAGGCTTTACCGGCAACTCAATGAAGACAACCGCCGGGCCATTAAAACAGAACGGGTTAAACTCAAGGATCTGCACGACTGGATGGCTAAAAGACACAGGTTGCAAAATCACGTAAACTTAAAATTCAACGTACCTGACCATATAGTTAAACGGCTTTCTATGCAAACGGACCGGTTGAAATTCTTCCTGCCGAAAGAGTCAATAGAACTGCTGGAAGCCGGCGCCGAACTGCATAACTGTGTAGCATCCTATGGACAGGCCATGAAAGACAACCGGAAATGGATTGTCCTGGTGGCCGACGATAAGGGCAAACTGGTTGCCTGCCTGGAAGTCAGAGGCAAAATTCTGGTACAGGCCAAAATTGATAAAAACCAGCCGGTAGCAAAGGATCCCAAACTAAACGCCGAGGTAATAGCTTGGGCGAAGGAAGCAAAGCTTGAAATAAAAACCGATGATGTGACAGAAGAAAAAATATCAATGGCAAGCTAAACACCATATTACGGAGTGGTGTATTTATGAAAGCTTATCGTTTAACCCGCCCGGGTTGGGACGACACTTTTATGCAGGTAGCCCGGGTGATTTCCAACCGGTCCACCTGTCTGCGGCGCAAGGTTGGGGCTGTTTTAGTCAAGGACAAGCATATCATTGCCACAGGATATAACGGTGCCCCAACCGGGCTGCCGCATTGTACGCAATGCCTGCGTGAAGAATTGAAAGTGCCGTCCGGGGAACGTCATGAAATCTGTAGAGCGGTCCATGCTGAACAAAATGTGATTATACAGGCTGCCCTGCACGGCCGGGACACCAAAGGGGCTGAAATATATGTTACCTGTTTCCCGTGCGTTATATGCGCCAAGATTTTAGTCAACGCCGGGATCCGCCGGGTGGTGTATGAAGATATTTATCCAGATGATCTGGCCATGGATATTTTGAAAAACGGGGGTGTATTGGTTGAAAATTATTCTACTCGGCAAAGCGGGTGCCGGTAAAGATACCGTTGGATTATATCTTGCTCAACATTACAGGTTCATTCAAATGGCCTTTGCTGACAAGTTAATGGTAAACCAAGAGCGCTGCTCCAGCAACTCGGGATGAAAATGCGAGAAATAAATAAGGATTGCTGGACAAATTACGTTATTCGCAAGGCGATGAGAATTTCAAAAATTTACGATCTTAACATCGTTATTACCGATTGCCGGTATAAAAATGAGCTGAAAATTGCCAAAAAGAACGGATTTATCCCGGTTAAAGTGAAATGCTCGGAAAGTATCAGGCTGCAGCGGTTAATAAACAGGGACGGTAGTTTTGATCCTAATACATTGAATCACGTTTCCGAAACAGAACTAGATGATGTAGATGTTGATATCAAGTTGTTTAATGACGGCAGTATTGAAGATTTATACAAGTCAATTGATTTACTTATGGAAAGCCTGGGGGTAATAAAAAATGCAAGTTAAATTGATTAATTACACACCGAACCCAGAACAGGCCATCGTCCAGGCCGCGGCCAACTGCTGGCAGTCTGTTCCCCGGGAGGAAATCCTGGATCACATCATCCAGGCCGGCCACTGGACGCCGCTGGAATTCGCAACGTTTAACTTTGAAATATCGGGAGTAAGCCGAGCATTGACTCATCAGTTGGTTAGAAAACGAGTGGGTGTGGCCTTCGCCCAGGAGTCACAACGGCATGTGAAATATAACGAGGATGGCTTTCAATATGTTACTCCGCCGAGTATTGAGAATCACCCAAAGCATTTTACTTATTGTGGTGCTCCAGCTCAAATCATCTATAAACGGGCTATGATGGCAGCCCAGGCGGCATATGAACAACTTATTGAGCTAGGCGTACCAACTGAGGACGCAAGATTTGTATTACCGAACGCCTGCTGTTCAAGTATTCATGTTTCAATCAATTACCACGCCCTGATTGACCTGGCAAAAGAGCGCCTGTGCAGCCGGGCCCAGTGGGAGATACGGGAACTGGTTGGCCGGATGAAAGATGCTGTTAAGGAAGTGAGCCCAAAGCTAGCCGGATACTTACAGCCAAAATGTTACTGGCTGCAACGTTGCCCAGAGATTAAGTCTTGTGGGAAAGTTGATAAAAAATAATACATGGTTTGTAATATTACGTTTAAAGTGGGACGCTTATATGGATTATCAAGCAATTATGCTGGAATTGAGTAAAATAATCATCCCTGAAATCGGATATGAAGAATATCTAAAAATAAAACATGAATGGTTTCATAGCAATAAATGGCCCACCAAAGAAGAAATAGCAAATGTGATTTGTATAGGTAGCCATTGGGGTGCGGTGCTAAGGATAACCTACTTAAACACTGTATGGAGAAGAAAATATCCACCTCACCAATTTTGGAATGCAGTGGTTAAAGTTTTTATTCTAGGAGGCCTTTGGGTACCAGAATTTAAACGGCTTTTAGAAACAAAAGAAGCTAAACAATTAATTCAGAAAACTACTCATCCAGATTGGGTTCCAATTGGCTTAATGGGTTGCAGCTGGAAAAAACTAAAGAGCATGTGTGAAAAATTTTGCCAAACAAGAACCACAGCATGCGAAAGGATGACGGGTGTTGAAAGATGCTAACAAACAAGCCCGACCTAAAATAAAGTACGACGGTGCTCTCACCATTGCCACGGGCCGCAGCCGTAAAGAAACCGAGTGGAAAAACCGGGAAATGCTCTGGTCCCAGCTGGTGGACAGGCTCTCCCGGACTACCCGGACCGGGGAGACCTACGAGGAATACAAAAAGATGTCCAAGGCCCAGCAGGGGCAAATCAAGGACGTGGGCGGCTTTGTAGGTGGCATCCTGAAAGGCGGCCGGAGAAAAGCAGATAACGTGGTCTGGCGCCAGCTGATCACGCTGGACGCGGACTACGCAAAGGGTGATCTCTGGGCATCCGTGGAGACCATGCTGGGCTGTGCGTGCGTGATGTATTCCACTCACGCGCACAGCCCCCAGAACCCGCGCCTGCGCCTGGTAATACCCCTGACCCGGCCCATCACCCCGGATGAATATCCGGCCGTAGCCCGGCGCATTGCGGCCGACCTGGGAATTGATTTCTTTGACGACACCACCTACGAGCCGCACAGGCTCATGTACTGGCCTTCCACATCTTCGGACGGGGAGTACGTCTTTAAATTCCTGGACGCCCCCTGGCTGGATCCCGACGAGATTTTAGCCCGTTACCCGGACTGGCGGGACCCGTCATACTGGCCGGAGTCGTCCCGGGCGCAGCAAAAGCGGCAAAAACTGGCGGACAAGCAAGGGGACCCACTGACAAAACCAGGGATAGTTGGGGCGTTCTGCCGCACATATTCAATTTCCGAAGCCATAGAAACTTTTCTGAGCGATATTTACGGCCCGGCGGGCGAAGGGCGGTACACTTACCTGCCGGGCTCCACCGCCGGCGGCCTGGTGGTCTATGACAATGACACGTTTGCTTACAGCCACCACGGCACTGACCCCATCAGCGGCAAGCTGGTAAACGCTTTTGACCTGGTGAGGCTGCATAAATTCGGGGCCCTGGATGAGGACGCGGCGCCGGGAACGCCGACAGTAAAACTGCCGTCGTACCTGGCCATGCAGGAATTCTGCCAGAACGATGAGCGGGTGAAGCGTACCTTAATTGAAGAGAGGTTAAACCAGGTCCAGAAGGACTTCGGAGAAGCCGACTGGACCACACGCCTGGAATTCAACAAAAAAGGTGAAATAACCCCTTCCCTGGGCAACCTGGTACTGATACTGCGGCACGACCCGAACCTGCAGGGGATAGCGTACAATGCCCACCGGGGGGCGATCGCGCTTAATAAGCCGGTTCCCTGGCGCAGGCCGGAGGACTGGAAGGGGCCCGACTGGAGCGATGACGACGACGCCGCGCTGCGGGTTTATTTAGAGAAGGTTTATAAGATTTGGACCCCGACCAAGCTGCATGACGCCCTGGCCGCCGTGAGTCACGAGCGGTCTTTCCACCCAGTCCGCGAATACCTGAAAGGCCTGCCGGAGTGGGACGGCATACCGAGGCTGGAGGAACTGCTAATCGACTACCTGGGCGCGGAGGATTCCGTCTACGTCCGGGCCGTAACCAGGAAAACTTTCGTGGCGGCCGTGGCCAGGGTAATGCAGCCGGGATGTAAATTTGACTACATGCTGGTACTGGTGGGTCCGCAGGGAATAGGGAAAAGCACCCTGTTCGCCCGGCTCGCCGGCAAGTGGTTCAACGATTCGCTCAGCATGAACGATACAAAAGATAAAACAGCAGCTGAAAAACTGCAGGGATACTGGATTCTTGAAATCAGCGAGCTGGCGGGGATTAGAAAAGCCGAAGTGGAAGCGGTCAAGTCTTTCTTGAGCCGGCAGCGCGATATATACCGGCCGTCATTCGGCCGGCGCACGGTGGAACACCCAAGGCAGTGCATAATCGTTGGCAGCACCAACAATGACACCGGATTCCTGCGGGACAGTACCGGTAACAGGCGTTTTTGGCCGGTTACGGTTAAAGGAACGTCGCCGGACAGAGCCCCGTGGACCATGAATGACTATACGGTGGATCAGATATGGGCCGAGGCATTGCAGGCGTGGAAAGACGGGGAGAAACTTTACCTGGAAGGGAAAGCCGCGGTGGAAGCGCAGGAACAGCAGAAACTGGCTATGGAGGCCGATGAACGGCTGGGCATGATCAAGGAATACCTGGACATGCCGCTACCGGAAGACTGGGAGGAAAAAAGCCTGAGTGAACGGAGGATGTATATCCACGGCGGCGATTTTGGCCAGGCCCGGGATGGGACCGTACGGCGTGACCGGGTTTGTATCGCTGAAATATGGTGCGAGCTTTTCGGAAAGGATTTAGCGACCATCAAACGGCATGAAATAGATGAACTGCACGGGTTGATGCGACAGATTGATGGGTGGGAAAAATACACCGGTAACCGGGACGGAAAAATGAAATTTAAACTTTATGGAGCGCAAAGAGCGTATATCCGGAGTGGATCAAGACAATTACCGGAACTTGAAACATCAGAAAAGCAGTAACCGATGCTGGTAACCGATACTCGGTTGCCGAGGTTGCCGATACTTAAACAAAAATAAAAATTATAGAAAATAGCGGTTGCCGATACCGGTTGCCGAGGCCTAAAAAGTTGCCGAGGTTGCCGAGGTTGCCGAGGTTGCCGAGATTTTTGCAGTTGCCGAAATTATAGAAATTATAAAGAGAAGTTGCCGAGGTTGCCGATAATCGGCAACCGGATAAACGCAGTAATACCAAGGGTTAAGCTATTAAGTTGCCAAGGTTGCCGATACTAATTATAGCAAATAAAAATATAAAAAAATATATACATATATACGCTATACACGCTATATACACGCGCGTGTATAGAAAAAACGGCTACCTCGGCAACCGCTGAAATTTTAGCGAGGGATGAAAATGATGAACGAAAGACGTCTGGAACGTCGATTCAAAAACGAAGTTGAAAAACGTGGCGGCAAGGCCCTGAAATTTATCACCCCGGGTATGCGCGGGGTGCCGGACCGCCTCGTCCTGCTTCCCGGAGCTCGGGCGGTATTCGTGGAACTGAAAGCCCCGGGTGAAAAACTGACGCCGCTTCAAGCAAAAAGAGCGGCGGAACTTCAGGCAATGGGTTTTCAAGTTTACTGCCTGGATTCCATTCCGGCTATAAATAGGTTTATTGCGGAGGTATTCGGTGCATGAAAGTAAATTGTGCATGGTGCGGAAAAGAATTTTCAGTGAAGCCATACAAAGTAGCAAAACAGAAAAATACATTTTGTAGCCGTAGTTGTTACTGGGCATTTAAGGGCCGAAACAAAGTAAAAGTGTCCTGTTTCTATTGTGGCAAGGAATTTTTGTTATCTCCATCTTTGGCAAAGAGGTCTGGAAATAGGTTTTGCAGTCACAGTTGTAATACTAAATTTAAAAATCAAGTAGCTAATCCCGCAAAACGCCCTGAAGTTAGAGCAAAGATCAGAAAAGCGCATTTAAATTCAGGTGAGGGTAAAACGTACACAAAAACTTTTGGCAGGCACACCCACAGGGTTGTTGCAGAGCAAATGTTAGGCAGGGCGTTGCTTCCAGGAGAAGTAGTGCATCATATTGACGGAAACATTCGTAACAACAGCCCAGAAAACTTAATGGTGTTTTCTTCGCAAAAGGAGCATGCGGCTTGGCACATTAAAGAAGAGAAATTCTTTCACGGTACGGTTTTGAAGCGGGAGGTGATGCCAAAGTGAAGTTCATACCCCACAGGTATCAAACCTATGCCATAAAAAAAATTTTAGAACAACCGGCAGTAGGTCTCCTGATGGATATGGGCTTAGGTTAAGGCAAAACGGTTTGTGCGCTGACCGCGGCAGCTGAACTGCTTCATGACCGGTTTGAAGTCAGCCGGGTGCTGGTAATAGCGCCCCTGCGGGTGGCGGAGGACACCTGGAGCCGTGAGGCGGAAAAATGGGACCACCTGCGTTATCTGAGAATATCCAAAGTGCTGGGATCCGAGCGAAAGCGTATTGCCGCCCTGGCCATTGACGCCGACATATACGTGATAAACCGGGAAAACGTCGAGTGGTTGGTTAACTATTACGGCAAGCACTGGCCTTTTGACATGGTGATAGTGGACGAGCTGTCCAGCTTCAAGTCACCGAAGGCCCGGCGGTTCAGGGCGCTGCAAAAAGTACGGCCGCTGATAAAACGGATTGTCGGGCTGACTGGGACGCCGGCGCCAAACGGCTTGATAGACCTGTGGGCGCAAATCTATCTCCTGGACCAAGGTGAAAGACTGGGGAGGACGGTCACCGGGTACCGGGAACGGTACTTTTACCCCGACAAGCGGAACGGGATGGTGGTATATAGTTGGCGGCCGAAACCGGGAGCTGAGGAGGCCATTTATAGAAAGCTGGCCGATATATGCGTCA